>Ga0308156_1001623_pt1 | contig 24751 bp, 21 predicted proteins | sample PhyAR2_FD_201041 | JGI IMG/M metagenome (GOLD analysis project Ga0308156, IMG submission 201041) | Phyllosphere microbial communities from UC Gill Tract Community Farm, Albany, California, United States - DLSL A.R2 | ecosystem: Host-associated > Plants > Phyllosphere > Unclassified | place: USA... | reverse complement strand
CAATTTAATAAGGTATGGCCAATCCAAGGAACAGTCGCTAAATCGGATATATTTTCTATAGGATGGTCTTTTATAAACTGCGGAGTAGCCACAAGATAAATTGGATATTCTCCGATTTTTCGAGTTTTTAGAGAGGAGTTTTTTAAATTCCCTAGCCGAATAACCAGATCTAATTTTTCAGTCACTAAATCATCGAGAGATGAATTAAACGAGTACTGTAAACGTAAATGTGGATAAAGCCGACAAAACTCAGGAAGCAATGGCAGAATAAAACGCTGTCCAAACTCATTAGTTGACGAAAACCGTAAAGTGCCTGTAATACTTGTTCCTAAATGCTGACTACGTTCCAAAGCCTCAGCAATATGAAGTTGAATTTGCTTAAAATCTTCATAAAACTGTTGACCTATTTCTGTCAATGCAATGTTGCGGGTATTACGAATTAAAAGGCTTGTATTTAACTGCTTTTCTAATTGTTTTATATCAATACTTACCATTGATCGGCTTAAGCCTAAAGTTTCAGCAGCCTTAGTAAATGATCCAGAATCAACGACCTGTAAAAAACTGGTAATTTGCTTAAGATTTTTTTGCACAATTTAGCCGATTGTTTGAAATTATTAAACAATGATTTTACTTCGCCTGCATCGACAATAAAAGTGCTGGATCTTACCCTGCCTGCTCGGAGGTAGGTATGTCTTATCGATATAAAATAGCAACGGTGTTTTTACTTGGGTTCTTTATTGATTGCATTAATATTTTTATGTCAGCAATCGCATTACCCCATATTGCAGCATCATTTTCAATCAACCAGAGTATGGTCGCTTGGGTAACAAATGCCTATATTCTAGGTCTGATTCTAATCATGCCAATGAGTTTATGGTTAGCCAGCAAGTTAGGAAATCAAAAGTTATTGTCTTTTTCAATGCTTCTATTTTCTTTAAGCATCTGGCTTATTGGCTCAAGTGAATCGATTTATAGCTTAATTTTTTGGCGATTTATTCAAGGCATAGCAGGTGGTTTATTAATTCCAGTCGGACAAGCACTGGTATATGCCTTATTCCCAAACCAAGAACGCCAACGCATTTCTACAATGATTATGGCAATTGCGCTTATTGCCCCTGCATTTTCACCAGCGATTGGCGGAGCGATTATTGATTCATTAAACTGGCGATGGGTATTCTTTTCAAATCTTCCCTTTTCTTTAATTGCTTCGGCTTTAGCATGGTTATGGATTAAAAAAACAGAGAATGTACCTAGCGTAAAACCTGATATTTGGGGCTTACTTATTTTTAATATAAGCCTTTTATGTTTATTACTCTCCTTTTCATTTTATGGGGATTATCATAATGCCACGTTGGCTATAGGCAGTTTTCTAATTTCGGTCGGAATGCTTACTTTTTATCTTCATCATGCAAAGAAAACCGATCATCCAGTTCTCAACCTACAATTATTAAAAAATAAAAATTTACGCAATGCATTTATTATTTATTACGCTGTTCCCGGTATTTTTACAGGCGTTAATTTACTCAATATTTTTAATTTACAGATCAACTTTGGCTTTAATGCAAAACAAACCGGCTTATTTATGTTGCTCTATGCAGCTGGTGCATTGGTGGCGATGGTCAACGGCGGACTGCTCTACCAAAAACTAGGTAAAAAATATTTACTTATCATTGGAATTATATTGCATAGTCTTGGTATTTTCTTTTTAGTTTATATTTCAAATAGCAATCAATTCAGCCTTTTAATTTTCGCTTATTTATTGATGGGAATGGGAGGCGGACTAAGTGCCAATATTGCCCAAATTAGTTCATTGATTGATTTCACTGGAAAAGATTTATTACAAGGTAGCGTGCTCTGGAATATTAATCGCCAAGTTTCATTTAGTGTCGGCACGGTTGTTCTTATTTCAATATATAACTTGATGTCTTCTTCAAACGGCATAATCCGTTATCAACATACTTTTTTAATTGCAGCTCTACTCTGCATCATTTCATTAATTCCCATTTTAAAGGAGAAAAATCATGTCTAATCAAATGGATCTAGCCATTCAAAGTGTAATTGACTTGCATGTGTTGATCGAAAATGTATTTACAGGCCAAAATGCAGAACAAAATCTGAGCCCGCTTTTAGATAGCTTTGATCAAAATTTTAAGATGGTAACAGTTCAAGGTCAGAGCATTGGTTTAACTGAAGTGAAGAGTTTATTCAGCCAAAATATGGGCAAGAAACCTTCTTTAAAAATTAGCATTCTTAAAAGTGCAGCTTTATACGAATTTGAAAATTATTGTTGGGTGCAATATCAGGAAAATCAGCAAACGAGTGAAACCGAAACATTACGCACTTCGACAGCCTGCATTAAAGTAGAAGGCGGAAAATGTTATTGGGTTTATTTACATGAAACTTTAGTTCCACTCGACAATTAAAAATCGATGCCAAATTTTCAAAAGCCTCTTCACATTAGTAAGAGGCTTTTGGACAATTAGAAATAGAATGATAAAGCTAAGAATTTTAAGGAAGCAGAATCACCTTACGGCAGTCCTCTTCTCTTTCATTAAAAATACGATATCCCTCTGCGGCGTCTTCTAATTTCATTCGGTGGGTAATAATCGTTTCAGGTGTTAATTCGCCACGCTCAATCAGTTCTAAGAGTTGCGGTAAATATTGATGCACATGGGTTTGGCCCATTTTAAAAGTTAATCCTTTATCAAAAGCATCGCCAAACAAGAAACCATGAATCGGACCTGCATATACACCCGGTACACTCACCACTCCACCACGACGAACTGCCGCAATACATTGACGCAGTGCTGCTCCACTTGAACCTTCTAGTTTTAAATTGGTGAGAACTGTTTCAATCACACTGCCCTTTGCTTCAAAACCAATTGCATCAATCACAGCATCGACGCCGCGGTAATTGTCTGTATGTTGAATAATAAACTCGGCCGCATCGACTTCGTCGAAATTCACTGGAATGGCGCCGTATGTTGCCGCTGCATAGTTCAATCGATAGTCATTGTGATCGACCATAAATATTTTTTCTGCACCAAGCATCTTGGCGCACGCGGCACTTAATAGTCCGACTGGACCAGCACCATAAATTGCAACGGTTGAGCCACGTTTCACTTGGGCATTAGTCACGGCTTGCCAAGCAGTCGGTAGAATATCAGTCAAGAACAGTACTTTTTCATCTGACAGTGAAGTTGGCACTTTAAAAGGGCCTTTATTGGCTTTTGGCACACGCACATACTCTGCTTGCCCACCCGGTATACCGCCGTAAAGATGACTATAGCCAAATAAAGCTGCACCTGGTGGAATTTGTTTTTTATTAATAATTGCGCCGCGCCCTGTATTAGTGGTTTCACATGCAGCGGTCAGGTCAAGTTGGCAAAAGAAACATTCACCACAGGCAATGACAAAAGGAACAATGACTCGATCACCCTTTTTCACTGCAGTGACGGCGGGACCGACCTCTTCAACCACGCCCATAAACTCATGCCCAAAGATATCGCCCTGCTCGGTTCTAGGGATTTTGCCTCGATATAAATGTAAGTCTGAACCACAAATGGCTGTGGCGGTCACTCGCAAAATAATGTCATCTGGTTCTTGAATAATAGGGTCTGCTACTGTTTCTACTCGAACATCTTCTGCACCGTGGTAAGTAAGAGCACGCATATTGTTATTCCTCTATTTTCTATCATGTCATTTGATTATGAGGAGGCTTTCTTTACGGTTTGCAACGTTTCTTACCTTTCACGTAAGGCATATAGTTCAAATGCAACGCGATAGAGATTTCAGTAACATTTAATGAATGTAAATTAGTTTTTGCGAGGACTGTTTTTGTTATTTAACCCAGCAAAAAGCCAATCATTCCTGCAATAAAATGATTGGCTTTGTCCTAAAGATTTGACTTAATCTAACTTGAGTTGCTGTCTGAGCTTTAAGATATCGACCAGAACTTTGTCTCTGGTTTGGTATAAATCGACATCTTTATATTGGTTTAAAAGCTGGTTGGTTTCTGCTTCCAATAAATCTGTTGTCTCGTCTGAATGTTGAAATGCGTGCATATCATTCCACCATTCTGTCATTGGTGGGCCTAAATGATGAATTGCCTCTTTAAACCCCTTTTGGTTTGCAAGCTGCATATTAATATAGGGACCAAAGAGCGCCCATCTTAAACCTGGCCCGCTGGTAATCGCGACATCAACATCTTCAGCAGAGCACACACCCTGTTCAACCAATGAAAAAGCTTCTCGCCATAGCGCAGCCTGCAAACGGTTTGCGACATGCCCTTTTACTTCTTTATTTAAAACAATTGGATTTTTGCCCAGTTGTTTATAGAACTCAGAAGCCTGTTTCAAAATTTGGGGATCTGTCAAATTACCACCAACGATCTCGACCAAAGGTAAAAGATGAGGCGGATTAAAAGGATGACCTAATAAAATACGTTCAGGATGCCGCGCCTCTTTTTGAAAATCAGAAACTTTTAAGCCCGATGAACTTGAGGCAATAATGGTATGTTCAGGGCAATATGCTGTGATTTCTTGATATAACTGTTGTTTTACATCCAGACGTTCAGGGGCATTTTCTTGAATAAAATCTACATCTGAAACTGCATCTTTTAAGTGATTAAAAATTTCCAAATGAAGCAACACATCCGGTTGAGTGTGGGTACGTTCAGCGTTCTGATCTAAAGCCAATAAATCATTTAAATTTGCAGATATTCTATTTTTAAAGACCGCTTCATCGATCGGATACGGGTCATAAACCTTAACTTTAAATCCTTTATATAAAAATAAGGCCGTCCAACTTGCACCTATTACACCTGCTCCAACAACACCAACCGTTTTAATGACTTCCATATTTTCCTCGTAAAAATGTTGTTTTATTAAGAAATTTCTTTTGTTCCATTTCATGCATATAATAAACATAGCAGATTCTAAGAATCACTGCTCTAAATGGATATTGACGGTGAAAGATATGAAGAACTCATCTTCTCATGCTTATGATGAAGCATCTCCCTCTGAAGAAAGTCTCTCCTCGGTTCACCCGGATTTACGTGTTGGATTTATTCTGATGAATAAATTTACCTTAGCGCCTATTTCCGGTTTTGTTGAATCTCTTAGATTTGCAGCAGACAAGTCTTTTCGTAGTTTGCAAATTTATTGTAAATGGGACTGGATGACTTTTAATGATGAGCCTGTTACTGCAAGTTGTGGACTATCAGTTAACCCAACAACCTCACTTAACGTAAAAGCTTTAAAAGAAAATTATGATTACATTGTTATTGCAGGTGGTTTACTGACAGAAACACGCACTCCACCAGAAAAATTATTAGAAATACTCAACGAAATACATACAGCAAAAATACCGATTATTGCCTTTTGTTCAGGCTGTTTTGTATTAGGAAATGCAGGACTCATGGATGGTCGGAAATGTGCAATTCACTTTACGACCAGAGAAGAGTTTTCAGAACGATTCCCAAAAGCAATCACAGTAGTGGATAAAGCTTATGTTGAAGATCAAGGTATTTTTACCTGCCCTGGTGGAACTGCTATAGATTTAGCTGCGGATTTAATACGGCGTCATTGTGGTGATATTCGGGCACAAAAAAGCTTAGAATATTTACTCATTAATTCTGACAAACAAATCATTGATGAAAAAGAAGAGATACTTTTAGATAGCCCAACTACCTATGAAAATAATATTGTCTCTAAAGCTATAGCTTTTATGAGTGAAAATTTAAGTGCGCACGTTACATTAAAAGAAGTAGCAGAGCATGCGAGAACTAACCCAAGACAACTGCACCGCGCCTTTTTATCGAGTACCAATGAACCACCATCAAATTATTGGCGTAAATTAAGACTCGAACATGCCAGAAAATTACTTGCCAACACCAATGCTTACATCACCAATATTGCTATTGAATGTGGTTTTTCTGATGCCTCTCATTTTATTCTCTGGTTTAAAAAACAATATGGCGAAACTCCTTTTACCTATAGAAAACGTCGTCATGAAGTAGAAAAACTCAAATAATAATTCTATTTAACCACGCTACTAAAACGCGATATTTTATATAAATTGTCCTATATAACCTATTTTTTGACCTTAAATTCTTTTAACCTGTCATGCTTCATGCTTTTTCCACTTCCTATTAACGGCTCAGTCAATTATTTGAGTTATTCAGTTTTCCTATGTCAAAAAATTTAGCAACATTGATTGGTTTTAGCGCCATTCTCATGTGGGCATCTATGGTCGGCCTTGTTAAGCATATTACTGCCGCAATTGGTCCCGATATGGGTATTACGCTGATTTATACTTTCAGTGCCGTGCTATTGCTTATTATTTTTAGAGTTCCAAATTTTAAGTTAATTTCTAAAAAGTATTTAATTTTAGGTACTGCTTTATTCATTGCTTATGAACTTTGTTTTTCATTTGCAATTGCTTATTCCAAGACAGCTCAACAGGCTATTGAAGTGAGTATTGTGAATTACCTCTGGCCAAGCTTAACAGTTTTAGCCTTTGTCATTTTTAAAGAACTAAAGTTTAATTTTATTATTATTTTAGGTTTACTCATCTCAATTTCAGGCATCATTTTTATTCAGACCGGAAATGGTGATTTTAGTCTCAATAGTATTGTTGATAATTTTCATAGCAATCCTTTAAGTTATATTTTGGCCTTTGCAGGCGCTGTCATTTGGGCTTTTTACTGCGTGTTAACCAAGAAAATGAGCAATGGACAAAATCCAATTTCTATTTTCTTTATCTGTGTAGCGCTCACCCTATGGATTAAGCTATTTATCATAGGTCACGCAACTCTACCCTCTATCGATCTAGCGACATTTATAACTTTAGCGGTCGCTTCTGTTGCTATTGGTTTAGGTTATGCAGCATGGAATATTGGTATTATTCATGGAAATATTACCATGCTGGTTGTTGCATCTTACTTTACCCCGATCATTTCATCTCTTTTGGCAATGCTCGTTTTGCAAACTCAATTGTCTATGAGCTTTTGGCAAGGAACTGCAATGGTGACAGCAGGTTCCTTTATTTGCTGGATGTCTACAAACTGGTCAGTTATTCGTCCTTTTATTAGAAAGATGGCTAGAGAGATTCAATATTTCTTTACTTCAAACCGTTAGAAATTGAACTCAATTTTGAAAACCCCACTATCGGTTTTTAACGCTTCTGCCGCGTGGCAAGCCAACATAAAACCGAGCCGATGCATACCATAGCTGCCCCCTGCCAAAACGACGTTGAAAGCGGTGTTTGTAAAACGATTGCTGCCAGAGCTGCTGAAAACACAGGTATAAAATAAGACGCACCTGCCAAAATCGTTACATTGCCATGCAAGATCCCGACATTCCATGCGGCATAGCCAAAACCCATTGCCGCAGCAGCAAGCACAAGATAGATCACAGCATGGAAATTAAATACCATTGGCGCCCCGCCAATGAGGAGGTATTTCACCCATAACACCAGAGCTGTAAGCATAAAAAAGAGTGTTACACCATTTTTTCCGTTGGCGATTCTTGCAGTTACCGTGCAATATGTCGCCCAAATTAATGCACCGATAAAAGCCAGTCCATAACTGAGCGGATTATCTTTTATATTTTCGAGCATGCTTGCCAAATCAAGTCCTTGCTCACCCCCAAGTACCCAGCAGATTCCCAAAATGGCAATCACAAATCCAGGAATTACTAACCAGTTAGATTTTTGATTATTAAATAAAATAGCTGCGACCATGGTTAAAGCTGGCCATAAATAATTGACCATTCCCACTTCGATGGCTTGGCGATTGGTATTTGAATAACCAATAGATAAGGCTAAACATAACTCATAGGAAACAAATAATAGACTTCCCCAAACTAAATAGCGCTTAGGGAATTCACTCAGTTTTGGAAATCCTATGCTAATCAAGAGAAAGACAGAGGCAACGCTATACATCATGGCTGCACCACCAGTTGCTCCCAAGCTCTCGCTCACACTACGAATTAGCCCAACAATAGAACTCCATAGTAAAACAGCGATGAGGCCTATTAATGTTGCATTTCTCTTGCTTATCATATCTTTAAATCACTTCTCTAATTGCAGTTATAGCCAAGAAATGAAAGATCATTTCTTAGTCATTTCAAAAGTTATAAACCAACATCACATTTAAGAGCTTGTTCCACTTACCATCATCGCCCGCTGCAAGTGAGCTACCAGTACCACCCACAAATGGATCATTTTTACTCATTAAATATTCGGTATAGAGCGAAACATTTTTGTAGTCCCAAGCCACACCCACAATGTTGCGCTGTGAGTCATCAAAGCCCTGCTCTTTCTTATTGAAACCACTGAACACAACATAAGGCGTTACGTTGAGTGAATCTTTTACATTCTTAAAGGTGTAGCTCGTGTCTACGGTGTAGAAATAGCCTTTATTGGCAATGTCGTATTCACTATCAAACGAACCAAAAGTAGAGCTTGCTGGACTTAAGGCATCTTTGTTGCTCATCGACTGTCTGCCACCTGTAAGCACCACATTCAGGTTTTTATAGTTGATACGGTTAAACACAGCCCATGTGTTTCGATTTCCATCGGCAGATGTCTTTTTATTTTCAATATCTGAATACCAATAGCTTCCCCCGACCGAAACTTTTAAATCATCTGTACTTAAAAACTTGAGATCCTGATCAACACGAGCCATCCACATGTTTTTTTCATTCAGGTTGGTTTTAAGTGGATCAGATGAAGTAACGACATTGGCGGTATAGCGTGCAGAGTCTTTACTTGTTCCGTGGTAGTTACCACCGTCAGTTGCAAAATATGCGAGATCAATTTTAGTGGCTGAAGGTAATTCAAAGTGATAGTTCACACCCAAGTCCAGTGCGTCTTGCAGGCCCATGGTATTGTTAATACCCGCATAGAAACTAGTGTCCCAATAACGGCCCGGACCAAAAGGAATAGGCTGTAAACCGACCGTAATATTATCGGTCGCATTTAAACGGTAACCTGCATAGGCCTGTACCAAAGTCGAGAAATCACAAAATTTATCGTATTGATAGCAGCGGTATTGAACTTTACCAAACCAGTCTGGTGACTCATAAGCTACATTTAAAATCGCTGCATCGAACTTAATCTTTTGATCAGAAGCAGATTCGCCGTAGTGTTTATCTTGATAGTTGGCCCTTAAAGTTCCAGAAACTGTGACTGCCCCAAGTTCAGTTTTTGGGTCACCGAAAGTTACACCAGCAAAAACAGGTGTAGACATACCGACTACAAACAAACCCATTCCCACTTTTTTGATATAGACGTTATTCATTTACATTTCCTTATTTAAATGAATTTTGGATAAAACGATCCCTTCAAAAACTTTTTTGTTTTCGAATTAGAAGTTAACGTGTTTTTTAAACTCCCTTGACTCCTAAGAACCAAGGGTTACAGAAGTTTTAAGACTCAGACACATCAATCCAGATAGTCTTTAATTCTGTGTATTGATCATGTGCCCAAATCGATTTATCTCGTCCACCAAAACCAGATTCTTTATAACCGCCAAACGGTGTCGTAATGTCACCTTCACCAAAACAGTTCACGGTTACTACCCCAGCACGAATAGCACGTGAAAGCTTGATCGCATTGCGTAAGTTACTGGTATAAACCGAACCTGCAAGGCCATAAACTGAATCATTGGCAAGTGCGATGGCTTCATCAATTGTATTAAATGTGGTCACTGACAAAATTGGACCAAACACCTCTTCTTTAAACAAGGTATCTGTCGCCTTAATGCCATCAACCACGGTAGGCTGAACAAAAATATCTTGTTCAGTGTTACCACCAAAAACGATGCTTTGTTTTTCAGCTTTTGCCTGATCGATATAAGACTTCACTTTTTCGTAGTGTGATTTGCTGACCATTGAACCTAGTTTATTGTTCGGATCAAGTGGGTTACCCATTTTCCAGTCATTTAAATGAACACCGATTAAACCTAATAGTTCATCTTTAACATCAGAATGCACAATTAAACGTGAAGATGCAGAACAGTTTTCGCCCATGTTCCAAAAAGCACCATTCACGATATGCTGTGCAACCTGATCTAAATCATCGACATCATTCATCACAACAGCAGGGTTTTTTCCACCACACTCAAGAACAACACGTTTTAGATTCGATTCGGCAGCATATTGTAAAAATAGGCGGCCTGTTTCAGTTGAGCCAGTAAAACTCACCATAGTGACATCCATATGTCTACCTAGTGGCTCACCGACTTCACGTCCACCACCCGGCAAAATATTGAATACACCAGCCGGAATACCAGCCTCGGCAGCCAATTCAGCAACACGTAGCGCAGTTAAAGTCGTTTCCTTAGCTGGTTTAATCACCACCGAACAGCCTGCTGCTAAAGACGGCGCAATTTTCCAAGCCAGCATCAGCAATGGGAAATTCCAAGGTAAAACAAGCCCGACTACACCAATCGCTTCTCGCACCACAAGTGACAAAGTATCTGAACCTACAGGTGCTGTATTGTCATAAATCTTGTCGATCAGTTCTGCATGCCAACGAATGGTGTGAATCATTTCTGGCACATCAGTTAACTGACATTCACTGACAGGCTTACCACTGTCTAAACTTTCCATAACAGCCAGTTCAACTGTATTTTTCTCTAGAAGGTCAGCAAATTTAAGTAAAACGTGTTTACGCTCATTCGGAGACAAACGATGCCAGCGACCATCCTCAAATGCTGCTTTAGCTTTAGCAACCGCAAGGTCTACATCCTGGCTGTTACATGCCGTAATTTCTGCAAGTAACTCACCTGTTGCAGGGTTGGTCGTTTTGAAGGTTTTGCCTGAAACAGAAGCCTGAAACTGACCATCAATAAAGGCTAAAGTCTGAAACGATAAGTTTTTGGCAATCGTTGCATATTCAGATGCAGTCAGAAGCTCAGACATTAAACACCTCCTGTAATGGCTGCAACTTCACGCTTAAGCTCTTCTACAATCACTTTGAAAGCTTGTTTCTTTTCAGCGTCCATATCTTGTAACGGTGCACGAACACTGCCAGTTTTTAGGCCATTCAGTTCACAGCCATATTTAATGCATTGGATGAAATGACCCGTTTCAAGGAAATCCATTAATGGCATCATGGCAGCCATGATACGGCGACCTTTGTCAAAGTCTTTCTCAATCACACAAGCTTGATATAAAGCAATGTGTTCACGAGGCACAAAGTTTGAACCCGCACAAACCCAGCTACGTGCGCCCCATGCAAAGAACTCAAGTGCCTGATCATCCCAACCGCAAGAAATTTCAAAGAATGGATAATTACGCGCCAACATATGTAGCTGGTTCATATCACCAGAACTTTCTTTAATGCCAACAAAGTTCTTTGACTCGGCAAATACAGTATCAAAAAACTCTTTACCCATGCTTACGCCCATACGAGCAGGATAGTTATAGAACATAATCGGTAAGCCTGCTGCTTTATCAATTGTCAAAGCATGAGCTGCAACTTCTTTTTCAGTTGGCAACGCATAAGGCGGGATAGTCACTAAAATACTGTCGGCTTTAATTTCTTTAGCCACTTTTGCATATTCAACTGAATCTTCGGTACGAATTGCGCCTGTCCCAATCATCAATGAAGTACGTGAACCAATAACATCTTTCGCGTATTTAGCAAGGTCATAACGTTCTTCGGCAGTATGTGCGTAATATTCACCCGTTGTTGCAGCCACAATAATGCCGTGTACTTTTGCATCGATTAAATATTCTAAAACTTCTGCAAAAGCAGCTTTATCAATTGAACCATCAGCAGCTAAAGGTGTGATTGCTGGTGTATAAATGCCTTCAAAAAATGTCATGATATTTTCTCCGTTTTAAAGTGTGTTGAGAGTTGCCATCACCAATTTGAGAACTTGGGATCATGGCAACTCGATCCATTGTTAATTTTTCAAAGAAGTTGCTTGTTCCAAACTCAACCCTTTGGTTTCTGGTGCCGTCATAATCGAAACAATCAAACCAAGTAGGGTGACACCTGCTGCTACAAACATCGTGTTGCCAATACCAATCGTGTCTAATGACATCGGAACCAGCCATGTACCCACCGCTGCGCCGATTCGAGAAAATGAAGTTGCCATACCAACACCAATCGCACGCATTTCTGTTGGAAAGAGTTCATTTGGATAAACCAATTCCAAGACTTGTGCCCCACCAATTAATACGGCATATGCACAGAACAAAACCAAGACCAGCATTTGTGAACCATCAGCAAATGCACCCAGACCTAGCAATGCCAAACCTGACCATAAGAAACTGTGAATGATTAATTTACGACGACCCATTACATTGATCAGTTTGGTTGCAATGGCACAGCCCACCACGAACATTAAAGTAATTGCCACTGAACCATATTCAGCCCATGAGCCTTTGAGATTCATTGCATCTAAAACACGAGGTGCAAAGGAATACACTGCAAATACCGGAATCACCGCACACATCCAAAACATCGAGCAGAAAAATACGCGTTTGCCATAGCCCGAAGCCAAGATTTGACTAAGAGATAAATTTTTAACTTCTTTCTGAACAGGCACATTAGCAAGTGAAAAAGATGGTCCGTATACTTGTTTAATAATGGCTTCCGCTTCAGCATTACGACCTTTACTAATGAGCCAGCGTGGTGATTCTGGTGTACCTATTCGGATTAAAATTAAAATCAGACCAATCACGGCAGGACTCGCAAATACCCAACGCCAAGCCTCGTTAAGATCCATCTTTAAAATCATATTGCCGAAGAGATAAGCTAGCATCGCACCAAAAAACCACATGATTGTAAGCATTGCTAAACGAGGGCCACGTGCTTTGGTCGGTAGAAACTCAGTCAGTAATGACCCGCCTGCGGCATATTCAAAACCGACTGCGATCCCGATCATGAAACGACATAAAAATAATACCCATCCGGAATCAGCCCAAAGCTGAGCTACAGAACATAAAACAAATAAAGTTGGGGCAATGAAATACAGTTTCTTGCGCCCTATCAAGTCACTTAGCCAACCACCTAGAAAGCCGCCAAGAAACATGCCGAACAGAGCGGATGCCGCAATCATGCCTTGCCAAAAATTGGTTAACTGTAATTGCGCAGCGGCCTGCATTAATGCAACGCCGATAATACTTAGAACATAGCCATCCAGTAGCCAACCACCACCTGTACGAATACTCAATAACTGATGAAATCCATTTACGGGCACATCATCAATTGACATATGATTCGTTGCCATTTTTATCTCCAATACTCGTCCACCGAAGTGGATGTGTTTCCTACACATTTAAGAAATTTAAGGTTGAATAGCCCCTGCGAAACTGAAAACTCAATTTCGCCACCTTCGCTGTTTAAAGCTGTTTACCTAATTAATTTGATTTAAAACCTATAAACCTAATGCCACTTACATCACTCTTCTAACCCTGCTTTTCTTTGCCCCCACCACAAGGTTGCATTGACACCAATGGATAAGAATGGCTCAGGCGGAACTTTGTTTGGACCTGAAGTTTCCAAAAGAAAATCAATCAAGTCGCTACGCTGGCCTGCAATCCAGTCAGCTAATAAAGTACCTGTGACTGTTCCGCGGGTAATTCCCAGACCGTTACAACACAAAGCACCATAAACATTTGGAGCAAGCTGACCAAAGAAGCCTTTATGGTTTTGCGACAATGCGAGTGAACCACTCCACGTATATTCAAATTTAACGTCTGGCAACATCGGAAAACGGTTATCAAAAGAACGCTGATGTTTATAAATAAAACGCTCTAGACAATGCGGTTTCGGTTTTCCATTTGGGTTAAAACTAAAACTGTTGCGCATTAAAATACGGTTGTCATGGGTACGACGAACAGTACTACCAAACGGGTCTGATGGAATCACACCCCAGAAATCCTTACCGCCTAATTCAGCTTGCTCACTTGGCGTTAAGGGACGAGTCATACTTGCATATAAAAAGACTGGCAACATGGTGCGTTTTAACTGTGAAAAACCAAAACGTTGCCCAAAAGCATTGTTCGCCAAAATCAACTTATCCGCAGTGATTTGACCAAGGTCGTGCTTCAATACCACTTTATCGCCGTATTCAACTTCAGTGATTGCTGTATTTTCATATAGCGTCACATTCGACGGTAAACTGTCTGCTAAACCTTTGACTAACGCTGATGGTTGAAGCAGCATTGTTCCTGGTGTGAACAGTGCTTTTTTATAAAATGATGTTCCAATATGACTCGGTAATTCTGAACCATGAATGACTTGGTATTCTTGCCCGAGTTTGTCTAAGCCACGTTGATAAGCTTCCAAAACCTTAATACCACGGTCTTCTACGGCACCTTGATATTTACCGCTTGGACGCATGTGACAATCGATTGCGTGTTTATTGACTAAGTCATGCAAAATAGATTGCCCCAACAAATTGAGCTTCAGAGTAGTTTTGGCAATATCAATATCACCGATATAGTCTTCGGCACCAATATCATGTGGAAGATCAATTGCAAAACCCGCATTTCGACCTGCCGTCCCAAAACCAACTTCTTGTGCTTCAATCAAGATGACTTCATCATTTGGAAAATTAAGTGCCAATTGACGTGCTGCCGCCAAGCCCGTATACCCTGCACCAATGACTGCCCAGCGCGCTGTACTTTTGCCTCTATGGCTTGGTTTAACCATTCGTTTTGGGCTCAAGTGATACCATGCACATCGCTGGTCATCGGCAGGTAGGGCTGTAACTTTAGTCATTTCAAAAACTCCATTTATATTTTCCACTCACCTACTTTTCCTGTAAGTGAAAGTATTATTTGTAAAAGGTTTTGCCTTTAATTAATAAGTAAGTGGAACATCAATACCTTCCGGAACAACATATTCAGTCATTCGACGGCGAGATAAATCCATGTGCACGCGGATCAGCTCACCGGCTTCACCTGCGTTGTGACGCTCTATGGCATCAATAATCTGGTCATGTTGAATAACCGCTGTATCAAGATCTTCTTGCATATCTGATGAAGTCGGCTGGCGATAGAAAATCTTGCCCAACCGAGCATGATCAATCAGCAAACGCTCTAAACTCGGCATGAGATATGCATTTTGGGAAATCTTTCCTATTTCCAAATGAAATTGGTTGTTGTAGTAAACGCGACCTTCCAAATCATTTTCATCAATGGCTTTACGAAATTGCATCTGGATTTCTTTTAACTGCTTAATATCAATTGAACTAGCATTAATTGCTGCCAATTGTGTCGTAGCGATATAAACTAATGGCGCAGCTAAAAAGAAATTACGTAGTGATTGATGGCTCATCGAAGAAACACGAGCAGCACGATTTGCTTCAAGCTCAAGGTAACCTTCGGCTGCCATTTGGCGGATGAGTTCACGAACGGGTGATCTGGAAATACCAAATTCTTCGCTTAGGGATATTTCATCTACAATAGCGCCTGGTGCCAATTCCATACTAATAATGCGGCGTTTTAATGTTTCGGCTAATCGTATTTTCTTATCCATGTTAACCACTCCATCCATAAGCCTGAGCTCGGTTCCTACCTTCTATGGAAGATGTCTACAATTTGTATAATTCTCCATTTCCCAAATAATACAATGTGTCTACAATCCAAAAAGATAAAGAAAAGGACAGAAAATATAATGGATTTACCTAAATGATTTTTTTGAGCGTAAATATACGAAAAATTGGCTTAACTATAAAAATATGGGCTTATGGTGATTTAAAAAATGAATTACATGTTATTGATATAAATAATTAAATTAGATGTTGGGTAAGTTTTTGAACTGCTGTACTTTATAAATTACAGCCTATTTTTTATATAAATAAATTCAAAAACTTCTCTACCCAATAAGAATGCTTTATTTCACTGTCATACTGTAAAAGTCATCAATAGCATCAACCATTTGTGATAAACCCGGTTGCTCTAATGGATAATGTCCTGCATTTTCCAATATCACAGTTTTTACAGGGACTTTGTGAATACGACTAAGAAATGGCGTACTTAAATCGAGCGGTGTCCAATGGTCTTTTTCCGGTTGCGTTAACAAAACTGGGCATACATCAAACTCTTCAGGTGTCAGCTCTGGTTTGTAGTTTATATATGAGTCTAAAAATGTGAGTGAAACCGAGTTACCAGCCGAGGTTTTATCTTTCATAAAAACCTTTAAAGCCTCTTTATTATTCACCAAAGTACTCATTTTACTTGCCCAACTCATTGGTATTCGCATTGAGGCCAAAGGTGTTTTTGCAGTTAAATGTGCAACTGGCGTTCCTACTCGACTCATAAACAAGTTACTTGCCACCGTGTCTTTAACCTTGTGGTTACTTGTGTCAAGGAAGGTCATGCCAACAATTGCCTTCACTTTTTTATTCTTTGCTGCAACGTGATATGTCAACATTCCACCTGCGCTTAAACCATAAAGCACAACTGGACGACCATCTTTTGCCAATTCAACATCAATTAAATCACTCCCCGCCTGCACCCAATCGTTATAGCTAATGGCCTTGCCTTTGCTAACTTGCGTTACACCATAGCCCGGCATATCGACTGCAATTGTTTCATATCCCCGATCTGCTAATGGCTTACCTAAAATCATCGACATTTGTCGGCCATTAGTCCCTACACCGTGAAATAGGATTACTTTAATTTTTGCATTCGGATTTCGATAAGTGTCTAAATGGATGTTATGACCGTTCCAAGCCCACCATTCTTCTTTGGGTAACTGGTCTTTAGGAATATGAAATTCTTGAGGAAGAAATTGTTCAATCTGTTGCCAAGCAGCTTGATTTTGATAATCCATAGCCGAATCTCCTAATTTTATTTCTTTAGCGGCAGATACATTTGCGACGCAGACAATGAGGCCTATGACACTCAATTTACTTATTAAATACCGCATAGCACCTGCGGATTTTGTTGATTGAACAGTATTCATTTTTGTTGTACTCGTTCTTATTCCCACAATAGATATTAGTTGCTTAGATTTAAATTAACTATGTTAACTTAAGACATAAGTTTTACTATTTGGGTCAATTGACAAGTTAAGCCTCTGATTGATGAGTACTCAAAACTCCGACGAAGAAGAATTCCCCCATTACACAAAGCGTGCTAACATCCAAATTCTGACAATTACCAATGTCAAAATAATTTCTAGAGGAAATAAGATGTTAAAAACTCAAAAAATCAACATCGTACAAGAATTTGATGCACCTGTAGACAAAGTCTTTGCAACCTTAAGTGAGCATGAAAACCTAAGCAAACTTTTCGCTCCTGCTAAAGTGACTCGCATTAGCAACGGAAAGGATGCACGCAATGGTGTTGGCTCTGCGCGCAAAATGTCTATTCCATTGACCCCTTCGTTTGTAGAAACAAATTTAGTCTATAAAGAAAATGAACTGATCGAATATGCAATTACGAGCGGCATTAGCCCAATTAAAGCTCACCGTGGTGTCATGAAATTTACTGACTTGGGAAATAATCGGAGTCGTTTAGATTACACGATTAGCTTTAAAGGCCGCGTGCCCTTCATTGGTCTTATTATCAAAAAAGCTTTAGAAAATGGCGTGAGCCGTGGACTTAAAAAACTTAAGTTTTAATCGCCGCATCTAAAAGAAAAAGCCCAGTTACGGGCTTTTTTTAAGATTTAAGTTGAATGCTCAGATAGCATAAATAAAAAGTAATCTAGTAATTTATCCCGTTCATCTACGCTATTGGCACTTAATAACTGAACCATTGCTCCATCAATTGCAAATAGAAACATGTGTACGTCTTTTATTGAGGCGGTAGTTTTGACAGTAAGAAGTAGCTTATAAATCTCATTGATAAACCAGTTTCTATAATCAACAACCACCCGATACGCCGTTGCATAGCACTTTTCAATTTCAAAAATTGCTTTAAATGGCAAACGGTAAAACCCTTCTAAATTGGCGTGTAAAAAGTAAATTTGCTTGAGTTTATCGAACACCATAAGTTCGCTGTATGAATTGATAATTGAAAGGACTTTTACTTTGAGCGCATCCGTTTGAAAGGTTAAACACATCTCGATGAGTCGTGCTTTTGAATGAAAGATGTTATAGAAAGTCGCTTTGGGAATTTTGGCCTCAGCAATAATTCGGTCAACCCCCACCGTGTTAAACCCATCTTGAGTAAATAAATCTTTTGCCGTGTGCAGCACTCGTAGTGCTCTAAATGAAGATTCTAAATTGTTCATATATACCGCTTAAAATAATTTTTTGTTGTATGTAAAAAGAGATAGAAATGCCGTCACTCTTAAAATGAGTGCTAAAAACAGGCACGCAAAAACGACACAATAAAGTTGTGCTCGCCTATCTCGGGTTTATTGTTGCTATGATTTTTGAGTCGTAATGATCTATCTAAGGTTGTAGAAAACTTAGAGTCGATTAAACCAATTTATAGACTGTTTAAACGGTATAAATAGAGAGATTTTGGCATAGGCCAATAAATGAGAAGAATTAGTACGCATAGCGGACTCCTAGATGAAATAGAAGTTCTACCTAATCACTGTCAAATGATTATGGTGGCAGAACGAAGGCGGGTTGACAGACCAGTCATCTAGGAACTGGCACGCACAAGGCGTCCCTCCTCCGTCCTACCGCTACGAAGGGGGACGAACGAGTTCAACACCAAAAAATTACTTTTTTGATGTTCTAGATGATAGCGGCCTGTCAAAGCCGACTGGCGATGTAGGCCAGCACGCAAAGGATAGTATTCGCTCTTGTTGGCGTCAAGCGTGGGAAATGATAATTGCTTTAAAATAGATCATTAAAAAGTAAGGAGAATAATTCAGCTTTTCCCGTTAAAAATTAGTTTATAAAACACAGAAACTGACTATCGAAAATGGGCTTATATATTCATAAAAAATAAGAATATACCTTTTATCCTTTATTGATTTCATAACTACATAGCAAATTATAGATTAGCTTTAGAGATGAATTATGTATTTCGCTTATTCTAAACATAAGTCTTTTTAACGTAAAGAGAATAGTAAAAAGGGATATACTTAAAAAAACTAGCCCTTATTAGAGCTAGTTTTTCAATCTTCACACAAATAAAAACTTATCAGCCTACTAGATCATTTACCCCTAGATGGGCAAATTTACCATTTATGGTACGACCATCATCTAACTGCACATTTTTAAATTCAATAGTTCCTTCTGATTCATTGACAGTTACACCGGTACAATGATCATTTGTCAATTTACAATTCCATTTCAAATGAATATTTACATTCAATTGATCCTTTTTAGGTCTTTGATACGCTACATTTGCTTTTTCAGTAATAGTATCGTATTTCACCGTAAACTCGAGATCAGACTTATGATCTCTACTCATAAAACGAAAATATTTACTTTCATTTTCTGCATATGCAGCTGCCGCAACTGTCTCATCAATTTTAAAAACTTCACTTCCTACTGTAACTTGCCCATAAGGAATTTTTTTCTCGAAACCACCTGAGACCTTTAACTCGGGAGATGCAACATATTCAATAGGGTTAGTAAATGAATTATTGATAAATTTAAAAGTGGTTAAACCATTTTCATAATCCGTGTTTAATATAAAATCTCGATTAAAATATCCTTTGTATATATAAACTTCTTTAGGCTGTTCATTACTAAAATAATTCCCCTCTGTTAATATGAACCTATCATGTTCAGGATCCAGAGGATTAGAAAAGTTAAAATAATATTCTTTATCTGTGTTAAAAGTTAAGACAGAACTGGTTGTCCAATTCATAAATCTTTGTATTGTCGCCAGCTTACCATTAACGACTAAATCTGATTTAGCTGGATATTCATTAAAACGTTTCGTGTTCCATACTGGCCAATCAGAATTTACTTCGAATTTAATAGAGCCTTTAATTTTGGCAGTCGAAGCAAAGTCAATATTATTTAAACGTCCTGATACAGCACCATTTGCGCTTATAATAAAGTAAGTTTTACCATCACTTTGTTTTTCGAACTTATAAGAGAATGTATCACTACATGAGTTTCGGCACTGGACAGTCAAATGCCCTTTATCATTCTCTGAATAGCTAAAAACCCCAACTTTATCACCTCTGGGATAAAAATAAAGACCAGCCAAATTGTTAATATGTGCAGATAAATCATTACTTGGAGTAAGAACCTCTAAATCCCACATACTATTATTTGAAGCGGATGCCTCAATTACACTGTTTGTATGAAATGGTGAGAACTTAATAGTTGAGTTATTAGTAACTCCTGAATTTTCAATTTCAAAATAGCCATGTGCCAAATCTGGGCTTAATACAGACGCTTCTACAATAGGCTTCGGTACAGGTGTATCTGATGTCGCTGAACCACCCCCACCACCTCCACCACATGCAGCTAGCAGAATAGAAAAAAGTGCTAAGGGTAATAATTTTGTTTGATTATAAAGCATATAAATCCTTATTAAAAAATAAAAAACTAACTATTTATTTTATAAAGTTAATGTTTAGTTATTTTTATATACTTTAAGATTGTTTCGCAAGGTGTCAGTGCTTACTTATTATACTAATAAGAACTTTTCAATCTAAATACTATAGTGATAGAATTATTTTAATCGGCAATATTGATATAATATTATTTATATCCCATGGCTGACAAAGTGGGGAAAAGTCAGCTTTAAAAACATCTAACTCTCTAAAATTAAAATTTTCATCAATTAGAAATGTAATATTAACAGGTGTATTATCAACATCTTGATAATTAATCTGTATGTCACCTGCTTTTAGCAATATATCTTTATTTGAATCCTCATATAATACCCTTATTGACCCCATTCCTCCATCATCTACCTCCTCACAATAAAGATCATTTAAAGGCTCTGGTAGACTAACGGGTAGATTAGATTGACCTATTAATTTGTTAATAATATAAATTTCTTGTTCTGTTAATTTTCTCATATTAGAATTAACTCCTAGTCTAGAATTCCTATTTCTTCACCACAAATAATTTCTAAAATTTCACAACTTGAGAGCAATAAATATTTATATAAATTCAAGCCATCAAGATAGCAATAATTTTGCTCATTGAGCCATTTATAGAGATCCAACCCATCACTAGCTGACAAAAAAGATTCACCATAATTGTCTATTTCTGATTGCATCCTTAAAGTCATTCCTTCTTGAGTAATTCGAAATGAATTGACCCTTGGAAAGTTAAACTTATGTTTTATATCATCCCAGAAACATATAACATGCAAATCACCATTCATATATTCCAGATCTATATAATCTGGAATAACATTCCTATAATTTAATCCAAAAAAATCCTTCATAATTTGATACCTTACTTTAAATATCTGATCTTTATATTTTTTAATCTAATTTACACTTTAATTATTATTACCAGAAATAATAGCGATATTTTAGTCGATAGTGCTAAAAAAACTATTTTTTTATAGTTAGCTCTATTGAAGTCAGTTGTCTAAACCTTTTACAAGATTTAATTAAGTATTAAATATAAGTTGAGTCAACTCATAAAGTACTAATCAATCCATCAACTTTTTACGGCGATACAACCCACAATTCCCAGAAAATAGCGCTGCCAACAAACAAGTAATAATGGCATAAGTGGCAACATTCATTCCAAATAGCTCAACAGCTAAAATAATAGACGTCAAAGGTGCCTTACTCGCCCCTGAAAACAGACTGACTAACCCTAAGCCTGCAAGCAATGAAATTGGTAGGTTTAAATCTGCGCCTAAAGCATTCCCTAATGTCGCACCCACATAGAACAACGGCGTAATTTCACCACCTTTAAAACCTGAACCTAACGTGATGGCGGTAAAAACGGTCTTGTTAAAAAAGTCGTAAAACTCAATCGGTACATAAAAAGATGAAATGATTTTATCTGTACCCAAACCGTTGTATTGCTGATGCGCGGTGAACAAAGTAAGTAGCATAATCACAATACCGCCGACCATGGTTCTTAATGGCAAATAGCGAATATATTTATAAAAGACGTCACTCGCAAAATGAATGGCGGCAATAAAGAAACGTGCAGCTAAACCAAAGATCAACCCTGCCGCAATCAGGCTCATGAGCGTGCCAAAATGAATCGCTGGAAACTCACTAATCACATAAAAGATATGCGGATGAACAATATCGAATAGTTCAGGAATGGTCGAAGCAATAAGCGCTGACACAAAACACGGAAAAATAGCTGAGTATCTTAAATTACCTAAAGCAGTAATTTCCAAACCATAGATTGCACCTGCCAAAGGCAAGCCAAACACCCCAGCAAAGCCAGCACCAATACTGGCGATTAAACAAATTTTTCGGTTATCTTCCGAGATTTTTAATATATGGCTCAGATGGTCAATTAAAGCACCCGAAAGCTGAACTGCTGGCGCCTCACGCCCTGCCGAACCACCAAACAACTGCGTTAAAATTGAGGTGATAAAAATGATGGGGCTCATTCGTTTTGGAATAAACGACTTCGGCTGGTGAATTTCATCAATCAGTAAATGGGTTCCCCGTTCAATCGGCGATCCATATTTTTTAATGAGGTAACCAATACCAAAACCCACAAAAGGCAAAAAGTAGATGAGCCAGTGATGCAGACTTCTGACTTTGTTTGAAATATCGAAGGCAACAAAAATTAAGGTCGAGGCTAGCCCTGCTACGACTCCAATCACAATTGAGATGACGAGCCAATAGACACTGTATTTTAGAATTTGATCATATTCAGATGAAGGTAGAATTTTCATTCGCTTTCTTCAATTCGCCTTTGAGTGGATGCCAAATTCTCAAATTATTTTTATGCTGCCAGTTCATTAAGTGAGAAATGCTTAAACTGGGCTAAAAATTAAAGCCCGCATATGCGAGCTTTCAATACAGTGATTAATTTTTGGTATCACTAAACTGTGACAAATATCTCATAATTGGCGCTATTTTTCAAGTTGAAAATAGTTAACGAGTACTGTGAAAAACAATTAACTAAGTGAATAAATAAGCATTGGATTTGACCACATTAAAGTCGCGCTCAATTAGGCCAAATCTCTTATTTAGATCTCAATTAATGCTAGCAATCACAGTTTCTGCATGACAAGTCGCGCCCTTCTCTGCACTAATCTGAATAACGCCACTACGGTGCGCCAGTACCTGCACTTCCATTTTCATGGCTTCCATAATGGCAACCACTTGGCCTTCTGTCACTTGCTCACCATTTTCAACTTTCCAAGCGCTAATCACACCATTAATTGGGGCAAGTAAATGTTCGGCACTGACTTCTGGCTCAGCAGTTTGTGCCTGAACTGCAGTTGCTGGGCCTTGTGCAAACATGCCCGCGGGTAAACCTAAACGGTGTAACTTGCCATCAATTTCAATATAACTGAGTAGCATTGGTTGTTGATGGTTTGGAATGCCTCGTTTAGTTGGCTTTAACTCTTGTTTAAAGTCGTTTTCGATCCAGCGTGTATGGACATTAAATTCATCGGTAAAGTCAGATTCATTGAGTACCGCACGGTGAAAATCTAGAACAGATGCCACGCCTTCAATTTTAAATTGCTTTAAAGCACGTTTAGCTCGAGCAATTGCAACTTCACGGGTTGGACCAGTCACAATCAGTTTTGCCATGAGTGAATCAAAATGACTAGACACTAAAGAGCCAGTCCGAACACCTGTATCAACTCGTACACCATGACCAAACGGCGCTTCAAATAAACTCAACACACCAAAGGCCGGAATAAAACCACGTGCTGGGTCTTCGGCATTTATACGAAACTCAATGGCATGACCTTGTGCTTTTGGTGTTTCCTTAATAGAAAGCATTTCACCTTGAGCCACGCGAATTTGCTCAACGACCAAATCGACTTTTGAGGTTTCTTCGGTCACTGGATGCTCAACTTGCAAACGTGTGTTTACTTCTAAGAATGAAAGCTTCCCGTCGCGACTCAGTAAATATTCAACTGTTCCCGCACCCACATAGTTTGCGGCCTGACAAATGTTTTTTGCCGAGGTTAAAATTTGCTGGTAAATCTCATCGCTAATAAATGGCGCTGGTGCTTCTTCGACTAATTTTTGGTTACGGCGTTGCAACGAGCAATCACGTGTACCAAGCACCACAATATTGCCATGTTGGTCAGCAATCACTTGCGCTTCTACATGGCGCGGTTTATCGAGATATTGCTCGACAAAACATTCACCACGGCCAAAAGCGGCTTTTGCCTCTCGTACTGCCGACTCATAAAGCTCTTTGACTTCTTCGAGTTTCCACGCGACTTTTAAGCCACGACCACCACCACCAAATGCGGCTTTAATGGCAATCGGTAAACCAAACTGTTTGGCGAACTCTAAAGCTTCATCTGCATTGTTGAGTGGATCTTGCGTACCCTGAACCAACGGCGCACCAACTGAAGCGGCAATTTTACGCGCTTCGATTTTATCGCCTAGTTTTTCAATCGCGCTTGGTGATGGCCCGACCCATTTTAAACCTGCATCAATCACAGCTTGAGCAAACTCAGCCCGTTCAGATAAAAAACCATAACCCGGATGAACCATGGTCGCTTTTGATTTTTTTGCAACTTCAATAATGGCTGGAATATTTAGGTAGGTTTCACTGGCAGTTGCACCAGCCAAGCCCCATGCTTCATCCGCAAGTTCAACATGCATGCTACCAATGTCGTCATCTGCATATAACGCGACCGATGCAATTCCCATGTCACGACAAGCATGGATAATACGAACGGCAATTTCACCACGGTTAGCAATCAATAATTTTTCTGTA
>Ga0308156_1001620_pt1 | contig 24815 bp, 23 predicted proteins | sample PhyAR2_FD_201041 | JGI IMG/M metagenome (GOLD analysis project Ga0308156, IMG submission 201041) | Phyllosphere microbial communities from UC Gill Tract Community Farm, Albany, California, United States - DLSL A.R2 | ecosystem: Host-associated > Plants > Phyllosphere > Unclassified | place: USA... | reverse complement strand
AGCCCTGCTCATCGTTTCGCAGCCGCTGCACCTCTCCCATCAGCAGGGAGATAAAGCGCTCCAGCGACCACATACCCTGCGGCGCGGCGCCGGTGATGCGCGGCTGGCCCGCCTCCAGCCTCAGTTGTGGAATGAAAACCGGCCAGTTGATAAAGCGGGGAGCCGCCGGCCGATCGCGCCACTGCCAGCGGAAGGTGGCGTCAGTACGCCGCTGCAGTAACGGGTCCTGAATCAGAATGACCTGCTGCGGCTGTATGCCACGGCTATCCAGTAACCGCTGGCTGAATGCCGCATTTTCGCCGCAGTTGCGCGATTCCCCTTCCAGCAGCAGCTGCTGTTGCGGCAGATCAGCCAGCCGATGCGCGATAGCCGCCAGCATCTGCGCCTCGCTCTTTCCCTGAGTATCAAGCGGGTGAAAGCGCGGATCTGCCGCCATCGCCTGCGCTAACAGCGGCGTGGCGTGGCCGACGCCGCCACTGATCAGCAGCGGCAGACCGGAGGTTTTCGCCAGCGCCACCGCGCCCTCAATATTTGGCAGCACCGCATGGCCCGCCAGAATCAGCAGATCGGCGTCGGGGTGCTGCGGATCTGTCAGCTGATCAAGCGCCAGCCAGTTGGCGATCAGGTTGATGTCATCAATATCATGGTCAGTAAGCTGCATATTTTTCTCCTTATTGCTGAGCAGTGTAGCGCGCAGCAGCAGCGCTGCAGCCGGAAAATTTGCTACAATCGCCGCTTCATCTACTGGAGAGATCAATGACTTCCCGCTCTGTGACCCTTGATGATGTCGCTCAACTGGCTGGCGTCTCTTACCAAACCGTTTCACGGGTGCTTAATCGTTCTGAACAGGTCTCGGTCCGCACCCGGCAACGGGTCGAAGCGGCGATGCAGCAGCTCAATTACGTGCCGAACCGGGTCGCGCAACAGCTGGCGGGTAAAGCGACCCGCACCCTGGGTCTCGCCACCAGCGATCTGGCGCTGATGGCCCCGGCACAGATTGCTTCGGCGATTCAGCGGCGCGCAGCGGCAGCGGGCTATCATCTGGTGATCGCTATGCAGAGCGGCAATGACGCGGCGGCGACCATCAATGAACTGCTGGCGCAGCGGGTGGATGGATTGCTGATCAATCTGCCGCTGCAGGCGGAGGAAGCGCAGCAGATCCAGGCGCTGTGCGCTGCGAAACCGGTGCTGTTTCTGGACGTCGAGCCGCAGGCGGCCGTGGCGCAGTGTCAGTATCCGAATCATCACGGCGCGCGGGCGGCGGTAGAGCATCTGGTGGCGCTGGGACACCGGCAGATCGGCTTGCTGAACGGCCCGGAGCGATCCGTGTCGGCGCGTCAGCGTGAAGCCGCCTGGCATCAGGCGCTGGCCGATCATCAATTGACGCCGCATTGTTCCCTGCGCGGCGACTGGAGTGCGCAATCAGGTTATCAGGCGCTACTGGCACAGTTACCGAATGCCTTACCTCAGGCGCTGCTGGTAGCGAACGATCAGATGGCGCTGGGCGCGATGCGGGCGCTGCATCAGCACGGCGTGGCGATTCCGGGGCAGATTTCGGTGATTGGCTATGACGATACCGCCGAGAGCGCGTGGTATCAGCCGCCGCTGACCACGGTGCGGCAGGATTTACAGCAGCTGGGCGTACTCAGCGTTGAGCGGCTGCTGGCGCGGTTACAGGGCGAATCAGTCAGTGATGAAGCGCTGGAAACCACGCTGGTGATCAGAGAAACCACCGCACCACCCGCCGATTCACACCGCGATCTCACCGCGCTGGCGCAGCAGCTTCAGGCGATTGCCCGCCAGCTGACCGAAAAATAATGCCTTCCTGCCGCCAGGCAAATGATGCTGCAGCGTCGATCCCGGCGATAAAAAAACCCGCCCTCCTGACGGGGAGCGGGTTTCTGTTAACCGAGCGGAGCGTTCACGCTCTGTTATCAGCCTCAGGCTTTCGGGTGTTCGCCGACGCCCATGGCTTTGATCTTTTTCGATAGCTCACGACGCTCTTTCGACAGATCGGCGTTTTTGATGATGTATTCATCAACGCGGTCTTCATAATCCACACGCATGCTGGCGATAATTTCCTGAATCGCCTCGACGCTCATGCCGGGTTTGATGTACTCGCTCAGGTTGTCTAACAGCAGGACGCGCTTCTGGTTGTCACGAATTTTCTTCTCGTTATCGACAATTTCACGCTGCAGTTTGTTTTTGCGGCGGAACATACGCACGAACTCCAGGACGTCCTGAAATGATTGCTTGGCATTTTCCATGATGGCACCTTTCTTTGAGCCTGCTGACGCAGGGAGAGAGACAAAACGATCAGCTTAGCGGCTAGCCAGCCTTATACGCAATTTTCACAGCTAATTTCGGACTGGCCCTTATCTTAGCGCAAAGAAACCCGGTTTCACATTAAGTCATTGTCTGAGGTGATTATTTGCGCAGCGCCATTCGCATCAAATCGGTCATCCGCTCCAGCTGTTTTGCCAGCTCAAGGCTTAACCAGACGTAACCGTAAATCGGCGTCTCCTCCAGTCCTTCACTGCCCGCCTCGGCAATCAGCCGCCGCAGCTCACCGCTGATTTCGGTCAGCTCATGGCTGTTAGCCAGCACCTCGTCGGTTTCGCCTTCAATCGCCATCACCGACAGCGCACGCAGCGTGCTTTCGGTCATCTGCTGGGTTCGGCGTAATGCCGGGGCGTTAAGCAGAATCAGATGGCTCTGACGCGAGGCCCACCAGGCATCAATCTGCATCTCGATGGTGTACACCATATTACGGTTTATGGTCTGAATGGCTTCAAGCACCGATTTCGGGATGCGCGTCTCTTTGCTTGACGGTTCCAGCAGCGCCCGCATTTTGATCACGCTGGTCAGCAATTTGCCCAGCGGCTTGTTAAGGCGCGGCTTATCCACCAGGTTGGGCGAGAAACCGGCGTGGTAGATTTTCGCCATCTCCGCCAGCGTGTCCGAGAGCTGGATTCGCCAGTGAATGTAGGCGCGCTGCGCCCAGATGGCGGTAAACAGCAGCGCCATCAGCGAGCCAAGAATCACATCGCCGCCGCGCCACAGCGCCATGGTGAAATCGCCGGTGGGCGCGCCGACCACCACGCTGAGGGTGATGCCGATCAGCAGCGCCATATACGGATGTTTACCCAGCGTCAGGTAGCCGCTGATAAACATCGCTACGCCACACCAGGCCAGCATCATCGGCATGGAGATCAGCTCCAGCTTCAGGGCAATCAGTCCTGAGATCGACCCCGCCACCGTGCCGCAGATGCGCTGCAGCGCGCGCGGAAACACATTCCCCCAGGTTGAGATCGGCCCCATCACCACCACCAGCGTAATCAGCGGCCAGGTGCCTTCCGGAATATCCGTCGCCCGGACAAAAATAAAACAGAGCAAAAAGGCAATAGCGATGCGTACGCCGTGAACGGTGCGGTAATGGCGGTAGAACCAAAACTCAAGTTTTGATATGGGCTTATCAGATCGCAAATTGGTTTTCCGGTTGAGGGATCATTTTGTGCGCTATCTTAACCCCTGATGTTGCTAAGGCTTAGTGCGCCATCTACATTTCAAAACAGTTTTGACGTTCCCTTACAATTAACAACATCGCCTTTACATACGGCCCCGAACTCAAAAAACAAATTGCCAACAATTTTTAACCTTTAGCTTTTGTTAGTAACACTTGAGAAGGAAGCACGATGCGAAAAAGAGCAAAAACCCTGCCGGGCGTTACGCGGCGGCAGGTTCTGACATGGTCGACGCTGGGCGTAGCAGCGACTGTCAGCCAGGTCGCCGATGCCGTTTCGCTGAAAGGCAGTCCAGGCTGGACGCCATTCTCCGATAATCCTCCAGAAACTTACCCACAACAAGGCTGGCTGTTTTTTACCGATGCCGAAGCCAAAACCATCGAGGCGATAGTTGACCGGCTGATCCCGGCCGATGATCTTAGCGTGGGCGGCAAAGAGGCGGGCTGCGCCGTCTTTATCGATCGTCAACTGCACGGCTCCTACGGTACTTTTGAGCGCCTTTATATGCAGGGCCCCTTTCAGCAAGGCACCACCGAGCAGGGCGATCAGTCGCCGCTGGTGCCGCGTCAGCGCTACCGCCAGGGCATCGCCGCACTTAACCGCTACGTTCAGCAGACCTCAAATAAAAACTTCACTGACCTGACGCCGCAACAGCAGGACGAACTGCTGCAGGCGATGGAAGCCGGTAAGGTGCACTTCAGCGATTTCGATGCGCAGTCCTTCTTTCTCGAAGTGCTGAATAACACCATGGAAGGCTTCTTTGCCGATCCGGTGTATGGCGGCAACCGTGAGATGGTGTCGTGGAAGATGCTCGGTTTTCCGGGTGCGCGCTATGACTATCGCGATTACATCGAACGGCATAACGAAAATCTGCACTTCGAGCCGATCAGTATTGCGCAATGGAAGGCAAAGGACTAATCATGAAAAAACTTCCCAAAACCGATGTAGTGGTGATTGGACTCGGCTGGGCCGGATCGATTATTGCCAATGAGCTGGCCGATGAAGGCCTCGACGTGGTGGGCATTGAACGGGGTCCGTGGCGCGATACCGCTCGCGACTTTAATATCGGCACCGTAACCGATGAGCTGCGTTATGTGATGCGCGAAGAGCTGATGCTGCGCACCCGCCAGAACACCTGCACCATGCGTAATAATCCGTCGCAGACCGCGCTACCGATGCGGACCTGGGGATCATTTCACCCCGGCAACGGCACTGGCGGCGCAGGCAACCACTGGGCTGGCATCACCTTTCGCTTCCAGCCGGAAGAATTCCGCCTGAAAAGCCATCTGACCGAGCGTTACGGTGCCAGTGCCATACCTGATGAGCTGGTGCTGCAGGACTGGGGCACTAGCTGGGAGGAGATGGAGCCGCACTATATGCAGTTTGAACGTGTGGCCGGCACTTCGGGCCGCGCCGGCAACCTCAACGGTGAAAAACGGCCGGGCGGGAATCCCTTTGAGGGCGCGCGCTCCGGCGACTATCCGACGCCGCCGCTGCGTCAGCCTTATGGTCCGACCCTGTTTGCCGATGCGGCAAAAAACCTTGGCTATCAGCCGTTCCCGGTGCCCTCTTCGCTGGTCTCTGAAGCCTATACCAATCCGTATGGCGTCACCATGGGGCCCTGCACCTTCTGCGGTTTCTGCACTAACTACGGATGTGCCAACTACTCCAAAGCCAGCGCCATCACCACCGTACTGCCGGCGCTGATGCGCAAGCCTAACTTCACCGCCTATACCAACAGTGAAGTGTTGCAGGTGCTGACTGACTCTACCGGCAAAAAAGCCACCGGCGTCACCTACATCGACTCGTCGGGTGATGAGTGGGAACAGCCGGCCGATCTGGTGATCGTCGCCGCCTTTACCTTCGAGAATGTGCGCCTGATGCTGCTGTCGGGCATTGGCGAGGCCTACGATCCGGTGACCAACACCGGCACCACCGGACGCAACTACGCCTACCAGACCGCCAACAACGTCACGCTGTTTTTCGATAACAAAAACTTCAATCCGTTTATCGGCGCTGGCGCGGTCGGCATGGGAATCGACGAATTCAATAACGATAACTTTGACCACAGCGGCCTCGGCTTTTTTGGCGGCGGCAGTATCCGCGTCACCCCGATTGGCGCGGCTCCGATTGGTTATCGTCCGTTGCCACCTGACACGCCAAAGTGGGGATCGAAATGGAAACAGACGCTGAAAGATAACTATCTCAGCACCATGTCGATCGGCTGTGAAGCCAGCAGCTATACCACCCGCACCAACTATCTGTCGCTGGATCCTAACTACAAAGATCCGCATGGCCGCCCGCTGTTGCGTATCACCTTCGACTTCGCGCAGAACGACCTGAAAATGGCGCAGTACTGCACTAACAAGGTGGCTGAGATCGCTAAGGTGATGAACCCGCGCGAGATGATCGTTAAACCGATGACCGGCCACTGGAGCAGCGTGCCCTATCAGTCCTCTCACGTGGTAGGCGGCTTCATCATGGGTGCCGATCCACGGACCAGCTCGGTGAATAAACATCTGCAGGTGTGGGATGTGCCGAATCTGTTTGTGGTGGGCGCTTCCGCCTTCCCGCAGAATCCCGGCTATAACCCGACCGGCACGGTGGGCGCTCTGGCCTTTAAAGCGGCGCACGATATCCGTCGCTACTACCTGAAACGTCCGGGGGAGATGATTAGCGCATGAAAACATTACCGCTTCTCTCCGCCGCCGCGTGGTTACTGGCCTGCAGCTTCAGCAGTCAGGCGCAACCGGAATATGATCAGATCGCCCGCGGCAGTTATATCGCCACGCTGGGCGACTGTACCGCCTGTCACACCACCGATGAGAAACAGCCTTTCGCCGGTGGCGTTAAGTTACAGACGCCGTTTGGGACGCTGCTCGGGGCGAATATCACCCCTGACCGTGAAACCGGGATTGGCGACTGGAGTTATGATGATTTCCGCCGCGCCATGAATACCGGTGTCGGCCATGACGGTAAGCGTTTGTATGGCGCGATGCCGTTTACCGCCTACACCAAAATGTCGGAAAAGGATCTGCAGGACCTGTGGGCCTGGATGCAGACGCTGCAACCGATCCATCATCCGGTAGAAACCAATCAGCTGCCCTTTCCGTTCAATATCCGTACCAGCCTGATGGTGTGGAACTGGATTAACTTTGATAAGGGCGAATTCAAACCGAATCCGGACAAATCGGCGGAATGGAATCGCGGGGCCTATCTGGTTGAGGGACTCGGCCACTGCGGCACCTGCCACTCACCGAAAAATCTGCTGGGCGGCGACAAAAATGGCCGCTTCCTTGGCGGCAGCGAGGTCGAGGACTGGTATGCGCCGAATCTGGACGCCAGCGATCATACCGGACTCGGTAAATGGACCCAGCAGGATATCGTCAGCTACCTGCGGACCGGCGTGAACCGCTATGCCATCGCTTCCGGCCCGATGGCCGATGCGGTGCGTCATTCGACCCAGCACTGGCGCGAGGACGATCTCAACGCAGTGGCGGTTTATCTCAAGGATGGCGAGAAAAAAGCCGACGAGAAGCCAAAACCGCTGGATGCTAATGATGACAGGATGAAGCTTGGGGCGACGATCTATGAAGCCAAATGCTCGGCCTGCCACAGTCCGGGTGGCCGTGGTGAGAAGAATATCTTCCCGCAGCTGGCGGATAATCCGCTGATCAATCAGCCGAATGCGACATCACTGATGCATGTGGTGCTGGCGGGCAGTCGCGGCGTGGATACCAATGCGCGCCCAACGGCCCCGGCGATGCCCGCCTTTGCCGGCACCCTGAGTGATGACAATATTGCGGCGGTGCTCACCTACATTCGCAACAGCTGGGGCAATGCCGCCGCGCCGGTTGAGGCCAGTGAAGTGAAGAAGATGAAGGAAGCGTTGCGTTAAGCAGTCAGGGGGCAGCCTGAAGGCTGCCCCCGATTACGCGGCCAGCAATGCCGATCAGAACTTCTGCTTGAGATAATCGGTAATGCGGGTAATGACGCCAGCAGGTTCAACTGCGCTCAGCGCCACCAGCGGATAGTGGGCAATCTGCTGATCCTTATCCATCACCTGAATTTCACCAATCACTTCATTGGCTTTCAGCGGCGCTTCCAGCTCGCTGCGGTTAATAATGTATTTCGCCTTGACGTTCTGCACTTCACTGCGCGGCAGCGACAGGTAGACATCATTCGCGGTACCCACTTCGACCTGATGCGGATTGCCGTACCAGACATTCTCGCTGCCAATTTTCTTACCGGCATGGAACAGCTGCACGGTATCAAAGGTATTCTGACCCCATACCAGCAGCTTGCGCGCCTGCTCTTCCCGCCCTTTTGGACTCTTGCCACCCATCACCACGGCGATCAGACGATGTTTGCCCACCACGTTAGAGGCGATGATATTAAAGCCCGCGGTTTCGGTGTGGCCGGTTTTCAGCCCGTCCACATGCAGGGCGTTATCCCACAGTAAGCCGTTACGGTTGTTCTGGGTGATGCCGTTCCAGGTCAGGGTTTTCTCACTGTACATGGCATAGAAGTCAGGCTCGCCGTCGATAATCGCCCGCGACAGTTTTGCCATATCCAGCGCGCTGGAGAACTGGCCCGGCGCGTCCAGCCCATGCACCGTTTCGAAGTGCGTATTTTGCAGGCCCAGCTTATCGACATAGTGATTCATCATTTTGACGAAATTGTCTTCGCTGCCCGCCACATAATCTGCCAGCGCCACGCAGGCGTCATTACCGGAATCGATGATTACTCCCCGGCTTAAATCACGTACGCTCAGCTTGTCGCCCGGCTTAAGGAACATCAGCGATGAGCCTTTAAATACCGGATTACCGGCTGCCCAGGCATCTTTGCCGACGGTGACCATATCATCGCGGCTGATTTTCTTTTGATCGATAGCGCGATCGACGACGTAACCGGTCATCAGCTTGGTCAGACTGGCAGGATTGCGGCGCTCATCCGGATTACCGGCGGTCAGGACCTGGCCGGTGGTGGCATCCATTAACACCCAGGACGCCGCATCAATCGCCGGTGGCGTCACGGGAAATGGCATGTCGTCAGCCTGTGCCAGCGAAGCCCAAAAAACAGTAGCGGTAACGGTAATCAACAGACGCCTTTTCAACACTTCATCCTTACCTGCACGGGAGAAAAATTTATATATGAAACGAAACGGAAACAGCCGCACGTTTTACGGCAAAACCGTTGTGAAGGTTTGAATAAATTGAAAAAAAGTATGAACTGCGGCGGCTAAGACACCGGCTGGCTGTTCGATGGATCACGGCGCGCGGTGAAAGCTGTTTACTTAATGACCATCTACCCGTACCTTTTGTACGGTTAAAAAAGGAACATCGACCTGAGGGATAAGGTTATGTATTACGCTGATGAGATTATCGATTTTCTGCAAACCAACAGGATACTGGCGCTGAAACTTGATCACGCCTTAACCGATGTGAATAACGCGCTCTCTGCTCAGAGGGAACTTATTGGAAAAGGTGCAAGCGCGCTTTGTACTACACATTACTAAATGATTATTTCCCTAAAGTTTAAAGGGTGGCAGGACACAGACTAACCATAAGGAAACGGTTATGTACTATAACAAAAACGTTATCAGTTACTTGAAGTCAAATAATATCCTCGCGTTAAAACCTGACCGCACATTTACTGGCGTTGGAAAAGCGGTATCTGATCAAATTGATATAATAGGCGCAGGCGCAAAGCGTGCACTGTTTTACACATCGTGCTTTACTGAGGAATATCAGGATGTTTGTCAGAAACAAAAAGTTGAGGACTTAAGGTTTACCAAAGGCGTGTACAAGCTGATCAGTCATGGAAATATAGTAAATGACATGATCAAAATATATTTTGAAGAGATTTTTAAATATAAAACCAATAGCCAGCTAGATCGCATCAAGAAGTCGTTAATGGCTGTAAATATCCATATTGCTGCCAGTTATTTAACACAGCACGGATTTTCTTTAGCTGTAGCAACTGCGGTATCTGTTGGCATGAAACTGAGCCTTGACATGAGCGCACTGGCGGGCCTCAAAGCTGGTGCAGCAGCTGCTGTTGCGGGAATGTATGGCGTCGTTCAGAAAGCTGCTGATAGCGCAAACCGACTTCGGTATGCCCTGCCTGACTATTATTCCGCATTATATGCCAATGAACTGGAGATGATGTTTTTCCTGATTGAGCCTTTATTCGAAAGGTCTGGTGCCCTACAAAGTAACGGGTCATCTGATGATGAAATTTCCAGAATTATTACTAACATGATTCGGTAAGAAATGATGAGAAATTTAATCATCAGAGTTTTCAAGCGGATTTTTAAATCCTGGATTTCTCTTTATGGACCCGCTCTCCTTACTCTTGCTTTTGCTGTGGCACTTTTTCAGATCTTCCCTGACGGCCCTTTGTGGCCCGTACCTGTTTTTGCTGTACTTGTAATTATATTTTTCCACCGACTGGTTAAATAGCAACCTGTTCATTGACGAAAACTGCAACATATAAGGAAATAACATGTCTGCTCCCGCACATTTATGGCTTAACGATGAAAAGGGTTCTCCAATCGTCGGTAGTTGTCAGATGCCACTGCGTTCAGGCTCTATTGAACTCAAATCATTCTCCCACGGCGTTACTATTCCGGTCGATCCTAACTGGGGAAAACTTACAGGCACACGCATTCACCAGCCTGTTACGATAGTGAAAGAGTTTGATCAAACAACTCCACTTCTATACAGAGCTGTCTGCGAAGGCCGAATCATGAAGAAGGCGATAATCAGGATGTACCGGATAATTGATGCAGGAATTGAGACTGAATATTTTAATATCATCCTGGAAAACGTGAAGGTCACCACGGTATCGCCCTATCTTGCACCCAACGGCATGAGCAGCACGCATCTGGAAACGCTGGAATTACGCTATGAAGCGATAACCTGGAAATATACCGAAGGTAATATTATCTATCGAGACACATGGAACGATCGTGCTATAGGCTGACCGGTAAAACAGGTTAATCCTTGTCCCCTGACTTCTCAGGCAGTTGTTATGCCTATCCCCGGGCGGTGCCGCAACTGCGCTAACCGCTCAGGCGCTGCCGCGCCACCAGCCGCGGTTTTGAGCCTCATTCTCGCGTTGGCAGAACCGTACAGCCTGCCCCCGCAACCATCCGAAACTTCAGGCCGGTCGGATTATGGTTTACCATATAGGTTGTGAAGCCTGATGCTGCCTGGGTGATTTTGCTCTGCACCGGCACATGCGCACCAGCAGTCAGGCGCAGATGAAGAAAGGCATCAAGCGAACGGGAAGAGTGACAACTTGCTGTTCATCAGTTTAGTGAATGAAATTAAGCGGATATGAAATTTGAATAACGATCGCGTCCAGGCCACCTTCCTCTTCCACGATTACGAGACCTTCGGCACCAGCCCTTCACGCGATCGGCCGGCACAGTTCGCCGGTCTGCGTACCGACAGCGATTTTAATCCGATTGGTGAGCCGCAGGTGTTTTACTGCCGTCCGCCGGATGACTATCTGCCGCAGCCGGAAGCCGTGATGATTACCGGCATCACGCCACAGGTGGCGATGGCGCGCGGTGTGACAGAAGCGGAGTTCGCTGAACGCATTCACGCCCTGTTTACCACCGAACAAACCTGCGTGGTCGGCTACAACAACGTGCGCTTTGATGATGAAGTGACGCGCAATATCTTCTACCGCAACTTCTACGATCCCTATGGCTGGAGCTGGCAGAACGGCAACTCGCGCTGGGATCTGCTCGACGTGATGCGGGCCTGCTATGCATTGCGCCCGGAAGGGATCAACTGGCCGGAAAATGAAGAAGGCTTTCCCAGCTTCCGGCTGGAACATCTGACCAAAGCCAACGGCGTAGCGCATGAAAATGCCCATGACGCGATGTCTGATGTCTATGCCACGCTGGCAATGGCCCGGCTGGTGAAAGAGAAGCAGCCTAAGCTGTTTGAGTTTTTGTTTACCCACCGTAACAAAAACAAGCTGATGAACCTGATTGATATCCCGCAGATGAAGCCGCTGGTTCACGTCTCCGGCATGTTCGGCGCGGCACGCGGCAACACCAGCTGGGTAGTTCCGCTGGCCTGGCACCCGGATAACCGCAATGCGCTGATTGTGGTCGATCTGGCCGGTGATATCTCACCGCTGCTGCAGCTGGATGCCGATACCCTGCGCGAGCGGCTCTATACGCCGAAAAACGATCTCGGCGATCTGCCAGCAGTGCCGGTTAAGCTGGTTCATATCAACAAATGTCCGGTGCTGGCACCGGCTAATACGCTGCGTCCGGAGGATGCCGCCCGGCTGGGTATCGATCGTCAGCACTGCCTGGCGAATCTGGCGCTGCTGCGTCAGCAACCAGAGGTGCGTGAGAAGCTGGTGACGCTGTTTGCTGACGCTGAACCGTTTACCCCGTCGGACGATGTTGACACCCAGCTGTACGATGGCTTTTTCAGCGATGCCGATCGCGCGGGTATGAACATTATTCGCCAGACTGCACCCGCTAACCTGCCGGCGCTGGATTTAACTTTCGACAGCGCGCGCGTGGCGAAACTGCTGTTCCGTTATCGGGCGCGTAACTTCCCCGGCACGCTGGATGATGCGGAACAGCAGCGCTGGTTGCAGCATCGGCGCGAGGTGCTCAATGCTGAGCGGGTGCAGGCGTTTTTGCAGGAGCTGGAGTCACTGGCGAGTCTGCATGAAGCCGATCCGGAGAAGCTGGGACAGTTAAAAGCGCTCTATCTCTATGCGCAGGAACTGGTTTCCTAGCCCCGAGTCTGCCCGGCCGTGCTGCCTGCTAAGGCCGGGACCGCAACTGTTCGCGGTCCCGGCACGTTGCCGCATTACATCATTACCCATACCAGCCAGGTCAGCGCAAAACCACACAGTCCCATCATTGTGGTCAGTATTGTCCAGCTGCGTAACCCATCAGCCACCGACAAACCAAGATAACGGGTGACCACCCAGAAGCCGGAATCATTAACGTGTGACAAGCCCAGCGCACCAAAACAGGCTGACAGGGCGACCAGCACCAGTTGCAGCTCGCCAAGCCCCGTCACGGCAGTACTTAACAACCCACAGGTTGTGACAATCGCCACCGTTGCCGACCCCTGTGAAGCGCGCAGCGCCAGTGAAAGAATAAACGCAGCCGGGATCAACGGCAGATGAATCGTCTGTAATGAACTGGCCAGCGCTTTGCCTACGCCCGATTCCACCAGCACCTTGCCGAATGCTCCCCCGGCGCCTGAGACTAAAATCACCCCGGCAGCGGTGGATATCGCGTTGTTTGACAGCGTCTCCAGCTTCTCTTTGGTCCAGCCACGACGCAGACCCAGCAGCCATCCTGCAAGCGCCAGGGTAATCAGCAATGCCACGGCTGGCGATGCCACTAACGTCAGAATCTTCAGTGGCAGGCTATCGGGGGTAAGATGCGGCGGCAATAACGTACCCAGCATGATCAGCAGAATCGGCAATAAGATTAAGCCCGAAATCAGCAAGGCGCCCGGCGCATCTTTACCGCTGGCAGATGTCGTCTGGACGGTGGGTTCAGTAAGCTGCAGCTGCTCCAGTACCTGAACAGAAAGATGGTATTTTTTAAGATTTAGCGCCTTAGCCACGAAATAACCGGCAATGCCTGTCGGTATCGACAATGCTATCCCGGTCATCATTAACCAGCCAGGATCGGCATTCAGCAAACCGGCGGCGGCCGCCGGTCCTGGATGAGTGGGCACCGTAACATGCACCATCAGCATCATGCCTGCCATTGGCAAACCAAACTTCAGCGGCGATACGCGCATCACTTTGGTAAAACCATAAATCAGCGGGACCACGATAATAAACCCGACGTCAAAAAACACCGGCAATCCCAGAATAAAGGCTACGGTGGTTAACGCCGCGACCATGCGCTGTGGTCCGCACAGCTGCGCGAAGCGGTTTGCCAGCCGATCAGCGCCGCCAGATGCTTCAATAATCGCGCCGAGTATCGCCCCCAGTACAATTATTGCGGCAATGCTGCCGAGCAGGCTGCCCATCCCGCCCAGGATCACTTTCATAATGTTTTCAGCCGGGATACCGGTAGTGATGGCGACAAACAGGCTGGCAATCAGTAACGCAATAAAGGGATGGACTTTGGCTTTGATTACCAACAGCAACAGCAGAATCACGCTGACCAGCGCGATGGATAACAGCAGCGTAGTGGACATCGGCAGACCTCTGATTAATTATAATTTTCAGTAAGTTATATTTTTATTGATTGAACACTGGTGTGATTAAGCTGCAGCAGGACTCACACCGTTTGTCTGACAATCAGTGTGAGTGGCCGTGCAGGTGATTAACGGCGTGTACGCCAGCGGGCAAACCAGCCGAGGCCAGCGGTGGTGCTGGTTCGCGGGAAGTATTCGCAGCCGACCCAGCCCTGATAGCCGACCTCATCCAGCAGGGTAAACAGCCACGGGTAGTTAATTTCCCCCTCATCCGGCTCATGGCGATCCGGTGCTGAGGCGATCTGTACGTGACGATAGCGCCCGGCGTAGTGGCGAATCAGATGGCTGAGGTTGCCATCCACTAACTGCGCGTGGAACAGGTCGAGCTGGGTAAACACATTGGGCCGATCGATCTGCTCCACCATTTCCAGCGTCTGATACTGACTGGAATAGAGATAGTTCGGCTTAGTGGTCGGGTTCAGTGCCTCAATCAGCAGGTTGATGCCGTGCGGCGCAAAGCGTTCAGCGGCATAACGCATCGCGCTGATAAAGGTCTCAACATAGCGCTGGCGATCGGCTCCCGGCGGCACCGTGGCCGCCATGATATGCACCTGCGGGCAGTTGAGCGCCAGCGCATACTGCAGAGCGCGATCGATATCCGCTCTGGCTTCCGCTTCACGGCCGGGAATGGCGGAAACGCCCCACTCACCCGCGGCAACGTTGCCAGGCGCGGTATTGAACAGCACCAGCTGGAGCTGATTCTCATCCAGCCACTGCTTCAGCTGTTCTGCGGGATAGTCATAGGGAAACAGAAACTCCACCGCATCAAAACCGGCCGCCGCTGCGGCAGCGAAGCGTTCAGCAAACGGCAGTTCGGTAAACTGGGTCGACAGGTTAGCAGCAAACTCAGGCATTATCGGCTCCTTAACCCGGCCACTTCGGCGTCATTGAGATAACGGATGGCGCGGTCGCCAAGGGTAAAGATCAGCCGGGCCGTCTCTTCCAGCTCTTCGGTGTTATCTGCCGCTTCACGCAATGATTTCCCCACTACCACCGGCCCATGGTTGGCCAGTAAAAAGGCGCGGTAGCGCGGTGCCAGCTGCGCCAGATCTTCCGCCAGCCGCTGATCGCCCGGCTTGTAGTACGGCACAACCGGTACATCTCCGACCCGCATCACCACATACGGCGTGAACGGACGGATGCAGTTTTCCGGGTCCAGCCCCTGTAAACAGGAGAGCGCCGTCAGGTAGTGACTGTGCAGATGCACCACCGCTTTGCAGTCGGGATTGTTCAGGTAGAGCGCGCGGTGAAACGCGATCTCTTTGGACGGTTTATCGCCAGAGAGCCACTCACCGCCAGGCGTGACTTTAGCGAGGCGGTCACCCTGTAACTCACCGAGGCAGGAGCCGGTGGGCGTTGCCAGCAGATTGCCATCTTCCAGCCGCACGGACAGATTGCCGGCCGAGCCGGTGGCGTAGCCGCGCTGAAAGAAGGAGGCGCCGAGCCGGACCATTTCGTCACGCGCCTGCTGCTCGGCTAAAGAGAAAGATTCAGACATGGGAAAACTCCGTTTGCGCGCGGCGGAAAAAGTCTTCATCGCCAAAGTTACCGGACTTCAGCGCCAGGGACAGCGGCTGCTGAATATCACGCACCCACGGTACGCCAGGCGAGATGGTCGGGCCGATATGAAACGCCGTAACCCCCAGGCTCTGTGCCACCACGCCGGAGGTTTCGCCGCCCGCCACGATAAAGCGCTGCCAGCCGCGCCGCTGCAGCTCACGGGTCACGGCGGCAAACAGCTGCTCGACCGCCTCACTGCTGCGCCGGGCACCATATTGTTGCTGAATCAGCTGCAACTGCTGCGCGTCAGCGGTAGCAAACAGCAGCGGCGCCAGTGCCTGATGACTGTTGGCTGCTACCCAGTCACACAGCTGCAGGGCGTAGCCGTCAGCATCCTGCAGACAGCGTTCGACCTGCACTTCCTGAGCGGGTGCCAGCTGGCGATAGACACTGACCTGGCGTTGGGTCATCTGCGAGCAGGAGCCGGAAAGCACCACCGCACGATCGCCCTGCGGTCGTCCTGCCTGCTCCGCCGCCGCTGCATCCGCTCCGGCCATCGCCCACTGGCGCGCCAGCCCGATTGCCAGCCCGGAACCGCCGGTCACCAGCCGCAGATCGCGTAGCGCCTCGCCCTGGGTCAGCAAATGTTGTTCATTCAGCGTGTCGATAACCACATAGTTAATGCCCTGCTCCGCCAGCTGGCCCAGCGCCTGACGCACTGCCTCCGCGCCTTGATCGACCTGCGCGGCAGCGATCAGTCCGGCCTGACCGGTGGCCTGCGCCGCCATCAGACGTAGCAGGTTGCTGTCGTGCATTGGCGTGACCGGGTGATGGCGCATGCCGGAGTCCGACAGCAGCCGATCGCCGACAAACAGATGCCCCTGATACACCGTGCGCCCGTTCACCGGCAGCGCCGGACAGATCACCGTCAGGCTTTCGCCCAGTGCGGTCAGCAATGCATCGGTCACCGGGCCGATATTGCCCTGCGCGGTGCTGTCGAAGGTGGAGCAGTATTTAAAGTAGAAGCGCTCACAGCCCTGCTGTTGCAGCCACGCCAGCGCCGCCAGCGACTGCGCTACCGCCTGCTCTGCCGGGCAGGATCGGCTCTTCAGGCTGATCACTATCGCCTGCGCCCCGACGGCCCGATCGCCGGCCGGTACGCCGTTGAACTGAATGGTGGTCAGGCCGTTTTGCGCCAGAAAACTGGCGATGTCGGTCGCACCGGTAAAATCGTCGGCTATCACTCCAAGACGCATCAGGTATTCTCCTTACCCTGTGGCAGGCTGATGCCGCTGAAGATTTTAATCACCGCGCTGTCATCTTCACGGCCATAACCGGCGTTGCTGGCTTCGGTAAACATATTGAGCGCGGTCGAGGCCAGCGGCAGCGGGAAGTGCAGCGATTTGGCGGTATCAGCCACCAGGTTGAGATCTTTGACGAAGATATCGACCGCCGACTTCGGACTGTAGTCACCGTCCACCACGTGCCGCATGCGGTTTTCGAACATCCACGAGTTACCGGCGGCATGGGTAACCACCTGATACATGGTCTCCAGCGGAATGCCCGCCCGTGCTGCCAGCGCCATCGCTTCTGCCCCGACTGCGATGTGTACCCCGGCCAGCAGCTGATGAATGATTTTGACCGTCGAGCCGAGGCCGATGTCGCTGCCCACCCGATAGACTTTGGCCGCCACAGCATCCAGCACCGGTTGCAGCTGCGTAAAAGCCTCTTCGCTACCGGAGGCCATTACCGTCATCTCACCGCTGGCGGCTTTTGCTGCCCCACCGGAGACCGGCGCGTCGAGCATCAGCAACTGATGTTGTGCCAGCCGCTGTTCAATCTGCTGCGCATCCTGCGCTGAGAGGGTCGATGACACCATCACCGCCGTGCCGGGCCGTAGCTTCGCGGCCAGGCCATCGTCACCGAACAGAATGGCGTTCACCTGCTGCGCATTCACCACCAGCAGCAGCACCGCGTCGAGCTGGTCAGCAAACCGGGCGGCGGAAGATTGCGCGTCACGAGCGCCCGCCTGGCGCAGGGTCTCCAGCGCGGCGGGATTGAGATCGACGCCCCAGGTGTTAAGACCGGCGCGGATACAGGATTGCGCGGCGCCCATGCCCATGGAACCTAACCCGATAACACAGATATTTTCGACTGGCACTGTCGGCCTCCACTGTTAAATTAAGTGATTATTTGTTTGTTACTGTTAATCCTGCCAGCTTTACCCCAGCAAAAACGTGTGGTAACTCACAAAAAAACATCTGTGATGTGATCAGGAACAATTCTTAACATCCACCATAATCCCTGACATACCCCACTTTGCGGGCATTATCACCCGGCTTAACAGCGGGCGCAGGCTGTTAATTTCTGTTCTTCCCGACCGGCAGATGCTCTACAATGTGAAAAAATGATAAATCTCAGGGAGCGAATATGATTCCGGTTGAACGTCATCAACAGATTCTGGCGCTGGTGGCCGATCGTGGCGTGGTGAGCATTGCTGAACTGACCGAGCGGCTGGGCGTGTCGCACATGACTATCCGGCGTGATGTGCAAAAGCTGGAGGAGCAAGGCGCGGTGCTGTCGGTGTCAGGGGGAGTACGTTCGGCGGATCGGCTGGCGGCCGAACCGTCACATCTGACCAAAAGTGCCTTGTACAACGATGAGAAGCGGGCGATTGGTCGCTATGCCGCTCAGCACATCCCGCGCAATAGCTGCATCTATCTGGATGCCGGCACCACAACGCTGGCGCTGGCGCGGGAAGTGGTGGATCGGGACGATTTACTGGTGGTGACCAATGATTTTATGGTGGCTAACCTGCTGATGGAAGCCAGTCACTGCCGGGTGATCCACACCGGCGGTACGGTCTGCCGTGAGAACCGTTCCTGCGTCGGCGAGTCGGCAGCGCGCAGCCTGCGTCATCTGGCGATCGACATCGCCTTTATTTCCGCCTCCTGCTGGGGGCCGCGCGGGCTGTTTACGCCGGATGAGGATAAGGTGACGGTGAAGCAGACGGTCAGCGAGGTGAGCAGTAAGCGGGTGCTGCTGAGCGACAGTTCGAAATATAACAAGATTGCGACCTTTCTGGCCCTGCCGCTGGAGAAGTTTGATCTGGTGGTGACCGACAGTCAGTTGAGTGAGGCGGGACGGATGGCATTGAACGCCGGACACTGGGAGCTGGTGCTCGCCAGTTAAGACTTTCGCCGCCCTCCCGTTTTTAGCGCGGGAAGGCGGCGAGGTTTAGCGCGATTAAATCTCTTCGCTGAACTGCGGCACCGGGTTACGGAAGCTGCGGGTCACGAACGCCAGATAGATAATACCAATGGTCGCCCAGATCAGGCCCAGCACCATTGAACTCTCTTCCAGGTTCACCCACAACGCACCGACCGTCAACGCACCCATCAGCGGCAGAACCAGATACTGGAAGTGATCTTTCAGCGTACGGTTACGCTTTTCACGGATCCAGAACTGGGCAATCACCGACAGGTTAACGAAGGTGAAGGCCACCAGCGCACCGAAGTTAATCAGCGCCGTTGCGGTCACCAGGTCGAAGTTAATCGCCATCAGCGCAATCGCACCCACCAGCAGCACGTTGAGCGACGGGGTACGCCACTTCGGATGAACGTAACCGAAGAAACGCTCCGGGAACACGCCATCACGGCCCATCACATACATCAGACGTGAGACGCCGGCATGCGCCGCCATACCGGATGCCAGCACCGTGACCACCGAGAAGATCAGGATGCCGACCTGCAGCGCTTTACCGGCAACAAACAGCATGATTTCAGGCTGAGAGGAGTCCGGGTCCTGGAAGCGCGTGATGTCCGGGAAGTAAAGCTGCAGGAAGTAGGAGGCGATGATGAAGATCACGCCGCCAATCAGCGCGGTCAGGAAAATCGCACGCGGAATGGTACGTTCTGCATCTTTGGTCTCTTCTGACAGTGAGCTGATGCCATCAAAGCCGAGGAACGAGAAACAGAGTATCGTCGCTCCGGTGATCATCGGCACCACGTGCGCGTTCTCAGACCAGAACGGTTTGCTGCTGGCCAGCGTACCGGCACCAACGCCGTTCGCCACGCCATAAATTACCATCGCCGTAATCCCGACCATGACAATCACCTGCAGCACCACGATCACGCTGTTAAAGTTGGCGACAGTTTTGATGCCCTTGAGGTTGGAGAGCGTCATAAAGCCGACCAGCAGCACCACGAAAATCCACGAAGGGATGCCGGGCACCAGCGATTCGAAATAGTTTTTCGCCAGCAGGATGTTGATCATCGGCATGAACAGGTAGTCCAGCAGCGATGACCAGCCGACCATAAAGCCGACGTGCGGACTGATCGCCTTCTGAGCGTAGGTATAAGCGGAGCCCGCAGAGGGGAAGCGGCGTACCAGCTTACCGTAGCTCACGGCAGTAAACAGAATCGCAATCAGCGCGAAAGCGTAAGCCGTCGCGACGTGACCGTCGGTCAGCCCGGAAACGATGCCAAAGGTATCGAACAGGGTCATAGGCTGCATGTAGGCTAAGCCCATCATGACGACCGGAAGTAACGTTAGCGTTTTTTTCAGCTGTGCACGCTGTGGTGCAGCGGAGGTGTTAAGCGACATGCTTCAGTCCCTCCTGCGCAACAACCTGACTGGGTTGGGTCACAGGGCAACTGCGCATTAAGCGACAGGGAGTAAGGTTGGTGATCAACGCGGCGCCGTAGTCATCACGAAAACGCGCACCAGCCTGAGCTGGCAGTGTGGAAAACATCCCCATCTTTGTATCCTCAATCTCACGCTAACGCGTGTTTTCAGTGTTTATCTATCCGGGTGCGTGCCCGGCCTCGGTTAAGTCAGCGAAAAACTATTTGTTAAAACAGGATGCAAAAAAATAACCGGCGCGGTAAGCGTCGGTTATGGTCTGATTTTGCAGGCCGCGTATTCTGCCTCATCCCAGGGCCGAAATACAAGCCACCGGGGCACCGGATGCAAAAAAAAGGTTATCAGGCGTTTTTCAGCATCCAGTCAATCTCCGTGGCGGTTATCAGCCGTTCGAACTGCATCAGTTCATAATTCTTGCAGCTATACCAGACGCTGGCAAAGCGTTCGCCGAGTAATTTTTGCAGCGGATAGCTGTTGTTGAACTCATACAGAGCGTCACTCTGCCGAATCGGCAGCGCCAGACCCTCGGCGTGATGGCCGTTGCCGGTCACCGGCTGTGGCAACGGCAGCTGGGTATCCAGACCGTGCAGCATCCCGGCAAGTATCGCCGACACCACCAGATAAGGATTGGCATCCGCCCCCGCTACCCGGTATTCGATGCGATGATTATCGATATCGCCGCACGGCACCCGCAGCGCCACGGTGCGATTGTTATGGCCCCACGACGCCTGCAACGGTACGTAAGCCTCCGGCACAAAGCGGCGATAGGCGTTAACGTTTGGTGCCAGCAGCGCCATCGAGGCGGGCATCAGGTCGATCATTCCGGCCAGCGCGCGCTTCATCAGCGGCGAGTCACTGCCGTCATCACAGGCGAAGGCGTTGTGATCGGCGGCATCCAGCATACTGATGTGGACATGCATGCCGCTGCCCGCATACTCCTCATACGGCTTGGCCATAAAGGTGGCGGTCATAGCGTGATTTTCAGCCACCTGACGGATCAGCCGTTTCAGCTGCACCGCGTGATCGCAGGCGCGCAGTACGTCGCCAGTATGATGCAGGTTGATTTCGAACTGACCCGGCGACGCTTCAGCCAGCGCGCCATCGGCCGGAATACCCTGCTGACGCGCCAGATCGTCAATATCACGCAGCACATCGGCGAAATGATCGAGATTATCGACCGAATAGACCTGGCTCTGCATATTGCGTTCATCGCTGCCCGGCGCGCACGGCGGCTGGATGAAGCCCTCGGCATCGCGCTTTTTATCCACCAGATAGAACTCCAGCTCTACCGCTACCACCGGAAACAGACCTCGGTTACGCAACTGTTGCCACAGCCGGTTAAGGACATTTCGGGGTTCAACGTCAAAGGGAGTGCCATCTTGGTTGCACATGGTGAGCAGCAGTTGCGCGATGTGCTGAGGATCGGAAGCGGAGGGAACTAAGGTGCCCGCGACGGGCAGACAGAGGTTGTCAGGTTCGCCCAAAGACTGGCCGAGTCCGGCTTCTTCCACCGTGTTGCCGAGGATATCCATGGCGAACACTGAGGCGGGGAAGTAACAGCCCTTTTCCAGCTTTGGCAGCGCTGAGACGGGAATGCGCTTACCGCGAAAGACACCGTTTAAATCGTTTAACAGAATGTCGACATACTGCGTTTCAGGATGGCGCTCCAGCCAGGCTTTCACCTCAAGCTGGAACGCGCTGGTTCGTTTCTCTTCACTGTGAAGCGTGAAGTCTTCCACTTCTACCAGGTTAGTCATGATCTCACCCGCCCCTATTCGGTTTGCGCAATGCTCAAAATAACAGCCACTCCTCTAACATAGCGCCAACATAAAAAGTGTGCAAATGTAACAAATCTGTTTGAAGAACAAACAGCAGATTGCTAGATTGACAAAATATTGCACACTTAACCGCCAGACGTGCCCTTTCGGTAGATATTTCGAACAGCGATGCGAGGACGTGAGATGGGCATTATTTTTGACAAACCCTTGATTGGCGTAATGATGTGCCAGAGCCACATCGGTGGCCATCTGACGCAAACGGTGCACAACAAATACCCCGACGCGGTGATCCTCGCGGGCGGCGTTCCGCTTGCCCTGCCCCACAGCCTGATGAACGCTCCCCACCTATTAGAAAACGCTATGACGGTGCTGGATGGCCTGCTGCTGACCGGCAGTCCGAGCAATATCGAACCCTGGCATTACGGTGAAGCCGGTGAAGAGCCGCACGCCGATCCGGGTCGCGATCGTCTCGCCTTCCAGCTGATTACCTGGGCCACCAGCCGAAAGATGCCGATGCTGGGGATCTGCCGTGGAATGCAGGAACTGGTGGTGGCTAATGGCGGTGCGCTGTGGCGCGATCTCAGCCAGCAAAAACAGTTCCAGCGCCATCATGAAGATGAGACCCAGCCGCTGGATCAGCAGTACGCCCCGGCGCATCCGGTGACTATTGAAGCGAATGGGCTGCTCAGTTCCCTGCTCGACAGCACGCAGCCGCTGCAGGTTAACTCGTTGCATCATCAGGGCATACGCGAACCGGGCCCGCAGCTGCGGGTTGAAGCACGCGCGCCGGACGGGCTGATTGAAGCGGTCAGCCTGCGCCATCATCCCTTCGCGCTGGCGGTGCAGTGGCACCCGGAATGGCAGGCGGATCGCACAACCGGCTCGCGTCAGCTGTTTGACGGTTTTATCCAGGCCGCAGTTCGCTTTCATAAGGAAAAAGATCATGAATGACGCCACGCTGGCACCCGGACGCCGGCTGTCACAGATCCGTCAGGCGCTGGGTTTGTCACAGCGCCGCGTGGCTGAACTGGCGGGCCTGACCCACAGCGCCATCAGCACCATTGAGCAGGATAAAGTCAGTCCGGCCGTCAGTACCTTACAGAAGCTATTAAAGGTATATGGGCTTTCCCTGTCGGAATTTTTCTCAGAACCGAAAGCCGACGCCACGCCTAAAGTGATTGTCCGTCCGGACGATCTGCTGGAAATCGGCAGTCAGGGCGTCTCGCTGAAGCTGGTCGAAAATGGCAATCCGCAGCGCTCGCTGGGCATGCTGCTGGAAACCTATCAGCCTGGCGCCAGCACCGGCGAAAAACTGCGTCATCCCGGTGAGGAGACCGGCACGCTGCTGGCGGGCGAAATCACCTTAGTGATTAACGGCCAGAGCTTTCACCTGTACGCCGGTGAAAGTTACGTGATTGATACCGGCCTGCCGCACAGTTTTACCAATACGTCTGACGAACCCTGCCGCATTGTCAGTGCCCATACGCCTGCCAATTTCTGAGCGCATCAAGGAGGTAGTTATGAATTACGTGGAGAGTTATTACGCCGCGACCGCCAATCCACACGCGCCGTGGCCGACGTTGCAGGAGAGCATTCAGTGTGATGTCTGCATTATTGGCGGCGGCTTCACCGGCCTGTCGGCGGCGCTGCATCTGACCGAAGCGGGTTACGAGGTGGTGGTGCTGGAAGCAGCGCGCATCGGCTTTGGTGCCAGCGGGCGCAACGGCGGTCAGGTGGTCAATTCCTACAGCCGCGATGTGGACGTGATCGAACAGCGTTACGGTAAAGAGAGCGCACGGATGCTGGGCAGCATGATGTTTGAGGGAGCAGAGATCATCCGCGATCGTATAGATCGTTACGCCATTGCCTGCGACTACCGGCCCGGCGGCATTTTTGCGGCACTCAATGCCCGCCAGATGGCGCACCTGCGTAAACAGAAAGCGTTATGGCAGCAGTATGGCAATCATGATCTGGAGTTGCTGGATGAGCGCGGGATTCGTCGTGAAGTGGCGACCGAGCGCTACGTCGGTGGGTTGCTGGATCGGCGCGGCGGCCATCTGCATCCGCTCAACCTGGCACTGGGTGAAGCGGAAGCGATTCGGCGGCACGGCGGACGTATCTATGAACAGTCCGCCGCAGTGAAAGTGGTCTACGGATCGCCGAATCGGGTAAAAACCGCGCACGGTGAAGTCACTGCAAAATTTGTGATTTTCGCCGGTAATGCCTATCTGGCCAGTGAAGTTGAGCCCCGTCTGAGCGGTAAAAGCATGCCGTGCGGCTCGCAGATTGTGGCCACCGAGCCGCTGTCACCCGATCAGGCGCTGTCGCTGCTGCCGAATAATCATTGCGTGGAAGATTGTAATTATCTGCTCGACTATTTTCGTCTGACCGCCGATAACCGGCTGCTGTATGGCGGTGGCGTGGTTTACGGCGCGCGCGAGCCGGGCGATATTGAGGCGCTAATCCGGCCAAAGCTACGCCGCACCTTTCCTCAGTTGCAGAACGTAAAGCTGGATTTCAGCTGGAGCGGTAATTTTCTGTTAACGCTGTCACGTATGCCGCAGTTTGGCCGGCTGGAGAATAATGTCTATTTCATGCAGGGCGACAGCGGCCACGGCGTGACCAGCACCCATCTGTCCGGCAAGCTGATCAGCGAAGTGCTGCGCGGTGATGCCGAACGCTTTGATGCCTTCGCCCGCCTGCCTCACCTGCCATTTCCCGGCGGACGACGTTTCAAGGTGCCACTGACCGCCATGGGCGCGGTGTGGTACGCCATTCGCGATCGTTTAGGGGTTTGATGTAGCGCCAGGCCCCTGCCCGGCGTGCTTAGCTGAAAAGCGGGATCGGGGCAGGCTCTGGCGTGCTTTCGCAGGCTTTAAGTATGTTGTAACTATGAGGTGGCAGGCGTGGTCTGCCTTGATGGCTGTTCCGGTGACGTGCGCCCGGAACAGCAGCTTCCGCTTTACTCCAGCGGCATTTTAACCGGATCGTCGTAGCGATATTCAAAGCCCAGCTCGGTGCAGATGCGCGAGCCATCAATCAGTTTGCCGCTTTCGTTAGCGGTTTCCGGCGCGAAGTGTGGCGGTTGCAGCCCCAGC
>Ga0308156_1001616_pt1 | contig 24881 bp, 20 predicted proteins | sample PhyAR2_FD_201041 | JGI IMG/M metagenome (GOLD analysis project Ga0308156, IMG submission 201041) | Phyllosphere microbial communities from UC Gill Tract Community Farm, Albany, California, United States - DLSL A.R2 | ecosystem: Host-associated > Plants > Phyllosphere > Unclassified | place: USA... | reverse complement strand
AGTTCCTTGACCACCGACGCCGGGCGTTCGACCACCTCGCCGGCGGCGATCTGGTTGATCAGGATCTCAGGGAGTTGGCGGATGCTCATGCGCACCTCCGGGCAGTGGAGGTGGCGGGCGTGGTGGCGCTGGGAATTCGGGAAACGGACGTCATCCCGTGATGATAGCGTGCGCCGGGCAGTGCAGCCCGGAGGGGTTACTTGCTGCCGCCCGCCACGGTGCCGGCGGCATCGATTTCCGCCTGGGCGCGCGCGGCGTACAGCGTGCCCGGCGGCGGCTGACGGCTGAAGAAGGTGTGCACACCGTCCAGCACCGCGCCGGCGATCTGGCGCTGGTAGGCCGGATCGATCAGGCGGCGCTCTTCATCCGGGTTGGAGATGAAGGCGGTTTCGACCAGCATCGCCGGCATGTCCGAGGTGCGCAGCACCGCGAAGTTCGCACGCTCGATATTGGGCTTGTGGTTCTTGCCGATCCGCTTCAGGCCGCCCAGCACATGCCCGGCCGCGTCTTCGGAGGCCTTCATGTAACCGCTCTGGGCCAGATCCAGCAGCACGTTGGCCAGGGTGCCTTCGGTCTGCTGCAGGCGCACGCCACCGACCAGATCGGCGGCGTTTTCCTTGTCGGCCAGCCAGCGCGCACGCTGCGAGGAGGCGCCCTTGGTGGAGAGCACGTACACCGAGGAGCCGGTCGCGGCCCGGTTCTCGGCGGCATCGGCGTGGATCGAGATGAACATGTCGGCCTTGGCCGCACGCGCCTTCTGCGCGCGCATCGGCAGCGGAATGAACACGTCACTGTCGCGGGTCAGGTAGGCCTTCAGCCCGGGCGTCGCATTGACCTGGCGGGCCAGTTCACGTGCCACCGCCAGGGTAATGTCTTTTTCGCGCTTGCCGGTCGGGCCGACGGCGCCGGGATCCTGGCCGCCATGGCCGGGATCGATCGCGATCACCAGTGGGCGCATACCGGCGCGCATCTTCACGCGCGAAGCGTCGCTGGGCATGGCCGGACGCGGGTTGTCCTGCAGCGCCGGGGTCGGCGCGGGCGCGGGAACCGGCGCACTGGCCACGACCGCCGGGGTCGACTGACCGGCCAGGATCGCGGCCGGCGACGCGCTGTTGCTGGCCGCGTTGGCGGTCCCAGCCGCAGCGACGTTGACGGTGGTGGCCGTCGCGGCAGCCGGGCCCGGCGCCGAGGTGGCGACCGTGGCGCTGGCCTGCTGGCGTACCGACGCGGTCAGCAAGGCGGTGGCGCGCGCGGCATCGCTGCGTGCCTGTGCAGTCTGGGCAGCGGTCGGTGCGGCGGTCGGTGCCGGTGCGGCGGCCGGCGTCGACGCCGCTGGCGTGGGCGAAGGCGCTGCGGCCGGGGTGGGCGCGGGCGCACTGGCAACGGGGGTCGCGGCCGGCGCATCGCCCGGCCACTCGATGACCAAGCGCGACTCATTGCCCTGCTTGATCATCTGCGGACGGAACGGCGCGACCGATTCGGCCAGATCGAACACCACGCGGAACGTGCCTGGCACCGGCTGCCCGGTGCGGACAGCGGTGACCACGCCCTTGGGCGCAGGCAGTTTGAGGTTGCGGATCGCGCTGGAGTCCGGGAAATCCACCACCAGGCGGTTCGGACCGGCCAGCGACAGGGTCTTGTAGCCCCCGCTGCCGGCCAGCGAAATCTCCGCACGGGTACCGGTCGCACCGGTCTCCACGGCCACCTGGCGGACTTCGCCCGCCCACGACAGCGCGCTCGCCAGACAGAGTCCGACGGCAGTGCAGAGGGCGGCGAGTGATTTCCCCATTGGCATGGGTCTGGATTCAATCACCGCGCTGAATGAAATGCAACTCCTTTTCCCTTAATAATCCGTAACCTGCCGGTGTTTCCTAGTGTCAGCCGACAGAAAGGGCCTGCAAGTCACCCCCTTGGGGCAGCCGAGCGAGCCATTCACGACCGGCCGGACTGGTGGCGGTGAGCCGGGCGCGACGCCCCTGTCCCTGGATATCCAGGGCCACTTCGAGGTCGGTCGGCGGCAAGGCACCGGCACCGCGCTCGGGCCACTCGACCAGCCACAGCGAGGCGCTGCCCTCGTCCAGCCCGAGGAAATCCAGCTCCTGTGCGTTGCCGATCCGGTACAGATCCAGGTGCCAGGCCTCGTGGCCGTCGGCCAGCGGGTAGCGCTCCACCAGGGTGTAGGTCGGGCTGCGGATCGCCCCCTGCACGCCCAGCGCGCGCAGCAGTGCGCGGGCCAGGGTGGATTTACCGGCCCCCAGGTCGCCCTGCAGCTGCATCACCGCCTGCGGCGGCCGGGTCGCGGCCAGCCATTGCCCGAGCAGGTCGGTGTCTTCGGTCTGCGCGAGGAAAAACTCGATCATGTTCAAACGTCCGGATTGACCAGCCGGCGCAGCGGCGCCAGCAGATCGGTGGGAAGCAGGCCCCGCTGGCCGTCACTGGCGGCGGCATCGCCGGCCAGGCTGTGCAGCAATGCGCCGGTGCTGGCGGCATCGAAGGCGCCCAGCCCCTGCGCGCGCAGGGCGGCAATGATGCCGGTAAGCAGGTCGCCCATGCCACCCACGGCCATGCCGGGATTGCCGGCGGCCATCACCCGCGGCAGCGCATCGGGCGCGGCGACCACGGTGCCGGCGCCCTTGAGCACCACCACCGCGTGGAAACGCTCGGCCAGCGCTTTGGCCGCCGTGAAGCGATCGGCCTGCACCTGCGCGGTGCTCAGCCCGAGCAGGCGCGCAGCCTCGCCCGGGTGCGGGGTCAGGATCGCGTCATGGAGCGGCTGCGGCGCCTTGGCCAGCAGGTTCAGGGCGTCGGCATCGACCACCAGCGGCTTGCCGCTGGCCAGCACCTGGCGCCAGAGTTCGTGCGCCCAGTCGTCCTGGCCCAGGCCAGGCCCGATCGCGACCACCCCCGCGCGGGGCAGCAGGGCCTGCAGTTCCTGCGCGTCCTGGACGGCATGCACCATCGCTTCGGGCAGGCGCGCCAGCAGCGGTGCCACATGCGGTGGCTGCGTCGCCACACTCACCAGCCCTGCGCCCGCGCGCAACGCCGATTCACTGGCCAGCATCACCGCGCCTCCGCTGCCGAGGTTGCCGCCCACGCACAGCACGTGGCCGGATTCGCCCTTGTGGGTGTTGGCGCGTCGCGCCGGCAGCTGCGCGCGCAGGCGCGGTTGCTGCCAGCACTCGGCGCTGTGCTGCACGCCTTCGCCAGCGTCCGCGGGCAGATCCAGCGCGGCCAGGCGGCGACCGCCGACATGCTCCAGCGCTGCGCCGGTATACAGCCCCTGGTGGCGCACGATGAACTGCAGGGTGACCGTGGCACGGATGGCAATGCCCGGCACGTGACCGGTGCGCGCATCCACACCGCTGGGCACGTCCAGCGACAGCACCGGCACGCCAGCGCCGTTGATGGCCGTGATCAGATCCACCGCGGCACCGGCCGGCGCGCGGTTCAGGCCAATGCCGAACAGCGCGTCCACCAGCAGGTCTGCCGGCGGGAGCACGCCATCGAAGCGCGCCACCGCACCGCCGGTGGCGATGAACGCCTGCTCGGCCCGCTGCGCCAACGTCGTGGCCGGCGCATCGGCGTCCAGCCGCAGCACGGTTACCAGGCGGCCGGCTTCACGGGCCAGACGGGCCAGCACGTAGCCATCGCCGCCGTTGTTGCCGGCCCCCACCACCACACCGATGCGCTGCGCCTGCGGCCAGCGATCCAGCAGGCAGTGCCAGGCGGCCTGGCCGGCCTCTTCCATCAGCGAGCCCCCCCCATCGCCCAGCAAGGCACTGGCCTGCGCATCCAGGCGGCGCGCAGCGGCGATATCGAACAGTTCAGCAAGCTCGGGCATGCCGGGATTCTATACTTGTCGCCCAGGCGCAGCCTTGTCGCGCCCTCCCCCAGGCTCCGTTTCCGCCCAGGCCATGTCCGCCGTTCCCCTGCCCGCCCCCGTCCATCTGGCCCGTGCCGCCGAACGCATCCGTGCGATCGCGGGCGTGCACGGCTTCCAGCGCTGCGGGGTATCCGGCATCGATCTGCGCGAAGACGAGGCGCATCTGGCCGATTGGCTGGGCAAGGGCCTGTACGGCACGATGGAGTGGATGGCGCGCCACGGTACGCTGCGCGCCCGGCCGGACGAGCTTCTGCCGGGCACGGTGCGGGTGATCTCGGTCGGCATGGATTACGGCCACAAGGACGACGCTGAAGCCTGGGCCACCCTGCACGATGGTGACCGCGCCTACGTGGCGCGCTACGCGCTGGGCCGCGATTACCACAAGCTGATGCGCAACCGGCTGCAGAAGTTCGCCGACAGCATCGCCGCCGAGATCGGGCCGTTCGGCTACCGCGTGTTCGTTGATTCGGCCCCGGTGCTGGAGCGCGCGCTCGCCCGCAATGCCGGGCTGGGCTGGATCGGCAAGCACACCTGCCTGATCGACAAACAGGGCGGCTCGTGGTTCTTCATCGGCGAGATCTACGTCGACCTGCCGCTGCCGGTGGATACACCGGCCACCGCACACTGCGGCACCTGCACGCGCTGCATCGATGTCTGCCCGACCCAGGCGATCATCGCCCCGCACCGCCTGGATGCACGCCGCTGTATCTCCTACCTCACCATCGAACACGACGGCGCGATTCCCGAGGAAATGCGCACGGCGATGGGCAACCGTATCTACGGCTGCGACGACTGCCAGCTGGTCTGCCCCTGGAACAAGTTCGCCAAGCGCACCGACGAGCCGGATTTCCGCGCGCGCAACGATCTGGACACCGCCTCGCTCGCCCAGCTGTTCGCCTGGGAAGAAGACGAGTTCCTGCGCCGCACCGAGGGCAGCCCGATCCGCCGCAGCGGGCATGAACGCTGGCTGCGCAACATCGCCGTGGCGCTGGGCAATGCACCTGCCCATGCCGAGACGCTGGCCGCGCTGCATGCACGACGCGAGCATCCTTCGGCGATCGTGCGCGAGCATGTGGCCTGGGCGCTGCAGCAGCACGCCGACCGCGCCGCCGCGGGATGAAGCATTGCCGCCGACGTGCGACCATGGCCCCCCGTTCGTACCGTTTGGCCTGATTCCTCCATGGACCGCAGCGCGCAGATTCTCACGCCCAGCCAGCTCAACATCCTGGCCCGCGACCTGCTGGAGGGCGCATTCCCGTTGATCTGGGTGGAGGCCGAGCTGGGCAGCGTGACGCGCCCGGCCTCGGGCCATATGTACTTCACGCTGAAGGACGCGCGGTCGCAGATCCGCGCGGCGTTGTTCAAGCCCAAGAGCCAGTGGCTGAAGTTCGTGCCGCGCGAAGGCATGCGCGTGCTCGCGCGTGGCCGGCTGACCCTGTACGAAGCCCGCGGCGAGTACCAGATGGTGCTCGACCACATGGAAGAAGCCGGCGAAGGCGCCCTGCGCCGCGCCTTCGAGCAGCTCAAGGCGCGCCTGGAGGCCGAGGGCCTGTTCGCGCCGGAGCGCAAACGCCCGCTGCCGGCACATGTGCGTCGCCTGGCGGTGATCACCTCGCCCACCGGCGCGGCGGTACGCGACGTGCTGAGCGTCCTTGAACGGCGTTTCCCGATGCTCGAGGTCGATCTGCTGCCCAGCCTGGTGCAGGGCGACAGCGCTGCCGCGCAGATCACCTCGCTGCTGCGTGGCGCCGATGCCAGCGGCCGCTATGACGTGATCCTGCTGACCCGCGGTGGCGGCTCGATGGAAGATCTCTGGGCCTTCAACGATGAGCAGCTGACCCGCGCGATCGCGGCCAGCCAGACCCCGGTGGTGTCTGCCGTGGGTCACGAAACCGACTTCAGCCTGGCCGACTTCGCCGCCGATCTGCGCGCGCCGACGCCGTCGGTCGCGGCCGAACTGCTGGTGCCTGATCAGCGTGACCTGCTGCTGCGTGTGCGTCGCCTCGACGCGCGTCTGGCGCAGCTGCAGCGGCACAGCCTGGGACAGGCCATGCAGCGCGCGGACCGTGCCCTGCTCCGCCTCAACGCGCAGAGCCCGCAATCACGCCTGCAGCTGTTGCAGCGCCGGCAGCAGGACGTTGCGCGCCGCCTGCACGCGGCCTGGGCCACGCAGCATCAGAACCGTCTTGCCCACCTGCGCCACGCCGCGGCCGTACTGCGCAGCGGCCATCCGCAGCGCCGGCTGGACGCCCTGCGTGAGCGCCTGCAGCGCCTGCAGCCGCGCGCGGACAGTGCGATCGGCCGCCAGCTGCAGCGCGACGGCCTGCGCCTGCGTGCCCTCGCCCGCTCCATGGAAGCGGTCAGTCCGCTGGCCACGGTTGCGCGTGGCTACGCGATCCTGACCCGCGAGGACGATGGCAGCCTGGTGCGCTCGCCCTTGCAGGTGCGCCCGGGCGATACGCTCAAGGCGCGCGTGCAGGACGGCGTGATCGACGTAACGGTCAACGAACCGGCGCGCTGATCCGCCACGCCTACGCTGCTGCGCAGTTCGCCTTCAACGCCCCGCGCTTTCGCAGAACTTCTGCCGGTACTCCATCGCCTTGGGCATCAACGCCTGCAGGTTCTGGATGCGCGTGCCCGGGTTGGGATGCGTGGACGCGAACTCCGACGTTGACTGCCCCCCACTGGCCTGCCCCATCCGCTCCCACAGCGGAATGGCTTCCTGCGGATCGAAACACGCGGCCGCGGCCAGCATCAGGCCCACTTCATCGGCCTGGGTCTCATGGCTGCGCGCGTACGGCAGCAGGTAGCCGTAGCCCATCGCCGACATCATCATCTGCTGCTGTTGCGGGTCCATGCCGCTGGCGGCACCGGCCATCTGTCCGATCTGCGTCATTTTCTGCTGGGCCATCCGCTGGGCACCGTGCCGCAGCAAGGCGTGCGCGATTTCATGCCCCATCACCACCGCCATCGCGTCCACCGTCCGCGCCACCGGGATCAGCCCCGTGTAGACCGCCATCTTGCCGCCTGGCAGGCAGAACGCATTGGCCTGGTCGGACGGGATCACGTTGACCTCCCATTCGAACTCCCGCGCGAAGTGCGCAGGCTTCAGGCCATGCTCTTCGGCGAGCGCGGTTTCCACGACGTCCACCTTGGCGATCAGGCGCTGGGCGATCGCCTGGATTTCGCGTGACTGTGGCGCACTGGGATCCAGCGGTCGCTCCTGCGCCAGGATCTCCTGGTAGGCCTGCAGGCCCAGCGCCTTTTCCTGGGTCGCATCAAGCGAGCTGTCGATCAACACGCTTTCGCCGGTATACGGATCCACCGCACGGTTGGAGAACCAGTAGAACGCGGCATAGCCGGCAAACGCCAGCAGCACCCACCAGCGGATGTTGCCGAACAGGCCTGGCCGCCGGGCGCGGCCCTGCTGCTGACCGCCGAATGGATCGTTGCGCATGCGCGTGGTTCCTGAGATGGCCGCGGCACCCTGCCCGACACTGTGCCAATCCTAGAGCGCGCGCCGGGGGGCCGGGTGAAATCCCGTCACCTCACGTCGGGGACGTCCTCAGATGCCACGGACCAGCCGGAAGCCGATCCGTGCGCTGGTGGTGTCCGAATCCTGCGATTGCCGCCACGCCGCGCGGGTCTGTGCCGGCGCATTGGCCCAGTTGCCACCGCGGATCACGCGCTGCCGGCAGCCCGGGTTGAACCACGCGACGCCATCGGACGGCGCCCGCCGGTAGCTGGCATGCCAGCAGTCGGCCACCCATTCGCTGAGGTTGCCGGCAATGTCGTGCAGACCCCACGGATTGGGATCGAAACTGGCCACCGGGGCCGGCCCCCAATACCCATCGCCATAGCCGACGAAGGCGTTGTACCAGTGCCGTCCGGAGGGCGAGACATCCTCGGCCCCGGTGAAATTGCCCGCGCGCGCGGGCGGCGTGCCCGCATCACCCCATGGATATCGGCCGCTGCTGCCGGCGCGCAGCGCGTACTCGAATTCGGCCTCGCTGGGCAACCGGTAGGAGCGCCCGGTCTGTTCGGACAGCCAGGTCGCGTAATTCTCGGCATCGCGCACGCTGACGTGCATCACCGGCAGGTTGGCGATCGCCTCGGCCCCGTTGTAATCGGACTGCCAGTCCACCCCGCTGCGCCGGACGAAGTTGCCGCTGCGCTCGTCATACACGATCGAATGGCCGCGCCGGGTGGCCCGGGGGCGGGCCTTGGTAGCCTGCACATAGCGGCGGAAATCGGCGACCGTCACTTCGGTGATCGACATCGCGAAGCCGCGCTCGAAGCGCACGTAGTGTGCGGGCTTCTCGGCATCGGTCGCGCCGAGCTCGTTCTCGGCCGCGCCCATCTGGAACCCGCCGTGCGGCACCACGATCATCTGCGGCCCGCGGCCGCCATCGCGCAGCGCGTCGCTGAACACCTGCCGCGGCCGGAAGCTGCCGTAATGGGTGACCAGTTCGATGCGCTCGCGCAGCTGCCCCACGACAGGATCACCGGGCAGCGCGATGCGCAGGGCATCTTCCAGCTTCTGCCGGGCCGGCTTGAGTCCCTGTGGCGTGGCCAGATCGCGCAGACCCTCGTTACGCAGCCGCACCAGGGTGTCGGAGCGGATCTTCTCGATACGTTCGAAGGCGTCGGCAATGGTGATGGAGGAGTCCCGGACCTTGGCCGCTTCGGCCAGCCAGGTACCGGCCGTCGCGAAATCGGCCGCCAGCGCCGCCGTCTCGGCACGCCGGATCAGCGCGCTCTCGGCCGCTGCCAGTCCTTGCCGGGCGCGGGGGTTGTCCGCGTCCAGTGCGAGTGCTTCACGGAAATTGGGAATGGCGCCATCGCCGTCTTCGCCGATGCGGTCCGCGCGCAGATCGTCTTCGCCGGCGCGGTTGTACGCCACCACGCGCTGGGCAATTTCCACCCGCGACTGCAGCTCGCGCACCTTGGGATCGTCCGGCGCCAGGGTCAGCAGTACCAGGGCCATCTCGCTGGCCTGGGCCAAGGCCTCGCGCTGCTTGAGCGGCCGCTGCAACAAGGCGGACGCCTCCTGCAGCAGGCGTTGCCGCGCGCGTTTCAGCCCGGCCTCGGCCACGCGGTCCTTGGGGGCGTGCTGCAGCAGGGCAAGCCAGATCGGGATCGCGTCCTCGGCGGTGCGGTACAGCCGGTCTTCCTCGAAGGCGCGTGCGGCGTCGCGGCGAGCCTGGACAACGTCGTCGTCAACGAGGGTGACGGCAGGTGGCTGCCAGCGCTCCACCGTCTCGGCAGCGTCCTCGCCTCCGATGGTGACCTGCGCCACCGGCGCGCTCGCTTTGGCCGGTGCGGCAGCCGGCTTGGCCGCCGGCGCTGCCGACGGTGCCGGCGCGGGCGCGGGAGAACATGCGGCCAGCATGCCCAACAGAGCAGTGAACAGCAGCGGCAATGGGCCTGACGGTCGCAAATGGGGGTCCTTGGGGCGTGTCATCGTCTTGCTGGTGCCCACGCCACGTCGCAAGCCGCCGCCCGGGGCGCGATGGCGATCCAGGGGGCATGCCGCAGGCGCAGGCAGGGGATCATCATAATCGCCACCGTCGCGGGGGGCGACCGTCCCCGGCCCGGGCGTTCATCACCGCACGGCGGGATGCCGGACATGGCATGGCATCGCATGGCGTTAGGCTATCCTCCCCGACCTGAGCACCCCTTTGCAGTACATGGAATCCCACGTGGCTTACTGGATCAAAACCCCGGCGGAACTGGACGAGCGCTACCGCCAGCGCCCCACCCGCATCGGCCTGGACACCGAGTTCATCCGCGAACGCACCTACTGGCCGCAACTGGCGCTGGTGCAGATGGCGGTCGGTGATGAAATCCTGCTGATCGACCCGCTGATCCCCGGCATGAACGCGGCCCTGGCCCCGTGGCTGGCCGACACCTCGATCCTCAAGATCATGCATAGCGCCAGCGAAGACCTGGTCACCTTCAAGGTCGCCTGCGGCGTGCTGCCGCGGCCGCTGTTCGATACCCAGATCGGTGCGTCGCTGGCCGGCATCGGCGGCGGCATGGGCTACCAGAAACTGGTCACGGCAGTCACCAGCGTCACCTTGGCCAAGGGCGAAACCCGCTCGGACTGGATGCGCCGCCCGCTCTCGGAGGCGCAGCTGGAGTACGCCGCCGACGACGTGGAATACCTGTTCCAGATCCACGACACCATCGAGGCCCGCCTGGAAGAACTGGGCCGCCGCCAATGGCTGCAGGACGACGCCGAGCGCCTGCTCGCCAGTGTCGAACACGATGAAGAGCGCTGGCCGCACGTGGCGATGCGCTCGGCACAGTTCATGGATACCCCCGCGCAGCTGCGCCTGCTGCGGCTGCTGCGCTGGCGCGACGTGCAGGCGCGCGCCAGTGACAAGCCGCGCAGCTGGGTACTCGACAACGAACTGGCTGCCGTGCTCGCACGCACCCCGCCGGCCGATGTGGAGGCGTTGTCCAAGCTGATGGAAGGCTTCCCCAAGGCCCCGCGCAAACTGGCCGCCCAGGTGTGGCAGGCGCTGTCCACCCCACTGGCCGACGAAGCCGAGGCACCGCTGGCGCTGCCGGCCAACGATGCCAACAAGCAGGCGCTCAAGCGGCTGCAGGATGCCGTCAGCGCGCGCAGCGCCGAACTCGGCCTGCCTGATGGGGTGCTCGCCTCGCGCAAGCATCTGGAAAGCTATCTGGAAAGCCGCCAATGGCCGGCCGCGCTCGCGGGCTGGCGCCAGGCGCAGCTGGAGCCGATCCTCTCGCCGCTGTTGCCGCCGGCGGCCTGACCTTCGTGCATCGGTGCGGATCTCACCGCACCGATGCACCGCCTCGCCCAGCGTTTCAGTGCACTGACGACGGCGCAACGCCGTCGATTCCTGAACGGATCGCGTCACCCTTTTGACCTGCCGCCATCGGCATGACTGCAGACACATACGCGGGTCTGAAACGCATGCAAGAGTGAATCGCACGCACCGTTCCCCGCCTGCTCCAGGCGCGGTCCGGACACGGCATCCCGCAGGACCGTGCCGCCGGCGCAGGTTCTGCCCACGCGGCTGCGCAAAGGACTCCCATGCATCTGATCGCGACTCGAAGGAACGCCCCCACCCCTCGCCGCACCACGCGCCGCCTGCACCGCTGGCTCGGCATGACCCTGCTGCTGGCGGCCACCACGGCCAGCGCTGCCGATGATCTGAACGCACGGCTCGCGCAGGCCCTGCAGGGCACCGCCACACCGGCCATGGGCGTGCTGGTCATCCGCGATGGCAAGGTCGCTGAACATGCCGTGCGGGGCGTCCGCCGCAACGATGCGTCCACGCCGGTCACCACGGAGGATCAATGGATGATCGGCTCCACCGGCAAACCGATCACCGTGGCCATGATCGCGCGATTGGTCGAACAGGGCGTGTTGGGCTGGGATGCGCCGCTGTCGACATTGTTGCCCGACCTCGCCGCACAGATGCAGCCGGCCTACCGCAGCGTCACCCTCGTGCAGTTGCTCTCGCACCGCGCCGGCCTGCCGGAAAACCTCACCGACGCCGCCGCGCTGGACGCGTTCTTCGTCGATAGCCGGGCCCTGCCCGTGCAGCGCGAGGCTTACGTCAAGGCAGCCCTGGCCGAAGCGCCGGTGCATCCGCCCGGCACCGAATTCGCCTACAGCAACAGCGGCTTCCTGATCGCGGCGGTGATCGCCGAACGTGCCACGGGCAAGGACGTGGAAACGCTGATGCAGCGCGAAGTGTTCCAGCCGCTGGGCATGACCGGTGCCGGGTTCGGCCCCACTCCGGCCGGGCAACCGGTGGGCCATCGCGGCGGCAAGCCGGTGACCACCGCGCCGCAGAAGGCCGATGACGGGGTGCCGCCGCTCTACACTGCCGCCGGCAACCTGCATATGCGACTGCACGATCTGGCGCTGTTCGCCATCGATCAGCTCGCGGGCAGCCAGGGCAAAGGCAGGTTGCTGACAGCGGCGTCCTACGCGCTGATGCAGACCGTTCAGCCGGGCAGTGGCTCCGGGCTGGACTGGGGCGTGCAGCCGTCGATCGCCGGTCGCCAGGGGCCGGTGCTGGTGCACGGCGGCTCGGACGGCAACTGGCTGGCCTGGGTGGTGCTGTTCCCTGGCCAGAACAACGGCGTTATCGCCATCGCAAATGCCGCCGAAGACATGGGCGCCGACCAGGCCACCATGGGCGTGCTGGGCGGACTGTTCGCCGAGCTGGCGCCCGCTGCAGCCGGGGCGCCCGCCAAGTAGCAGAAACGACAACGCCCCGCAGGTGCGGGGCGTTGTCGGAACACGCATCACGCTCACCGGTGCCCTGCGGCACCGGCGATCGCGTGTCTTACCAGTTCATGTTGAGCGACACACCCACGGTGCGCGGTTCGTTGTAGACCGCGGCCATGTAGTTCTCGATCACACCCTTGAGGTTCTTCTCATTGGTGATGTTGCGCGCGAACAGCGCCACTTCCCAGGCACCGTAGTTGGCAGAGTAGCCCAGCTTCAGGCCGCCTTCGAAGCTGCCCTTGGAGTTGAACTCGGCCGAGTCGTACAGCACGAAGCTGGTATAGCCCTGCTTGTTCCAATCGGTGGAGACGAAGAACACATCGCTGTCATTGACCGGCATGTCGTAACGCGCGGCCAGGTTGATGTTGTACTTCGGTGCGTTCGGCAACGGGTTGCCGTTGATCTGCGCGAAGGTGTTGGCACCGACCTTGATGGTCGGGTCATTCACGGTGCACACCACGGCGCCGTTCAGGGCACAGACCTGCGCGTACACGCGGTCGTCCTGGATCTTGCTGTGCAGCAGGCTGACACCGGCGCTCAGGGCCAGGTTCGGGATCGGGCGCAGCTCCATGTCCGCTTCCAGACCGTAGGCCTTGGCCTTGTCGGCGTTGAACAGCACGCCGTTGCCGTCCGAATCGTTGCCGTTGAGCTGGATGTCATTGACCACGTAGGTGAACGCGGCGGCGTTCACGCGCAGGCGGTTGTCCCACAGGCTGCTCTTGATGCCGGCTTCCCAGGACAGGATGGTTTCCGAGTTCGCCGTGGTGAAATCGGCATTGAACACGGCCGAACGGCCCTGGATGGTCGGGCCACGGAAGCCGCGGGCCACGCGCGCATACACGCTCAGCTGCGGGTTGAACGCGTACATCGCGCTCAGGTCCCAGCTCGGCGTGGTGTCGGACATCTCCACGTAGGTGCGGCCCTTGTAGGTCACGGCACCGGCGGCGGTATCGGCGGTCTTGAGCAGACGGGTCTTCTTCTCGTCCTTGGTCTGGCGCAAGCCGGCGGTCAGGGTGAACTTGTCGGTCACGTCATAGCTGACCTGGCCGAAACCAGCCCAGGAGGTGTTGACGTTGCGCAGGCGCACCCAGTTGTTCGGATTGCGGGCATTGCCCTGCAGGAACCAGGCGCGCTGGTAGAAATCGGTGGTGTCGCGGCCGTCGAAGTAGAACGCGCCGACCTGCCACTTCAGGCGGTTGTCATCGGCGTTGGCCAGACGGAACTCCTGGGTCCACTGGTCCAGATCGCGGATCTGGCCCATCGACTGGCCGTAGCCGTTCGGCACGCCGTTGACCGGATAGTTCACGGCGGCGCCGCCGTCGGTGTCACCGCGGCTGTAGCCGGAGGTGGTTTCGTAGGCGGTGATCGAGGTCAGCGAGACGTTGCCGAAGTCGTAGATCGCCTTCACCGACCCGCCGTAGGTCTTGTAGGCCTGCGGGTTGTTGTCGGCTTCGTCGTAGGCGACCTGGTCGCGCGGCACGTCGGTCTTGTTGGAGCCCTTGGTCAGCGCGCTGCGCAGGAACAGGGTCGAGGTGCCGTCGTAATCGCGTGCGTGGGCCGAGGCCAGCAGCGAGAAGTTGTCGCTCGGCTGCAGCAGCAGCTGCGCGCGCACGTTGCGGTCGTCGAAGCCGCCCATCGCGTTCTTCTTCGGCGAGACCGTGCCATCGGCGCTCGGGCCGCGGTAGGTGTTGTCGACGTAATCATCGCGGTGCTGGTACAGCGCCGACACGCGGAACGAGGCGATGTCGTTGATCGGGCCGCCGAAGCCGCCATCGATGGCCACGCTGCCGTACGAGCCATAGCTGGCCTGCACGCGGCCGCTGTAGTCCTGGCTCGGCTTGATTGTGTCGAACTTGACGATGCCGGCGGTGGTGTTGCGGCCGAACAGCGTGCCCTGCGGGCCGCGCAGCACTTCGATCTGGTCCACGTCGTAGACCGGGTTGGACTTCAGCACCACGTGCTCAAGCACCACGTCGTCCTGGATGATCGACACCGGCTGCGAGGCACCCAGGTAGAAATCGATGTTGCCCAGGCCACGGATGTAGAAGCGCGGGAAGATGCGGCCGGTGGTGGTTTCAGCGTAGAAGCTGGGCACCTTGCCCGACAGCGCCAGCAGGGTGTCATCGCCGCCAGCGGTGTAGTCGCGGATCTTCTCGCCCTGCACCACGCCGACCGAGACCGGCACGTCCTGCAGGTTGCGCTCGCGGTGGTCGGCGGTGACGGTGATGGTGTCCAGCGAGGTGGCGCTGGCGGACTGCGCGTCCTGCGCCGAGGCGGCAGCGGACAGCATCAGCGCAGCGGACGCGCAGGCCAGCGCCAGCGCGCGGCGGCGCGGCAGCACGGCGGTGGTGGAGAGGGAACGGGAGAGAAGACGCGTCGACACAGGGGCGTGGCGTAGAGCGGGCATGCAGAGGTCTCGGGTAGTACAGATCGGGGCAGCCGGCGCGATGGCCGGGCACCATAGGAAATCGACATCGCTGTGGAGACAGCGATGCGGCACGGTATTGGCTGGATGTTGCAGATTGGTGTCAGGGCGTTGTGGGCGACGGCTGTCCGGCCCCCTGGTCCACTGGCTATGCGGCCGCGTTTTCTGGCGCGGATTATGCCCGGCCAAGGCGCGCGCCGGAAGGGCGGGATTCGCGTGTGACGCTTTCCGGGCCATCGGTCACGTGTCGCCCGGCACTTGTCGCCCTGGCAGCGGCGGCGAACACTGAACCGGTCATCCACGAGATCTCCGCATGTCCTCTCGCCAACTGGCCTGCCTGCTCCTGTTGTTGTCCGCCTCGGCCGCCCACGCCGCCGAATCGCCCGCACAGTGGCTGGTCACCACCGACCTGTGGGGAAACCCGGCCTACCAGCTGCTCACCCTGCCCGACCAGCAGGGTCCGGTGGAGGGGCGCTTCGATGGGGACACCCTGCAGGGCAGCCGCCAGGGCAACGAGCTGGCGTTTGTCGTCACCGGCAGCGATGGCGCGACCTACCGCTTCCGCGGCGAGCAGACCGGCACGACCCTGCGCGGTACGGCCGATTATCCCGACACCAACGCCAGCGAGCGACGCGCGATGCACCCCTTCAGCGCGCGCCGTCTGCCCGAGCGGCCGGCCGACGGCCCCCGCCAGCATGACTTCGTGCCCACCTCCTATTCGAACGAGTTCTCACCCCACCGCGCACCCGTGCTGACGATCTGGCCGGGCGACAGCGTGCGCACCACGACGCTGGATTCCGGCGGCGTGGACGCCAAGGGCCAGACCCGGGCGCTGTTCGGCAATCCGCAGACGGGGCCGTTCTATGTGATGGAGGCCGAGCCCGGCGATGTGCTGGCGATCCACATCAAACGCCTGCGCTTAAACCGTGACTACGCCGACAGCCTGGACAGCATCGTGGGACGCGCGCTGACACCGGCCCTGGCGGCGAAGGCCACCGCGCTGGACAAACCGGTGCGCTGGACCCTGGACCGCGAACGCGGCCGTGCCCGTCCAGAGGCGGCCACCGGCAAGCTCAAGGACTTCTGGGTGCCGGTCAGGCCGATGCTCGGCGGGCTGGCGGTGGCACCTGGGTTCGGCAACGCGCCGATCTCCACCGGCGACACCGGCCGCTTCGGCGGCAACATGGACTTCAACGAAATCCGCGAGGGCGCGACCGTGTATCTGCCGGTATCCCAGCCCGGCGCCCTGCTCTACCTGGGTGATGCGCACGCACTGCAGGGCGATGGCGAAACCTCGCAGTACGCGCTGGAGACCTCGATGGACGTGGACTTCAGCGTGGAGGTGATCAAGTCCCGGGCGCAGTCAGCGCCGCGGGTGGAATCGGCCACGCAGTTGATGGTCCTGGGCCAGGCCGGCTCGCTGGATGAGGCCCTGCGCGCGGCGACCGCCGGGATGGCGCAGTGGCTGGAACAGGACTACGGGTTGAGCCTGTCCGAGACGGCCCAGGTGCTGGGGAGTTCGGTCAGCTTCGTGGTGGCCAACCTGGCCGGGCGCAGCGTCGGCGTGGCCGCCAAACTGGACAAATCCCTGCTGCAGCAGGTGGAACGCGCGCCCGCCGCGGCGCGCGGCAGGCACTGAGCCGAACGCAGGCCCCACTTGGCAGGCGCCGCCGGTCGGCGCTAGACTAGGCGCATTGCGGGGTACGGCCGAGGCCGGTGACGCCACGCAGCAGCAGCATCCGTGGGGCCATAGCTCAGCTGGGAGAGCGCGTCGTTCGCATCGACGAGGTCAGGAGTTCGATCCTCCTTGGCTCCACCACTATTCAACAGAACGCCCCGGGAATCAGCTTCCCGGGGCGCTCTTGTTTTCACAGCCTTCGCGCAGTTGCTCACGCGCCCTCGGGAGTGTCCTTGCGCTCCGGCCGGCGCGTGCCTGCATCGTGGATCGCTTGATCGGTCTGCCCCGGCCGCTGCTTGGCGGTTTCATCCTGCTTGCGGTCCTGCTGGCTCTCTTCGATGCCTTCCTGCTTGCCGTGTTCGCTGGGCTTGGTGTCTGCCATGGATCTACTCACTTGTGCGGTTCCCGGTACGGGGCCTTCATCCGCAGGCTAACCGGCCGATCGTGATGCACGAATCACGATCGGCACGGCCTTGCACACGTCGCACTCACACGCCCCGCGCCGCTCAATCCAGCTTGACCACCAGCTTGCCGAAGTTGTGGCCCTTGAGCAGTCCGAAGAAGGCCTCCGGCGCGCGTTCCAGTCCCTGCACGATGTCCTCGCGATACTGCACGCGGCCGTCCTTCAGCCACTGCCCCATGTCGCGCAGGAACGCAGGGAAGAAGGCGTGCAGATCCGACTGGATGAAGCCGCGCACGGTCAGGCGCTGGCGCAGCACCTGGCTCATGAAACCCGGCAGCCGGTCCGGCCCGGGCAACACCGCACCGCGCGCGTTGTAGGTGGCGATCGTGCCGCAGACCGGAATGCGCGCGAAGTCGTTGAGCAATGGCGCGACCGCATCGAAGACGTGTCCCCCGACGTTCTCGAAGTAGACATCGATGCCGTCGGGCACCGCCGCACGCAACTGCGCGGCGAAATCGTCGGCGCGGTGATCCAGCGCTACATCGAAGCCCAGCGTTTCCAGATACGCGCGCTTCTGCTCGCCACCGGCAATGCCCACCGTGCGCGCACCCTGCAGCTTGGCGATCTGACCCACCGTCGCGCCCACCGGGCCGCTGGCAGCCGCCACCACGAGCGTTTCGCCCGGCTGCGGCTTGCCGATTTCCTGCAGGCCCACGTACGCCGTGAATCCGGGCATGCCGTACACGCCCAGTGCAGTGCTGATCGGCAGGCCGTTGTCTTCCAGCTTGCGGCTGAGCTGATCGCCGTCGATGACGGCATGCGTCTGCCAGTTGCCCTGAGCCAGCACATGCTCGCCGATGGCGAAACCGGGATGGTTGGAGGCGAGCACTTCAGCAACGGTGCGCCCTTCCATCACCGCATCCAGCGCAACCGGTGCGGCGTAGGACGGCCCCTCCTCCATGCGACCGCGCATGTAGGGATCCAGCGACAGATAGCGATTGCGCAGCAGCACCTCGCCCGGGCCAGGCGCGGGAACCGGCACGTGTTCGATACGGAAGTTGGACGAGACGGGAGCACCGTTCGGGCGCGAGGCGAGGACGATGCGGGTGTTGGTGAGCGCGGTCATCAGAGGATCGCTCCGGGGAGACGAAAAAGGAATCCCGACAGTACGCCGTCCAGGCACGTCCGGGCGGGGGGTAAAACAGCGTTCCATCGGTGCAGGACGACGCGGCTGTGCAATCACCTTGTGCGACAGGGACCGATCATCCCGATGGCGTCACAGCATTCCATCCGTACGCTGCACCGCGCATGCGTTGCCCGCGCCGCCGGCCAGGGCGCATGATCGCGTCATGAACGTTCCCTCCTCCAGCCGACGCCGCTACCTGCTGCCCGTGTTGATGTCCGCCACCACGGTGTTCGGCCTGACATGCTGGGCGATTCTGGCGACCGAGCCCGGTTGCCTGGCCGCGCAAGGCCATTGGTCGTCCGGTGCAGGCAAGTGCCACACGCGCCTGTGCCTGCTGCAGGGCGACTGCGGCGAGATGGCGTCACCTATCGTGGCATGCAACAAAGTGCAGGTCGGCGACAGCCGTGGCCGCGTGTACTTCCACCTGGGCAATCCCCTGCCTGGTGCGGGCGCCGAAGCGGAGTGGCCCGCAGGCAAGGCCGACAACGGCTCGATCCGTGCACGCTTCGAGGATGAGCGGCTGGTCAGCCTGGCCTGCCCGGTCACGCCGTAGGGCGTGCGCGCTTCCATTGCAGCGGGCTCATGCCCATCTCGATCCGGAACATGTAGTTGAACGCCGACGCCGAGGCATAGCCCAGCTCGTGCGCGATTACCGTGGGCGAACGCCCCTGCGCCAGCCACTCGATGGCGCGCAGCAGGCGCAGCCGCAACCGCCACTCGCGCAGCCGCATGCCGGTCTCGCGTTCAAAGTGGCGCGCCAGGGTACGCGGCGATGCCCCCAGCAAGGGCGCCCAGTCCTCCACGCTGCGGGTATCGGCAGGTTGCTCGTACAGTGCCTGGCACCAGCGCTGCAGGCGCGCATCCTGCGGCCACGGCAGGTGCCGGGTGTGCTGCCGCTGGCGCGGCAACTGCGCAGTGATCAGGGTGCACAAGGTGGCGTAGTAGGTGCGGTCGTGATCGGGCACGGTGCGATCGAGTTCAATGATCAGTTCGCGCAACAGCGGTGACACATCGAGTACCACGCAATGCGTGGGCATACCCAGTGCCGGCCCATCCGCCACGTAAAGATTGCGGAACGCCGAGGTATTCAACGCGCCCGTGTGATGGGACGTGCCCGTCGGCACCCACAGCGCCTGCTGCGGGGTGATCACGTGACGTGCCTGCCCGGCGCTGGCCTGCAGCACACCCGTGCTGGCGTGGACCAGCTGGTTCCAGCCGTGCACGTGCGGCGGGAAGCGCTCGCCCGCCTCCAGTCGCTGGCTGCGCGCCACCACCGGCCAGGGCAGACGCCGCAGCGGCGGCACCGGGACTTCGCGCCAACCCGGCGCAGTGGGTTCCGCCGTGGCCATGTGACGCCTCATCGACAGGATGGGTCATTCTATCGAAAGACGCGGTCACCTCTGTCCACGGACCATGGGCCCTCCCCGCTGCCCCCCCACCCATGTCACTCTCGATCCCGCCTCCCCGCCGCGCCTGGCAGGTCATCACGGCCGGCATCTGCGCGCTGGTACTCACGGTCGGCCTGGCGCGCTTTGCCTACACCCCGCTGCTGCCGGTGATGCGGCTCGACGCCGGGCTCACGGCAGCCGGCGGCGGCTGGCTGGCAACGTTCAACTATCTGGGCTACCTGGCCGGCACTGTGCTGGTCGCCCGGGTCGGCGACATGCAGCTGAAATTCCGCTTCTACCGCATCGGACTGGTCCTGGCAGTGGTATCCACCGGCCTGATGGGCACCACCACGGACATGGCCACCTGGGGCGTGCTGCGCTTCGTGGCCGGCCTGTCCAGCACCGCCGGCCTGCTGCTCGCCTCCGGGCTGGTGCTCAACTGGCTGCTCGCCCATCAGCGCCGCCCACAGCTCGGCCTGCACTTCGCCGGCCTCGGGGTAGGGATCGCGGTCTCGGGCCTGGCGGCTGCGGCGATGGCCGATCAACTGGCGTCCTCCCGGCAGTGGATCGCGCTGGGCACCCTCGCGGTGGTGTTCCTGATCCCGGCCTGGGCATGGATGCCGCCGCCGGCAGCGATCTCCAGTGCCACTGGGGCCAACGCTCCCCCGCCACCCGGGCGGCGCTGGCGCTGGCTGCTGATCGCCTCGTACTTCTGCGCGGGGGTCGGCTTCGTGGTCAGCGCGACCTTCATCGTCGCCATCCTGGTGCAGACCCCTGCCTTCGCCGGCCACGGCAGTTGGGTGTGGGTCCTGGTCGGCCTCACCGCCATCCCCTCGACGTTTGCCTGGGATCGGCTCTCGAACCGGCTTGGACTGATCCGTGCATTGATGCTCGCCTATGCGTTGCAGGCTACGTCCTTCGTATTGCCCTTGCTGGATGGCGGGCTGTGGGCCGGCGCAGCCAGCGCCGTGCTGTTCGGCCTGACCTTCGCCGGCATCGTCAGCCTGACCCTGACCGTGGTCGGTCGCCACTACCCGCACAATCCTGCCAAGGCGATGGCGACGCTGACGCTGAGTTATGGCGTCGCCCAGATCATCGCCCCCGCGATCGCCGGCACGCTGGCGCGCGACAGCGGCAGCTACCAGGGCGCATTGGTGCTGGCGGCGATCATGATGGTGATCGGCATCGTGCTGTTGTGGTGCATGCCCGACGACGCCCGATCCACCACGGGCTGATCAACTGCACCGGCGGAAAGCATCCGCCTGAACCGACGTTCATGCGCTTGGGTGATGTGTTCGGGCCCGCTGGATCAAGCACTTGGATGTGGGCGGACACGGGTTTGGAAACAAATGTGAAATTTTTTTCCCGAAACGCTTGCCGAACCCCTCATACCTCCGTATTATTCGCGTCCTCGCCAGCGGCAACGCAGCGATGAAGTGGCCGGGTAGCTCAGTTGGTAGAGCAGGGGATTGAAAATCCCCGTGTCGGCGGTTCGATTCCGTCCCCGGCCACCACAATTTCAGATGACCTGCAGAAATGCAGGTCATTTTTTTTGTCTGTTGTTCGGCGTCGCTACATCGCGCAGCGTTCAAGGAAGGAGGTTCCGCACATGGTTCGTGCTTTGTTCGCCGCGCTGTTCGGCAAACGTCCTGTTGCCTTCCACAGTACATCCCCGATCGATGTGACCGTGCTGCGCCTCAAGCAGTCGATCCAGCATGGCCCGCGCCTCTCTGTCGCCGGAATGCGCGGGAAGGCCTCCGCTCAACGGATCCGCCTGTGCTGGACGCGCCCGTTCGTGTCCAATTCTTTCAAGCCGTATTTCATCGGCCAGTGCATCCCCACCGAACGCGGCACGCGGCTTGAAGGTGCGTTCCAGATGCATCCCTTCATCCGCACCCTGATGATCGGCATGTTCGTCAGTCTGCTCATCGTTCCGCTGGTGGCGGTGGTGAAGCACTGGCAACACACACACGACCTCGCGCCTGCCCTGTTGGCCAGTCTGGCGGTGGTGCCTGCTGCCTACTTCATGGCCGGCGCGGTGCTGGTGATCGTCACGATCAGCCGCTGGGCCGCACGCGACGATGAAGCGATGATCGAGGCGGAGATCCATCGCGCGCTGCAAAGCGGGCACACCGCTCAGGGATGATTTCCGCGGGCGGGCCGTTGCGCGCCTTGCCGTCCATCGCCACGCGCTGGCATGCTCACCCGGCGGACAGGATCGTCTGCGGCCGCGCTTGTTCGTCCCCATGGCCGCACACACAGGGAGAGGTGATGTCCGAAAGCATCGAAGTGCTGCAGGCGCAGATCGCGCATCTGCAGCGAAACCAACGGCGACTGACGCTGGGCTGCGCAGCAGCCGGCCTGCTCACCATGGCCGCCTTGATGATGGGTGCAACGTCACAGCGCAGCGCCAGCTTTGATGTCATTGATGCGCAGCGCATCAACATCAAGGAACCTGACGGAACGTTGCGGCTGGCGATCTCCAATCGCACGCTGTTTCCTGGGGTGGTCATTCACAACAAGGAGCAAGCTCATCCGCGCCCGATGGCAGGCATGCTGTTCTTCAACGATGAAGGCACGGAAAACGGCGGGCTGATCTACAACGGTTCGCTCGACAAGAGCGGCAAACCCTCCAGCGGCATGAGCCTGACCTTTGATCGCTATCAGCAGGATCAGCAGATGCAACTGCTGGGCGTGGATGATGCCGGGACACACTACGCAGGGCTGACCTTCAATGACGTTGCCGATGGCCTGTCCCGCCCGTTCTTCTCCGAGCGGGACGAAGCACTTCATCGGAAGGGCATTCCTACGATCACCGAGCGCGTGTTCCTTGGCAAGTCTGATGCGCGCGATGCCATGCTGACCCTGCGCGATGGTCAAGGAAAGCCGCGGCTTGAGTTGGTGGTCACGCCCTCGGGAGATGCCAAGGTGCGCTTCCTGGACGAGAGCGGCAACGCCACGCGGGAACTCTCCGCTGACAGTCGGTAGCGCGGGTGCCGCACGCTGCCACGCGCAGGTCAGCGACGTGGGACGGCCGCTGCATGACGGAATATTCACAATTTCCGCTCAGCCTATGCCTAAGCTCGCTGCGTCTTGTGTGGAGTGTCGACAATGCGCAGCCGCTATCTGATCAGTGCCCTGCTCGCCCTTGCCGCCACCGGGTCGGCCTGGGCGGCCGCGCCGGTGACCTCGGTGGAGGCGCTGGACATGGGCCGCTATGCCGGCCAGTGGCATGAGATCGCGCACCTGCCGGTGTCGTTCCAGAAGAAATGCGTGGGCGACATCACCGCCACCTACAGCCTGCGTGCCGATGGACGGATCAGCGTGCACAACGCCTGCCGCGAGGCTGACGGGGATCGCGTGGCAGCAGATGGCGTGGCGCGCCCGGTCGAGGGCCATCCCGGCCGCCTGCAGGTACGTTTCGTGCCGGACTGGCTGTCCTGGGTGCCGCTGGTGTGGGCCGATTACTGGGTGATCGCGCTGGACCCCGGCTACCAGTGGGCAGTGGTCGGCGAGCCGGACCGCAAGTACCTGTGGATCCTGTCGCGCTCACCGAGCATGGATACCGCCCTGTTCGAGCAGCTCAAAGCCCGTGCCGAAGCAATGGGCTATGACCTCGCCCCGCTGCGGGTGATGGCGCCGCTGGACTGACCCGGCCCGGCCTCACCCCACGCGCCGGGCCGGCCTGCCCCCACGACTAAAAGCACGTGGCCCCGTCATCCCGGTGCCCTACCCTTGCATCTCGCTGCCGCAGGCAGCGCGAACACCATACGCCGTAGTATGCTCACACCCATGCAACACCCGCCTGAGGATTGCGCCATGTCCCACCGCTTCCGTCCCCGCCTCGCCTTTGCCCTGATCGTCATCGCCTCGCTGGCCCTGACCGCCTGCAACAAGACGGTCAAACGCGTTTCCGAGCCGGCCGCCAGCGTGCAGGAGTTGACGGTGCGTGCCGATGGCAGCTGGACGGTTGCGCTGCGCCTGCAGAACTTCAGCTCCATGCCCATGACCTTCGACAACGTCGCGCTGCAGTTGAAGGTGAGCGATGAGGATGCCGGCCAGCTGCAGCTGAAGCCCGCACTGTCCATTGGCGGGGTCTCGGCCGATGTGGTCAACGTGGACATCAAGCCGAGCTCGGGCGCCCGCCTGGTGATGGCCGATGCACTGGCCGGCAACCGCACCCTGGGCTATTCGCTCAAGGGCACGGTAAGCGCCACCCCGCAGGAAAAGAAGCAACGCACCTTCGAGATTGAAAGCCGCAGCACGCTCAACCAGGCCCCTGGCCTGCCCGGCGTCCTGCGCTGACCGGCGGGCTTTCCGCCACCCTTCGCCACTGATCGAGACTGTCCCCGATGAGCAGCTACACCGCCCCGCTTTCCGATATCCGTTTCGCCCTGCATGACGTGCTCAAGGTCGAGCCGCTGTTCGCGCGCCTTGGCCTGACCGATGCCACCGCCGATGTGGTGGATGCCGTGCTGGAAGAAGCCGGCCGTTTCAGTGCCAGCGTGCTGGCGCCGTTGAACAGCGTGGGCGATGAGATCGGCTGCGTCCTCGACCAGGCGACCGGCGAGGTCACCACCCCGCCGGGCTTCAAGCAGGCCTACGCCCAGTTCGTGGACGGCGGCTGGACCGGTCTGACCGCTGCACCGGAACTGGGTGGCCAAGGCCTGCCGCATACGTTGGGCGTGCCGCTCAATGAAATGATCAATGCCGCCAACCTGGCGTGGGGCAACTTCCCGCTGCTCTCGCACGGTGCGATTGAAGCGCTCAAGCAGCATGGCGAGGCCTGGCAGCAGGACGCCTTCCTCAAGCCGCTGATCGACGGCCGCTGGACCGGCACCATGTGCCTGACCGAACCGCATTGCGGCACCGATCTTGGCCTGCTCAAGACCAAGGCCGAGCCGAACGCGGATGGCAGCTATGCGATCACCGGCACCAAGATCTTCATCACCGCCGGCGAGCACGACCTTACCGACAACATCGTGCACCTGGTGCTGGCCAAGCTGCCCGACGCACCGGCCGGGGCCAAGGGCATTTCGCTGTTCGTCACCCCGAAGTTCAAGGTCGATCGCGAGGGCAAGGTGGGCGAGCGCAATGCGCTGCGCTGCGGCTCGATCGAACACAAGATGGGCATCAAGGGCTCGGTCACCTGCGTGATGAACTTCGACGGCGCCGAAGGCTACCTGGTGGGTCAGCCGCACAAGGGCCTGCAGGCAATGTTCACCATGATGAACACCGCGCGCCTGGGCGTCGGCCTGCAGGGCATCGGCCTGTCCGAGCGGGCCTACCAGAACGCACTGAAGTACGCCCGCGAGCGCCTGCAGTCGCGTTCGCTGAGCGGTGCGAAGAACCCGGAAAAGCCGGCCGACCCGATCCTGGTCCACCCGGATGTGCGGCGCATGCTGCTGACCATCAAATCGCTGGTCGAAGGCAGCCGCCTGCTGGCCCTGCACGCGGCCACCCTGATCGACGTCGCCCACCACGCCGAGGATGCCGGCGAGCGCGAACGCGCGGACACGCTGGTGAGCTTCCTGACCCCGATCTCCAAGGCCTGCCAGACCGAATGGGGTATCGAGAACACCTACAACGCGCTGCAGTGCTTCGGTGGCCACGGCTACATCCGCGAGCACGGCATGGAGC
>Ga0308156_1001615_pt1 | contig 24883 bp, 22 predicted proteins | sample PhyAR2_FD_201041 | JGI IMG/M metagenome (GOLD analysis project Ga0308156, IMG submission 201041) | Phyllosphere microbial communities from UC Gill Tract Community Farm, Albany, California, United States - DLSL A.R2 | ecosystem: Host-associated > Plants > Phyllosphere > Unclassified | place: USA... | reverse complement strand
TGTGAACTGAGTAACATCAGGCTCCCAATAAAAAGCTGATTTCGATCGGAGAGGGGATGCTATGTACTTTCGGTTACAAAGATTTACTGAAAAATGAACAGGATTTTAGCGCTACAATTGGCTTTTGACTTGATGATTTTTGATGTCCATAAGGATGACTATGACCCTATTAAGGATATTGAAGCATTCTGGAATAGCTATGCGCTAGAGACTATATCTGCTAATATATTGCAACTGTTGAATACGTATCTCAATGGTGGTTTAGAAGAAAATAAACTCCTTGAAGATGTAAAAATGCAGGAATTTGCAACTGCATTGTACCGCGTATTGATTGCTTATTGTGTTGCCAATTATCGTCATATCGATCCCAGTAAAATGCAGCTGTCTGCTGAGCCTAAAGTGCGCATCAAAAGAGAGATCGAATTGAGCAGAGAAATCGCCGAGTTCTTCAGTAGGTTATCGAAGTAACCACTAACAAACTAAATGATGAATATCCTAAAATTACTAGCCTTTGTAAGGCTATATATAACCTATATATTTCAAGTACGCGTTAAGCACTACTTAAGTGCATCTATAGCACGATTTACGCAACTGTTGCGTAAAAAAATTAGACTAAAAAAACGCTATACTAGTGAAATTCAGAATCGAATAAAAGCAGCTGTTTCCTCGGGAGGCCTTCGGCTTTTGTTTGAGGATCGTTCGACACTGCGTCGTACCAACGTCGACTCTTCTTCGGGAGCGCTTCGACTGTTGTTCGACAGCGCTTCGACTCCTACCCGAAGCGCAGTCGAAGCCCTGCCGAAGCCGAGTCGAAGAGATGTCAAACCTGTCTCGAATATGTCCCAAAGAAATCCCAAAGCTGAGCCAAAGGCCAGCCGACCAGGGGGAGAGGTATCACCTTCTAGGGACTTTTTCCTAACCAACTTCGCCCCAACTCCTGCCTTTAATGCGGTCGGCCTCGGGTTTTGCTTTACCGTTACTCGTATTTTATCCGAAGGAGACCCGAAGCCCACTCGAAGAAAATTCGAGCAACGCTGGGAGAAAGGTGGGAATTGGTCTCCTATTGAGCAGGTATTGGTTGAGAAATTAGTAGTAAATCCTATGCCAATCAATAGAGTGAAACCGAAACGATCTGTTTTAAGGTCTTTTAAGGCGACGTGTAAGGTTTTGATGTATAGGGTTAATACTTTGCTTGGATTAATATTCCCAGTTGTTCAGCGAGCTTTAAAATACCTTTTATTCGTTGCAGATTATAAACGTACCTATCGCATGATTTTGACATGCTTGTTTTTATGTTTAGTTTCTATGTTTAGTTTATCGGCTCAGACGCCTCGCAAGGACAGCGGGGCCGATGGGCTATCTCATCTTGTTGCGCTAAAGCCGGGCGATAAAATCCCGGATGCGGTATGGAACCAGTCGCTTGAACTCAATTATTTCAATGGGAAAAAGAAAACAATCAAGTTCTCTGATCTGAAAGGGAAGTTGATCCTGCTGGATTTTTGGTCAACAGGCTGCCCAAGCTGCATTGAAGGTATTCCCGACATGGAATTGATCCAGCAGCGCTTTAAGGATAAGGTACAGGTTGTCATGGTCAATAGTCAGCGGAATAAGGATACACCAGAGCGGATAAAGAAGCGATTCAAGAAATATGAAGAGGATTTTAATTACACACCAGTATTACCGACAATATTGAATGATACGTTGTTTACATCACTTCTTCCGCATAATACTTTGCCAACGATAGGGATTATCAATCCCAAGGGGCAATTTGTACTCAATTCATACGCAAGTTCTATCACGGAGGATATTATTCAGGATTTTTTAAAAACAGGTGTGTCAAGCCGGTTTATAGAAAAATCGGAAATCCAAAATCCTGAACGGATAAACACACGGCCTTTGGTCGATACAACGGGACTTCTATTTTGCTCGGTGATGTCGGGTTATCGAGAGAATTATCTAGGTGTGTATCCCGCCGTGGCCTACAGCAAAGGGAGTTCACTGTTTCAAGTGGGCAATTACTTTCTTAATAGCTGTTATCAGCTGGCTTTTCCTGATGCATTCAAAGGGGCACAATCGAACCTTTTTGTTTTTGATGAAAGTATCACTAAGGAATTTACCGATCTCATATACGATTTTAAAACAACAAAAGGACAATTTTGGTATCAGCTGTACTTGCGCGATAGTATCACACAGGAGTTAGCATTCGATTATTTCAGAAAGGCATTGACTGAACGGTTCCGTGTTGCTGTTGAGCGAAAAAAAGGCGCTGTAGCGGCTTACGCACTTTCGTTGGATGTATCGCGTCCGCTATGGAAAACAAAGGGCGGAATGTATATGAATAGTGTGGATAAAGGCAATGAATCTTTGATCATGCAAAATATGCCCTTAAATGGTGTGATTGGTTTTATAAGGTCTACGCTGGATAAGCCGGTAATTTTTGAGGGTAAAAGTGCCGAACGGATTGATCTGCATTTGCCGGGAAACTTTCTTGGTCTGTCTATCAAAGAAAAGATAGCTGCGCTGGAACAGTATGGTATAAAACTTACACCAACACAATATAGTGGTGAATATCCTTATTTCTACGCCGTATCTACTAAACATACGAATTAATGAAAGTGTTGTTGACAACGCTTTTTATAAGCGTATTGTTTTTCATGGGCAAGGCTCAGGAAAAAATTTGGGTACAGGGTACAATTGTTTCAGCAAAAGATGGCAGGGAGCTAGTGGGGGCCTCTATACGGAACAAGACCTTGCATAATCAGGCTGCAAGTTCACTGAAAGGAAAATTTGATATTCAGGTAGGTAATCATAAAGATTCTTTAATGATCAGTTGTGTCGGTTTCGTGGATAGGACAGTGGCCGCCGGATTTTTTGAGAAGCATAAGGTACTAGCTTTAAATGCTAAGGAGATTTATCTGGAAGAGGCTATTGTCAGTACCGGTTATCAGACATTGAAAGCCAATGAGGTGACAGGAGCTATTGATGTAGTGGATAATAAGATGCTCAGTCAGCAGGTGGGAACGAATATTCTGGATAGGCTCAATAACATGACAACAGCAATTCGTTTCGACAATCAGCCTATTCAAAATGCCGACCTGCAGAAACTGAATATTTCCGTACGCGGACTGAGTACGATAAACGGAAATCTGGATCCGCTCATTGTGCTTGACGGCTTTATCTATGAGGGGGATATCAGTAATATTGACCCCAATAATATTGAAAGTGTCTCCATCCTGAAAGATGCTGCCGCGAGTGCCATATGGGGAGCCCGCGCGGGGAACGGTGTTATCGTCATGACATCAAAAAAAGGTGCTTTTTCTAAGGAGCAGAAGACAAAAATAACACTCTCAAATACGGTAATCCTGAAAGAAAATAGCGATCTGAATAAAATCTATCAGCCACAAAATGCGGATTTTATAGCAGTGGAGAAATATCTTTTTGAAAAGGGGTACTACGATTCGGAATTGCTATACCAGCCGTATCTGGCACAGTCGCCAGTGATCGACCTATTGGATAGGCGCAAGCGCAACCTTATTTCTCCGGCGGAATCAGCCAGCGGTATAGCTAAACTCATGGGGCAGAATGGAAGACAAAACTATATGGAAGCTTTTTATAATGTGCCATTTGTCAATCAGCACGCGCTGAATATCTCGGGCGGGGGGACACGCAACTCGTATGGGTTTGGTATTGGATATACCGGGAATAAATCCGAACTGGATGCTTTTGATAGAAAGATCAATATCCAGCTGTCCAATAGTTTCAGACCTACCGAAAATTTACAGTTGGACCTGCAGGTGCTGTATACCAATCAGGATAGCAGAAAAGGCAAACCTGCATTCTCATCGCTAAGTTATAGCAGTATGCAGGCGCCATATCTTCAGTTTCTAAATGAGGATGGTAGTGAAATCCCATTTGAAAAGGAATATAGGGCCAGTTATCTGAAAGAAAACTATGCGAATGGTTATCTGCCATGGGATTATTATCCACTTTCGGAATATAAATATGCAAAAGACCGGCGGCAGAATAATGAATGGTTTTCGAGCCTGAACCTGAAATATAAGGTATTGCCTTACCTGCACCTGAATGTCGGTGGACAGATTCAGCAGCAGCGTACTGAAAATAACGAATTGAATACTTTGGAAAGTTATGAAGCACGTAAGTGGATCAATGAGTTTACCATCATCGGTACGGGTAACACAGCTACAAAATATAACATTCCACTTGGTGGTATAAAACGCTACTCCGCTGCTGAGGGCAGGTCGTATACGCTACGCGGTCAAATTGATTTTAACAAATCGATTGGTCGGCATCTGCTGGTCGGCATTCTTGGAGGGGAGGTACGGGAGAATCGGTCGAACACAAATTCCTATACGGCCTATGGATACAATGAGCTGCCGATGTCAAGCACATCGGTAGACTTTGTAACTCGCTTTCCAACGTTGCCGGATGATGGGACGCGGCGGATACCGGGAGCGCCACAATTTTTTAAAAATGTAAATCGATTTGTATCGCTTTATACCAATATAAGCGACCGGTTTATGGACCGCTATGGCCTATCGATGAGTTTGCGTAAAGACGGCGCTAATATCTTTGGTGCATCGACCAATGATAAATGGTCGCCGCTCTGGTCAATAGGTGGATCTTGGGATCTGCATAGAGAGGCTTTCTTTAAGCTGGCCCTGTTTGATTATCTAAAATTGAGGACGACTTACGGAACCAGTGGCAATGTAGATTTAAGACGATCGCCAGATCCAATTGCCTATATCGGTTCGGCAACTTATACCAGTTACCCAATGTATCAGATAAGTACCTTGAACGATCCCTTGCTAAAATGGGAAAGAGTGGCAACCACTAACTTTGGTCTTGATTTTTCAGTAATAAAAGGAAGATTGTCCGGGCGTATTGACTATTATATAAAGAAAGGCAAAGATTTATACGGACTGAGCGAATACGATTATACGGCATGGGGCTTACAGGGTACAGTTGTCAAGAATTTGGCAGGAATGCGGGGACAAGGTTTTGATATTGACTTAAATTCAAAGAATATAAGCGGAAAGGTCAACTGGGATACGCGAATGATATTAAGCCTGAATAGGAACAAGACAACGCAATATTACAACCTGCAAAACAGCGTCACATCCTTTCTCTCGAGCGGAAATACCATCACACCGATCGTCGGTAAACCACTGAACGCATTGGCTGCTTATAAATGGATGGGGTTGAATGAATTTGGGGAAGGGCAGGGCCTGCTGGATGGGCAGCTAAGCACAAATTATACAGCCATACGTAATCAGGCCGATGCATTACCAGAAGGAAATGAAAGTATCGTGTATTTTGGATCCTCCAAACCGCAGGTCTTTGGGAATATAATCAATACACTGGCTTGGAAGTCTTTGATTTTTTCTTTCAACGTCAGTTTTAAGGGGGACTATTACGTCAGGCGTCCTGTGACGTCCTATTTTTCATTGTTTGCCAACGGTACGGCCTACCCAGACTTTGATCAGCGATGGCAGCAGCCGGGGGATGAACAGCATTCGCAGGTTCCTGGTATGAACTATCCAATAAAATCAATGTCGGATGCATTCTATCAATATGCTGATATCAATGTCTATAAAGGGGATCATCTGCGGTTGGAATATGTTTCGTTGACCTGGCAAGGTAAGTATACCGTCGGAAATCGTGCATTTAATATTGGGCTGTCGGCAAACGCGGCCAACCTAGGGGTATTATGGCGTGCAAATAAGATTGGTATCGATCCGGAATTTCCATACCGATTAAGTCCACCGAAGACATTTTCCATCGGATTAAAAATTGATTATTGATCTAATAACGTAAACGATGAATAGATTTCTTAACATATTGTGGCTAGGGGTAGTCGTTTTCTCCTTGTCCGCCTGTAAAAAATATTTAGAAGTGCAGTCAAACTATGGTTTGGCTGTACCCAATAGTTTGGACGACTTACAAAAGCTATTGGATGATAGTCAGATCATGAATCTGAAGTTTCCTTCTTTTGGGGAAGCGTCGGCAGATAATTATTATCTGAGCCAATCCGTGTATGATGCATTGCTTGACTATGGCCAGCAGACTTATATTTGGCAGAATGATCATATGAATTTCGGAAATGACTGGTCCTCATCTTACAACACTGTTTACAATAGCAACCTCGTGTTGGACCGCATAAAAAAGAGCAATCGAGATGAAAGTAATGCTAATCAGTATGATGCCATTTATGCTTCTGCTAAATTTTATCGTGCGAGCCAATATCTGGCTTTATTATGGACCTATTCAAAAGCCTATACCCAAGAATCAAAAACAGATATGGGTATTGTGCTGCGGAACAGCTCGGATTTTCATGAGCAATCGTACCGGTCATCAATAGCGGAGTGTTACGAAAAAGTAATCACAGACTTGAAAGAATGTAGTCTTATGCTTCCTGAGAAAACCAGTCATGTCATGCGTCCCAATAAGTATGCGGCTTATGCTACATTGGCACGTGCTTACCTATCGATACAAGTCTACGATTCGGCCTATTATTATGTTGATTTAGCCCTAAAGTACAATGCTGAGCTGCTTGATTTTAATAATTTATCGGAAGTAAAGATGACAGCTTCCTACCCATTTACGCTTTTTAATAAAGAGACTTTATTTTATGCTGAATTATTAGTAAGTATCAATTTGACAAGTTCGCGCGCATTGACCGATACGCTCCTGTATCGGTCTTATGAAAGTAATGATCTGCGCAGGTCAGCATACTTCAAAGTAGCAGCCGATGGAACGACTACTTTCAAAGGCAGTTATGCAGGATCTTCTAAGATGTTTTCCGGAATAGCAACGGACGAGCTGTATCTTATGCGTGCGGAATGCAATGTTAGAATGGGAAACGTAGAGGCAGGAATGGCAGACTTAAACCAACTACTCGGGTATCGGTATAAAGTGGGTACATTTACTCCTTATGTGATTAAAGATCAAACACAAGCACTGGCTTTAATCTTAAAAGAACGAAGAAAGGAATTACTTCATAGGGGGCTGAGATGGATGGACCTCAAACGTTTGAATGCAGAAGGAGGAGAGATTTCAATAACAAGAAAACTAAATGGACAATTGATTACTTTACAGCCAAACTCCAATGCTTATGCACTTCCTCTCCCTCAAGATATTATTAGATTGACGGGAATGCAGCAAAATCCGAAATAAAGAAAATAAAGATACAAATAGGGAAGGGGCAGTCCGATCGGACTACCCCTTCCTTTCATTTATCCCCTATTGATTGGAGTAAATGTAGTTGAGCTGCTGCCACCGGTTCTAGATGGGATATAGTTTCCTCCAGAAGTTGCGGTAGCGCCAAGTTGAATCTTTGCTGGATTCAGCTGATCTGAAGCATTCAGATCAGATTCATCTACTACCTGAGAGCAAGCCATAACGTTTGCACTGTTACAGTCCTCATCATTGGGCGTGGTATTCCAAAGTGATGCATCTTTAACCTGATTCGCATCTTGAGGATTACCATGGAAATAAAGTGTCACAGGATCTAATTTTTTTCCTGCATAAGCTTCAGCACCTTTAAATGCTGAGAATCCGATAATCATGGCTCCGCCTAATATCATGTAGCCATAATTGTTTAAAAATTTGGTTAGCATAATGCTACCCTCCTTTCTGTATTGCAAGCCAATAATTTATGAGTAAAATTGTTGGCCTGCAAACTTTTGGTAAATAATTGTTGTCGGTACGGTTCTGTGTACCGATCGTATCTGTATGCCAGGCTGCCTACTATAGGCCTACTGACGGTGTCATATACTGGAGCATGGTCTATGCTATCTGGCATAAACCAGATTTCATGTGTTGGTTTCATTGCTGTGCTTTTATATCTTACAATTCCTGTTGCTAGAATAACCGTTAGAAAGAGGCCGACAGAGGTGTTCTTGCTTAAGTGGTTTCGGCCGTGTAGCATAACCTTACTATTGAGTATTTGCCCTGCTAGCGATAGACCAAGAATAACGAGGTTAAAGATCAGATGCGCTGTCCAGGAGATATGACTGAGAAAGCTCGTACACATGCAAGGTTTCCTGTCATATACATCCAGGACGCCAAGGGCAATATAAATCGAAAATAAGGTGATCATGATAGTCGATGCTATCCAGCCCCAATGCTGTAAGCGGCGTGCAGGCAATCCCAACAAAGCTCCGATGCTAATTTCCAGCAGCGGAAGTAACCAGAAAAGTATTGGCGCAAGTGCGCTAATGACCGGTTGTTGCTGTAGGGCAATCTGAAATGCACTGAGCTGCCAGAGTTTTTCAATACCCACATAAACCCAAAAGAGGATCATGGCCGCCCGAAGGACTTTATAAATAGTTGTATTAATTTTGTTCGCTTCCATAGCTTTAATTATTTGTACAGCGGTACTTATTATTTTTCTCCACTGTTTTTTTTCAAAAACAGGGCGCCATACCTGTGCCTCCATTGGATATAGCGGCCTGCTTGAGCGTCAGCTTCTACTTTCTCGTACGCTGTAAAACAAAGGTAGTACGGAAAATAGGCTGGCGTAGGTGTAATGAAATACCTATTTCTACCGGTTTAGCGGCTTCTTTTTAATCTAAATGAATTGTGGGGTGTAACGAAGATGTAGTATGCGGTAAAAAGCTGTGGAGAGAATTCTTGGTGAAAAAGTCGGTTTTCGCTTAATCAGGACTGTTTTTGAAGGGTAGAATGAACACGTTTAGGAGGTGTAGCGGTGCCATACCCCCTGTTATTTAAATTTTTGCGTTTTATTTATTTAAATCAGGAAACTGTCTATTCAGTTCGTCAAGCATCGTATGCAATACCTTGCGAATACGGAGCGCTGAATGAAACTCGGCGCTTTTGTCCATACGGATCAGACTATGCGCAGAAAGTAAGGTGCCTTCACGTGTTTTGACGAGCCTGGAAAACACTTCGGCAACTTCTTTTTTCTCCGACGACCACATAATGTTCGCTTTAACAGATATATGCATCCAAAGTTTGAGCTCTTTGCCATTGAAATTGCTTTGAATAAATTGTTGGGGATAATCCTGCCCTGTTGCTGACGAAGAGTTTTTTTCATCCTCCATATACGCACGCATCAACTTCAGCAGACTTCTACGGTTGCTATCATACGCAAAGTCTGGGATACAGGAGAAATGTTTGGGGAAGCGTAACAGGGCATCCATAAAGGATGGGTCCGAATTGTACAATTCTTTCCAGCGGTTGAAGAAGCCCATGTGGTTAAAATTGAAGTTGACCATCAGAATCAAAAAGCGGTAATGCCAGTTTTTACTCTGGCGCTCGTCTTCAGCCAATTGGCAAAGTGATTCGATCATTTTGCGTAGGTAGTCCTGATGTCGGTATTGAATATAGGGAATCTTACCATTCTCAAATAGGCTGTCCATACCCGAAAGGATCTCGGTGAGATAGGCTTTCGGTATGTTTTTCTGAGCCAACTTATCCAGGATATAGGGCATATGTTCGTATACATAGTTATGCAGACTCAGATAATAATGCTCCGGCAGTGGCGTACAGGGATCGAGCTCTTTTTTAAAGAGCTGTTCGATACGCTCAAGTAATTCTTCTAGGGCTAATAGCGCTGCAGAACGCACAATTTTACGCGCGTTACAGAAGCTATACAATAAAGCGTGTAGCCGCAACAATTGCGTATGGTAGATTTGGATAGCCTGACGTACATTATTTACCTGAATAATCTCCCGATGGGCTTGTAGTGCCAATGCAAAATTAGTATTGCAGGCCTCGGTGATCTCATCCAAATGGTTTGGAATAGCTTTGTTATCAAGATAAACCAAGGCTTCTATAAGCAGGGTCAGCTTGTGTAAACTTACGATCATCTGTATCTCCTTTTGATATTTTTATGGTACCATGGCCAGCCAAATCTCCCGGGATGCAGCTGGAGATTGAGCCTCTCGCCTTCTTTTGCTTCTTCATACAGTTTAGGATGCACATCCATTGGGATCTGATACTGCCGTTGTGCATAGGCAAAGGATAGCAGTAACTCATGAATATCACAGCACACCGGACATTTTTGGACAACAATGGCAGGTATGCGTACAGCTTTTGCATTTGGGATGTTTTGGCAATTCGCCATGATCAGCAGCATGCGGATATACCAGGTACATGCAAGGGTCATGATGGGAAATTGAATTCCATAAAGTTTGATGATGTTTGTCTTTCTCCAGGAAAACAGATGTGCCATCGCGCAGATGATAAAGGCTGTCGGCACCCCTTTTTTTACAGCGGTCCAAAAAGGTTGCGAACTGATCAATAGCTGATAGGGGAGACGGTCAAATAAAGCAATACTACTCATCTGAATACAAACAAAAAAGATAACGAAGAACTGCATGACGCGTTGATGGCCTCGGATTTCCAAAAATGGGATAAGCAATACCTGAATACCTATACTATATACACGCTGATCATGTGTTCGCGCCAAGAAAATCCCATATAGTGTAACTAGCCCAGCAATGGCAGTAAATACATAATTGCGGCTAAATGGCAGTTCTTTTTTATTTATCGTCCTCATGATCTATCGTTTAATAATCAGTGAAGTTTTACACTTTAAATTTACCCATAACGGCACAAAATGTTAGTGAATATCCGCTTCATTTCAACGAAGGCTAATTTTTTACAATAAGGGCTGGTTTCCTGACAACGAAAGAGCAATTTCAGACATCAAAGGAGTAAATTTCCATCCGGAAGGGTAATTATTTGATCCATAAAACGATGTCAAAGCATGGATTGAAGTTAGTTGGATGCTGTTTTAATAAATAATTGGCTAAATTTATATACAAAAATTTCTTCGATAGGGGAGTTTTTCACGGAAGTTCTCCAGCACTAGCTAGTCATGTAATGCCGGATAAACGTAAGAGGTGAAAGCTATAGAGGAAGAAAGTATAAATCTGATAAGGATGTGAATTTTAATAGCGTTTTTAAAATGACGTTTGTACATGAAAAGTTTGAGCAAGAATGGATATCAGGATAATAGGAAATTGACTGTGCAATATCCCGATGGGATCTGGCAGTTGATTGCATCTTTCATTTTTGGAGGGTTCTGTTGGTATCTGGGCTATCGCGGCGCCTTGGCGGACTGGCTCTTAGACTGGCCTGTCACCTATAGCTATCTATTTTTCGTATTGATGGTAGCGATTATTTTCTTTTATATACGACTGGTTATCGTGATATTGGACAAAAAGCACAACTGGCTGGTTAACCCGGAAAAACGCGCCGGTATGCAATTATTGTTTTGCTGCATACTTCCGACACTTTTATTGTTCTGGATCATTGGCCCCGATCCACAGGCGAAGGAGGAATGGTTGGTGTTTCCTTTAATGGTCATATTTAGTGGCATATTGGTCCTGAATATGTGCTATACAGTTTATTTCTACGTCGCTGTTTACCACAGGCAAAGAATATTGATTGTAGAACAGAAAGAAACTATCCTGGAGCAGGAATCCAAAACAAGAGAGCTCCAGGAGCAGATCGAGCTGCTTTCTCCGGGCATTGAAGAGCTAAAAGAGATGCTGGAAACAGCCGGGGAGGATAGGGAGGTGGATTTCCTGGATGAAATAGACTTAACCCTGTGCAGATCCATGGACCTGGAGCAGGAGGTATTCCTGCTCAATAATAAAATCTTGGCCCAAAAAATACGCTATAAGGATATCGGGATCTTTACGTATAAAAATGGTATGGTCAGCCTTTATTTAAGAACTGCGATGGACGAAAATCTGACTTGTGGCGAGCAGCGCAGCTTAAAGGAAGTGGTTAATATCACGAAGGGATTTGTACAGAAGATTGACCGGGATAAAGCCATACCCTTGGATATGATCCAAGCTTGCCAGCAACTGAAACGGGGCCGGTTGCGTATCGTGCTCAAAATGCCTTTTGAGGGACGGTACCATTTTGAGGTGTCCGACAAGATTGCAAAGCATATCAGGGAATGGGTCATGTTGCAGGTGCCAATAGAAAAAGAGCAATAAAATAGAATAGATAAACTTTAATAGATAGATTATGGAAAAAGTAAGGGACAATACCTGGAAATGCCGTGCTACTGGTAAAGTTGGATTTCCTTCTTTAATTGAGGCGCGATGGGCAATGCTTCATTTTAAGTTCAGATCTCGGTTGAGGAACAAACTGGATGGTAAACGTATCAAACACAGGATGGGTAAAAACGCCTGCAAAAGGGCATATTATTGTAAGTTCTGTAAAGGTTACCATATGACCACCTGGGAAAAGGGTCACTTTAATGATTATAAGGCCAAAGCCGAATCTTGGGAGATACCAAAAGTATTAGGAAATTGGAATTTTTCGATAGAATAATTCTGTCTTCTATTTTCTGTGATATATTAAAGAAGGCCATAGCCAAACACTTCTGTAGAAGCCATTAGGATGGCTATTAGAAACCGAAGTGTCGAAGATGGCCTTATCTTCCATTCAGACAGAGGTGTACAAGTATGCCTGTGATGAATTTAGGAAGGTAATTGCAGAAAATAAAATACGTCAAAGTATGAGTAGGAAAGCGAATTGCTGGGACAATGTAATGGCTGAAAGCTTTTTTTAAGACTTTAAAAGCAGAAATGGTCTGTCATCCTTATGGTTTTATGTTCCATTCTATTGGTTTCAATCTATCCGCTACCGTTGTCAAAGTTTTCAGTATGTCCTTTTCGGGTGGAAGTTCGCCAAAAACCAATTCGCTGAAACTCCCTGTGTAAGCGTCTTTGATTTTATTCCAAGTATCTTCCGTATCAGAAAAAATAATTGCTGTCTTTGGATGATTGGCTAACCACTCATTGTTGTTTTTGAAATTTGCGATGTCATCATTTGCTACTCGCAAAAGCATTGTTTCAAAGTCGTCCGATTGAAAGAAAGATTTTAGATTTTCATTTTTCAACATCAAATGAATGTCGTAAGTATGTCTGATTTTGTTTCGTAAATCGGTAATGGGTTCTTTTGTTTGAGAAAAACGCACCAAGCTCATAATTTTCTCACAGAACGTTCTTTTTGGGTTCAATACCAACACTTCAAACGCATTCATTCCGTATTCGTCAATGAGTGATTGCTGATTGTTTTTCAACATCATTTCATAAATGAACGAACTTACATTTGCTGTTGTGTACGGCTCAAAATTCCCTAACCAAGTAGATTCAACAATGACAATATCACGCACTTGTCCAAAATGTCCTGTGAAAGTTCGTGGGTAATTATGTGCTGTTTTGCGTATCATTCCAACTTTGTTGGTAATTCCGTCAATGTCCATTTCGGGAAGTACACCTGAAACGCATTTGGAAATCTTTTTGATTTTTGTTTTCAGTTGGTTTCTCGTTTCGGTTTCATTTCTCAACACGACCAAATCAATATCTTCCGAAAACCGTTGTATCAATTCAAAGCATTTTGATAATGCTGTACCTCCTTTAAAAACGGTGTCTTTGCCTATATCATTTTTGAAAATATGGAATAAAGCGAATGTCACCCAATAATCCTTTTCTATATAGATTTCTTTTATGCCTAATTGCTGTGATGTGGCAATAATGGCATCTTGAAACAGTTCTTTATTTTCTTGTAATTTCATTTTATATTCCAATTTTCTGCGGTTGCTAATTGTTTTTCGCTAATTCCGTATTCGTATTCCGAAAGTGGGTTTAAACTTGTTTTTAATGTAGTTAAATCGCTTTCAGTGTTGATGTTTTCCAATAAAGCACCGAGAAAACTCCGTACTCGTGGTGGATAAGCCAAACCGCACTTTATCAAAAGTTTTGTTTCTGTGGAATTGAGTTCTCTCAGTTTTGTTAAAAGTATTTTGATTGCAGAACTTTTATCCAAGTCAGGAATTTTTTTGAAATCCTTTAATGAATCTAATAACTCCAACAAGTAAAAATTTTTATCGGTTACGTTCACATAACTTTTTACAGGACTTGCTTTTACGTTACCGTTTGAAACGGTAATCCGTTTATCCCGACTTGCAATTTTTATGCTCTTTGGAACTTGTGTTGTTAAACCCAAACGGTTGTATAGCGAAGTTCCTGTGATGTAGGCAATACGTTTGCCTTTTTCAAAAAGGTAATGTTTTAAAATTTCTTCTTCGTTAGGTTTTAATTCGCCAAAAACAGTTTTCTTAGGCTTGTAAAACACACCTGTTGAAACTCTTTTGATAACACCTTGGGCAATCAGTCGTTCAATGGCTTTGGCTGTCGCAGAAAACTCCTGTGGTTCAATATCCAATTTCTCGTATTTGAACGTAGTTCCTTCAGCCAACTTACTGATTTGTTTCTGTATTTTTTGTGTAACTCCCATTGCTCTGCAAAGGTAGTTAATATTATTCTTATGTCAAGTAAATGGAATATAATACTTGACATTTTTAAAGATTATTATCTGTTAATCAATTATTTGTGTGCAAATATTTCTAAAATGAATATTCCGGAGTAATTTGTCTCGTCGTATGATTGGAATTATTTAGATTTGAATATAGATAGTTACGGGTGAGTACAAAACAATAACACCGAATAGTAGTTTTATTGTCCGAAGCTGATTATTCGCTATACTTCTTAACAGGTTTCGCAGAATGGTTTTTTCGGTATTGTTTATAATTTCCATGTTTTTCATATTCCAAGGTTCCTTCCTCACAGTAACCGCTGAGATAAACAGAGAATTTATTGCTTTGGTCTTTGTTGGCATTCAGCTCTTGGATGATATCAGAAACACGACGTGGTATCTCAAAGAAGTTGGAGTTATAAACAAGGTCATCCAGTTCTTTAGTCAGTTCGATACGGCGTTTTGACTCTGGGGGAATATTGTAGAGCGGCGTTAAATCAATCTCTTTTCTGAATATCTTATGTGGTTGGATTTTCAGCGCACGGCAGATCAGAATAAAGTTGTTCAAGGAAGAACCTTTTCCTCTTTCAATAGCTGCTACCGTATTGGTTGTCAATCCGGTCATATTCGCCACATCTTTCAGTGTGTAATATATTTTTTCCCGTTGAATGCGCAATTCCTCACCGATTTCAACCAGTATCTTCTCGTTAATATCTGCCATATACAAATGGAAGACTTATTTGCGCATAATTTGAATAATAATATTTGTATTTTATTTGCGCAAATAAATATTATTATGTATATTTGTTTCAACGAAAGCCGATAAACTAAATGTGAACTGTGAACCATACCAATAATTGTGGACTCATAGTGCAAAACCATTATTATACGATTAAAATGCAAATAATGAGAAAATTAAGTATTAAAAATATAGTAAAGTCACCGGAATAAAACTCATTACTATTTTGTAGATTTGTATCTAGTTTCCTATGTTGATAACCCCTATTATTGACGTGTACTGCCATTCAAAGCATAGGATTAAGAAAAATAAAATTATTTGAATCGTTGAAATAGACTCAGTATTGAGTTTGTTCAAAAGCTGTGTTTGCGCAAAAATAAGGTAATTATTTTGCGTTGAGGATGTTCTTTGACTTGTTGGTATTGGAAAGGGAAATAAAATATTGACCGATCGGAAATTTTGTCGATCGGTTTGAATAGGATAGGAGGCATCTTGTGATTCCGTAGGGTGAGCGCAATGGCGACTCACTAAATACCTTTTTTAAAAAAATTTTGGGTTACATGCTATTCTATATTCTTGATTATTATCACGACACTACTAGGTAGGATGTTAATGATCTCAAAAAGCAGGGTATACACAACTGAGTCTTGTTTGTGAAACGTGAGAAATTTGATGTTGATTATATGCAATTAGCTTATGGGCTGCTACCGTAATTAATTCCTTTGCGTAGTACTTGAAAAGTAAGAAAATTTTCAAAATTATATATTGAGGCATCTTGTTATGCCGTAGGGTGAGCGCAATAGTGACTCACTAAATGCCCTTTTTAAGAAAATGTTGGGTTACATCCTGTGCTATGTTCTTGATTATTAATGTAATATGTGGTAGGATGTTAACGATCTCAAAAGGTAGGTTATATACAACGGTACATTAATAATCCGATTGATAACATAGGATGTTAACGATCTCAAAAGGTAGGTTATACACAACATCTTATTTGCCCATTTATCATAGATCGCAGATGTTGAAGATTTAAAAAATATAGGGTATGGACAATCACCATAAATTTAGGCAAACTTTTCGTTGAGGATGTTAATGATCTAAAATAAAGGGTATATACAACTGGACCGCGTAACGACAGTATCTTCCATTCAATACCAATAAGTTTTATAACCAGATAACAATTTACACTTACCCAGCTTAGGTTTCCATAAAATCCGTCAAATTCCGCCGGAGCTGCGGTAAGTGATTTTCGCTTTAACCAAGAAAGGACGAATTATGAAACTACTTTTACGAAAACAAGAGACCATACGCGCATTAGAAAACCTCCGCGAAGGGGAAGAAAGGGGGCTTAAATTCTTCTACCAAAAATTCTATAAACATTTCCTTTTTCGTGCACACCGCGCAACAGATGACGAATGTACAGGCGAAAGCATTGCCCAAGAGGCCTTTCTACGCCTTTGGCTGTTCCGAGAAAATGTACATTCCGAAACTGAAATCTTCGACTTTCTGAAAGTTCAGGTGAAAACCGCGGTTCAGGCTTTTTACAAAAAATCAAAAAATAAATTTCAGCGAAGCTTACTGCTGCTCGATAGCATAGAGGATTATCAGGAGTTTATGCTGGGCTATGAACTGGAAGAGGAAAACGAAGACGATGTGCTCTATATCGAACAACTGGAATTGGAAAAGAAGAAGAGAATGGACCAGCTTAATGCCATTCTTCCAAACCTCAACCGCGATCAACAACTCTTTATTCGTCTCTGCCTCAAATATAGTTTTAACTATGAACGTATTGCGTACTATATGGGGAACATATCAGATTATGAGGTTAGTCTACAAATTGAAAATGCAATCGAATACCTACGTGCCATCGTCCATAGTGAGGAGAAAATGCAGCTTGTAGCCAAGCCTGTCGAATTTAAGTTAAATGGTGAAATGACCGAAGAGGAAGCTGAAGTATTTCGCATGCGCTACGAATTGCAATATTCCTTCGACAAAATTTCGGAAGCATTGCAGCTGGATGGGGGACAGGTAAGGACGTTGTTTATTAATGCGCACGCAAAAATTAAATCAAAAAAAATAGCATAAAAAAAATAAAAGCAATATGGCAGCTGATACAATGGTGTTGACCCGGAAAATACAGGTGTTCGTGGATTGTGACGATAAAGAAAAACGGTCGGAATATTTTAAAAAACTCTTTGAATGGCAGGATCTCGTATTCCGTGCCGCTAATATGGTCATCACCCACCAATATGTGCAGGAAAATCTGAAAGACCTGATTTATTTGCAAGATGATGTTAAAATTAAACTGGCCGATAAGGCAAAGGATCCCGAAGGTGTATTGAATACTTCACGCATGAACACTACTTACCGCGTGCTATCTAATTATTTTAAGGGACGAATTCCTACGGATATTCTATCACAGATAAACACGGCTTTAATCAAATATTTTCAGGCAGATCGTCTCTCCTATTGGAAGGGTGAAAAATCACTTCGCAATTACAAAAAAGATATGCCCATTCCCTTTTCTGGTAGACGAATTAACTTGAGTAAAGATGAGAATGCTAGAGATTTTAAATTCACATTATTCAAAATACCGTTTCGCACCTACCTCGGTAAAGACCGGTCGGATAAACGAGTGCTGCTACAACGTGCATTGGTCGGACAAATCAAAGTCTGTAGTAGCGCAATCAAAATCGTCAAAGGTAAAATCTTTTTGCTGTTGGCCCTCGAGCTCCCAAAGAAAATCCAAGAATTGAAAGATAACATTATCGCCGAAGCGTCGCTTTCAATCGAACATCCCATAGCAGTCACCATCGGAAAGGAGTCCTTTCAGATCGGTAATATAGAAGAGTTTACTTACCGACGTATGGCCATCCAAGCAGCACGGCATCGCTTGCAAAAAGCTGCAGCATTTGATAAAGGTGGGCGTGGTCGTAATCGGAAAATGAAAAGCTTGGAGCACTTCAACGAAAAGGAGAAAAATTATGTAGACACCAAGCTCCATCTCTATAGCCGCCGGTTAATTGAACTTTGTGTGAAAGCACAGGCAGGTACCCTCTTGTTGGTCAACCAATCCAATAAGGAGGAAATTGCCAAAGGCGATAAATTTCTGTTGCGCAACTGGGGCTACTACGGTCTTATTGAAAAAATTAAATACAAAGCTAAAATGGTCGGGATCAACATTATTATCGAGTAGATCAATCCAATTTTTTCCCTCTATAAAACTTGCTCCATGCATCCCCGGCATAGCCGTTATCCAAATATTCAAAGGTGGAAGCACTCGCTCCTTTCAACTCCTGGCCGCGATAAAAAACCGTCCAGGGGTCTTTTCCATACCCTCCTCCGAGTGCTTTAAAGGTGGATGCCGAAGCGCCGTTAACTTTTATTCCTTGATAGTAAACTGCCCAGGCGTCTTTGGCATAGCCATCACCCAAATATTCAAAGGTTGAAGCAGAAGCCCCTTCCACTTTCTGATTTTTATAAAAGACAGACCAGCTGTCCTTGGCGTATTGACCGCCAAGAGGTTGTGTGGTAGGATCAGCAAATTTATCGTTCTTTTCGCCCCTATAATAGCTGTTCCAATTATCTTTCGCATACCCCCGACCGAGGTTTTCAAAGCTGGAGGAGTTGGCTCCTGCAATTTCTTTGCCCAAATAGTAGACTTTCCATGCGTCTTTGCTGTAACCATTTCCCAGCGTCTTGAAGGAAGACGCTGTCACATTCGATAAGGATCTGCCATAAAAATAGACCTTCCAGGCATCACTAGCGTAACCGTCACCCAGTGACTGAAAAGTAGAAGGACTTGCATCGGCTACAGCTGCCCCCCGAAAATAGACTTTCCAGGTGTCTTTTGCATAACCATCACCTAAAAACTGAAAAGAACCGGCATTGGCATTGACAATTTCTTTACCACGATAGTAAATACGTGATCCGATTTTGCTGTAACCATCACCCAGATGATCCTGAAAGAAAAAAGGAGCAGGATTAGCAAACGCTACTTTAGCGCACATCGCAGGTGTGGCTGTATCTAATAAGAAAACGACTAGGATGGTTTTAAACGTAAATTTCAACATCATATGGGGCATAAGGCTAAATTTGAAAGAATATAATCATGCTGCACTCTTGGTAGTAAGACCCCTATATTGTATTAAAGTTTAGTCATCAATTAATTATTTATTTGTTGGAAGTACTGCGATCGAAAATAGAGGGGCACTATATCGCATACTCATGTATTCAACTAAATTGCAGCCGTTTAAGCGCTCAGGCTGCAGTGAATAAAGATAATAGTTTTTATGAAATTTGTTTGTAGAGGAAATAAAACCATATACCCGTTGTAGCAACCAGGACAACTAGAGGGTTGACCTGTCAGATCTTTGTCAATACGCAAGGTAAAAATCGGGAATATTTGGTCAAGTCGTATTTTTTTTATATATTGCTGGTTATGAGTTTTAAAGAAAAATTAGAGAACTGGCGCACGTCAATCAATCGCGCCGGTAGTGGTGAGGAATTGTATATTTTGCTTTTGAACTACAAAAAGTTTATCAACAAAAATTGGATGGACGATTTTGGCGATCCGGGTAACTGGAAATCGGAATTAAATCAGGTCATCAGCAAAGTAAGAAAGAAAGTGGATGTGGCAGAAATTCAAAATTGCGACGATCTCTCGTCCTACAAAGACGACGCTCGGCAAACAGCCCATTCGCTCAATCATACATTAAGATATCACCACTCATTGACAAAAGAGTAGGCTAGGCCTACTCTTTTTTTGTTTATAGGGCTTTACTGTAAAGGAATCAAAACATTTTGTTCCAGACGGACAGGCACCTGCTTCACCGACGTAAAGCCGTCTTCCTTGGAAATAATATTAGAAAGATCAAGCCCCCTTTTGGAGAATGTACTGATCAAAGCTGTTCTGAAGGTAGCTTTCGATGATCCCCAGCCTTGTCCTAAAATGGTGTCGTTGTTGAGCTGGATCAGTTCATCTGTTGAATAATAACTGAATTTTTCCAGTAAGTGTTGGTAAAGATTTGTTGTTGTAGCCATACAATTTAAAAATTTAAAGGATTAAACCATAAACTGTATCCAGATTACTTTGGGAAAATAACCGTTGTGTAACGTTTATTTTGGTCGAAACCCGTATTAATTTACCACCGCGGTGCCTTCACTCGGTTGGTATTGCATCATGCAATTCTGAATACTCTACAAAGATAGTAGATTATTTTTTATAACAAAACTTTTTTTGTCTTTACTGCTATTAAACGCTGATAATCGAAAACAGCAGCAAAACAAGCTGGTCGCTTTGACTTTAATTTGGGTATAAAGCGGTTAACTGATTGGGAAATTTATCATGTTACTGTAATCTCATCGAAAATACTTTAAAAAGCAGAGAGAACACAATACTTTTGCGGCATGAATAGAATTGCGGAAATTAACGAATACATTGCTACCGAACGCGAAGTATTATTGCAACACCCTTTATACCGTAAAATCAAAACGATCAAAAATTTACGTTCTTTTACCGAAGGGCATGTGTATGCTGTATGGGATTTTATGTCTTTATTAAAAGCTTTACAGATCAAATTAACCTGTACCACACTTCCATGGTTCGCCAGTGAACATCCTTCAACGCGCTATTTGATTAATGAAATTGTATTGGCAGAGGAGTCGGATGAATATATCGATGGACGTCGATTAAGCCATTTTGAGATGTATCTCGACGCAATGTCTGCTATGGGAGCCGACCTCCATTTGATCAATAAATTTATTGCCAATGCCAAAAAATCGGATAATATATTCGATGCTATAGCATTGACAACATTGGACAGGCGAATCAAAGATTTTCTGAATTTTACATTCGAAGTAATAGCTGAGGGTGAAGTGCATAAAATTGCGGCGGCATTTACCTTTGGACGTGAAGACCTCATCCCCGGAATGTTTACGTCTATTTTGGAAGAAATTAAAGGGAATTTCCCTACAGCCAATTTAGACAGTTTTATTTATTATTTTCAACGGCATATTGATTTAGATGGCGACGAACACGGTCCATTGGCCGTGCAGATGATAACAGATCTTGCGAAGGACGATGAGGTTAAATGGGCCGAAATGAAAGAGATTAGTAAAATTGCGCTACAAAAAAGAATCCAGCTGTGGAATGCAATAGAAGATTCCTTATACGGATAATCTATTATTATACCATCGAGAAAGGCCTTTCAAATCACGATTTGAAAGGCCTTTTTATGTGCTGTGCAACAAGTCTTATTTATGCGTTACCTTGCAATATCATGCACCAGCTGTTTATTGAAGTCGCGTTCTTTCGAAAGCCAGTCAACTACTTCAAAAAGTCTGGCGATTGATAGGCTGGATTGGGATAGGTATAGAATCCTTCACCGGTAGCGACGCCTAGTTTGTTCTTGTCTATAAAATGTTCTTTGAGATAGGCCACAGTTTTGATTTTTACGGGGTCATTGGTAGCCTCAGCGTTTATTTTATTGATGTTATAAGCTGTCGTAATACCGACGATATCCAGTATACCGAAAGGACCTGTTGGGGCTCCAGTGGCGACCATCCAAGTTTTGTCTATCGTTTCGGCATCAGCTATCTCGTTGACCAAAAGATCCGTTGCCGCCGAAAGTAATGGGACAAGTAAAGAGTTTACAATATAACCAGGCTGCTCCTTATGCAGTGGAAGGGCAACCATGCCAATGGATTTTGCAAAGTTGACCACCTGCTCAAATACGGTTTTGTCTGTGCCTGGATGGCCCATAATTTCTGCTGTATTGTGCTTCCAGATCTCATTGGCAAAGTGTAAGGCCAAGAACTGTTTGGGGCGGCCGGTCTCCTCAGCAAACTGACTTGGCAGCAGCGTTGAGGAGTTTGTCGCAAAGATGGTTTTTGCAGGAGCGACCTTTGCCAGCTCGTTATAGAAACTAATTTTAATCGCCGGATTTTCGGGAACGGCTTCGATCAGAAAATCTGCGTTCGCTACTGCCGAAGTGAGGTTTGAATCGTAACTGAGTCTGTCGAAGGTTGAAGCCAATTGTTCTTGACTGGCATGAAGATCTTTCTCGAATGCCTGCGCCATAAGATCAAATTTAGCTTTTGCTTTTTCAAGTACCTCATCGTTGATGTCATATACGGTGACATCATAGCCATGAAAAGCAGCTTGGAAAGCGATCTGATAACCTAAAACACCGCTTCCTGCAATCGTTATATTTTTAAAGTCCATCCTATTATTATTATTATTATTATTATTATTATTTAAATTCGTTCCTGTTCTTTTCTGATTTTTATCCTTATCCTTTGATTCCCTTTAACCAATCTTTGAATTTGCTGATCTGTTCTGTGAGAAAGGATTCCTGCTCTTCCTCGTCCGCGGAACCAAGCGGTAGGATATGTTCAAAGTAAGTGCCTTTCAGAAGTTTACGCAGTAAACCTTCTCCTACAAATGTTTTGTCGTCATTTAACGTTTTGGCGGCTTTTAAGAGATGACGGATGTCGTATTGAAGGGGATTGATATCTGGAACCTGTTTATTTAAGTTTAAAAGTTCATATACGGCAATCCGTGCTGTACGTACTGAGCTTTCCATGGTAAAAACCACATCGTTATTAGTTTCGACAAACTGACCGACCAAGCCAAGATTTTTGCAGCCTTCAGGGACAACTCTTGGACGGTCACCCTTTGCTCTAGGCATAAACATAGACGTAATGTAGGGCATAAACGCCGTACGCACAATGGTATTTGTGATGACATCGTCCAGTTGCTCAATAATGCCCAGATGGTAACATAACTCGGCTAGAATTTCATCTCCCGTACATTGGGGCATTGGCTTTTTAATGTAATTTCCTTCTTTATCCATAAATAAGGCATATACCCATAAGACAAGGACATCGTCTGGCTGAGCCGGAAAGTGAGGCTGCCTATTACAAGTGAAACTCACCAACCAGTTGGAATCAGTAATGGTGATAATACCGCCAGTAACTGTTTTGCCGGAATAAGGGTCGTTGACGGAATATTCTTTTAGTTTTTCGACTAAAGCCGAAGGCTTACAAGTCAGCGTTGCAGACTCCCATGCTGATTTTTCGATGTTACTACAGAACTTTTCGGGTCTACCAAATATGGTCGATTTGGCAGCAAGGTTTTTCCAGAGCTTCCAGCCTGCACTCTGACCGCTGCTGCTGTTGTCGATACCGATAATCGGCGCATTTTTGTTGTCCCCGTAGAAGGTATCTTCTGTCATTGATCCGGTGGTCACAATGACGAAATCTTCTTTTCCGACCGGTATTTTCACTTCTTTGCCATCTTGTTCTGTAATTAGGGCTTCCACAACTTTTCCATCGGTATTGCTTTGAATATCCAGGTCTTTGACCAACACATTGAACCGAATGTTTACACCTTTGCTTTGGAGTACTTTGCGCAATGGGGTCACAAAAGTATCGTATTGATTGTATTTAGGGAATACCAATGACGAAAGGTCGTTCAGTCCATCGATCGCATGTAAAAAACGATGCATGTACAATTTCAGCTCAAGTAAACTATGCCAGTTTTCGAAAGCGAACATGGTACGCCAGAACGTCCAGAAATTGCTGGATAAAAATGATTCGCTGAAGTAGTCTTCGATGGTTAAGTCGTCTAAGTCTTCTTTATTTTTGAGCAGCAGGCGAATGATGGCCAGCTGATCCATTTTGCTCAATTCAAATTTACTGAAATCTTTTATTTCACCCAATTTATGAATGAGCCTTGCTTTCGAGTAATTGGGATCATTATCATTGATCAAACGGTACTCGTCCAAAACACTATACGGGGCAGGCATCTCCAATGCAGGGATATCCTGAAACATGTCCCAAAGATTTTCATAGGTCATATCCATTTCCCTGCCACCGCGGATGATATAACCATCGGCTGCGTTGCCAGCACCATCTAACGAGCCACCTTCCACATGGAGCTGTTCAAGAAAGGTGATGTTCTCCGCAGGAATATGTCCGTCACGGATAAAATAATAAGCCGCGGACATCCCTGCGATACCACTTCCGACGATGTAGATTTTACTGTCTTTATATGATTTTGGGGGAATGCCTTTATTGCGCTGATAATTACCGATCTGATCAGAAAAGGGCATCGATTTTTTTGGTGTATTACGTTGAACCTCTTTGCTCGAATCAGGTTCATGATTAACGTTTTTATATTCGGCAGATGCATTCAATACGTTGTCGAATTTGGAGGTGATTTCTTTCATGATACGTATGGTTTTTAATCCTTGACTAAAGTTACCGATACCATCTGAAACATTTGTGCCCTCAAATTCGCTATTGTTCTACCGAATTTCCGATTCCTACATATTTTGTTGCTTTCGGTATTCAGACGGCGATAAGGTGGAGTATTTTTTGAAAAAGCGACCGAATGCCGAAATGGAATGGAAGCCGATTTCATACGAAATTTGTGAAATTGTTTTTTCGGGGTTTCCCAGCAGCACATAGGCTTCTTTAAGTACATACTCGTCAATAATTTCATGCGGCGTTTTACCAGAGGCTCTCTTTACAACATGAATAAGGTATTTGTTTGAAATAAACAACTTATCGGCATAATACTGTACTTCTTTGTATCGACTTCCATAGCGTTGAACTAAGTTCGTAAACTTATAGAACAGATGATTTGTTTCTTGGGTACTGTCTGCAGGAATTTGTTGTTCGGTAGCTAATTCGTCGGCGATTTCCAATAATAAATTAAAGATGATTGTCCGAATGATGTCTGCTGTAAAACGTGTCGTCCGTAAAGTAACATCCTTAAGGTAATCTATTAATTTTATTAATTTGTCGACAAGA
>Ga0308156_1001614_pt1 | contig 24913 bp, 25 predicted proteins | sample PhyAR2_FD_201041 | JGI IMG/M metagenome (GOLD analysis project Ga0308156, IMG submission 201041) | Phyllosphere microbial communities from UC Gill Tract Community Farm, Albany, California, United States - DLSL A.R2 | ecosystem: Host-associated > Plants > Phyllosphere > Unclassified | place: USA... | reverse complement strand
GGCGCGCGAAGCGCGTGCCGGTGCCGCCATCATGCGCATGGTACTGGTCGAAGGCGTTTAAGCGCTGCCTCGCCCTGCCCACCCCTTTTGATTCCGTGCAGTTGCAGTCCACCCGTTTGCAGCGCACCATCCCGTTTCTCAATCTCTGAAAGGCTCTAAAGTGAGTGCAATTGTTGATATCGTTGGCCGCGAAATTCTGGATTCGCGTGGCAACCCCACTGTGGAATGTGATGTATTGCTGGAATCGGGTGTGATGGGCCGCGCGGCCGTCCCATCGGGCGCCTCCACCGGTTCGCGTGAAGCCATCGAGCTGCGCGATGGCGACAAGAGCCGCTACCTGGGCAAGGGCGTGCTCAAGGCCGTCGAGCACATCAATACCGAAATCTCCGAAGCCATCCTGGGCCTGGATGCCGCCGAGCAGGCCTTCCTGGACAAGACCCTGATCGACCTGGACAACACCGACAACAAGAGCCGCCTGGGCGCCAACGCCATGCTGGCCGTGTCGATGGCCGTGGCCCGCGCCGCTGCCGAAGAAGCCGGCCTGCCGCTGTACCGCTACTTTGGCGGCATGGGCGGTGTGCAACTGCCAGTGCCGATGATGAACGTCATCAACGGTGGCGCACACGCCAACAACTCGCTGGACCTGCAAGAGTTCATGATCGTGCCCGTCGGTGCGCCGAGCTTCCGTGAAGCGCTGCGCTGGGGTGCCGAAGTGTTCCACGCGCTCAAGAAGATCATCGACAGCCGTGGCATGCCCACCGCCGTGGGCGACGAAGGCGGTTTCGCGCCATCGGTCGAGAACCATGAAGCGGCCATTCAGCTGATCCTCGAAGCCATCGACCAGGCGGGCTACACCGCTGGCGACCAGATCGCGCTGGCGCTGGACTGCGCTGCCTCCGAATTCTACAAGGACGGTAAGTACGTGCTCGAAGGCGAAGGCGGCATCAGCCTGACGGCCGAGCAGTGGACCGACATGCTGGCCGCCTGGTGCGACAAGTACCCGATCATCTCCATCGAAGACGGCATGCACGAAGGCGACTGGGATGGCTGGAAGGTGCTGACCGAGCGCCTGGGCAAGAAGGTGCAGCTGGTCGGTGACGACCTGTTCGTGACCAACACCAAGATCCTCAAGGAAGGCATCGACAAGGGCATCGCCAACTCGATCCTGATCAAGATCAACCAGATTGGCACCTTGAGCGAAACCTTTGCCGCCATCGAGATGGCCAAGCGCGCCGGCTACACCGCCGTGATCTCGCACCGCTCGGGCGAAACCGAAGACAGCACCATCGCCGACATCGCCGTGGGCTTGAACGCTGGCCAGATCAAGACCGGCTCGCTGAGCCGCTCGGACCGCATGGCCAAGTACAACCAACTGCTGCGCATCGAGGAAGACTTGGGCGAAGTGGCAGTGTATCCAGGCCGCGCCGCCTTCTACAATCTGCGCTAAGCTTGTCTCGGGACATGGCTGACAGCCGTGTCCTGACTGCCTCCCGGACTTCTGTTTGCCATGATCTCTCGCATTGTTCCTTTTGTGCTGCTGGCCATCCTGGTCAGCATCCATGCCCAGCTCTGGAGTGGGCGCGGCAGCGTGCCCTACGTCAAGGACATGAAGCAGCAAATCTCCACCCAGAAAACGGAGAACGAAGCGGCCACGCGTGAGAACGTGCGCCTGGAGACCGAGGTCAACGACCTCAAGCAGGGCATGGACATGGTCGAGGGCAAGGCCCGCAATGAGCTCGGCATGGTCAAGCCCAATGAAGTGTTTGTGCAGTACACGCGCAAATAAGACAGCGCGGCCCCGGCCCCAGTAAGCGCCTCCCAGGAGGCGCTTTTTTGTCGCCCTGGCCTGCCTTAGGCCGTATCATCGCCGCCATGCCTGCGCTGCCCTTCTCCGCCATCACACCCCGCCCCATGGGCTCGCCACCGGCGGTCTACTTGGCCTCGGCAGCCTGCGCGGATGCAGACCAGCTCGCGCAGCAACTGGCGCATTACCTGGCGCAGTGCAATAGGGCATCGCCACCCGCATTTGTGCTGCAGGCCTGCAGCCTTGCGCAACTCACCGCCTCGCCCATGGCAGAGCTGCCCGCAGCGTTCCTGGCCCGGCATGACGCGGTGCTGCTGCTGGCGCCACCGATGCGTGACAGTGCAAGCGGAGCCGATCCCGCCCAGACCCTGCTGATGCAGGCACGCCTGCACCTGGTGGCCCAGGGGCAGGCGTTTCAATTGTTGTTCAGCCAGGGGCACCGGCTGGAGCAAGAGGCGCTGGCGGCACTGTGCAACTGGTTCCCCGAGGCGCCGGGCCTGCAGGCCTTGCGCACGGCATTGCGCCAGGCCAACCCCGGCGCGCGTGCACGCTGGAACTGCGAAAAATGCAGCGATCCCGATTGCGAGCTGCGCCTGTTCCAGGGCCTGATCACCCCCTCGGCCAGCTAGGCGCCACCAGGGCGCCCGGCGTCACTGCACCAGGTTGGAGGCTGGCGGGTCATTGCCGCGTTCGGTAAACAGGTGCGCCACATCAACGGCATCGAAGCGGTATTGCTGGCCACAGAATTCGCAACCGACCTCGATCATGCCCTGCTCTTCCAGAATGCTGTCCGATTCCTCCTGACCGAGGCTGCGCAGCATGTTGCCGACGCGCTCGCGGCTGCAGGTGCAGGCAAAGTGCGGGCCGCCTTCGCCGTCTTCGGGCACAAAGCGCAGCAGCTTTTCCTCCCAGAACAGGCGGTGCAGGATGGTCTCGACATCGAGGTTCAGCAGCTCATCGCGGGTCAGGCTGGCAGCCAGATGGGCAATGCGGTTGTACTCTTCGTTCAGGCCGATCTGGTCGACCTCTTCGGTATTCTGGGCCCCGGCTGCCAGGTTGGCCTCGCCCTTGATCGGCATGCGCTGCACGATCAGGCCAGCAGCCACCTTGTCGTTGGCCGCCAGCACCAGCACGGTGTCGAGCTGTTCGGACTGGCGCATGTACTGCTGCAGGATCGCGGCCATGCTCTCCAGCGGCTGGCCATCCACATCGACCAGCGGCACCACGCCCTGGTAGGGTTGCTGGCCGGGTTGCTTGTCCTTGGGGTCCAGCGTGATCGCGCAGCGGCCCTTGCCATGCACATTGACCATGTCGGTCAGCGTCGCGTCAGCTGGAAGATCACCGATCATCGTGACGGTGGAGCGCACGCTCAGGTTGGTCAACACCTCGGTGACGGCCAGCTTCAACGGGCCATCGCCCGAAATCTGGAACACCAGCGCGCCATTGAATTTGATGTTGGACTGCATCAGCACGCCGGCGGCGGTCATCTCACCGAGCATCTCCTGCACCGGCAGTGGGTACGGGCCGGTACTGGTATTGACTGCGCGGCGCTGCAAGATCTCTTGCCAGGCATCGGTCAGTCGGACAATGGCGCCCCGCACGGGCAGCCCATCAAACAAAAATTTATGCAGTTCAGACACTGTGATTCTTCCCATTCAATACATGCAGGCCGGCAGCGCCCGGGCATGCTGCCCGGTGCAACAGCGCCTCAATCGGGCAATTTTCGCAGACCCGCCTTGAAACGCCGGGCGTTGGCCATATAGCCCTCTGCACTGCGCCGCAGCCCATCGATCTGTTCCGGGCTCAACGTGCGCACCACCTTGGCAGGGCTGCCCACAATCAAGCTGCCTTCCGGAAACTCCTTGTTCTCGGTCACTACCGCACCGGCACCTACGAGGCAGTGGCGCCCGATTTTGGCGCCGTTGAGCACAATGGCCCCCATGCCGATCAGCGATTCATCACCGATCGTGCAGCCATGCAGGATGACGTTATGGCCGATAGTGACATGCTTGCCGATGTCCAAGGGCTTGCCCTTGTCGGTGTGCAGCACGCTGCCGTCCTGGATATTGCTGCCCTCGCCGATGCGGATCGGGTCATTGTCCCCGCGCAGGATGGCGCCGAACCACACACTGCTGTCTGCAGCCATCTCCACCCGGCCAATCACCTGCGCGCTGTCTGCAATCCAAGCCGACGCTGCAACCTGCGGCTGCACGCCATCGAGTTCATACTTTGCCATCATGTCTCCATCGGTTTATGGTTCCGGGCCAAGGCCTCACAGGCATCAGAGACGCCCCGCCGTGCAGCACGCCGCCACATGCGTACCAGCCTCATAATTGTAGGGATGGAATTACGTCAATCCGCCTTGCAGGCCCTGTGTGTGGCCGATGCCGAGGAAAAATCCGCGCTCACCCTTGCCATGTATGCGCAAAGAGCCACAATTTCAATAGCACCCCAGGCGCATTTGGCGGTCCCCCAGGGCGTCACCCTGCCCGGCCACCCGGCCAAGCCCGAGCTCAAGGTCCATACCGCCATGGGCAGGCGCTCGCCCGCCACGGCCGAGGGCCGCGCCATCTTGCTGCACGCCATCGCGCATATCGAGTTCAATGCCATCAACCTCGCGCTCGATGCCATCTGGCGCTATGGCGGCATGCCCGAGGCTTTCTACCAGGACTGGTTGCAGGTGGCGGCAGAGGAAGCCAAGCATTTCCGGCTATTGCGCGCCCATTTGCGCAAATGGGGCCACGACTATGGCGACTACCCGGCCCACCAGGGGCTGTGGACCATGTGCGAGAAAACCGCCGATGACATCGTGGCGCGCATGGCCTTGGTGCCCCGTACCTTGGAGGCCCGTGGTTTGGATGCAACTCCCCAGATTCAGGGAAAATTGCAACAAACTTCTGCCGATGATGCGCTGGAGGCCGTGGCCATTCTGGACATCATCCTGCGCGAAGAGGTGGGCCATGTCGCGATCGGCAACCACTGGTACCGGTACCTCTGCGCGCAGCGCAATCTGGATCCGGAACAGCACTACAGCTGGCTTGTGGGGCATTACGAAGCACCACGCCCGCGCCCGCCCATCAATCTGTCTGCGCGGCGCCTGGCCGGCTTCAGCGAGAGCGAACTGGACTGGCTGCAGGGACAACTGTAACAAACTGACGCTTTTTAAACCCCAAAAGCGTGTGCAGTTTGCTACAAAACCTGCAGGTTCACTCTATCCTCAGACGCGTGAAATGCCCGATATGAAGGACAATGCACGTCGATCCCGAGATAACAAAATGCAGACATTGCTTGCGCCAGTTGCTGGTGAGGCACCACTGATGCATGCCATGGTTCAGCCGTACATGCAACAGACGAGCGCGCCCTCCGCAACCCCATCCTCCTTGGCCACGGCCTTGGTGTTTACGTCGCCTGCCCCCCCGATTGCCTGGCAGCCGATCAAAGATGCCGATGACACCGTCATCGGCCACGAGATATTCAACCGCTCCCGCACCGCGTCGGCCCATACGCTGGAATCCGACCTGGCATTGACCCATGCCGTGCTTTCACATATTGAACCCGCCCCGCTGCTCGGCGACGGGTTGCTTTTTCTGAACACGACCTTCGAGAGCCTGCACGGCAGCCACCTTGATCTGCTGCCCGCGCACCAGATCGTGCTGGAAATACCCTCGCTCGGCCACGCCGCATCGTCCGAAGCCATGGCCCGCCGCCCGGCGCTGGAAGCGTTGCGTGCCAGGGGCTTTGCGCTTGCCTTCAACCATTCCGTGCTCGATTCCGCCTACGCACCCTGGCATGACCTGATCAATTACCTGAAGATTGACTTTTCGGTGCTGTCGGCCGAGCGTGCCGTGCTGATGCTGCAATGGGCCCGGCGCATCTCCGGCGCGACATTGATTGCCGACAAGATCGAGTCCACCGCACAGCTCCAACTGGCCAAGGAGAACAAGGCCCACCTGTTGCAGGGCTATGCGGTCAGCCGGCCCGAACCGGTACCTGCCAGGGTGGTGCTGCCCAGCACGGCCGATGTTGCCGCGCTGGCGGCTGTGCTGAGCAGCCAGGCAGACGCCGGCGCACTGGTGGAGCTGATGCAGCGCCGCCCGGCCCTGCTGTTCAATCTGCTGCGCATGGCGCACTCGCAAGCCCTGGATGCGCGCACGCCTTACCAGTCGCTGCTGACCTTGATCCAGGCCTATTCGGCCGAACAGTTGAAGGCTTGGGAGACCCTGCTCCAGGCAGTGGCCACGAAGATTCCCCAGCTGCCGCAAATACAGTACTGCGAGAAAGTTTTCCCGCACCAAAGTGCGGAGCTGGCTGCAAAGGCACAGATGCGATGGCCCGACGCCCCGGCAGGCAGCCTCCAGCTGATGGCCAGCGCCTTGCTGCTCGGCCATATGCTGGGTATGACAGTCGCGCAAACGGCCGACCAGCTGCTGCCCGGTGCGCTGGCCCAACCGGTGCGCCTGCTGGCCTCGGAGTGGCAGGCCATGCTGCCTGCGCTGGCCTGACCCCGCCCTTCCCGTCATCGCAAAAAAGCCCGGTGCTTGTGCAGCACCGGGCTTTCTTTTGGGCCATGCGGTTACCAGCACCTGCAGGTGCTGTATGCAGCAGGCTTAACCGATCGAGGCATCCAGGTCGTCGTCGTGCGCACGCTCGCGGATGAAGAAGGAGGCGATCAGGCCCAGTGTCACGCCGAACATCACGTAGAAGGCAGGCGACATCGTCGAGCCCGTCGTCTTGATCAACCAGGTCACGATGAACTGCGCAAAACCACCAAACACCATCACGGCGATGTTGTAGGCCATGGACATGCCGACCGAACGCACATGGGCGGGGAACAGCTCTGCCATCACCGTGCTGAAGACGCCGAAAAACACCGACACAAACAGGCAGACCACGACCTGCACCGTCATCAGCTTCGCAATGGTCGGGCCATCGGTCAGCCAGGCGTAGAGCGGGTACAGCACCACCAGGTAACCGAGCAGCGAGCCGATCATCAAAGGACGGCGGCCCACGCGGTCCGACCAGGCGCCCATGAAAGGCATCAGCACCACCATCATCGCGGCACCCGCCATCTGGACCATGAAGGTGTCGTGCAGCGGCAGCTTCAAGGTCACGGTGGAGTAGGTCACCAGGTAGGTGAAGGTGATGTAGATCGACACGGTGGCCGTTACCACCAGGCCCATGCCCACCAGGGTTTCACGCGCATGGGTGCGCAGCATCTCCAGTACACCAACTTGCTTGACGGTACCCGCCTTTTGCGCGGCCTGCATCTTCACAAAAGTCTCAGGCTCTTCGACATGGCGGCGAATGTAGATGGCGACTGGCACGATCAACAGACCTACGGCGAACGGAATGCGCCAGGCCCAGGACATCAGCTGCTCCTGCGTGAAAAAGTCGGTGATCAAGGTACCCACCGCCGCACCAATCAGCAGAGCCGCCATCTGGCCTGTCATCTGCCAGGAGCCGTAAAAGCCGCGCTTGCCCTTGGGTGCGAGCTCGATCAGCAGTGCGGTGGAGGTACCGAACTCACCGCCAGCGGCAAAACCCTGCAGCAGACGCGCCAGCACGATGAAGATCGGCGCCCAGATACCCACACCCTGGTAGGTGGGCGCAAACGTGATCAGCGCAATGGCCACCGCCATGATGCCGGTGACCATCACCATCGCGGCCTTGCGGCCCTTGCGGTCGCCATACAGTCCCAGCAGGATGCCGCCGACGGGGCGCATAAAGAAGCCTACGCCAAACACGGCCGTGGTCATCAGGATGCGGTTGAGGTCATCACTGGGATCATTGGGATTGGAGGGGAAGAACAGCTTCGCCACGATCGGCGTCATGAAGGCAAAGACCAGAAAGTCATACCATTCAAGCGCGTTGCCAATGACAGCGGCCAGAATATTTCGCTTGGATACAGCAGTAGATTGCACGCAAAAATCCTAAAAAACACGAGGCACAGCCGGCAGCAACACGGCTAGATGCAATAACGTAACGGAAAACGATCTTTGAACGGCTACCACCAGGAAACCGGGCATGCGGCACAGCAAGGCGAGCAAAGCCAGGCCACAGACCGCAGCAGGCTGGATTCATGCAGGAAATGCATAAATAACCACCGAGATCAGCATTGAATTGTAATGGGTGGAAAACGGCGCGCAGGACGCCAAAGCGGCATTTAGCCTAGGGGTCAGGCGCAGGAAAACCGCTTTTCCCAGCCTGCGGGAAGCGCTAAGGCAGAGACGGCAAAACTGCGCTCCGCCGCAAGCGTGTTGCCTAGCGCGTGCGCCGTTCGGTTTCAGCGGCGGTCGGCTAACGCATGGGCAATCGTGCCCAGATCCACATATTCCAACTCGCTGCCAATGGGCACGCCCCGTGCCAGGCGCGTGAAACCAATGCCTTTGCGCTGCAAGGCGTCCCCGAGCACATGGGCAGTGGCCTCGCCCTCAGCGGTGAAATTGGTGGCCAGAATCACCTCCTGCACCACGCCATCCGTGGCCCGCTGCAACAGCTGCAGCACCCCAATATCGCGCGGGCCCACGCCATCGAGCGGCGACAGGCGCCCCATCAGCACGTAGTAATAGCCTTTGTAGGCGCCGGTGCGCTCCAGTGCAGCCTGGTCCGCCGGTGTCTCCACCACGCACAGGCGTGCGGCATCCCGCCCTTCATCCAGACAGGTGTCGCAAATGCGGTTTTCGGTAAACGTGTGGCAGCGTTCGCAGTGCTGCACACGGCTGCTGGCCTCGTGCAGTGCACGCGAGAGCAGCTCGGCCCCCTCCCGGTCGTTTTGCAGCAGGTGAAAAGCCATGCGCGATGCCGACTTCACCCCCACCCCCGGCAGGCGGCGCAGCGCCTGCACCAGTGCATCCAAGGTACCCGTATCAGACATGGACCAGTCCTTCCGGGCAGTGCATGGGGCAGCCAAGCCCGTGACGGCGCGCGGCTGTCAAGGGCTGGAAAACGCTCAGAGCTTGTGGCAAAACGAAGCGCTTAGAACGGGAACTTCATGCCGCCGGGCAGGCCTGGCATGCCAGCGGTGATCTTGCCCATCTTCTCGTTGCTGGTCTCTTCTGCCTTGCGCACGGCGGCGTTGAAAGCGGCAGCCACCAGGTCTTCGAGCATGTCCTTGTCTTCGGCCAGCAGGCTGGGGTCAATGGTCACGCGCTTGACGTCGTGCTTGCAGGTCATCAGCACCTTGACGAGGCCGGCACCGGACTCACCTTCGACCTCGATGTTGGCCAGGTCATCCTGGGCCTTCTTGAGGTTGTCCTGCATAGCCTGGGCTTGCTTCATCAAACCGGCGAGTTGTCCTTTGTTGAACATGGAAAATCCTTTTGTATAAAAACCTGCGGCAGGTGGGAGCGCCCATCGGCCCGCGAACGCCGCATCATAGAGGCTGAATGCTACCGGGCACTATTTTCGCGCCAAATTGCTGTATCAAAGACTGGACATACGGATCGTTGCGCACCGTCGCTTCGGCCGCACGCTGGCGCGCCTGCACCGCATGGGCCTTGCGGCGTGCGGGGCAGTCCGTCACGGGGCCGACGGACACCTGGATCTTGCCCACCAGACCAGCGGCCACCAGGGCCGTGCGCAGACGCTCGATCGTGCCAGGCTGCGCCAGCGATTCCAGGTCCACGCGCAGCGACCACACCTCGGCCTCGCGCTGGATCAGCTGGGAGCGCAGCGCCAACTGGCGTGCCACAGCGGTGATGGCCTCGGCCTGCACCAGCCCGGTGACGGTGTCGTTCCAGAAACGGCCCTCTTCGGTGTCCTCGAACTCTGGCGGAACCCGTCCCAGGTTTTCGCCAAAGCTGGCAGCGGGCTGGTCCAGCTCGCTGGCCTGCGGCGTTTGCACCGGCAAGGCAATCAGACTCGCGCGCTCTTCAGCTACCACCACCGTCGTCTGCACCGCCACTACGGCATCGGAGCGGCCCGGCAATGCCGGGGGCTCATCATCGGCGTAGGCGTCGATCGGCACTTCGTCGAAATAAGGCGCAGCGGTCTCGTCATCGGCATCGCTGCCCGCGTCCGGCAAGCCATCGTCGTCATGGGCTTGCGGTTGCTCCTCCTCCACCAGTTCTTTCTCTGTCTGGGCCGGTGTCGGCGGGTCGATCGCCGCAGGCGCCGGCGCAGCGGCACGGGCCGGAATCAAATCCTCTGCGCTGCGCACTGGCAGCTTGACAGCCTCCACGATAGGCGCGGCAATGTGACCGGCCCCTGCGGCCCCACCGGAAGCGGGTTGGGCCATCGAGTTGGCCACCACGGCCGGGGCGGGTGCGGCAGTAGTTACCGGCGCAGCAGGCGCGGCAACCGGCTGGGCTGCAGCGAGAGGCGCAGGCGCAGGTGCAGCTATGGGCGCAGCCAACGCACTGACCAACTGCGGTGGTTGAGAAGCTGCGGCTGGCGATGGCGATGGCGGTACGGGCGCCGCTGCAGGCGGAGCAACAGGCGCAACGGCAGCCTGGGCCGCCGCCGTTTTGGGTGCGGCAACCGCGCTATTCAGAGTTTTTTTTTCAGCCGAGCCCGCAGGCTTGAAGGCCAGCAGCCGCAGCAGCGCCATCGTCAACGCGGCATATTCATCAGGCGCCAGTCCCAGCTCGCCCCGGCCATGCAGCGCAATGCTGTAGAGCAGCTGGGTCTCGTCCGCCGGCATTTGCTGGGCCAAGCGCAGCAGTTCCTGCTGCTCCCCGTCGTCTTCGCTGGCAGCGGCTTGCGCCTTGTCGGGCACCGCCTGCAACACGGCCATGCGCTGCAGCTGCACGGCCATGTCTTCCAACGTAGACGCAGCCGACAAGCCCTGGTGGCGCAGCTGGTTGACGGTGTCGACGACCTCGGCACCGTCACCACGTGCCAACGCATCGATCAGGCGGAACACGTGGCTGGAATCGACGGCGCCCAGCATCTGGCGCACGCTGGCCTCTTGCAGCTGGCCACCACCAAAGGCGATCGCCTGGTCGGTCAGCGACAGCGCATCGCGCATCGAGCCACGGGCCGAGCGCGCCAGCAGGCGCAGCGCCGGTGGCTCGGAGGAAATCTGCTCCTGCACCAGCACGCGCCCCAGGTGTTCCTGGATGGTCTCTGGCGCCATGGGGCGCAGGTTGAACTGCAGGCAGCGCGACAGCACCGTGACCGGCACCTTCTGCGGGTCGGTCGTTGCCAGCACAAACTTCAGGTATTCGGGCGGCTCTTCCAAGGTCTTCAACATGGCGTTGAAGGCGGTGTTGGTGAGCATGTGCACTTCGTCGATCATGAAGACCTTGAAGCGGCCCTGCACCGGCTTGTACACCGCCTGCTCCAGCAGGCCCTGTACTTCGTCGACGCCCCGGTTGGACGCGGCGTCGAGCTCGGTGTAATCGGGAAAGCGCCCGCTGTCGATCTCGGTACAGGCCGGGCACACGCCGCATGGTGCAGCCGTGATGCCGCCATGGCCGTCCACCCCGGTGCAGTTGAGCGACTTGGCCAGAATGCGCGAGACCGTCGTCTTGCCCACACCACGGGTTCCCGTGAACAGATAGGCGTGGTGCAAGCGCTGCTGTACCAGCGCATTGGACAGCGCTTGCACCACATGCTCCTGGCCTACCATTTCAGAGAAATTCCGTGGACGGTATTTGCGAGCGAGAACAAGATAAGACATAGCACCGCATTCTACGGTCAGTCGCAGCCATGCACGGCGCTGGCTCCGCGCTGCATGCAATACTTTTAGGCGCCGCACCCTGCCACCCGGACGATCAGGGACTTTTTGGCCCGCCTGGCCGGAACGCATGCATTCTTTAGGTACAATCGGTTCCTGACGGGCCTCCTCGCATGGGGAAGCGGCCAACCGGGTCAGGTGGGGAACCAAGCAGCCCTAACTGTGGATCCAGTGCCGGGGTCAGGCTCGTCACCTTCTTTTGACCAATGCCAGCCTCGTGCTGGCATTTGCTTTTCCAGCCCAGGCGCGGGAATGCACGTAGAATGGCGCCCAAGCCATTCCTGTCACTGCCATGAAATACCTGCTGTGGCTGCTCAAAGCTGTCATCTTCTTCACCCTGTTTGCATTTGCGCTCAATAACCAGCGCGATGTGGTGGTGCACCTGTTCTTCGGCACCCAGTGGCAGGCCCCCCTCGTTCTGGTCGTGCTGCTCGCATTCAGCGCGGGTGTGATTGTCGGCATCATCGGCATGGTGCCGCGCTGGTGGAAGCACCGCAAAGCCGCGCAGCGTGCAGCGGCAGCGCAAACGGCCGCGGCTGAGCCCGCCCTCTCCATCAACGCCCCTGCGGACGAATCCACCCCGCTGCCCCCTCATGGAATTTGACATCTCCTGGATCCTGCTGGGCTTTCCCGCTGCGTTTGTGCTGGGCTGGCTGGCTTCGCGTTTTGACCTGCGCCAGATCCGCCGCGAGAACCGCAGCGCCCCCAAGGCCTACTTCAAGGGGCTGAACTTCCTGCTGAACGAGCAGCAGGACAAGGCCATCGATGCATTTATCGAGGCCGTACAGAACGACCCCGATACCGCCGAGCTGCACTTTGCGCTGGGCAATCTGTTCCGCCGCCGGGGCGAGTACAGCCGCGCGGTGCGGGTGCATGAGCATCTGCTCTCACGCGCCGATATCAGCAAGCCCGAGCGCGAACGTGCCCAGCACGCGCTGGCACTCGATTTTCTCAAGGCGGGCCTGCTGGACCGCGCAGAGGATGCGCTGTCCCGACTGGACGGCACACCCTATGAGAACGAGGCACGCCTGTCGCGCCTGGCCATCTACGAGCGTGCCCACGACTGGCCCCAGGCGGTGCAGATTGCACGCCTGATGCACAGCCACAACCAGGGCGACTACAGTGTGCGCATTGCCCATTACCTGTGCGAGCAAGCATTGGGCCAGCAGGCCCAGGGCCAGCGCGACGCTGCACTAAACCTGCTGCAGCAAGCCCAGTCCGAAGCCCCGCATGCACCGCGCCCCCGCATTGAGCTGGCCCATCTGCAGCACAAGAGTGGACATTCTTCGCTGGCGCTGAGTTCGTTGATCGAACTGGCATCGGTGTCCCCCTCCTCGGTGCCGCTGGTCGCCCCGCTGATGCTGGAGCTGGTCAAAACCGATGAGCGCAAGCCGCAGGTGCGTGCGCTATTGGAGGCGAACTACCAGAACGCGCCGTCGCTGGATGTGATGGAGAGCCTCGTTCAGATGGACGAGCACGCGATGGTGCCGGACGCGGCGGCGCCTGCCGGGCGTGACTGGTACATTGAGCATCTCCGCCATGAGCCTTCGCTGGTGGCTGCGGGCCGCTGGCTGACCCAGGAAACCCTCAGCCATGAGGAACACCACCCGGCTATCCAGCGCGCATTGGACAATGCCGCCAAGCCGCTGACACGCTACCGCTGCGCCGCCTGCGGTTTTGAAGCGCGCCAGCATTTCTGGCAGTGCCCCGGCTGCCAATCCTGGGACAGCTACCCACCCCGCCGGGTGGAAGAGCAATAGGACATCCCGGTCGCTTCTGCTAGGATGCGCTGACGCCCTGCCCTGGGGCGCAGGAGCCCTGACATGCCTCGGCACCGGACCCCATGCACCCAAGCCCAGCCCACCATGGAGCGCGCCTCAGCGGCGCGTCGCACGTGCACGTCGCCGGGTGGCTCGCCGCGACGCACCATTTTCCCCCTGATACCCATCCCAGGTGCTGCAGCCCGGCCGCCGTGTTGGCCTATGGCCAAAGGCCTGCCTATTCATGCAAAGCATGCATCGGACCATGTCCAAAACATCCATCCAGAAACCGCCTTTGCTCGCGCATTTGCAGTCACTAACATAGGGTATTGACTATCGATAAGCCATGACCAATATCCTGAACTTGCTCGGGTTTTAGTAGCAGCTGGGATCGAGCCAGCTTGTAGAATTTACAAAGAAATGGCACTTTCCTACCTGATCCTCCTCCCCTTCATCGGCAGCGCCATCGCGGCGCTGCTGCCTGCCAACGCGCGTAACACCGAGTCCACCTTGGCAGGGGCCATAGCCGTGTTCTGTGTGGTTCAAGTCGCCATGCTTTTCCCGGAAACGCAGAACAATGGCGTGGTGCACCACAACGTGGCCTGGTTGGGCCAGTTGGGCCTGGATCTGCACTTCCGCATGGACGGCTTTGCCTGGATGTTCTCCATTCTGGTACTGGGCATTGGCAGCCTGGTGGTGCTGTACGCCCGCTACTACATGTCGCAAGCCGATCCGGTGCCACGCTTCTTCTCGTTCTTCCTGGCGTTCATGGGCTCGATGATGGGGGTAGTGCTCTCGGGCAACCTGATCCAGCTGGTGTTTTTCTGGGAACTGACCAGCCTCTTCTCCTTCCTGCTGATCGGCTACTGGCACCACCGCAAGGATGCACGCATGGGCGCACGCATGGCGCTGACGGTGACCGGCACCGGCGGCCTGTGCCTGCTGGGGGGCGTATTGCTGCTGGGCCATATTGTCGGCAGCTATGAACTGGACAATGTGCTGGCGGCGGGCGACCAGATCCGCAACCATGAGCTCTACCGCGTTACGCTGGTGCTGGTGTTGCTGGGAGCACTGACCAAGAGTGCGCAGTTTCCCTTCCATTTCTGGCTGCCGCGCGCCATGGCAGCACCCACCCCCGTGTCTGCCTACCTGCACTCGGCCACCATGGTCAAGGCAGGCGTCTTCTTGCTCGCGCGCCTCTGGCCAGCGCTGAGCGGTACCGAGGAATGGTTCTGGCTCGTCGGGGGTGCCGGCGCCATCACCTTGCTGTTGGGCGGCTACATCGCCATGTTCCAGCACGATATGAAGGCGCTGCTGGCCTATTCGACCTTGTCGCACCTGGGCCTGATCACCTTGCTGCTCGGCCTCAACAGCCCCTTGGCTGCCGTCGCTGCCGTGTTCCATATCATGAACCATGCGACCTTCAAGGCCTCGCTGTTCATGGCGGCCGGCATTGTCGACCACGAATCGGGCACGCGTGATATCCGCCGGCTCTCCGGCCTGCAAAAGATGATGCCGATCACCGGCACCCTGGCGATGGTGGCCAGTGCGGCCATGGCGGGTGTGCCGCTGCTCAACGGCTTTTTGTCCAAGGAAATGTTTTTTGCCGAAACGGTGTACATCAACACCACACCGTTTCTGACCACGGCGTTGCCGGTGGCAGCTACCCTGGCCGGTATTTTCAGCGTCGCCTATTCGCTGCGCTTCACCGTCGATGTGTTTTTCGGCCCGCCTGCCACCGATCTGCCCCATGAGCCGCATGAGCCACCGCACTGGATGCGGGTGCCCGTCGAGCTGCTGGTGCTGATCTGTCTGCTGGTGGGAATCTTTCCGGCCTGGGCGGTCGGCCAGTACCTGGATGCGGCCGCCTCGCCGGTGGTGGGCGGCAGCTTGCCGGAGTTCAGCCTGGCGCTGTGGCATGGCATCAATGCGCCGCTGGTGATGAGCATCATCGCCATGCTCGCTGGCATTCTGCTCTATCTGCTGCTGCGTCTGCTGCGCGCCAAGCAATACCTCGATGATGCACCGCTGGTCGGGCGCATCAATGGCCAATGGGTGTTCCAGGCGGTGATGGCGATCATCACCAACGGTGCGCGCCATCTGCGCCGCTGGCTGGGCACGCGCCGCTGGCAATGGCAGGCGCTGTGGCTGGTGCTGGCGGCATTGCTGACGGCTACGCTTCCGCTGCTGATCCATGGCCTGGAGCTGGGCAACCGCGGCCTGCAGCCGCTGTCCCCCGCCTTTGGCATTCTGTGGCTGATCGGCATCAGCTGCTCGCTGGCAGCAGCCTTCCTCGTCAAGTACCACCGCCTGGCGGCGCTGGTCACCTTGGGCGGCGCCGGGCTGGCGACCTGCCTGACCTTCCTGTGGTTCTCCGCGCCTGATCTCGCGCTGACCCAGCTGGTGGTCGAAGTAGTCACCACGGTGCTGCTGCTGCTGGGTCTGCGCTGGCTGCCCAAGCGCGACAAAAAGCTCAAGAAAGTCTCCCAGCAAGGCGCACTGGTCACGCTGCGCCGCTGGCGTGACTTGTTGATCACGTTGCTGGCCGGTGGCGGCATGGCCTGGCTGTCGTTTGCGATGATGAGCCGGCCCTTCCCCGAAAGCACCTCGACCTTCTTCCTGGAGCGTGCGCAGACGGAAGGCGGCGGCACCAATGTTGTCAACGTGATGCTCGTCGATTTCCGTGGCTTTGATACCTTTGGTGAAATCGTCGTGCTCGGCATTGTTGCGCTGACCGTGTATGCGCTGCTGCGGCGCTTCCGCCCGGCACCCGAGGCGATGGACGTGCCCGAGCAGCAGCGCTTTTTGCCAGCTGACTTGCAGACCGACCTGCTCAACCCGCGCAGCGCCACCGATACCGCTGTGGGCTACCTGATGGTGCCCGCTGTGCTGGTGCGTCTGTTGCTGCCGTTTGCCGCCATTGTTGCAATGTACCTGTTCATGCGTGGCCACAATGAGCCCGGCGGGGGATTTGTCGCCGGCCTGACCTTGGCCATCGGTCTGCTGCTGCAGTACATCATCTCCGGTACGCACTGGGTCGAATCGCATTTGCCCATCTACCCGCGCCGCTGGATTGCCGCCGGTCTGCTGTTTGCACTGGGCACCGGTGTGGGCAGCTGGTACTTCGGCTATCCGTTCCTGACCAGCCACACCGCACACCTGACCCTGCCGGTCGTAGGCGAGATCCATATCGCCAGCGCACTGTTCTTCGATATCGGCGTGTTCTCGCTGGTCGTGGGCTCCACGATGCTGATGCTCACCAGCATTGCCCACCAATCCGTCCGGGGCTTCCGCTACCACGAACGCCAGCAAGGCGAGCGCAGCGACTCGGCATCTCAACCCTAAGGACAATACCAAATGGAAATCGTACTGGCCATTGCCATTGGCGTATTGACCGGCTCCGGCGTCTGGCTGTTGCTGCGCCCACGGACGTTCCAGATCATCATGGGTCTGCTGTTGCTGTCGTATGCGGTCAATCTGTTTATCTTCAGCATGGGTCGCGTAGGCCTGGCAATCGACCGCGAACCGATACTGCAGCCGGGTGTACCGACTGATCTGATGCACTATGCCGACCCCATGCCCCAAGCGCTGGTGCTGACGGCGATCGTCATCGGTTTTGCGATGACCGCGCTCTTTCTGGTGGTGCTGCTCGCCTCGCGCGGCATGACGGGCACCGACCACGTGGACGGGTCCCTGTCCAATGACGTGCAGGAGGCGCCTTGATGTCGCTGATGACGCTGACTGAGCGCCTGATGCCGCACCTGCTGCTGGCACCGATTTTGCTGCCCATGCTGACCGCAGCCTTGATGCTGACCCTGGGCGAGAAGTACCAACGCACCAAACTGCTGATGAACATCAGCTCCTGCCTGATCGGCCTGGTCATTGCGATGGCGCTGGTCAAATGGAGCAACCAGGATGGCATGGCCACCTCGATGAATGTCTACCTGTCGGGCAACTGGGCCGCGCCGTTTGGCATTGTGCTGGTGCTCGACCGGCTCTCGGCGCTGATGCTGCTGACCACCAGCGTGGTTGCGCTGTGTGCGGTGGTGTATTCGGGCGCGCGCTGGCACCGGGTAGGCGTGCATTTTCACCCGCTGTTCCAGTTCCAGATGATGGGTCTGGCCGGTGCCTTTCTCACCGGCGACTTGTTCAACCTGTTCGTGTTCTTCGAGATCATGCTCGCTGCCTCCTATGGCCTGCTGCTGCATGGCTCAGGCAAGTCCCGGGTTCAGCATGGCCTGCACTACATCGCCATCAACCTGGCAGCGTCGTCACTGTTTCTGATTGGCGTGTCGATGCTCTACGGCATCACCGGCACCTTGAACATGGCCGACCTGGCGCGCATCATTCCGAGCGTCAGCAGCGCGGACCGGGGCTTGCTGCACACCGCTGCCGGCATTCTGGCCACCGCCTTCCTGATCAAGGCAGCGGTCTGGCCGCTGAACTTCTGGCTGGTGCCCGCCTATGGCTCGGCCACGGCCCCGGTCGGCGCCATTTTTGCGCTGATGACCAAGGTGGGCATCTACACGATTGTGCGGCTGTGGACCTTGATGTTCAGCAGCGAGGCTGGGCCATCGGCCCATTTTGGCAGCGCCTGGCTGATCCTGGGTGGCCTGGCCACGATGCTGTATGCGGCCATTTCAATGCTGGGCACGCAGCGCCTGGGCTATGTGGCGGGCTATGCCGCCATCCTGTCCGCAGGCACGTTGCTGGCTGCCGCCGGCTTTGGCCAGAACCTGATGACGAGCGCCTTGCTGTACTACATGCCGAGCTCGACGCTGGCGGTGGCGGCGCTGTTCCTGATCACCGACCTGATCGAGCGATGGCGCACGACCGACGGTGCCAGCGTACGCTTCGAGGATGAGGAGGCGCCGTTCCTGACCGCCGAACTGCTGCCGCGCGATGGTTTCAACCTCGACGAAGACGAAGAAGTGCTGATCGGCCGGGCCATTCCGGCAGCGATGGCGTTTCTGGGGCTGTCATTCATGCTCTGCACCTTGGTGATATCGGGCCTGCCGCCGCTGTCCGGCTTCATCGGCAAATTCGCCATGCTCTCGGCGCTGCTCAATCCCCTGGGACTGGGCTCTTCGGCAGGTACGCAGATCGGCTGGTTGGGCTGGCTATTCATGGGCTTGCTGATCGCGACGGGGCTGATGGCGTTGACCGCCCTGGTGCGGATCGGGATTCGGGAGTTCTGGTCCAGCATCAGCCGCAATACCCCTGAGCTGAAGGTCATCGAGGGCCTGCCGCTAGCAATCTTGCTCGGTTGCTGCATCCTGATGGTGACCCATGGTGCCAGCGTGATGCGCTTTACCCAGCGGGCTGCCGACAACCTCCACGCGCCCGGCAATTACATCCGCGCCGTGCTGGAGACCCATCCCAAGCCCTCCCCCACGGCCAAGCCCGTGGTCGCTCCCGAGATCCCGACCGTGCTCCCTGAGACGGGGTTTGGGCTTGCGCCGCAAGCACCTGCAGGAGGTACCGAGCCATGAAGCGTCTTTTCCCTGCGCCCCTGCTGTCCGTGCTGCTGTGCCTGGTGTGGCTGCTGCTCAACCGCAGCCTCAGCCCCGGGCAGATCATTCTCGGTGTGCTGCTGGGCTGGCTGATTCCGATGCTCACCCAGGGGCTGCGCCCACGCTCGGTCAGCATCAAAAAACCCTGGACCATCATCCGGCTCGGCTTTCGTGTGGCTGCGGATTCGCTGCAATCCAATGTCGCCGTGCTGCGACTGCTGCTGATGCCGGGCAGCCGAAAAAAGCCGGCAGGGTTTGTCCATGTGCCTTTGCAGTTGCGCGACCCCAACGGCCTGGCCGTGCTGGCAATGATCGTCTGTATCACCCCCGGTACCGCGTGGGCCGAGATATCGCGCGACCGCTCCATCCTGCTGCTGCATGTGCTGGAGGCAGACGACCCGCAAGGCGTTATCGACCACATCAAGGCCTTCTATGAACGGCCCCTCATGGAGATTTTCGAATGAACATCATTCTTGCCTGGACCATGCCGGCAGCTCTTTTCATCTTGCTGCTGGCCATGCTGTTCGCGATGATCCGCCTGCTCAAGGGCCCACAGGCCCAAGACCGCGTTCTGGCGCTGGACTGCATGTACCTGATCGGGATGCTCGCGATGCTGGTGCTGGGCATCCACTATGCGTCCGTCAATTACTTTGAGGCCGCGCTGCTCATCGCGTTGTTCGGTTTTGTCAGCTCGACAGCGATGGCCAAATTCCTGCTGCGCGGGGAGGTGATCGAATGACCGAAGTCGACCTGCCCATCTGGGTACAGATCCTCGTGTCGGTGTTGGTGCTTGGCGGCACCTTGATCACGCTGATAGGGGCGCTGAGCCTGTTTCGACTGCCCAGCTACTACGAGCGCGTGCATACACCTTCCATCATCGCGTGCGCCGGCTGCTGGCTCATTGTCTGGAGCTCGGTCTTCTTTTTCAGCCTGCAGTCGCACAAGCCCAGTTTCCACACCTTGCTGATTGCCGTGCTGCTGTCGGTCGCGGTGCCGATCACCAATATCTTCCTGATGCGTGCGGCACTGTTCCGCGATCGGCGCATGGGCAAGGACGTGCCACCCAGCCTGAGCCGCATCGTGTCTGCCAACCCGGAAGGCAACGACGCCTGAGGGCCAGATGGCGATAGCCGGCTAAATAAGACCTTGCCGGATGGAGTGTCAGCGGGAATAAGCGCCGGCGTGCAGCAAGAACAGCGTGCTTGTTCTATGCTGGTGGATCACAAGCATCTACACCGCAGGCCACACCATGACGCTCCTCCTCTCCAGCACCCTAGACCGTACGCTCACCCAGTGGGTTGCAGAGCGCCTGGCCCATCCCCAGCCCGAGTGGTCCTGGCAGCTGTGGTGTTTCGAAGGCGTTGAGGCGCGCCGTGCGGCCGAGCAGATGCTGAGCAATCAGGGCATCCACGCCCGCATCCGCAGCGCCTACAAGCCCTTGGTGCATGCGGTATTGGAAGACCTCGATACCACCGGGCTGCAAAGCCTGCATCTGCACTACCCGCTCCATGCGGATGCCGCGCCCAATCGTTTCATGCTGGAAGCCTACCCCCTGGCCGCCATGCTGCCGCCGGGGGTGGACCTGCAGATGCAGGCCGGTCAGCACACCGACAGCTATACGCTGGCGCTACACTACCACGACGGGCACACGAAGAACCTGCAGGTATTCGCACCCAACCGGTCTTTCCACACCGCACACGGCAGCAGCGGCATCACCCCCTGCGGCTGGCAGCAGGCGCAAGATGCGCAGGGGCGCACCGTGCACGATGCCGCCTTGCAAACCGACTACGAAGCTGCTTACGCCCAGGCCCTGCATGCGATCGAGCACCATGCCTGGCCGCAGACCGAGCCCTTCTTCGGCCGCCTGCACATTGCGATGCAGTTGACCGGTTTTGAGCAGGAGATTGCCGGCACTGGTGAGACCATGAGTACACCGGAAGCCATGCATGAGGACCTGTATTTCTCGCTGCTCGAGCACTTCCAGAAGCTGTCCGGGCGTGCAGCAGGCGACCGCCGGCTGCAACCGGGCCAGATCGTGCCCGACATCCGGATCGCCGCACAATCCCATCCGCTTGAACAAACCTCCGTCGGCTTGCAAATACACGCACTGGCGCTGTCAGAGCCGTTGCCCACCGCGCCTGAGGGCCTGCCGCCAGCGTTCTTCCTCCCCAACAGCATCGAAGACGCTGCTTTCCATGCGGCGCAGCTGCAGCGTGCCCCCAGCCTGGCCCAGATGGATGCGCTGGTCCAGCCGCTGTTCGCCGCCTATGGCAGCGCCTGCCAGGGCCAAAGCGTACAAGGCCGCCCTATTGCCGCCACCTATAAAAAAGGCAGCGAACACGCGGTGGTGCTGAGCGGCGGCCAGCATGCCAACGAGATCTCTGGCGTCACCGGCGCTCTGCGCGGAGCGCTGGCGCTGGCGCAGCAGGCCGACAGCCACTTCGCCTACATCCCCATTGAGAACCCGGACGGCTATGACCTGCACCAGTGGTACTGCGACTACGCACCGCAGCAGATGCACCATGCAGCGCGCTACACCGCGCTGGGCGACGACCTGGCCTACCGCGACCATGTCCCCTGGTACGAGAGCGCACTGCGGCGTGATGCAATTGCCGCCAGTGGTGCGCAGTTGCACCTGAGCCTGCATGGCTACCCCGCACACGAATGGACCCGCCCCCTGTCGGGCTACGTGCCCCAGGGCTTCGACCTCTGGACCATTCCCAAGGGCTTTTTCCTGATTCTGCGCTACCGGAAAGACTGGCAGGCGCAAGCCGAGGCCCTGGCCGAACGGGTGGCGCAGGCGCTGCTGAAGGTGGAAGGTTTGCCGGAATACAACCGCCGCCAGTTGGCGCTGTACCAAAGCCATTCCGGCCGCCAGCCGTTTGAATTGCGGCACGGTACCCCTTGCTCGATGCAAGTGGACGACAACGGCCTCACGCCGGTGAGCCTGATCACCGAGTTCCCGGACCAGACCGTGGTGGGTGACGCGCTGGTATTCGCGCATACCGCACAACGCGCAGCCGTGCTGGCCGCCTATGCCGCCTGGCAGGACATCGTGCAGGCGCGCTGACGCATCAAGCGGAGCCTTTCTGCGCTGCATTTCTCCCCAACACAGCGGTGCCCTGCTAAGCTCGCGGGCATGTGGAACGTTCTTGGCATATCGATTGGCGCCTGCCTGGGCGCGCTGGCACGCTGGCAGTTGGGCCGCTGGCTCAACCAGCCCCATGCGCTGCTGCCGTGGGGCACCCTGGCGGCCAACCTGGTCGGCGGCTACGCCATTGGTTTGCTGGTGGCCCTGTTCCAGAACTCCCCCGGCATCGACCCGGTCTGGCGCCTCGTGCTGATCACCGGATTTCTGGGTGCACTCACGACTTTTTCCAGCTTCTCCGCCGAGACGGTGTCCATGCTGCAGGCGCAGCGCTATGGTCTGGCGCTGCTGCAGTGCAGCCTGCATCTCCTCGGTTCGCTGGCGTTGACGGCCCTCGGGCTGGCCACCGGCCAAGCCCTCTGGGGCGGGCGCTGAACGACTTTTTTCAACGCATTGCCCCAAGCGTATGCCCAAAACGCTCTATATTCAGTAGCAGCACAGGCCCCGCTTGTGCTGCTCGTGTTTTTTGTGACCGCTGGTGCCTGCCCCGGCGCCGGCTTTGTGAAAGCTGGAGAAGACCATGGACGCCAACACCCAACTCGACGAACAAGTCATGGCGCATGACTGGAACCTGTTCGGCGCCGACATGCCGCCCGAGCAAGCCGCCAAACGCGATTCATACCGCCTGGCCTTTGCCGATCCGGAGTTTCTGAGCCGCCGCGAAACCCGCTCGATCCGCTTTCAGCTGGAGATGCTCAAACCCGACCTGGAGCTGACCGCCCAGGGCATCAACAACACCGTCGTGGTGTTTGGCAGTGCGCGTTTCGTAGCCCCCGAAGAGGCGGAGGTACTGCTGGCCGCTGCCCAGGCCCAGGGCGATGCGCAGGCGATAGCTGTGGCGCAGCGCGCCATGGCGACCAGCCGCTACTACGATGCGGCGCGCCGTTTTGCACGCCTGGTCGCCAAGTTCAGCGAAACCCAGAAGCTCGAGGACCGCCTCTACATCTGCACCGGCGGCGGCCCCGGCATCATGGAAGCCGCCAACCGGGGCGCCTCCGAAGAGCATGCACCCAATGTCGGCATGAACATCACGTTGCCCCACGAGCAGTCGGGCAACCGCTACATCACGCCGGCGCTGTGCTTCAAGTTCCACTACTTTGCGCTGCGCAAGATGCACCTGATGATGCGTGCACGCGCCCTGGTGGTGTTCCCAGGCGGCTTTGGCACGATGGATGAACTGTTCGAAGTGCTGACCCTGGTGCAGACCCACAAGGCCAAGGGTGTGCCGATTGTGCTGTTTGGCGTGGACTTCTGGTCGCGCATGCTCAACTTCGACGTGATGATCGAATACGGCACCATCTCACCCGAGAACGTCAAGCTGTTCCACATCACCGACGATGTACATGAGGCCTGCCGCATCATCCAGGCCTACTACCAGCGCTAAGGCAGCGTTCGGCCCCTTAAAAAAACCGCTCCTGGCCATGCAGCCAGGAGCGGTTTTGCTTTGTGCAGCGGCAGCCTCTGCCGCCGCACCCATCAGCCGCCCAGGTACGCCTTGCGGATGTCCTGGTTGCGCAGCAGGTTGACCCCGGTGTCTTCCAAGGTGACCTTGCCGGTCTCCAGCACATAGCCACGGTCGGCGATCTGCAGCGCCTGGTTGGCATTTTGCTCCACCAGGAACACAGTCACGCCCTGCTCGCGCACGGCCTTGATGATCTCGAAGATCTGCGCAATGATCAGCGGCGCCAGGCCCAACGTGGGCTCATCGAGCAGCAGCAGGCGCGGCTTGCTCATCAGCGCCCGGCCAATGGCCAGCATCTGCTGCTCCCCCCCGGACATCGTGCCGGCACGCTGGTCGGCACGCTCCTTGAGGCGGGGAAACAGACCATAGACATAGTCGATGCCGTGGGCGATCTCCTGCTTGTTCAAGAAGAACGCGCCCATCTGCAGGTTCTCCATGACCGTCAGATCCTTGAACACACGGCGGCCTTCGGGCGATATCGCAATGCCCTTGCGCATGATCAGGTGAGACGACTGCCCCACCAGCTCTTCGCCCTCGAACCTGATCGAGCCGGTGGTCGCGCAGGGATTGCCGCAGACGCTCATCAACAACGTGGTCTTGCCCGCGCCATTGCTGCCGATCAGCGAGACGATCTCTCCCTCATTGACATGCAGACTCACATCATTGACTGCACAGATCGCACCGTAATGCGTGCTGATATTCTTGATTTCCAACATCGGCTGCATCAGGACTCTCCCAGGTACGCCTTGATCACGCGTTCGTCATTGCGAATGACCTCCGGCACCCCCAGTGCGATCGGCTTGCCATACTCCATCACCAGGATGCGCTCGGACACCCCCATCACCAGGCTCATGTCGTGCTCGATCAGCAGCACGGTCACACCGTACTCCTTGCGCAAGCGGTCGATGAGGTGCTGGAGCTCCACTTTCTCCTGCGGGTTGAGGCCGGCGGCCGGCTCATCGAGCATCAGCAGCTTGGGCTTGGTGATCATGCAACGCGCGATCTCCAGCCGGCGCTGGTGGCCATAGGCCAGGTTGCCCGCTTCGCGGTTGGTGAAGGCACGCAGGCCCATCACATCCAGCCAGTGCGCAGCTTGCTGCTTGGCGTTCTCTTCCGCTTCGCGATAGGCCTTGGTCTTGAACAGACCCGACAGCAGGTTGCGCTTGATCTGCTGGTGCTGCGCAACCAGCAGGTTTTCCAGCACCGTCATGCCTTTGAACAGGCGCACGTTCTGGAACGTACGCACCACGCCATGGTTGGCGACCTCATGGCTGGCCAGGCCGGCAATCGATTGCCCGCCCAGCGAGACCGTACCAGCCGTCGGCTTGTAGAAGCCGCTGATGCAGTTGAACACCGTGGTCTTTCCCGCACCATTGGGACCAATGATGGCGAACACCTCCTGCGGCTTGACATCGAGTGCGACCTGGTCGACTGCGAGCAAGCCACCAAAGCGCATGCACAGGCCTTCCACCTTCAAGATGCTTTGACTCATAAACACTTCTCCCTGTTTGCGTTTTCCGTGTTTACGGTCATTGCTTCAACTCTTC
>Ga0308156_1001609_pt1 | contig 24978 bp, 32 predicted proteins | sample PhyAR2_FD_201041 | JGI IMG/M metagenome (GOLD analysis project Ga0308156, IMG submission 201041) | Phyllosphere microbial communities from UC Gill Tract Community Farm, Albany, California, United States - DLSL A.R2 | ecosystem: Host-associated > Plants > Phyllosphere > Unclassified | place: USA... | reverse complement strand
TGGCGGCCGCCCTGCCATGGTGACCGCGGCAGCGGGATCGGTGGCGCTGGTGATTGGCCCGATGGTACATGTACATGGCGTGGCCTATATCCTGCCTGCGGTGGTGATGGCCGGACTGATTCAGATTCTGTTTGGTGTGACAGGCATGTCCCGGGCGATGCGCTACATTCCACGTTCCGTGATGATAGGTTTTGTTAATGCCCTTGGGGTTTTGATTTTCTTTGCCCAGGTGCCTCATGTCTGGGGCCAGTCACCCTTGGTATGGGCGCTCTTCGCCGTCACTCTGGCGATTGTGCTGCTACTGCCGCGCGTGCTTAAAAGTGTTCCTTCTCCTCTGGTCGCCATTGTTGTCGTGACTGGCGTGGCGCTGTTGATGGGCTATCGCGTACCTGATGTGGGAGATGAAGGCCCGATGAGTGCCGGGCTGCCCGATTTCACGACCTTAGCCGTACCGCTCGATCTGCACACGCTGCAGATCATCTGGCCCACCGCCCTGAGTATTGCGTTTGTCGGTCTGATGGAATCGCTGCTAACGGCCAAGTTAGTTGATGACCTCACAGATACGCCTTCCAGCAAACGCCGGGAATCATGGGGACTGGGCATAGGTAATATTCTTGCTGGCTTTTACGGCGGAATCGCGGGATGTGCGATGATCGGGCAGACGATCGTTAACGTGGAATTAGGCAAAGCGCGCAGCCGGGTTTCGACGGTGGCTGCAGGCCTGGTCCTGTTACTTCTGGTCACCGGTCTGAGCCATGTTATGGCTAAAATTCCCATGGTGGTGCTGGCCGGAATCATGATGGTCGTCGCCGTGAAAACCGTCAACTGGCATAGCCTGCAACCTGCGACGCTGAAACGGATGCCCTGGTCGGAAACCCTGGTGATGGTGTTGACGGTCGGCATAACGGTGTTGACGGGTAATTTGGCTCTCGGGGTACTGGCCGGCGTTATCGTTGCGATGCTGTTATTTGCACGCCGCGTGGCGCATGTAATCCATGCCGAAAGACAGCTAAGCGAAGATGGCCAATCAGTGCGCTACTTCGTGCGCGGACCGCTGTTTTTTGCCAGCAGCAACGACCTGTTTGAGCACTTTGATTACGCGCACGACCCGCAATCTGTCACCATCGATTTAACCCATGCACAAATCTGGGATGCATCAACCGTGGCGGCACTGGACGGTATCGAATACCGTTACCAGCGCTATGGCACCCAGGTCACAATTGAAGGCCTGGATATGCGTAGCAGCGACTTTCATCGGCGCTTAACCGGCAATCTGGGCTAAGTGCCTGGCCTGCTGCTTCCGGGCAGCAGGCCGACGGTCAGGCTTGCTGCCGCCGTGCTCTGTAGCGGGCAACCATGGTGATCAGCGCCTGATAAAGCAGCCCGGCATAAAGACTCATTAAAATCGCCAGTCCAATCTCTTTACCCTGCTGCTGCCATGACATAAACCACATGAAGACGCCCCACAGAACCGAAAAAATCAGCCAGCCTCGGACGAATTTCAAAATGCCATTCATAACATCACTCCTCTTTATTGATGCGCTACCTTAGCGGGAGTTGCGGCAAAAAACCGGATCACTGTCGCGAGATGAGAAGTATCTCAAAAAACAAACAAATAGGCTTCGTCGCTTCGCTTTTATCCCCAGCCACCGTATTTTTAATAACGGTCGTCTACAATTAGCTTACTGTTAATTTCATAAGGGAAATAGCATGAATCGTCGTCTGACCTTTTTCGCTGCTGTTTTTGTAACATCTACGCTCACCGCCTGCGCGCCACCGCCGCCAGGTCCGGGTTGTGCTGCGCCGCCACCACCACCGCACGATCGTCGTCCTCCGCCACCGCCTCCTGCACCGCCAGGACAGGCATTCGCGCCGCCGCCGCCCGGACAAGCTGAAGCGCCACCACCGCCACCGCCTACCACGGGTCAACAGACGCCACCGCCACCAGCGCGCACCTGGTAATCCGGCAGCAAACCATCACACAATTTATCTCTAAATCACGCATAGCCTGACCGCAGCGTAAAACCATACGGTCAGGCTGATTTGCCTGAAGAGAAGTGATCAGGCTGAGGAAAACGGCCTTAAATCATTCCTGATTTACTGACTGTGAGCGATAAACGCGCCTGACGTGAACGAGTTCCGCCAGGGTTATCGCCGGACGTAACAGCAACTGAAGACTGCCGACCACAAATAACCAGGTGCCGCCGGTCATCAGCGAATCGAAGAAAAAAAGAATGCTCCCCGTCAGAAACCAGATAGCGATAAAAAGATCGTTGAGTGCGCCAAGGGCGCGGTAGCGACGTTCTATTATGATGTGGTCTGAACCGAAATCGATTTCTGCTTGATGTCCGGGCACGGCCTGTCCTTATCGGTTTGATGAAATATTGAATGACAAGGGTAGTGCACGGGAAAGGATTTGAGCCTGTCTTTTTAGAGTGAGCAGGATTGAGATGCGAAATTATCGTGCGCTTAACCATGCTATCAGGCTTTACGGTAAAAAGAGTAATCTGTTTATTCTGTCGAACGCATTACTTCAGAGGCGGAAGTTAGTGACAGAAAATAAAAAAGCTGATTATCCCCCTCACCTCGCCGATTTTTTTCCTTCCTATTTCAACAAGATATTTGCGATGCTTTAGCAATGCATGCAAGGACCTGCGCTCACAGGAAACAGGGCTTGTGGAGGGGCTTCTGCTCACCGCGACCTCATGTGGCAGTAAAAAAAGACAGAGACGACCAGCAGAGTAAGATAGCTGCAGGCAGTAAGAGCGCTAATGTCGCTGGGGAATGTTGGGAATGTTGGAGGCAGAATAATAGCTTAAGTGCAGCATTTCATTTCACAGACCATTGAAAAAGAAATAAAAAAAGTAAAAATCATCGTCATCTCGCGTTTTATTATGGTCTGAGGCTTAAGCTTTCAACGTTGCTGCCGATAATCAAAATGTAATTGATAGTACCTTATATTTATAGCCCGTTTCGCTATGCCCACATCCGAGTGGGCTTTTTTATGCCTGCCGCATGCACATCGTGCCTTTTACTGATCAAAAGTCATTCAGTTATATCTAAAAGACAGGATCACTGTATGCTTGCACAGTCAGTCGAGACTGACTGCTGGATTTTCCCTTGTAACAGTTTCTGCCTGTGTAACGCAGGCCTTTTTAATTTATTGCCTTGCCTGCTCTGACAAATTCAGCTGCCATTCTGTAGACCTCAGCCTGAAGCGGATTAGTTTCCTTTTCCATCCACTCTTCAAGTATTTCAGCAAGTTCCAAATCAAAAAAATTATCTTGCACATCAAGCAGTTCTAGTACGGCTTTACCGATAGCGGTGAAGATGACATAGGGCCGTTCATCATAGTCGTCCATGTGTGCCTAAGTTGTGAAACGGATGTGCATCATAGCATATTAAATGAACAATTAATTTTATTCCTGGCATCACGGTTGCTGTGCTTTTCTGGTTCACTCCTGCTGACGCTAAACGTTGTCGTTTATGCATCTGGCTTTATCCTTAACGCCTCGCACCAGTGTCTTCCGTTTCCGCTCCGGCACAGCCTGACTAAGCCTTCCACCGCGACATTTCCATGCAGCAGACCATTTACGAACGGCTCTGTGATCGATACCAAAGCGCGTTGCCGTAACCTTATGCCCTTCCACGCCGTGAAGATAATGCTGTGCGACCTGAACCTTAACGCTGAGAACCTACTTGCTCATAAAAAACTGCACCTTACTCAGTTGGGTGTCAAACTGTTGGGGTGCAGTTCACGTCTAAACCCTGGTTTAATTCTTGTATCTTTTTCGATGTTCTTTGCATACGTCGATCACTGTCCCCATAGACTTCCCAGGATAAGGATGATCTCTTACTTCAGTCTGAAACCCAGCATCTTTAGGGGGCACCAGGTGATCAACGGTAATGTTTTCCAGCTTCGTCCACATCGGCAGGCTTAACCCATCATGCTCAATAATGGCCTCGATAAACGCGACAGCGAACACAATCTCACCAGCTTCGTCCTGAATGATTTCGTACTTGAAGTATTTATCGTCCACATTGTTGATGTAGATGGTTTTAGCAACAGATAAACAAGTCATGAGCGCCTCATTTCATAAAATAAATTAATAGATTAGCTCAACATCCATGACAGGGTGAGCCTTGAACCTATCTTTTGAACTTTTTTTTATAAAAAATGTGAAAAATCACTAATGTGTATCAGTTCATAGCCAATATCGTTTCTGTAGCGCTATCTGATGGTTTTAACAGCTCTGGCTTAAAGCCAGGCAAGAAGCAAAAGCTGCTTTTCCTGAACCAGATTTCAGTTTCACTTTTCGTGACTTACAAGCAAAAGGGATATCGCATCTCGAGGGCAACATTTATACCAAACAGGAAATTTCAGAGCATAAGAACGTGAAACAAACCGCACGTCGCAGCAGGAAGATCGTGGTTGTGCTGGTTGTCGGAGGTCAGAAACAGGATTGATATATTATGAAGTGGGGCTTTGAAAACAAAAAACCGCCCAAAGAGGCGGCTTAAACAACATTGCTACTACTTGATTTTATTGGTGTTTCAATATGGTGCCCGGGGCGGGACTTGAACCCGCACGACCTTGCGTTCGAGGGATTTTGAATCGTACGTTTAATTTAGAAAAAACAAGAGGTTAATTATTTTTTTCATAAATAAGCGGTTACCCGCACCTTTTAATTTCAGCAGCTTATAATCCCTTGAACCATGATATTATGAATTTATTTGAAATTTTATGACAGGAGGTTATTACATGGCTAACATAATTTTACTTGGTGCAGGAGCAAGTTATGGAAGTGGTGATATTTCACCTTACCCGCCTCCTCTGGGCGGTATGCTATTCGAAAAACGGTAGTGCATCCAATTAGTAGAACATGTATTTTTCGATAAAAGCTCCAACCACTTTTTCGTGGATCTCAACTGAGCGTGAGAAGCAAATTGTTTTACGAGCTAACCGCTTTAAGCGGGTGCGGAGCGTGAGGTTATTACGCTCAATGTGTTGGGTGAATATTTTGCCTGTCAGATGCTTATCCTCAGACCCCCCCGGCTATAGCTGCCCCAGTCGTCGCTGGTGATCATGACGATGGTGAAGGGCTCAAGTAACGCCAGCAGTTCCCGGCAGGTTTCATCGGTTCGGGAACCAAAAGTGTAGGCCAGTACACCGCCTGAATGCCCCTGACAGATTCTTGTATCAATTACATTGTGGAACTTTTTTTACCGTATAAACACATAAATAAGTTATTAACTTATCGGAGATTTATTGTGTCAGGTCGTATACCCGGAAACTCACAAAATCCATATCAATATTCTGCTTACCCAGAACGCCCCTCTTCAAGGCAAAGCAACACGCAGGGCAATAGCATGCAGCGTCCTCCTTCGCGCTCAGGGGGCTTTTCGACAAGTCAAATGTACAGCGCTTTACCAAGACTTCAAACCAGTTTTGGTTCGCATCCTTCTTCATCACAAAGCGTGATTAGCAGCGGAAATAGCGACATGTATTACAGGCCTCGTCAGGCCTCTCTCTCACGTCCTGGCAGTAGCGGTGCCTTTCCATCGACTTCGCATCCTTCTTCACCACAAAGCGCGATTAGCAGCGGAAATGGCGACATGTATTACAGGCCTCGCCAGAGCTCTCTCTCTCGTCCTGGCAGTAGCGGTGCATTTCCTTCGCATTCATCAATACCGAGCGCTGGCAGCAGTAGAAGTAGCGGGATGTATATCCCCAGCCAGTTCTCATCCCCGCATTCAGGCAGCCTCTATAATATGCCACCCCGCCCACTGTCCCGTTCAGGCACTCCATCAAGTTATAACCGGGCGTCTGGCCCAGAACTGACTGATGTAAGGCAATTACCCCCGGATGAACGAGAAAGATTCTTAAACCAACACGACCCGATGAGGTTCATGCGTGGTCTGAATGCCAATACTAGTCTTTACCGAAGTACTGAACGTCGGTATGTCAGTAATGGCCGTATACAAGGTAATCCAAATTCATGCGCCATTGTTGAACGTCACGACAAATTGGTACCGAATGTGATGGGCAGACAATTTTCTAATGCACCAATCGGAACGGCAAGAGCCTATTCACCTGCGCAAGGTTATGCATCTGAATTGGGCCCCTCATTAAATGTAATGGTTGGCTCTGCTGCACGTAATATCGCCACAAGGTACAGCGCAAATCCCAACAGCATTACTGTTAAAATGAAATTAGGCGATTTTCTACAGCGTGGCGGCCGCGTCTATCTTGACGTTGGTTCAGCTGTAGCAGGCAATGCAGATACTGTCCCATTGATAGTTACATTACCTGCTGGTCAAAGCGTTCCTTTCCAAACGGTAGAGTAGTGCCATCAAACCTATTATACGAATAAAGCAGAGCGGCTAATTTGTAATATCGCCTCAGTGACTGGGGCTTCTTTCCAGATTTCTGGCTTTTATATGCCACCTTGATTGTACACTACAGGTTCTACGAACAAGACTGAAAGCTTGCAGGGAGGGGGGATGCCTCTAATTAGTTGAACCTGATGTATAATACGGGTTTTTGAAGGTTTCTCATGGCCTTCGTTAACGTTCATTGTCCCCGTTGTCAGTCTTCTCAGGTTTATCGCCATGGTCAGACCCTAAAGGCCATGACCGATTTCGCTGCCGTGACTGCCACCGTGTGTTTCAGCTTACTTACGCTTATGAGGCCCGTAAGCCGGGCGTTAAAGAGCAGATCACTGAAATGGCCTTCAATGGTGCCGGGGTTCGCGATACTGCCAGAATACTGAAAATTGGTATTAACACCGTCATCCTGACTTTAAAAACTCGCGCCAGAGCTTCGCCCGTTGCCCATGCTGATGTGGCACTTATCTGTGAACTTGATGAACAATGGAGCTTCGTTGGCAGTAAAGCCCGGCAACACTGGCTCTGGTATGCTTACAACACCAACACAGGCAAAGACTTGACTAATATGATTGTATGTATTTGTTTTTTATGCATTCAATCAATTTAGTCATATTAACTATGTATTCATTTATGTAATCATTTCGGCTTGGCTTTTTAGTCTTTAAGAATGCTAATTTATTCTTAGAAGGAGTTTGATATGTGGAAAAAACCTGCATTTATTGATTTGCGTTTGGGATTAGAAGTGACCTTATACATTTCTAACCGCTAGACTTATTGCTCGCTCATGCGGGCAATTCTGGAATTTATCGCCTACTTTACTACTGGAAAATCTGAAAACTTTGTTGTGTACGATGGTGAAAGCATCTCGCGCTTCATGGCCCAGGACTTCTCAATTCCCTGCCCCGCAAAAAAAAAATTAGCCTTGCCACTCTGGTTAAGCCCATCAACAACACGCATCAGGGCTTCGCTGTTGAACTTTGGCCAATATTCATCAAACAGATTGAGCTGAGACACTCCCTGGCTGAAGAAATCGCCCAGCATCACGCCTGCTTTCATATACCGGTGACCGTCAAGCCATATCTGATCCAGTGCGTCCATAGCCACCCGAATAATGTCGTGGGTATCGTTAGAATGCGTGAGCAATTTTCCGTTGGCCTGATTACCGTAAAAAACCTCTCCCTTTGCGTGCGGGCTGGTACGCACAAATACAGCAATCTGTTTGCAGTATTGCCTTTCTTTCCTCAGCTTTTCTGCGGCGCGTTCTGCAAAGGCGCATACTGCCTGGCGCATATCCGTGTATTCGGTGATACGCGAGCCAAATAAACGTGAGCGCACCATCTACTGTTTAGTTGCGCGAATTCCCTTGTAGGAGGGTTCAGAACAGGCCAACAACATGCGCTGTCAACGAGTTATAATCTTTCTTTTACACAAAAGGATGCTGAAATAATGTCTACATATCTTCAGATTGCAGCTACTTTCATTGGCTTGATAGGCACGTTGTTGATGTTTTTCAACAGCTATTCTCTTCTACCCTATGAATCAGCAATGATGGGTAGCGATGAAATTATTGAGTATGACCGCCTTATAAGAACTAAAAACCATAAAATGCTTGTGAGGCAAAAAATAGGAATAGGACTTTTAACTTTTAGCTTTTTGCTTTTTGCTTTTTGCTTCAACTGGTCTCGTATACTTTGTGATTATCGCAAGGCAAGAGGCAAAGGCTGCATTTCCAGAGTTAGATTTTAAAAAAGATTGAGGCTTATTATTAATCATAAGCTCATGATACATAGCGACTTTCAACGTGCCCATGGCAGCGCATTACTACTGCATAATTTGTTTTTACCGCCACTAAAATCACCAGTCGCCAGGGCTTTCATCGTATATTTTTCGCACGGCAAACTTAAAGATATAGTACCCAATAACCAGCCCCGCTAAACTCGCTACGGTTAGGTAATATTTGTATACATTATGAGAAAAAAACAAATACCAACCCGCATAGATGAGCGATAGACCACATATGCCGATACCAATGCCTTGAACAATGCGAGATATAGCAGCAAGCAGAAAATTTTTCATATATTTACTTTCTCAAAAAAAAAAGCAGCACGTTTGGTGAAATTTTTCTCTATCTGTTACCCAAAGCTGGGCAGCGTCTTCAAAAGGTCTGGTTTTATCAGCCACTAAAAAATAAAGGAGATCCATATCACCCATGCGCCTTAAGGTGTCATAGATTGAAGGGTTTCTTCGTTGTAAATCTCTCGATACGTAAATCGCACGCGACATTGCAGCCCCTAGAGACATGATACTGCCGATAGTTAGCCCGGAGGCAATACGAGGAATTAAACATGAAGAGAAAACATAACCCATGTTGGCAGTAGCCAATTGGTTGAATGTCATGCGGCCAACAAAATTCCCGCCTCCCTTAGCGGAAATCTCTTTCATCTTAGTGAAATCAACGTGTTGAAAAAAATTATCCATAAAAATTTTAATAACTTTTTCAAGATTATGCCTGGACGCCATCCCATGCTTTACTAATCGTATAAGTCTTTCTTTATCGAGAGAATTTACATATCGATCATCAGTATGGAAGAAATCATTGCCCAGGTAATAAAAATCGACGGGCAAGCTCATAAATCCCTGTATAAACCCCCGAAACATGTTGCTGTCCAAGTGAATAGCTTTTGCCATTTGATCAGCCAGCTTTCGCGCACTTATCATCGTTACCTCCATGTTTCCGACATAAATGACTATCTTCAAAGAAGATTATCTTAACTTTTTTATTAATAGTTTTCACACTTACGCTGACTATAAAATCATTAAAACTATCAACGCTGCTTGTTAAGCATAACCTAATGAAATATAAATTATTTTTCCTTTGAATACATCAGCGTTTGGCTAGCATGGCTCATTCGAGGTTTGTTAGCTCGAATCAAATACGTGCGCTGTAAAATTACAACCACCTCGATCCGTATTGTGCAAAAGATTGCAATGTTCTTATCATCTTTCTTATGCACCCTAGCCTCCCGCTTTTGGGCCGGAGACACAAACATCTGTAAATTATAAAGCCGCCTGCTTCAGTCAGATCCTTACGGTAATCATTTAGATCATTTTTACATCATAAGTTTATCTGCTCAGTTTACTGACGCTCGGACGCTGACTTTTGCAAACGCTTGTAAAACTGTCTAACCGTCTAAAGACAGATTATAAAAATGCCATCGCCAAGTCATCGCCATTTTGCTGCCACTGCCGAATTTCAGGCACAAAAAATCTATGGTCCCCACCATTTTTGCAACACTGATTTTTGATTGATGCTGGCTGCTTAAATCTATCCGGCGTCATTATGGGCATAGATGCCCGCGCCTCGATGAGTTCCGCACCTGATAAACCTAAAAAACCGCACGGCTTCAGAGAGCCATTTTTTATGTTAGGTTTTCACCAGGTCGATACGCCGTTCATGTCATCATTAATCAGTCTTAGCAAAACCAGATTGGGAACTACTTTTATTAACGATTAACCCTTCAGGTAAACTGCGTAACCTTTACCTTTCAAACACTGTTTTCCGGGTCGTTATTGCCCACGCTATTCGGGCCATCTTGTTCGCCAGGGCACAGGCGACTACGTTCGAGTGCTTTCGTTCAAGCTGAGTTTTTACCCATTCAGCCAGGCTTCCTGACTGATGCTCTATTCTCTGGATAAATACCCTGGCGCACTGAACCAGCAAGCGTCGAAGGTTTTTATCTCCGCGTTTACTTATGCCTAAAAGTGTATTTTTGCCGCCCGTGCTGTACTGGCGTGGTACCAGCCCGGTTGAAGCAGCGAAATCCCGGCTGCTGGCATATTGCTTACCATCGCCCAACTGAGAAGATAAAACGCTGGCGGTTATTGGCCCTATACCCGGTATAGTCTGGATGCGCTGTCCTGTTTCATCATGGACCAGCTCCTGCTCCAGCTCTGTTTCCAGTTCAGCGATCTGCTCTGTCAGGTAAAGATAATGCGCATGCAAACGCATCAGTAACCGCACAAGATAGGTCGGAAGTTCATTATCAGCCAATACCGTTGAAAGCCGTTTTATAACGGCGATGCCAATAGGCATACTGATACCAAATTCAAGTAAAAAAGCATGCATCTGGTTCGTTGTCTTAACACGGTCTCTTACCAGGGATTCCCTGACCCGATGCAGGGCACGCATAGCCTGTTGTGTCTCAGTTCTGGGTTGTACAAATCGCATTGACGGACGGGATGCCGCTTCGCAAATAGCTTCAGCATCAACAAAATCGTTCTTGTTGCTTTTTACAAAGGGGCGGACAAATTGCGGAGAGATCAACTTAGCATCGTGCCCGAAAGCAGCAATCCGACGAGCCATGAAATGCGCACCGGCGCAGGCTTCCATTACAACCGTTGCTGATGGATATCCCGCCAGAAACTCCATCAATTTTGAGCGGGAGAATTTTTACGTAGCATAGCCTTACCTGATTTATCCTGGCAATAAACGTGGAAGGAATGCATGCCGAGATCGATACCAATAAGCGTAGCGTTTTGCATGATGGTCTTCTCCAATAAAGAAACACCCTGTCAGCATACCGCTCACAGGGTGGTGGGGACCATCTCATTAACCGCCGAAGAGGGTTTTATAATATCCATATGTTACGATACTAAAATTGATTCCTTAGTATCTTGTAACTCATTGTTGATTTCTAATGTTCTGTAATATTGTAACGCAGCAGGATTAACAACATACTCCACCGCCCCATGGTTTTCCTCAACACATTTAATGATTTTATCAATGTCGGTTTTGAAGAATTCCTTCCTGTGGTTCACTTTATTTATGCGATCACTTTTAAGAAGGTTATGCAATTTTGCTTCCAATGCAGGAGCATCGTCACAATTTATCATTGCATGCACATCAAATTCAAATGGCACACTTGCCCCACTTAATTCAGTAACTCGATCTAGTGGCTCCAATCGCCGTGTCATTCCGATTTTGAATACGTTCTCACCGAAGGAGCCAACATTAGAAATAATATAAACATGGCCCTGTTTGGTCATTTGCGCCATGGATTTAGCTCTTTCATATTGTTTGTGTACTTCCTCAATCTCTTGCTCAAGTTTACGACGCGTTTCTTCAAGCTCAGAACGATGGTCTTCGTCAGCAGCAAGCAAAGCTTCCTCGACAGCTCTTCTTCGGGCTTCTAATTCAAACTCTTTTTCTTCTGCTTCTAACTGTTGTCTCTCTAACTCTTCCGCTCTCTGACGTTCCTCACGCATCTGCCGTTTTATTTCATTCTGTGTTTCGCGTTCGTCCTGAGCCTCTTGAAGAGCTAAAACTTTATCTGTGAATTCTTTTTCAACATTTGACCAATCAGAATTATCCATCAGTTCAAAGTAATCGTACTTTGCTATTAGACCCTGATAAATTATGCTTTCCTTTCTTATTTCTTCCAACTTCCTTTCAAAATTCTTAAGCGTCACGGAACTGAGCAAGACTTTTCTTTTAAATCTATAAGAATCATCCAGCACCCTTTGAATTTCCAGTTGCGCGTTATCATGCTGCTCTTTGAAAGTACGCTCAAAATCGAAAGCAAAATCGACTGCCTTATTAAAAATTGTTTTACTTCGATTCTTATGGAACTCAATAACCTTATTTAATTCATTAAGAAGCTTGCCATGTTCAGCTTCGCGAAAAACATCTCTATTCTTGTATTTCTCTATCGTCTCATTTTTTTCTAAATCAGCAGCATTGATAGCCGAAACAGCAGCATTGATAGCTGACTCTTTTTCGTTGATTTCAGAATCAATCAAACTCCTGGTCTCAAGCTTAAGTTTATTCAAACTTTCAATATGTCGTTTTTTTAAAAATTTGTAGGTAATAAACCAAGCACAAGCAGCTCCAGCACCAAATATGCCAAGCAAGATATACAAAGCATCCATAATAAAACCCCAGAGATAACTGTTTTAGTGTGCCAAAATTTTACACTTTATTCTCTGGGCTATCCATTGTTTGTTAAGCAAAGATTAACATTACTGTCCTCACTCCACTATGTCAGTTGAACTACTTAATATTAATACAATCACAGATCCCGAAGAAATGGCGCTAGTCCATGTTGCTGTGGACCGCTTCTACGTTCAGGATGGCTTTTCAATTGCGCTTAAAGTAGTCCATATCGTACCAGACGGGCGAGTCTTCGCGCTGAACAACCAATTGAACGTGAACGTTGTCATAATCTTCTTTCTGTTTAAGAAAGGTCATTGTTTGTAGTGATTAACTAACCTTGGCTACGACTGATGGTGCAAGGACGCAAGAAGCTTGCCAGAGCCAAAGTGTTCACTTTTTCGAATAAAGCCATAAACCATCATTTTTTAATGAGGAAACGCCTGACAACTCTTGATATCACTAATCCGATGATAAGCACCGATAACAGAGCCACGAAGAATGTAACAGGGTCTTCTCCCCACTCGTAGTCACTACCAACCCAACCCAGACCACCCGGACCAAGTTTAAAGAAAAGCCATGAACCAAATGAAAAAATAAGATTGTTCAATGGCGTAATGTACTTGATTAGAAGTACGGCTAAGACCAGCGAAACAACACTTATGCCGATCTTTTTAATTAACGCATTTTGCATAATCAGCTTTGCCCATCACGTCTACATAACCATAAGCCATTAACCCACTGCGTGAGCCTGGCACTTTCATTTTACTTGTTCGCAGCAGAGCTTGTCTTATCTGCTCAAAATCACTAACCCTGAACAGCGTAATGCAACCCCATGATTCACCGCTCCCATCCGGACGCAAGGGGTGCAGTCGAAAACCAGTGCGCTTCACACCATTCACGTAGGTGTAGTCATTCATAGTCTGGGTGTTATAGAGTCCGAACCACTCTGAGTGATTAGTGTTATGCAGAAAATCGAGGAAAGCCCGTCTGGCTTGTGTGTAAATGCCGCCCTGAGGCGCATCAACAATCCAGTATCGACCTACAGGGATTGAACCCTCGTCGGCCAGGTATTCACAGTTAGGATCGTTAATGTGCTGTTTCCGGCCACTGAGTACCGGGAACCGGCCAATTCCATAGACAATCAACTCCCCTTTGCCGCTTTTTCGTGACTCATCATCGTAAACCATTCGCATCTTGAGCATAAGACGAAGTCCATTCGTTAAGATAATCAAATGTTACCGCGATTTAATGCGTTTTTTAACTGATGATTTAATCAGGTTTGGTTTGGGCGACAATGTAAAAAACCTGATCTTTATCAGGATTCCCATTCCTTAACTTAAGCGTATATTGCTAACGGGGAGCAGGTAATGAGTAGATTTGATTCAGAAAAATTTAATCGGTAGTTTATCAACGCTTTCCTGTGCTTTTTTAAGGATTTTTTTATAGTCCTCACCGCTGATACCATTTGCATCCTCATAGGCTCGTCGTATCCTCCATTGAAGTGCGAGTTTCTTAAGGTTGGCATAAATTCTGGGATTTCTTTCCCTACATTCGTCCATGTATGGCCCGAAATGCACATCCAAAAAGATCAATGTTGAACCATGGGCTCTGTATAGATACAGATCATCATAGATCCTGCTATGAACAGCGTTTGCACAACGCTCCCACTCATTGAAAATTGTCCGTAAAGACTTGGCGTTTTCAGTATTCCCATACTCTCTTTTGCCATAGTTTTCAATTGGAAAGAGAATTCTATCTTTATGGATGGCTAAAATAGCCATCCAGGCATCCTCGATATCTTTATTGCGCTTATATGCAGACTCGAAATCTAGGGAGTTTTTTTCGCGCGCAGACTGTCGCTGGTTTTTTATACTATTAAAAGCGATGTAAGCACCTAGAGCTGCAGGGTAAAATGTTGGAGATTTGGTATAGAGATCCACCAGTATTTTAGCTGTAAAATCAATAGCTTTGAGGAAAAAATCCGTCATAATTTCCACATAGCAAAATGGGAGCCTAAGCTCCCATTTTATAGACCGTTATAAAGTAAAGACAAGAAGTTATACCAACCAATCTTCTTCGCTGATGCTCTGGAATTTGATTTTCATGATTTCCTCACTTCGTCGTTAGGCAGTACGTCTTGGATGATTTCCTAATACTCAGACAGCCACTAACGCTTTACGTCTGACGCAATCGTCATTCCGGCCTATTAATCATTTTTGATCAATTCGATTTTATCAGCGATAAAAAGAAGCCTCTTGTGAAGCCTTTAGTAAAATGATTTCAACTAACTTCTATGGAAGCATTGACTAAGTTTTCAGTAAGCCTTAAATCCTCGCCTGATCGCCAGGCCTATAGACTCCATCAACGGATCAATCTTGCGCACGTAGGCAGGGCCGATGAACGCCCGCGGCGGTATACGGTCGGTCCCGACTTCCTGCCACAGGCCGATTTCGCTTTTGGTGCCTACAATCCCCGCGAGGCCAACAACTTCACTCTCTATGGAGTTTTTCAGCTCCCCTGAACGCTCCAGTGGGTCATCTTCCGTGTAGCCGGATCGTACTCGGTCAGCTTTGGTAGATTCAGCAAGGGGCGCCCATGCTTCAAAAGGGCCAACCGCTGGCTGGTAGACGCCAATCTCTTCTTTTGCCGTCTATTCTATCTCTTTAACGATGATGTGAAAGTTAAGTTCCAGATCAGCAGCGATTTTAGCGGAGGCCTGTGACAGTTCCCGCGCCAACATATCAAGATCCATCAGTCAGCCTCCCATTTTCTGGTGTTCAGGTTATAACGGCCACCTTCGAACTCACGCAACACGATGCCCATAGCAATGCGTTCATGCAGCATCAGATCAGAAACGCTTGGAAAAATGATGCTGAACGGAACCCCGGATTTGATCAGCCAGCACTGGTTAACAAATTCGGGGTTCTGGGCTAGTTTTTTGCGGCGGCTTCCGTGGCGGCATCATCATCTTCTTTCGCTTTTTCACGCAGCCAGGCTGACGCGGCTTTGAGCCCCTGCTTACCCAGAATCGCCAGCATCGTTTCGATCTGCTTTGAATTCTGCGGAACGGGATAATCGTCCCCGTCAATTTCCGCAACGGCCGCCACCGGAAATGCATACAGATTCATATACATTATGTTCATGGCCATTTCCGGCCCGACCGCCACGGTAAGGCGTGATTCCTGAACCGGATCAAGTTCACGCATGGTGATCAACCGGCCTTTACCGTCTTTCACCTGGTTAGATTTTACTGCAGCAACCTGCTCTGCCGGCTTACTGTTTTCATGCACTGTTACCTTCATTTTTTATCCTTAATTCACTTTCTTACGACGGTTAGCGGTGAATGAGAGCGTCTGGCCGACGGTTTTTTCACCCTGTTTGTTGCCGGCATCGGTCAGATGAAATGACACGCCCTCGTAGCGGTATACGCTGACGGTGCCGTCGGATTCCGTGATGCTCTCGGTGATGGTGCCGCGCTGCTGGTCAATACCGTTGAAGTAGTTCTCTTCCCATTGTGCCCAGAAGTCATCCAGCGTCCCGTCCATACGTTCTGCGGTGATGGTGCCGTTCCAGCCGGTCGGGATCTGCAGCTCATCAGATACGCCGTTAAGCGGGGTGATTTTCTGGTTTGAAACCTGCGGTTTGGCGTCGAAGGTCATGATTTTGGGAATTCGAAGTTTTCCAGTGGGTGTGGTGATATCGACAGCAACATCGCGCCCTACTGTGTAGCCAAGTTGCGGCATGGTATTTCTCCAAAAAAAGCCCCGCATTCAGCAGGGCCGGAAGGTTAGTTAGCTGGATGGGTTATTCGATACCGCGATAGAAACACTGCCACCGCCTTCCAGATTCACCAGGAAGTAGCGCACCACGTTCAGGTATTTCACCTGGACGTCAGCCACCATGTAGCCCAGCGTAACGCCTGAATCAGGATTGTTGGTTGTATCCAGTTTCACGGAAAAAGCCGGGCCGCCGTTCGGGTCGCCAATCATTTGCTGTTGCTCAAGATTCGACAAAAAGGCCTCGAGCGTGTCTTGGTTTCGCGACGCAGTTCACCGGTCTGGTTCTGCCCCACCACATCACCAAAGCTCGCTGCAATGGTCAGCGACAGGTAGTTTGTCATGCGGGTGTAGGTGTCATCATTCTGACTCTGCACCGAACTGATGTTGCGCCCTGAACGCATGACAAAGTAGTTACCACCCGGGCAGGGATTGGTGATGACGTCGAGCCGCGCCGAATTGATTGCCCCGATTTCAGCCACTGAATACGACTGATTAGCGAGCTGGCGCTGTGTGGCAATAATGGTGCCAATCCGCTTATTTAGCGTGGAAATGTGAGGTGAACGCGAGGCAATATTGGCCGCCTCGAACGTCGCGGGGGCAATCATGAGGTTGATACCGTTAACCGTATCTTTCCAGTACGGCCAGTTGCCCACGATGGCTTTAAAGTGCCAGTCATCCACACCTGAGTTATTCAGAAGCGTGCTCAGAGCTGAATAGATGGTACCGGATTCGCCCTGACCAATAACCATAGCCCCCTCAGAGGCAGCAAACGTTGCCATTGTCGGCCACGATGTGGTGTCGGTCAGGTCGGCAAGGTTGATGACCTGTGAGTTGGTGCCCCGCAGCGCATACATGCCCTTACGGGTTGTGCTAGTGCCATCGGTACCGAGTAACGTTGCATCGGTGATGGTTGCGGTACCGTCAGTGCCAACCGTCATTACATAGCTTTTCGTGACGTCCGGTAATGCCGTGCTCGCCCCTGCATTTGCGATGGCCAGTTGGCTGGCACCGTTACGGCCCCGCGTTTATCGGGGCCGTTCTGCTTACGAATTCAAGCCTAAAAACGGCGGCACAGTGCGGCTATGTGACATAGACAGCACTAAGGCTTAGGTCTGGATAGCATACGAAGCGCTTATTAACGAACGTAAGCGTGAAGATGCATTCGAAAGCCTTGCAGAATCCTTTTTTAACTCTCCAGTTTTTTTTGAATTAGCCAAAGAAACGCAAAAAGACTACCGAAAATATTCGGTTAAAGTTTTGGCCGTCTTTGGGAAGATGCCCCCTGACTCAATTAAACCGGAACACATCCGAAAGGACAAGCGGGGCTTGAAAAGCCGTGTTCAGGCTAACCGTGAGAAGGCGTTTATTTCACGTGTTTATCGCTGGGGATATGAGCGTGGATTGGTGAAGGGAAATCCTACTAAAGGGGTCAAACAGTACAAAGAGAAGTCACGTGATCGTTATGTAATGCACGAGGAATATGCAGCCTTGTATAGCCTCGCTTCACCTGTTGAGAAGATAGCCATGGAGCTCGCCTATTTATGTCTGGCACGGCAGGCTGACGTTCTTTCAATGAAGAAAACCCAGCTTGTTGAACAAGGGATTTTGATCAAGCAAAGCAAAACTTCTGTAGCTCAGATAAAGGGCTGGAGTGAACGACTCCGTTCTGTCATTGCCCTGTCAGAGTCATTACCACTTAATAAGGGAATGAGTAGTATTTTTATCATCCAGCAGCCTTCCGGTGCCGGTTATACAAGAGATGATTTTAATGCCAGATGGAGGAAGCTGAAACAGGAAGCAAAGGATAAATTCCCTGACATTTATTTCAATTTTACGTTTCATGATTTGAAGGCAAAAGGGGTTTCAGATTTGAAGGTTGGTATTTACGAGAAGCGGGCGATTTCGGGTCACAAGAATGTTGAACAGACAGCACGGTATGACAGAAAAATCGCAGTAGTGCCGGTGGTCCGGGCTGAGCTGGAAGGAATTCATGTTCTGAAGCCATCTTCTGAAAAACGGAAATAAAAACAAAAAACCGCCCAAAGAGGCGGCTTAAACGACATTGCTACTACTTGATTTTATTGGTGTTTCAATATGGTGCCCGGGGCGGGACTTGAACCCGCACGACCTTGCGATCGAGGGATTTTAAATCCCTTGTGTCTACCGATTTCACCACCCGGGCGAGGTATAACTGGAGGCGCGTCCCGGAGTCGAACCGAGGTACACGGATTTGCAATCCGCTGCATAGCCACTCTGCCAACGCGCCTAAAACTGATATGCTGCCAGGTTGTCCTGACCTGCTAATTTGGAGCGGGAAACGAGACTCGAACTCGCGACCCCGACCTTGGCAAGGTCGTGCTCTACCAACTGAGCTATTCCCGCATCATCTCACCATTCAGTTTGCTGCCTGCTGAAGGGGTCGATTTTTACTACGTTTCATCGAACTTACTGATTTTTCTTAGCTTCTGCAGCAGTGCTGCCGTTCGATGCGATGCATTCTACTGAGATGACGCGATGAGTCAATAAAATTATCCCCACATTGCGTCCGTTTGCTGCTTTTTAAATCGTATCGATCACGGTTCGAGCAAATCCCCACGCGCGGCACTCAAATACTGGAACATTGACCAGAAAGTCAGCACTGCAGCAATGTATAACGCAACAACACCTACGCCGACGACCATGCTGTCCGGACGCCACAGCAAGGCAAAAAGTGAGAACATCTGGGCCGTCGTTTTCACTTTACCAATCCAGGATACGGCGACGCTGCTGCGTTTGCCAATTTCCGCCATCCACTCGCGCAGCGCAGAGATAATGATCTCTCGCGCAATCATCGTTGCAGCCGGCAGGGTGATCCACCAGGCGTGAAAGTACTCCGCAACCAGCACCAGAGCAATGGCTACCATAACTTTATCGGCAACCGGATCGAGAAACGCACCAAAGCGCGTGGTCTGCTTCCAGCGGCGCGCCAGAAAGCCGTCGAACCAGTCAGTTACGGCTGCGACAATAAAGATTAACGCGGTAACAAATGGCGCCCAGTGGAACGGCAGATAGAAAGCCAGCACAAAGAACGGAATAAGAACGACGCGAAACAGGGTAAGACAGGTCGGAATGTTAAATTGCATATGCTGGTAACTGTCTGGATTGGGTGGTGTTTGGCATATGTTCCTACATTGCCCCCCCTGTTTCAATGCTAGTGTTTCAACGAGTAGTAGATTTTTTCTGCCAGGGCATGCGATATGCCCGGTACATTCGCGATCTCCTCCACCGATGCATTCATCAGTGGCTGCAAGCCTCCCATGTACTTGAGCAGCTGCTGACGTCGTTTTGGACCCACACCTTCAATACTTTCCAGCGCACTGGTGTTTTTGACTTTAGCTCGTTTTTTGCGGTGGCCCGAAATTGCATGATTGTGAGCATCATCACGAATATGCTGGATCACGTGCAGGGCTGGTGCGTCGGGTGACAGCGAAACGCCCTCACCTTCTGCCTCAAAAAATAACGTTTCAAGTCCGGCTTTACGATCGCTGCCTTTTGCCACGCCCAGTAAAATCGGACGTGTCTTGTCCCAGGAAACGTCCAGTTCGGCAAACACCTGCTTTGCCTGGGCCAGTTGACCTTTTCCGCCGTCAATGAGAATCACATCGGGAATCTTGTCCTCCTCGATAGCTTTTCCATAACGACGACGCAGCACCTGATTCATCGCGGCATAGTCATCCCCGGGCGTAATGCCGGTAATGTTGTAGCGGCGATAGTCGGCGCGCAGGGGGCCGTTTTGATCAAACACGACACAGGACGCGATGGTCTGCTCTCCCATGGTATGACTGATATCAAAACACTCCATCCGGCTAATCTTATCCAGCTCCAGAAACTCGGCTAACGCCGTCAGACGCTGATGAATCGTCGAGTGCTGGGACAGCCGCGTTTTTAATGCCGAACCGGCATTGGTTCGTGCCAGCTTGAGATAGCGTGCACGGTCACCGCGAGGCTTACTTTGAATATTCACTCTACGCCCGGCTAATTCCGTCAGGGAGTCGGACAGCAGTTCGCGCTCAGGTAAGGTGAAATCAAGCAAAATCTCGCTGGGCAACGAGCGCATCTCACTGCCCTGCAAATAAAACTGCCCGACAAAGGTTTGCACGACTTCCGCCAGATCGGTATCGGCAGGGACCTTGGGAAAATAGCTTCGGCTACCCAGCACTTTACCCTGACGGATAAACAACACGTGCAAACAGGCCATCCCGGCGTCATAGGCCACGCCAATCACATCCAGATCGTCGCCCTGGTTAGACACAAACTGCTTCTCGGTGACGCGCCTGACGGCCTGAATCTGGTCACGCAGACGGGCCGCTTCTTCAAACCGTAGGTCGTTGCTGGCATCTTCCATACGGCTGACCAGTAAATTCAGCACCTGATCGTCTTTGCCTGCCAGAAACAGCCGCACGTAATCCGTCTGCTGTGCGTACTCTTCCTCGCTGACCAGCCCGGCTACACAAGGCCCAAGGCAGCGCCCAATTTGGTATTGCAGACAGGGACGTGTACGGTTGCGGTAGACGCTGTTCTCGCATTGGCGAATCGGAAAGACTTTTTGCAGTAATGCCAGCGTTTCACGCACGGCATAGCCATTGGGAAAAGGACCGAAGTACTCCCCTTTTGCGTGTTTCGCGCCCCGGTGCATAGCCAGACGGGGATGGGCATCGCTGCTGAGAAAAATATAGGGATAGGATTTATCGTCACGCAACAGAACGTTATAGCGTGGTTGATAGAGCTTGATGTAATTGTGCTCAAGCAACAACGCTTCGGTTTCAGTATGGGTTACGGTGACATCAATGTGATGAATGTTACTCACCAGCGCTTCGGTTTTTCGGCTGCCTACGTTCGTACGAAAGTAGCTCGTAAGCCGCTTTTTCAGATCTTTGGCTTTGCCGACATAGATAACCGTTCCGGAGGCATCATACATCCGGTAGACACCTGGCTCGCTGGTGACCGTACTCAGAAAAATTTTAGGATTAAAGAGGTCACTCACTACTGATTAACGGCTCCGCATTATACAGGCCATGTCTGATGGCCAGATGCGTTAACTCTACATCGCCACTGATATTCAGTTTACTGAACATCCGGTAACGGTAACTGTTAACGGTTTTAGGACTGAGATTAAGCTGCTCGGAAATTTCCGTCACCTTTTGTCCCTTGGTGATCATCAGCATAATCTGCAATTCCCTTTCCGACAAACAGCTAAAGGGAGATTCGGCTTTTTGCGGCTCAATCTGGCTAAGTGCCATTTGTTGAGCAATGTCCGATGCAATATAGCGCTGGCCTGCTTTGACCGAGCGAATTGCGTTCACCACTTCCTGCGGGGCGGCGCCTTTACTCAGATAGCCCGCAGCACCCGCCTGCATCACTTTCGCAGGCAGCGGATTTTCAGTATGAATGGTGAGCATGATAATTTTGATATCGGGATTGTAGCGCACGATTTTACGCGTGGCTTCCAGCCCACCGATACCGGGCATATTCATATCCATTAAAATGACATCGACCTGGTTGGCACGACACCATTTAACGGCATCTTCGCCACAACAGGCTTCTCCAGCAATCACCAGACCTTTAATATCTTCCAAAATACGGCGGATACCGGCACGTACCAGTTCATGGTCATCGACAAGAAGGACAGTGATCAACGCGAAGCACTCCGCAGCTAATTAAGAGGTAGCATTTAACGATTGCAAGCGGCAATCATACCCGTTTTTGCATTAAAAGCCCATATACAAGGTGATGTAAGGAAAGTATTCAATGATTTATATCAACTCATATGGCGGGAGATCGGTTCACAGCGATGAGAAAATGGCTGACAAGATTAAAAATTTAAAAAATATTTATTTTCAATAAGTTAAATAGTATCTGATTGATTCAAACAGCACTTTTTTCACAAAACTCAGCGCCATCACCCTCAACTATTCCCGTCCGTTATTTATTAATTTACCTGAACAAAACGGAGGCGGCATCCTTGGTTTTGTGATGCGCTCAGCAAGCTGTATCCCCTGTGATATACTCTCGGATTGCTATGCGTACAGATTGAAAAGACGACGTTAACCACCAAGGAGACATTCATGAGCGATGAAGATTTCGCTACCTCGCAGGAAACGCAAAAATTATCCGATGAAGTGGCTTGCCTGAAGATGATGATCACATTGATTCTAAAAGGAATGGGCCAGGCAGATGCCGGTAAAGTGATTATAAATATGGAACGCTACGTTAAAACCTTAGGTGACATGCCGCAGGCAGAAGTGTTTAGCAACACCATTAAACAGATCAAAGCCGCCTATCGCCAGTAACGCTAAGCTGCCCCCGTATCCGGGGGCACACATCTAACCATGCGGATGCCAGTTAACCGATACGCCGAGAGAAGGAAGCACCTCTTCCGGGCTGAATCGTCGTGTACCGCGATATTTTTCTGCCAGTGCCGGCTGAGTGACCGGAATACGAATGGCAAAAAGGTTGTCCTCAGACTGAATCAGACCCGGCGTTAATGGCTGATACACGACCTGATGCTGTTCGAACATTTTTTCCAGCATTGGCGTGGCCGAACTGATAATAAATTCAATACCGTTAAGCTCTGCAAGCTGAACGGCATGCCAGAGAATATTAAGCGGCAACTCAGGGTCCACTTCCAGCCGCGCCGAGAAACGCGACATCTCCCATACCTTTTCATGATTAAAGGGTAATACGATACCCTCGGTTTGCTCGGGTTCAGTCCAGGGCATCAACCGCGCACAGCCACTGATGCCACTGCGCACACTCCATGCAATCAACCAGGTTACATCAGAGCGATCAAAACGATCATACTCTTGACCAGGCGTGCTCAGACGCGGTGGAATCGACCAACCTTCACCCCGTGCAAACACGCTGTAACGGTAACTGCCAAGCTCGGCAAGCAAGGAGGATGGCATATCCTTTAATTGCGTTTGAACTATTTTCATCATGCGCCTCTGACATCCCCATGTTTGCAATGATTTCTTTGCGTCTGCCCAAGAACGCATCAGCGCAGGGTAGACAAGTGACCTCAACGAGGGAACTACTAAAGTTGGCAGTTGCTTTTCATTTAAATCAGTCCAATTGCTGCGGCGTAGCAGGCAATTTGAGTTTTATTAGAAACATTAAAACGTTTTTTCATATTTTTTTGGTAAAAATTTACGGTGTGCTCAGAGATCGACAAAATAAGTGAAATTTCTTGTGAGGTTTTTCCTTCAGCAGTCCATTTCAAAATTTCCAGCTCACGCTGACTAAAATCATTTCCCTGAACCATCAGCGCTTCATCATTCAGGCGTTCGAGCAAGTATAAGCTTTGTTCAGCCAAAAAATGCAGCCTGGCCTCGAGCTCAACTCGCCGACAGTCAGTAATAAAGGGACGCTTTGATCCTATAGATAATATACCAACGGCTCGATTTGATGCCATTGCAGAACACGAAAATCCGCTCAGGAGCCCAAAATTACATGCGTCCTGCCACATCTCTTTTGCGCAACTAAACAGTTCCGCCGTCCATTCGACCCCTCTTCCTGAGCGCTGACAAAGCTGTAGCACGGGATCGATGGCATAATAATTCTGTTCTTTATAACGTTTAATCCATAATTTAGGATAAGTATCGTGCAAATAAACGCGTGGCCGGGTAAAGGGGACGCGGTGCTGGATGAAAAAAGCGAAAAAATCAAAACCCAGTGACTGGATATAATCCTGCAAAAGCCCCTTTAATTCTTGGGTCGTGGCTAATGCCTGAAATTTATTTTCAGTTTCAGCCCGCCAGGAAAAATAATCTTCACTTGTCATATTGCCTCAAATCCCACTGCATGCTTGATATTTTTTCAACAAAAATAATTTACCCTGTGTCATGGCACCATAAAAAGCTTTATTTTCATACACTCTTCAGGTCATTTTACAGGCAAAAAGGTGAAAACAGAGTGTAGAGGAATGCCTCAGGCGATTTGAGTGGCTCGCAACAGACCAAATAATAAGATTTTTCTTATATTTTTTCAATCTTTTAACACGGCGCCTGTTAAGAAATAATACTCAATAAGTTACGATCCGCAACTTATTATCCGTCCTGAGGGCGCTATGACATCGGCGCAAATGCATGTACACATTTTCCGCATCAGCCTGACTGAGGACAGTTTTCACTCAAGCCCAAAACGTGGTATTGCCCCTAATAACAGCCAAACCCAGAGCGCTGTTTTTTTACTGCACTGAGACAAGAAGAGGCTGGCTAAAAACTATTCACCGGCGCGCAAAAACACCTGCTGGCGATGCTACGGGTCAGGGTTTTAGTGGGAAGCCTCACATTAGGGGAAGGCAGAATGCCCGACAACATTAATAAGCCTGTCAGGCTCTCACTGTGTTTATAACCTAACGTGCAGCTTTAACAGAAAGGATATTTTATTGAAATAATAGCCTGTTATTATCGCCACATAAAACCCACGCCGGCAGCGATTATTTTAAAGAAAAAAGAAGATATCAATTATCAGGAAAAGCTGTAATTGTTAATCACAACTAACAAGTCACCACTGTGACGCTTTTTCATCTTCATCAATATCACAGCACGACCGTAACACACAAAAAAGCTGCAACGGAAAGTATATTTTTAAATATAAGAAAAAGAAATCAATATAATCATTAACGATTTCATCCGAAAAAAGAGATAATGCATTTTATTAAAAATAAAAAATCAGCAATTAGCATCGGCGTTCGTCAGCACACTATCTGCAGAAACCCGCTCCGCGCATGCCTAAATGAAAGTGTGTGGCATGAGCCGTATTATAATCTGGCCCAAGCGCATTGCCAAAAAAGTCACAACCAGACCGCCATAATCCATGAAGCAATAAGGCTTTATC
>Ga0308156_1001607_pt1 | contig 24984 bp, 22 predicted proteins | sample PhyAR2_FD_201041 | JGI IMG/M metagenome (GOLD analysis project Ga0308156, IMG submission 201041) | Phyllosphere microbial communities from UC Gill Tract Community Farm, Albany, California, United States - DLSL A.R2 | ecosystem: Host-associated > Plants > Phyllosphere > Unclassified | place: USA... | reverse complement strand
GTGGGGGAGTACGTGTAAAACGAGCGATCAAATTAGCTGTTATGGGGCGTTGTTGACAACTACAATCTTTGAGGAGGAATTTCACACATGTGGAATTCCTCCTTTTTGTTTGCCTTTATTTTCTGATATTTGTTCGAGAAAGTTAGTGAAGGAGTGATAAAAAAATGAATAATTCTACACGAATGAAGTCCTGTTCTCCTCGATTGATTTTACAACGAGCGATTACGGTTCGTCTAATCGATGGCAGTATATGGGCAAATCTTGGAAATGGAAAATTTGTGCATCAAACGGACCTAACGGTCAAAGAAATAGAGGTTCTCTATCCTAAAATTAAAACAGTCGTTGAAAGTGGCGGAAAAATTATGGCAAAGAAAAAACATTCGGCTCAATCACTGGTCATACTTGACCCACCAATGAAAGTGAAGGACTGGGCTTGAAAGAAGTCGTTTAACGAAAGACATAGCTGTTTGTAAAGAACGTTTCTCGTTGTTTACATGATCCTTGAAAACTGGATAGTATCGGACGTTTATCCAGGGCGCTGTGTTTAGCTTTGGAATCAAACGAGAAAATGTTTCGCTGTTTTCTGTCTGGCGAAACGGATATATTCAAAAACGACAGACTGCTTGACTTGGTAACTCAAGCAGAAGATCGTGTCTCTGGCATGTGGCGAGAAAAGTAGCGCAGTTGAACGCCTTAAAACCCAACTGTTTGTTCTGAAAAGGAATACTTTGTAACTCTCAAAATGATGAAGAGAGACAGGTTGTCCGTCCCCCTAAAACGGTCAGGTTCCCACTTATCCGAAAAGTGTCGTACCATTTTTATTACTTGTTTGCGGTTCTTTGTGAACAGGTATGTCTTTAGAGAAAAAGAAATAGGAGTGAGTTGAATGACTGAAATACAAGTATTACTTGCTTTTATGCGGCAGTCTAAGCGCAAGTCAATCAAGCGTAGTAGTTTAGAACATTGGTTTGAAATGAATGATTACTGGATAAAAGAAAGACAACTCAAGTTGTTCCAACAGCTGCAGCGAAGCAAGGTACTAAGAATCATGGAAAATGGCGAAATCATCCGAGTCGAAGCAATGCGGGAATACCTATTGTTGCTTGATTATATGAAGACTCAACGAAGACCATTATTAGCACAGGATTACTTTAATCGGTGGATCGCCGAACAACCAGAATGGCATGCGAAAAAGACGGAACGACTGATTCGTCAATTACAATGCACAGAAACAATGAAGATAACTGAATTTGGTGTGGTCATTTCATACGAGCAGCAAAAGAAAGGGGAAAATGGATGGCAAAAGGTACAGCAAAGAAGAGCATAAAAGGCAAAAAGAAACGATTTTTCCAATTGGAAGAACTATTGTTAGAGGAGAAGGACATGGAGTTTGTGATCGGACAAGAAGATTTATTTGCGAATAATATCCAGTTCGAACATGATGACGTGTTACCTGGCGAACGAGCCTATATCGTCACAAAAAAAGTCGTCCAGTCTACCCCATTATATAAAAAGCAATTGATTTGTTTGCGTTATATCCGTTCGTTGAGAGTCGTGAATAACTTGGAAGAAGGGCGACTGGTAAAAGAAGTCCCGGTAGCAAAAATTATTCGTTCAAATAGAGGGTTTTATTTCATCGTTGATCGAGAAAGAGTGACACAGTCGTATCATCAAAGAAAACAAAGAAAACAGCGTAACCAACTAGCAGGAGTCATTGCCGAAGAGACGTTTCGAAATTACTAAGAGACATAAGTGTTCGCTTATAAAAATGTGAATACTTTCGCAAAAATGGCTTATTACAAATTTTAATATTTTGAAAATGTTATCTTTATAAAAATGGTTTGGAAATATATTTATATAAATTCAGTGTTAAAGTAGCTATTTTTGATATAAATACCAATTGGTCTATATTAATATATGTTTTATTAAAATTGTATGAAAAAGCACAGGTTATCGTTTGGCGAAAATTATTTGGTTTGATATGCTTAATTTATAGTTATTTTAATTTAAGTGAATCCTAGCTTAATAGTTGCCAGGGAGATCTTTAAAACCAAACTCCAATTTTTAGTTTATTAGTTTAAGAAGACCCTTTTGAAAGTCTCAACACTTTACTCTTGAAATATTTCAACCCTAAGCGCTCTTTTTGTGAGAGACGCGATCCCTGGCAACTATTAGGCTAGGCGTCATTCGTTTTCCAATGAATAATAATAATGTTGCTGATTCGTATCTTGAGCTAGTCCAAATGTTGAGCCAATCGTTAAATCAGATGGACTATCTGCTAAACCGATTAATTCAAATTGGTTTTTATCGATGTTTGTGACTGATATCGGGAAATGAATTTCTTCGTCACCTATCGAAAGAATAACCTGATTGACGTCTTCAAAATGAACAAAGGTAATCATTGCTTCTCCTAAGTCAGTAAGATCGGACTTAACTTCATATTGTAGTTGTTCAAAGGGGGATCTAGGTGATGTATCAGAAGATTCTTTTTGAGTGACATTTTCAGATCTAATTTGATTCGATTGATAAAATAATCCTCCAGCTAAAGTAAGAAAACAAATAGGTAAGAGGTAGAATATATACTTTTTCATCGGTTCCTCCTTTTTTTTATTTCTTTAGTATAATACAAGGGAATGAAAAATAAAAATACCTATTTTACTATTTGAACTCACTTTGAGTTTGCATTGCACTCAAATGTATGATATAGTGAATTTAGCCTAAGGAGGAAACATTATGGCGACGCCAAGTGTACGTGTAAGCGAAGAAACAATTCAAATGTTAAAGGAAATACAAGAACATTGGTCTAAAGATCAAGCAATCCCAGTTAAAATATCTCAGCGTATCGTGGTAGAAGCATTGATAAAAGCTGAATATGATAAAATAAAAAATTCTGAATGAGGAGAGAATATATGAAACTATTAAAAGTGTTAGCAGTCGGAGTAACAGTTGGAGGGATGGCGTTAGCCATTCATACGGAAAAGGCAGAGGCCACAGAATGGACACCACGTTCGGTCGAACAAATTAAAGCAGATATCGCAAAAACAGACGGTAAAGAATACACGATCGTCACTGGTGATACTTTAAGTGGTATCGGAGAAGCTACAAACATGACAGTGAAGGCACTGGCAGAAAGAAATTCAATTGCAAATGTAGATTTGATTTATGCAGGGAATAAGTTAGTATTTGAAGGTAATGTAGTCACTGTTCAAAACCCTCAAGGAGAAACCATTGCGCAGTCTGTTGTTAAAGACGAAGATAAAATAGATCCAAGTCAACCAATTGGTCAAGCACCGACAACTGGTTCTGATACTAATCAAGGTTCACAAGCAGTGACACCGCCAGTAACAGGAGATAGTGGCTCAGCAGGCGGAGGAAATACAGTAACACCACCTGCGACAGGAGACAATGGCTCAACAGGCGGAGGTAACACAGTAACACCACCTGCAACAGGAGACAATGGATCTACAGGCGGAGGAAGTACAGTAACACCGCCAACAGGTGGCGATAACGGTTCTACCGGTGGTGGCAATGAAACGACACCAGAGGAACCAAAACCAGAAGAGCCAACAAGAGTGACACCACTTGGAAACAGTGGCATGGAGTTTGATACTGTTGACGAAGCCTCGGCATGGGCTCACAATCAAATGATGGATTTAAATAGTGAATGGAGCCAGAATTATAGTGGTTTTGTTACGAAGCCATTGATGTGGTCAGATGGATTAGTAAGAAGCTATTCAGTTGATTTTTATAATTAATAATCTAATAGTCTTATCAAAGCAATTAGAAGGAAAATCTCCTTCTAATTGCTTTTTATTTTGTCAGAAATGAGGAAAAGAAATGATTCGTTCGCCATGCAAGAAGTCTAAAAGTAGATAAATATATTTAAATCAGGAGGAATATAGATGGGAATAGGAAGATTTAAGAAGATCACCACGTTTATTGCATTGCTACTAACAGTGGGGCAATTACTGGTATCACCTACGTTGGTGGTCGCTGACCATATCGAGCAAAGTAGAACGAGCCAAGTCGCAGAAAATGAAGTAGAAGAAACAGAAAAGGAACAATCAGACAAAACGATGAGTTCCGAGCCAAGTGATACAGAAACACCACTAAGAGAAGCCTTACAATCACAGAATGCCCTTGCAAATGATAGCCCTAATGAAAGTGATTTGCCTATTGTAGAAACAATTGGCGATTCGCTTTTTATTTTACCTTCAGGTACAGATGTACAGCCAATAGAGGGTGGAGAAGAAGCAGAAATATCTGGTGATTTCGATAGTCGCTACACGATGGCTTATATTCTCGAACATGCCAAAAGTACTTCTGAACAAGAAGCCATGTTAGAAAAGTCAGAAGAGTATGCCCGATTACAAAATAATTTTACACGTTCAACGGGATATACGATTGAAAATCTGGGAACAATCAACCATCAGGTGTGGCGAAATCTTCCGAACGGAACTAATTTTTTACATGACAAATTTTATAAGTTTCGAATTCGTGAAACAGGCCAAATTGCTTTTTGTATAGAAGAAGGTGTCCCAATTGTTTTAGGTGGAGGCGCGTCTCAAGAAAATGTCTCCCAAGTAATTTCAAATGCGGCATTGAGAGCGAGACTCTCATTAATTGCCTATTTTGGATGGTATGGGAATACCGATCAATCAAACGAGCAGTATGTGGGAGTCCAACAAATGCTTTGGGAAGCGTTTGGAGGGCAAACATTATCTACTACTGTTCCAAACTATGCGTCACGTAAACAATCCGTCGAAACGGAAATATCAAGATATAATACTCGTCCAAGTTTCCATAATCAAAAAGTAACTGTCAAAGTTGGAGAAACCGTCACAATTAATGATACGAATGGCGTATTTACACATTACGCAATGGATAATGTTGCTAATGGATCAAATGTGACATTGCGAAAAGAAGGCAATCGACTGCATATTACAGCTCATGCAAATTCAAATGAATCTGGAAGTATAAGAATTGCTAGAATTCCTAAGGAGTTTGCAAATACCTCACTAGCTTATCGAGTAGGTAATGGACAACGTGTTGGTGTGCTTCATATTCAAGATCCAATTTATGCTAACTTAAATATTGAGGTACTGAAAGAAGGGCATGCAGAAGTACTAAAAGTCGATGAAGATACTAAAAAACCTCTTGCAGGTGCTGTATTCAAATTTACCACGTCAGATGGTCAAACAAAGGAAATAACGACAGGCGCTGATGGGAAAGCACGATGGGAAAATATCATGGTGGATAAACAAGTGACCATGGATGAAATCAAAGCCCCGAATGGCTATGTTTTGAATTCAAAACCACAAACGATAACTATAAAAGCTAATGAAACAACAACGGTAACTTTTGATAACAAAGAACAGCTGGCAGATTTAACAGTGATCAAAGAAGATGAAGAAACAGGAAATAAACCACAAGGTGCAGCGACACTTTTCGGTGCCAAATATGAATTAACAGATTCAGAAGGTAAATCGGTTGCTGAGTTGACAATGGAAGATGTCGAAGGACGCGCACAAGCAGAAATCAAAGGACTAAAATTAGGCACTTACTATTTACAGGAAGTTGAAGCGCCTGAAGGGTACACGTTAGATCCTGAGAAACACGAAGTTCAATTAACCTATGCCGGACAAAACGAAACAGTTGCGATCCACAGTAAAACAGTAACGGATCGTGTCATTAAGGGGCATATCGAAGGGTATAAATTCGGTTCACGACCATTAATTCCGAATACAATTGAAGCGTCATTAGAATTGATTACTGGAAAAAATCAAGATATTAAACCTCCGTTAGAAGGCGTTGAATTAACGGCGACTTCTCATACAACCGGACAAGAATACGTTCAGGTCACAGGAGAAAATGGCTTTTTCCGTTTTGAAGATTTACCATACGACACGTATACAGTTGAAGAGACGAAGGGAATAGATGGATATCTATTAATTGAACCTTTTGAAGTAACAATCACAGAAGACGGCTATACGCATTTCTTCTTACTAGAAGATCGAATCATTGAATCTCGTTTGCACATTGTCAAAGTGGATGAAGAAACAGGTGAAAATATCCCTTATGCTGGTGCGCAATTTAAGATCTTTGATACATGGGCAAATGATGGCGAAGGTGCCTTTGTATCGATGCAACGTCCAAATGATACTGAAAACACCGATATCTTTGAAACAAATGGAAAAGGCGAAATCGTTACTACAGAAAGCCTTGCATGGGGCGTTGATCGTTATGAATTACATGAAGTAAAAGCTCCAGAAGGATACGTACTATTAGAAAAACCAATCGTCTTTAGCGTGACTGAAGAAGATTCTGACGGTATGATCCGAATTGAAGTGCCTAACCGTTTGGCTCGACAAGACGTGCAATTGATTAAACGTGACCGCTTGAATGACCAACCTTTAGAAAATGTACCGTTCAATTTGTACCAAATTGAAAAAGATGGATCTGAAACACTTGTCGATGAATTCTTGACAGATAAAGAAGGAATGATCTCAATTGAAGGGTTGCCTTACGGTGAGTATAAGTTCGTGGAAGGACAACCATTGCCAGGATACCTTGAGTTAGAAGAAGACATTGAATTTTCAGTAACCGTTGAAAAAGACGGAGAATTGATCGTATTAGAAGCCGTGAACGAGCGTGAAGACTTGGAAATTACGACACTATTTGCGACAGTTGATGGTGAGAAAATTGTTGATCCAACGATTGATAATCGATTTGAGGATAAAGTTTGGTTAAAAGGGGACGCGATTGAGATTGGTCATACGTATACGATTGTGTCTGAGTTCGTGAATCGCTTTACTGGTGAAGTTGTGAGCCAAGATACGACAAAATGGACAGCGAAAAGTAAAGAAGACGAGTTGTCAGTTTTCCTAGACTTGCCAGCTAATACCTTAAAAGATGGGGACGAATTAACTGCGACACATATCATTTACTATGATGAAGACCAAAAAGAGGAAGTTGGACGAGAAGTTGATTTAGAAAATATGGATCAAACTGTTCATTTCCAATCTCCAAAAGTTGAAATTAAACGTGACGGTGAATTACCTAGAACGGGCAGTAAGACTGGAACGATATTAACTGCACTTGGTGCTTTAAGTGTAAGTATTGCATGTGGAATTTACGTATCACGCAAAAAAAGAATTTAGGAGCAAAAGAACGTATAAGAAATTTTTTTTAAGTTTAACTAATGGGAGAAGATAGATGATGGAAGATTTATTTTATAAAAAACTTTCGGACCTATTCGATTAAGCATGCTTCTTTTGACTATGGATTTGCATGATCTGTTTAAGGATGTTACACTCTAAACAACAAACGATATAGAACGTGTCATATGAAGACGATCCCGAAGCATAACGTAAGGGAGCGTCTTTTTTATTTTGCTAAGAAAAAAGATAAAGGAGGAAGATTGATTGCAAAAAACGAAAAAATGGATGGCAATTGCGTTAGTATCCAGTCAACTGTTAACGAGTTTACCTGTATCAGCGGCGATCCTGTCTGTGGAAGATTCATCAATCCCTGATACTTCGGAAACAGCTGAAGAACAGCCGACACAACCAGAGGGAAACGAAGCGTTACCCGAAGGAAATGAACAAGAAGTGGAAGATCAGCCGGTCGAAGAACAACCGACAATACCGGATGAACCGCCCAAAGAGCCTGAGCCACCAAAGGATACGCCAAAAGAGACACCAGAGGAACAACCGGTGCTTGTTCCAGAGTCGGATCGTCCAACAGAAGAACCAGTGAAGGAAGAGTCTATTATAAAAGAAGACACACCAGCGACACCAAAACCAGACGTTCAAGTAGATCCAGTTAACCAAATAAATGAAATGCCTTCTGTCCCACAAACGATGGAAGAAGTGCGTGTTCCTGGAATGACTGAACAAACACCGTCAGAATCTAGTGAATCCGGTGTATTCAAAGTTACACCAGTAAAAGAAACCTGGGATTTCATTCAAGAAATTGGGGAAGAAGCACGAGAAATTGGGTTAAAAGAAGATCTTTATGCGTCAGTTATGATTGCACAAGCGATTTTAGAATCAGGGAGTGGTCAAAGCCAACTGAGCCAAGAGCCCTACTTCAATTTATACGGAATTAAGGGTAGCTATAATGGGAATTCAGTGACCTTCAAAACACAAGAAGACGATGGATCAGGCACCCTTTACTCGATTGATTCTGCTTTTCGTCAATATGAGAATTATGAAGAATCGTTAAGAGACTATGCACGTCTAATGAAAGATGGCTTGACCCATGACCAAGACTTCTACAAAGGATCATGGAAATCGGAAACAGAAACATATGAAGACGCTACAGCGTACCTCACGGGGCGGTATGCCACAGACACACAGTATGCGGATAAATTGAATGCGTTGATTGAAGCCTACGCATTGACGAGTTATGATCAAGCAAGAGCGGAATTACCAGAGGGTAGTGAAGAGTTTATTTATCCAGTCAAGAATGCCGTTATTTCTTCTCCTTATGGACCACGTGGGGGTGAGTTCCATCGGGGAGTAGATTTTGCAGCACCAACAGGAACACCTATTTTTGCCAGTCAGGCTGGCATAGTTATTCGCTCAGAAGTTCATTCTTCTTGGGGAAATTATATTGCTATCATGCACGAAAATGGACTAACTACACTATACGCACATAACAATCAGAACCTTGTAACAGTAGGACAAAACGTTGCTCAAGGGGAAATCATTGCTTCAGTGGGAAGCACAGGCAACAGTACAGGCCCACATTTACACTTTGAAGTGAATGGATCGCCAAGTCTTGCCCAGGATCAATTAATTGACCCGATTCAGGTACTGATAAAAGAATAGCCAATAAAAAAGGAAGTATCGTTGATACTTTCTTTTTTATTTGGACTCAAACGACTACAAGCTATTTTATGTATCAGATATGTAAGTAGTGGAAAGGAAAAAAAGATGGAAGGATTTATCTTACTTGGCACATTTTTTCTAGGAATTGCTTCAGGCTATGCGTTACAAACGGTTATTTTACCTGTATTCATGTTTGATGAGTGGTTAAAAAATCGTACGATCCAACAGTATTTTCAGTGTAAGAAAAATGAATATACGTATTTTGAAGAAGGCACAGACGATTTTTATATTCTCACGCTAAATAATAAGGAAAGACGCATTAAATTCTCTACCAAACGACCGTATACGATCGTCTATGATCGAGAGGTCTATGTGGACTAGGAGGTGTCCTTATGAAGTGTCGATTTGTTGAGGTAGAAGGGCTAGACATGACCTGTCCACAAACACTCACTTTAAAAGAAGCCAATCGCTTTTTGACTATAAAAAATGATGAAGCGGATATGGAAGGTGTGGAATACACCATTCATTATGAGTTAGTTCAAAATGATCGAGCGATTCTACGATCTAAGCTAATGTTACCCGTTTTTTCTTTTGACTGGTGGGAGATACTGGAAGAATTTTTATATGAGCAAGGAGCAGAAGACAGTCAAATTACTCTGTTTGCGGATGTCTTTAAACAAGAATTGTCCGATGAATCCATGAAGAAGAGCAAAAAAGTAAAAGAGCCGAGGACTAAAAGACCAATTAAATCGCCTAAGCTCATCCAACCATTATCTAAAAAGTGGTTGTTTCGCCTAGGAGGGTCTCTTCTGATTCTTCTTTTATTATTTATTGGTAGTTTAGGTGTCAAAGAATTTTTTTTAACCGAACTGGAAACGCCCTCTTATGAAGAACTCATCGATCAGGAACAATTCGAAGAGGCTTTTCAGTACTATCCTGAAGAACAGGGACAAACAGAAACATTGTTCTACGATTATGTGTTGGATCAACGCTCGCAAGAAAATCTTAGACGCTTTCGAGAATTTCATAAAAATCATGAAACGACGTATGGTGATTTTGATTTAGCGGTTTTAGAAAACAATTACGAAGCTGCGGTCACAGCATATGAGCAACAATCCGAAGTTTTTTCTGACGATTCAAACCGCTTAGCTATTGCAGGTTATTGTTTTCTAAAAGAAGGCAAGTTGGACGAAGCAAAAGCAATTAATCAACAAATTAATAGTCTTGAACTTGAAAAGAAAATTGTTCAGTATGAACAGCTTTCCTTACAAATAAAGGCAGCTGAAAAAATGATAGAAGAACTGCAAAAAGAAGATTCCGTGGATCGAGAGAAATTAGAAGAAGAATTAAATGATCTATTTGACTTAAAAGAAAAACAGATGAATCTTTGAAAGAAGGAGAATAAGAATGTCGAAAAATTCAAAATGGCAGAAGTTGCCAAAGTGGCAAAAATTGGGATTGGGTTTTCTTTGTATTAGTGCTTTATCTGGCTTTATTTATCCTGTCTTTAGCCAAAATGAAAATCTGGAACAGACACAGTCTAAAGAAGAGAAAAAACCAGCATTAGATCGAATTGAGTCAGCGAATGAAAAAGATTCACTACTTGACCGTTTAAAAAAAGAAGATGATTCGCCGTCTGTTTTTGATCGAGTATTTGGTGAAAATCAAGCTAATTCAACTTTTCAACAAGTATTTGGTCGTGGAGAACAGGAGCCAATCGACCGAAGTATGATCCAACAAGTGTTAGCACAAGTCAATGAACGTGAAAATGCTCAAAATCTTGTACATCAAACAGAAGATCAAGAACCTATTTTAGTGAGCGTAAATCGTCCAGTTGTTCCAAGTTTACCAGAAGAAAAACCGATCATTTTAGATCCAATAGAACCGGAGAATGAGGATACGGAAGACTTACCTAGCCTACCAACTCCACCATTGGTACCAGAAGAACCAGTACTTCCATTACCACCGATAATTGGTCCAGAAGAACCAATCAATCCGCCGATCAATCCACCAATCATACCACCTGTTGTGGAAACAAACTATTCGGTATTAGAAGAACTTGTTTCACAGGCTCAATCGATTGAAGTGTCGAATTATTTGTCTTCAAGTGTCTCGACGTTCGTTTACGAACGACGTGTGTCTGAAAGGATGCTCGCTGATCAAAATAGTACGCAAGTACAAGTGGATACACAAGTGTCTCGTTTACGCCAAGCAATGGATCAACTGGTAAGGAAAGGTGATTCTAGCGCTTTGAAAGAGACAATCAAACAAGCAGAAGCCATTGATCGAGAACGCTATACAGGGGCTACAGTTGCGACGTTGGATACTGTGCTTGAAGAGGCTAAACAAGTGGTATCGACAGATGAACATACGCAAGAAACAGTTGATCGAATGAATCGCCGATTAAATCGTGCGATCAGTCAATTGGAGGAGAAACCTTCACTGGATTTAGCTTTATTAGAGTTAGAACGCTTGATTACTCATGCAGAAACCTTAAATAAGGAAGACTATACGTCAGCGAGTTATGATCAATTCAATCATGTCCTAACAGACGTAAAAGCTCTTATTGGTGAAACAGATTTATCAGAAGAAGAAGTAATTGAAGGACGAAAACGATTAGAAGAAGCCATTGCACAACTGGAGTTAGTCGGAAACACCGATCAGCTAGTCGCTTTACTCAGTGAAGCACATAGCCTGGATTCTACGCAATATACTGTAGAGAGTTGGGCTATTTTTGTTCATGCACGACAAGAAGCCGATCAAGTGATTCAGTCTAACGAACCCACACAAACAGTGATTGACCAAGCGATAGAAGCGTTGCGTTTGGCTATGTCTAATCTCGTAGTCATTGATCTAGAGGATCAACTACCAGAGATAAAGAGGATTGCACCGATTGTTATTGAAGCTTCAGAGGATCATAGGATCAAAGAAACAAATTTATCTACTATAAGCTCTACTCCTTTACTGGATGTTCTTCTTAATGAGGAGGAAGAAACAACCGGTGCACAGTACGTTGAAGGAGAAATGCAAGAGACACCAGAAAGACCTGAAACACAACAGATAGAGGAGACAACGGGGACACAGGAGACCCAAGAGAAAACAGTGGATTCAAGTATATCAATGGACGCAGAGACATTCGAGAAACTAGGTGAAAATGATGAACAGGAACCTCTTAATGCTTTTGAGTTGATTGATGAATGAAAAAATTTCTGATGATCCAAATTTTACCAAGCCTTATTTTTATTGGGCTTGGTTTTTTGTTGTTGGTTGGTCTTTTCGCGACTGGAAACCAACAAACGTTGAATTCTGAAGTTTCTTCTGTAGGAAGTATCTGTTCTCCTTCTGGCGAATACAATAAGGATCAAATCGATGAAGTATTAGAACGAGCTGGCGCCTTTAAGGGGCAACGAGCAGCGTTTGAACATGCGTCAAAAAAACACAATGTTGATCCAGTATTGATGATTGCGATTTCCATTCATGAAACAGGTTGGGGAACCAGTCGTGCCTTACTTGAACACAACAACCCTTCAGGACAAATGCGAGGGAATCAGATCATTCACTTTGACACGTTGGAAGATGGATTAGAAATGACGGGTCAAACCTTAAATAATCTTTGGAATGAACGTGGATTGAACACAGTGGAAAAATTAGGTTCTGCGTATGCACCAGTAGGAGCCGGCAATGATCCGACCAATCTGAATATCCATTGGGCGCCTACGATTCATAAATTTATCGATGAATTAGGTGGTTTATCTGGCGGGTGTGAAGGAGAAAGCGTCGAGGGCGATTTAGTGACTGGATCAGATGGGTTTGCCATCCCAGTAAAAAACTACACGTTCACGTCCCCTTATGGTCCAAGATGGGGAAGCTTCCATCGAGGAATTGATTTAGCCGCTCCTGAAGGCGAGCCAATTTATGCCGCAAAAGACGGCATCGTTAGTCGTTCTGAGTACCATTTTTCGTGGGGAAACTATGTCACGATTACGCACGAAGGTGGCGCCACGACGTTATATGCCCATAATCAGCGAAATGTCGCTACGGTAGGACAAAAGGTAAAACAAGGCGAACTTATTTCTTATATGGGCAGTACAGGGCATAGTACCGGTCCACACTTACATTTAGAGCTTTGTTTGGACAATAGTTTGGCTCAAGATCGATTAATTGATCCGTATCCCGTATTTTTTGGTAATAAGTAAGCGATAGAAAAGGAGGAAACCAATGATACCAATGAAAAAAGTCTTAATAGTTGGTGCGTGTGTCTTATTAGTTGGTACAGGGTTCTTTTTAGTGACACATCGTTCCACGAATGAGGACCCGCAAGAAACAGGGCAAACAGAACTACCAGCTACAATCGTTTCGCAACAGTCAACGGAAGAAGCGTCGACTCAGTCGAGTAACAAGAAGGAAAAAGATACTAACGAATGGCAAGACAAAGCCTTACAAGACGTACATCAGGCATTTCTAGAAGCGGCTTTTTCATATGAATCGTTAGATAAACAACGTGAACAAATCAAGGCATTCGCTTATTCGGAAGATCGGTATTCAGACCTAGGTGTTACCGATGGCGTGCCAGTATATCAAGAGCTATCTTCTGAAATTGTGGAAGAAACAAGTTATTTTAGAGAAATCAATGCAGAAAATCAGGAGGTATTGACACGCGTTCATGTGCGGTATGATTCAGATCATAATCACGATCATGAAACAGGGGAACATGCCCATAAAATTACCAATCAAGTGTTGCTAGTCACTATTCATTATCGAAAACAGGGTGATACCTGGTTCGCTTATGATTTAACTTATGAAGAAGATCCAAAAAACAGTCAATTTTATTCGAATTAGCGGAGGACAAAAGAATGACACAAGTCGAACAGTCTATGACAAACAATCAAATGGTACAAAAAAAGAAAAGTTACGCTCAAAATTTTGAGCGGTACGAAACGAAAGAGCAGACGATTATTTATGTTCTATGGCAAATTCATAACAAAGAATTACGGTTAGGAAGCAAGTTGTTTTTTGAACCATTGGAAGAAAAATTAGGATTAAAAAAATCACAGTGGCCATTAGTCAAAGAGTTTTTATCTGGCGCTGGTTTACTCGTGGATCAGGTGGTCATTGCCGAAGCGATTCCTAAGAGTCTTAAAGAAAGGTATGGGATTTTGGATGCGTGAATCTGATTTTTTTGATCCAGGCGCCCTCCAGGAGTCCACCGGCAAGACTTCGAAAGCGAAAGAAGAGCCTACGCCTAAGAAAAAAGAGAAATCTAAGAAGAAAAAAAAGAAAGAGAAAAAGGAAAAGCCAACGAAAAATTCAAGTGTTCGATTTCATCCGAGAACGGTTGGACAATGGCTGACTTACTTTTTCTACTTTACTTTTTTAACGATGTGCGTCGTCTCGTTTCTAACGTTTAGTCGAATGAATCAACTCAGTCAAATTGCTTCTTCTGGTGTGAAAGAGGCACGAGAAGTCGCAAATATTGCGTTGAAATCTTCTCAGGAGGGAGACTGGAGCCGCTATATCGGACAAGAGTTTTTGACCACTTACTTTACAGTGGAAGACGGAATGTCTCGTCAAGATATGGAGGAGAAGTTACAAGAATATTTGGCACAAGGAGTCTCAACGAATGACTTGCTTCAATTTTCAAATGGGACAACACGCGAAGTTCTTTTTATTCAAGCAATCACCCAAGCAGAAAAGGAAGAAGATGATGGTCGTGTATTTGAAACCATTTATGACGTGGATTTTAAAGAAAACGATCAGATACATTCCGTTAGAGTCTCATTGATTACGCATGTTGCTAATGGAGAAGTTAAGTTACTTCACCCACCTAGTTTTCTCAGTCGTCAACTACCACATAATGAAGCAGGCAACACGGTCAAAGGGAAAGTCAATGAATTCCTGACAGAAGGCGAGCTAGTCGATGAAGTGGAAACGGAGCGGATTGTCTCTTTTATTGAAGACTTTTTAGGTCTCTATGTTAAAAACGATGGAAATTTAAAACTGATCAGTCATGTTTCTGGAATTGAAGCAGATGAGGTCAGAAAAATTGACGTGTTGAATTTAGTGAAAAAACAGGAACACTATATTGCAGAAGTGACGTATGAATTCTCCTTCTCAGAAGGCGTATTCTATACGTCTACGGCACGTTTAAAGATCAGCGGGGCAGATAGTTCTTATTTTGTGGAAGAGCTAGAACCTTTTTAAAAAAACAATGAAATGTTATAGGAGGAAGAAATATGTTTAATTTTAGTGATTTTTTTAGTGAATTCGCGCCACAGTTAGTGTTTATTTTGGCTTTGGTGGCAATTGTGATGGCGATTGGGGCATTTTTAACACAGGGTGTCGGACGTGCGATCATGTCGATTTTAGGTGTGATTGTTTTGATTGCCTTAATTATGGTCTTAGATAACGCTTGGGATATTGGAACTTGGATTAAAGACTTATTCTTTGATCCTACTGCTTCAATGGTTCTTCCAATTTGGTTACGTTGAGGTATTTTCATGGAATATAACTATACAAGAGAATGGAAACAGCCGCATAAAATTTATAATCTAGGACCAATAAATGTGAGCCGGTTTTTCCCCGAAGGGCTAAAACTATCATTTATAGTCGGTGTTGCTTCGATTATAGGCGCGGTGCTTGCCGCGTGGCTTTTATCGGCGGTGTTAGGGATTACTTTTTTAAGTAATCTCTTTCGCCAGTCGTGGATCATTATTATCTTCTTATTCGTGGTTGCTTTATGGATTTTATTTAGCTTGTCCTGGGATAAGAAAGGGTTTTTCCGGTTTGTGAGTGGACGTTATACTGCCAGTAAGCATAAAGGAATCCAAACGGAACATACCCATAAGGTCTGTTTCATGAATACCCCGATTTCATTCAATGATCAAAAGAAAAAAGGACGTGTCTTACAATGGAGACCCAAGTAAAGTATGCAGAGAATCCTTATGATAGCTGGTATCGTAATTTTCTTTTTATGAAAGATGGCCATGTCTGGGTAGCCTATATCTTAGATAAAACCTATTTTCCATTAAATGATTTTGACTTTTTCAAGCCGTTTGTCACTAAGGGGAAAGAGCTGTTTTCTCACGATGAATACGAGTATCAATACATGAATGTTCCGACAAGGTTTTCGTTAAAGAAACATATGGAGACGACAAAAAACGAATTAGTTCGTGGTGAATTAAAAGAAGTAGGCGACTACTACTATGATGAAGCGTATAGTATTTTAAACCAAGAAGTAAAAATTTCGCGTTATACTACTGTGCTACTCGTGAAATTAACAAAACAAGCCATTCCTGTGACGCCAATTGAATTTATCACACTGTTTAAAGAATCGTTCGGTAAACGAGTGAGAGAAACGCTTACTGGTCAACCGGCACAGACACAAGTGAATCCTAAAGTCTATATCGATAAAGAAGAAGAATTGTATGAGGACCTTTCACATACCAAGCGGATACGACGAGCAAAAGAAGAAGAACTAAAACGTATCCAATATTACTTTTATCATCGAAACGCCGCGGTCATTCCAAAGGATTTTACTGAACCAGAAATCAACGAGGGAATCGTCACCATGCACGAGAAAGGGTATTTGACGATTCAACAAATGGATCAAACCCATTACATTGCGCATTTACCACTCGTTGAATTTCCTAGTTCTTTACTTGGGAGTGGATTTGTCCATGAGGTACAAACGAGTTGTTACTTTCCGATAGAAACACAGATACGTTTGAGATTTCAGCCTAAAGAAAAGGATAAAAGTCATGTGCGGAAAATGTTTAAACGAATCAAGGAACAAATGGAAGACCATGATTTTGCCGATGCAGAACTAGACGATGATGAAGTGATTTTGATTGGGGATCAACGGCTCAAACAGTTGAATCGAGACTTAAAAAGAGAGAATCGACGAAAAGTCGATCTCTCTTTTTGGTTTGTCGTATCCGCAGGATCATTGGAGGAATTAGAACAGCGTATCAATCATTTACAGCTGGTTTTGAAAGGGACGGACTACAAGTTATATCGTCCAATCGCCGATCAACTAACATACTTCTATCAAAGCCAATTAGCCACTCCCTATACGTTTTTTGATTACGAACAACACGTAACGACAGGCTATGTCATGGACTTTGGTTTAGATCTTTACCGAAGCGTAGGGAATCATTATGGGCTGCCATTAGGACGAATCATTACACAAAAGGAATTTAAAAACGTGAAAGAAGCGATTCAATTTTCTAGTAATTTGGTGTTCTTTTCGCCACATTTAACCAAAAAAAATGTCGAGGGCAGTATACATGCCAATGGGAATACAGTAGTTACAGGTCCACCTGGTCAGGGGAAATCCATGCTTGTGAAATTGATATTCTTTTGGCTCATGTTCTTTGGGCAAAAAACGTTATACATTGATCCCAAAAACGAAATGGTTAAATTTGTGACGAAAGCGAAAGAACAATATGCCCATTATCCAGAGTTTGTTCAACTGTGTACCAACATTCATTTTATTACCTTGTCCACTGATCCCAAGTACCAAGGGATTTTAGATCCTCTACTCTTTTTACCAGGAGAAGAGGGAAAAAAAGAAGCGCGACAAGTACTTTTTCAGATGGGTGAGATCAACCAAGATCCAAGTAAGGCAAGAGGATTAAAACGGATCATTATCGATGCAGTGGATCAAGTGGTGGAATCAGAAGAAAAGGCTCATTTAAGTGCGGTCATTGCCCGAATCAAACAACAAGACAACGATTTAGGAACCGTGCTAGAAAGCTATAAAGAAGGTATTGGAAAAGTGATTATTGGAAATGAGCATAGCCAAGCGATCGACTTTCGTTCACAGGTGAATGTTTTAGGTATCCAAGGGTTGACCATGCCGACGAAAGAAGAAAAAGAATTGGGCGAACTATCCCCTGAAAAACTAGCTAGTGAAGCCGTCATGGATGTCATTATGCACCTTGTTCAAGTATTTTCGACGAACAAAGACGAAGACGCTAGTGTCATTATCGATGAAGCCAAAGGGTTTATGGATACGCCACGTGGGAAATATCTCGCTGAAGACAATCTACGTAAAGGGCGAGCGAATAATACGGATATGACGATACTCATGCAAGCTTTTTCTGATACGGATAATGAATCCATGAAAGAGCTGATTTCTTATAAGTTTGCTTTTCGTCCCAATGACGAGGAACAACAGAAAAAAGTGTTGTCCTTTTTCGGAATGCAGCTCAATCAGAAAAACAAGGAATTAATTCATTCTCTTGTTCAAGGAACATGCCTTTTTCAAGATCATATGGGAAGAAATCAAGCCATTGCCATTGATGTATTGTTTGCCGAGTGGATGGAAGCGATCAAAACGACGGATACCTCAGATGAAGGAACGCAACGCGCATTAGCGTTGGAACAGGATAGTCATTTTTAAGAGAAAGGAGAAGATGAATGAAGAAAAAGTGCTGTTACATGGTCTTTTTACTCGTGACTTTACTCGGTATTAGTGGCTCAAGTCCCTTACAAGTAGAAGCGAGAGAAGATGTCATGTACGTGGCTATTAGTGAGGAAAAGGGCTTCCCTGTTATAAATGAACCTGGTACCGATGATAAAGATGAAATCTATCGACGTTATGAAGATAACTCTTTTTCATTAATGAATAAAGAGTTCAAAAGTTTAAATAAAATCAATGAATTTCGTCAGAATCTCGATTCCATGATCAAAAATTGGATATGGTCGGCAGCTTCAGCTACCGGTCGCTTTAACGCCCGAATGGTGAAAGGGCTGTTCTCATTAGATTTAGCGACACAAATCAAAGCCCCCTTTCAAGAACTATCATTAGATCTTGCGGATTCATTAAGCAATGTCGCTACTACCTTTGGTATTGTCATGGTGGCATTATTTATGGTGATTAAATACGCCATGAGTGGTCGAATAATGGATTCTGTCAAAGTTTTCCTTTTGGCGATTTTAACAATGACTTCTTTCGCTTTTTTCAGTGATCCAAAAGGCAATGATGTTTTCTTTGATGCCGTGATTTCTATCGATCACCAACTAGAAAAAGCATTAGCTGGTGTGAATCCAAATTTTAAGCCGGAAGGACAAACAAAATTTGTTCCAGGTCAAAATGCGGGTGAATCAGGCGGAGAAGATATAGATAGTTTGGCGAATCGGCTCGCAGCGGAAGTCTTTTACAATAATGTCTATATTCCCTATCTCTATATGCAATACGGAACCGCAAATGAAACGGAAATCAGAGAAAAAAGTATTGAATACAACGGTAAAACGTTTGATCGTATTGGGGCGCTATTGGATAATGATTCGGCTTCAGAAGCGCAAGTTTCGTTTGTAGAAGACATTACAGACTATGAGGTAGATGAGCTTGGAAATACAAACCCTATCTACACCAATGCGAATCGTTGGGCAACACTCGCCTTTTTATACACCTTAACCAATCTCTTACAGTTTGTGATCTACGTGTCATTAGGAATCGTGCGCGTCGCCTTTCAGTTCTTATTGATTGCGATTCCGGTCTTTCTACCGATTGCGTTACTGTTTTCGATGATCGTCAACGGAAAAGATATCTTAGGGAGTTATTTTAAAGGACTAGGAACGATCATGTTTATTAAGGGTGGTATCAGCTTATTAATGGTCATTTTCATGAGTTACGTCACATTAGCCTATAGTGTGATGAATACCCATAGCAATGATCCCTTGGATCGAGTGATCGTGTTTATTGCTTGGATTGTCGCTCCTCCCTTCCTCTTTGTTTTTCGGCGATTCTTAGCGGTTGTCTTTACTCCTGGTCCTTATGCAAGCAAGCTTACGCGAATGAGTATGGCTTTACGTCATCCAATTCAAGCCAATCGTCAAGCTTCGCATGAGAAAGCACAACAGCGAGCAGCTCTTCAAAATCAACGTAAAGCTGCACAGGAACGGTATAAAAAGAAACAACAAGAAGAAGAAGGTAATGGTTCTTCTAAAAATGATTTAAACAAAGTAAAAGGAAGTAACAACCTAAAAAGTTCTCGTAGAAATGACCGGAATCAGAAACTAGATGGAAACCAAGGCGACAAAAATGTAAAAGAAAATGGAGAAACGAAGAACGAGAAGGAAGACAAGGATTTAAATCAAGCGAAAAATGGACTTACGGACAAGAACTCGATCCGTGCGACTAGGAAAGAAAAACCAGAAGATCAGTCTAGCGAAGACAAGGATCACTCACTAAAGGCTGGGAATAAAAACACCGCTCCAATGAGTGACAAACGAACCAAACGTACGATAAAAAGTGATCCAACGAATCAATCGGCGAGCATTGAACCAGAAGCTTCTAACCAAGAGTTGAAGAAACCACCTCGTGGACAGGAAGAGTCAGAAAAACGAACGAAGCGGTCAGAACCAAGCAATCAATCAGTCGCCGATGAACAGGATTTGAATTCTAAGGGGGCAAAGGTCAATCGTCCGTCTGTTAATTCAGTGAAAAAACCACTGTCTGAGCAACGAAAACAACGACAAAATCAAGCGGATTCTTTGGAAAAAAACAAGCAAAATGGAGCGTCTGTTTCTGTAGGTGATCGACAAATTGACCCTTCAACAGGTGAAATCTTATCGGATTCTACTGCTAAATCCCAAGGGGAAACGGCACAGACGGTTCAGTCGGTCTCTTCTGGGGCAAGTAAGAAACGAAGCGAACGAGGGAACCAGTCAGGTTCTCGGACTGAACTAACGAACAAGAATAACCAAGGAAACTTATCATCAAGTAATGAATCAGGTGCTAGTAAAGCCACGCGTCCAAGTGAACAAACGACACAATCGGTGAAGCAAGTGAAGAAAACCAACGTGTCAAAACGAGGGAACTCTACTCAACCGAAGTCGACAAAGAAATCGAAAAGACAAGCGAAAGTAACTGAAGCAACGAAGGAAAATAAACAAGAAGTTCGTCAACCAAGGAGGAAATAGATGAAATGAGTATATGGAATCAAGGAGTATTTGATGCGACTTTTTCCAATAATTCTGCACCTACTGGTGGTGGCTCCCAAGAACCAAATGGAAAGCTTAGTCAGTTAACACTGGTTCTTACTGGTGTCTTATTACTCTTCTATCCGTTCACATTCGTGGGGCTAATTCCTTTTGGTGGATTGTATTGGATGAGCTGGAAAGAGAAGAAACAACACTTAGGTAGACGTGAGTATGTGCCATTTTTTGAACGTTTCTTAAAGGTGTCTTCTCTGATCTATGGGAGTAGTTTTGTACTCAATTTACTGTTGGCACTCGCACTAAATCCACGTGCGTATCTTAGCTGTTACAATTTATTTCCACTTAATTTCTTGCCAACAAAACTGCCATTTACATTGGGCAGTTTTGTGGTTCTATTACTTGGTGGACTCACACAATGCGCTTTTTTATGTGTCGTCGTGGGATTTGTCAGTAAACGAAGTGTTCGTTCGATGGACGAAGAATTTACTAAACTTCGAAATAGTAGAGAATACCAAGAGCGAAAAGAGCGGAAATTTGAAGTGGCAAAAGAGGAGCAACGTCGATTTAAGGAAGAACAGGAACAGCTCAAAGAACTAGAAAATGAAGAAAATAATAGTCATAGAGAGCGAAGAAAGAAGAAAATAGATGCGAACCATTCAGGAGATTTATTGGTGGGTGTAGATGAATTTGGTCATCGAATGACCATGGATTTTTCTGAACTCAACCAACATGCGACCTTCAGCGGAACGACCGGAAGCGGGAAAACAACCTTGAATATGATCTTTGTGGACTATGCGATTGCGCATAATATTCCGGTACTTTACATCGATGGGAAAGGCGCAAAAGATACGTTAGAGTCAATCCAAACGATCGCAAAGAAGTATGACAAGCAGGTCAAAGTCTTTAGTGATACGAATAATGTTCGCTACAATCCGATCAAACATGGTAACAGTGTCATGGTTCGTGATCGACTAATCACACTTGCGGAAACGGAGAGTGTCTTTTATTCAGGGGCAGCTAAGTCGCTTATTCAAGCCACCGTTCAGTTTTTGGACCTGTTTGAAATCGATCGAACGTTGCACCAATTATCGGAACATTTCTTACCAAGAAATGTTTTGATGCAGTTTTTGAACGTCCAATTGGCAATCAAAGAAGACCTTCTTTTTATGGCGGTAGAAGAAAAGGAAGAGAAGAAAAAGAAAAAATCAACGAAGAAAAAAGAGACTAAAGACAGTGAGAATGACGAGGAGCAACGGAAGAAAAATCGGTTAGAAGAATTAGATGTTGATGCAGAAACAACTATCGAACCTGTCGGAGAAACGCTAATTGAAATCAATCCGGAACACTTGCCGTTAGAAGATTTGTATTATCTTATCCGTCGATTTCGGTATCTTCTTCCTGAAAAACAAAAAGAAATGTTTAAAAAGTTGTTCATGCGCTATGAACATAAAGACAATCCCTTTTATCTTTACGCAACGTCAGAAGCACTACAGACAAACGTCAATATGTTGATTGACAGTGAACTAGGACACTTATTTGACACGTCAGAAAAAGGTGTAGAAGAGTTGGATTTGTTGAAAGACAGTAAAAATAATGAGGTCATGTTCCTGACTTTGAATGGTCTGGTATACAAAGATTACATTAAAACGCTCGCACAATTTTTCGTCACAGAAGTGAACTATTTAGCTTCTGAAAACTATATCTATAGTAATTTTGAACCCTTTTTATTGATCTGTGACGAGCCTTCAGTTTATTTGAACGACTCCTTTTTAGATGCAGTGAACAAAGGAAGAGGTGCTGGACTACACACAATTTTTAGTCCACAGATGTTAGCAGATATTGATCGAATCGATCCAATCCTTACACGCCAGCTTATAGGAAACTGTAATACCTACTTCATTGGGCAAGTCAATTCAGGAGAAGAAATCGATACGTGGACGTCATTGATCGGGACCTATAATGATATTGAAAAGACGTCGATGGTGGAACAAGAATATGGTTATAGTGATTTAGAGAAGACCGATTGGATATCTTCTAGAGGAACGGTTCGTAATGTTCGCAACTTCATTGTCCATCCAGATGAGTTACGAGACGTTCGACAAGGAGAGTTCATTGTCTATCGAAAATCGAAAAGTATTCGAGAACAAGCGAGTCGTGTCTACGTTGTAAATGCAGCGAACCGTTGATTTTCAGCAATGTTTTTTGAGAATCCACCGTGAATCCACCGAGAAACCGGCGAGAATCCACCGAGAATTGGAGTCCGTGGGCGCCTTGCCGCAAAACGTTGTCACACCAAGGTTTATTCTTTCTTTTTGCTAAAGCAAAATTCCTGACCATTTACGTTCAACGTGGGAAAAATCCCACTTATTAACGTAAATGGTCAGGAACCGAAAAAATAAACCTGTGACAAATGCGGCAAGGCGCCCACTAAACGCTAAAAATTAATGACTATCTGATGAATATGTAAAAGCAAAACTTTAGGTGGTGTTGTGGTGATGGTAGTGATGAAAAGGATCAACCCCCTCCCCCCATTCATGGGGGTCTCAAACTATCACCCTCCGCCCTCTTTCAATCTTTGAAAGAGGGGACTTACAACTACCCCTTGCGCCTGCGCCCCTTCACCAAATCTTGAAGGGACTGTCACAGAACATAAGCCCAAAAGAGAGAGAGAACAATTGACGGAGTCTAATCTGAAGGAAAGGATGATAAGAATTCGAGAACTACTTTATAGTAAACATGTCGAGGTTAAAAAAGAGAATGCCGAGTGGCTAATATTGAACGTATTACATGAACTAAGAATCATGACAGCTAAACAAATAGTCAGGATGATGAATCAAGAATTTCCATATAGCTTGGCTTCACTATATAGAAGATTAGCTACACTGAAAAAATTAGACATGATTGATTATATAACTATTCAAGAAGACCAAAATATACGTTACTTTTTTCTGACAAAAAAAGGTCATAACTCGATAGGTGGAATTTATAGTTTCCCAAAAGTTCCTGAATACAATTTGAACCACCATATTGAAGTCACTAACTATCTCATTGAATCCATGGACTTGGCAAAGAAAAAGCCAACGTTTATACTGGCTCAATCGGAACGTAGACAGATGTACGAGAAAAAAGATATGTCTAAAGCAAAAAAAGGAACACTGTTTCATGTTTCAGATTATGTTTTACGATTTGAAAACCAGATGGCAGAAGTTAGTAACTGGCATTTTGAAATTGAGCTAACACTTAAATCACAGAATCGATATACGAAAGCAATTTTTCCAAAGTATCTTCGGTTGCTTACACAAAAAAGAAATGCGCAATTGATTTATGTCACACCAAGTAATATAATTTATAACTCCTTAGATATGTTTAAAGAATATTTTATGCTCAAGAAACAAGACGAAGAGCTGAAATCAATCGATGCTTCTGCTTTTGATCGTCTTCATATTGTATCGAGTAAAGAATTCAATGGAGTATTGAAAAAAATGTTAGAAGAAAATGATTTTATAAATGAGCGTTGAACTAATTTAAAGGATAAGTTTTTTTGTTGCCCCGACACTCCGACCGCCACCACCGTTTACGGGGCAACAAAAAAAGGAAAGCAAGCTTTCCGGTTTTGGCATTTATGTAGTTTTTTTAGCAGTATCGTGGTATAATCAATATGTAAAGAAGAGTTGCGCTAACAACTCTCCCTATGACAGCACCGTTTAAAGAACGGTGACCGCTAACTGTATATCTTAAAAAGAAATAGCTAGTCCTCGGCTAAAGTGACGGCTATTTCTTTTTGTCGTTGTTTACTATCGCTAGAATACCAAAAATGATTGTTGCGATTAAAGAACCGAAACTAATCATTAATGCTAGCGCTGTTTCAACAGGCAAAAGGCGTCTCCTTTCATAAGATTTCGGAAGTACGATCATACGCACCACCTCACTTTCGATTGGATAGCCACCGTCATTAAACTTTACTGTCACCTACTATTATACCATAAAAACCAGTATGAATCCTTAACTCTAAGGCATTCATACTGGTTTTTTGTTTGTTAGTTAGACGTATTTCTTCCTTCGCTCCAACCGCCACCGCCGCTACGGAAGAAGCCATATATCTACTACTTAAAAATCTAAAAGAAAGAGGAATGATGATGGATAAAGATTTTATTCAACAGGTTGAGAGATGTTTAAAACAATTAGGAGAAACAGAAGATCGAAG
>Ga0308156_1001605_pt1 | contig 24991 bp, 19 predicted proteins | sample PhyAR2_FD_201041 | JGI IMG/M metagenome (GOLD analysis project Ga0308156, IMG submission 201041) | Phyllosphere microbial communities from UC Gill Tract Community Farm, Albany, California, United States - DLSL A.R2 | ecosystem: Host-associated > Plants > Phyllosphere > Unclassified | place: USA... | reverse complement strand
ACCGAGACCACTGCCATGCGTGACGCGGATGCCAGCCTGCTGGTATTGCAGAGGCTGTCCGATATGGGCGTGGATATTTCCATCGACGATTTCGGTACCGGCTACTCGAGCCTGATGTACCTCAAACGTCTGCCGGCCAATGAGCTGAAGATCGATCGCGGCTTCGTCCGCGACCTGGAGCATGACAGCGACGATGCAGCGATCGTCTCGGCAATAGTGGCTCTAGGCCAGGCGCTGGGCCTGCGTATCGTTGCCGAGGGTGTCGAGACCGACAGTCAGCAGGATTTTCTCACCCGTCTGGGCTGTGACTCGTTGCAGGGTTATCTGATGGGCCGACCGGTGCCGGCAGAGCAATTCATGGCAGGGCTCGCGCCGCACGAAGCGCCTCGGGTCAGCTAGACTGCAGTGCGCAGGACAAAGGAGGGGATGAAAGCGGCCATTTCATCTTCGACAGCTTCAATGATGCGCTCGACATCGCTGGCGGCCATGATCGCGCTGCAGGGGATACCGGCGATGGCCAGCACGGTTTCGCCCGACTCGCGATCGAACAGGCGCACAATCATGCTGCGCGGGGCATCCATGCTGGCTTCAAAGCCCAAAGGATGGAAGTGCCAGCGCATCACCTGGCAAGCATTGGGAAACGTCATCTTGTTCATGCTTGCCTCCTCGACCTTGTGTAGGAAAGGGTTGAGTGTTGCGCTGTCAATTGGCGCCAAGGACTGTAACCTTAGCACCTGAGGCGGTAGTTTCTCGTACAAAAGATGACATTTATACCAATGCTTGAACTCGGTCACAGCTGGCGCATTGAGGCAAACGTTTTCGTCGGCATATTCAGCCCAACAAGCCCGCGGCGATATTGATGGTGATCCCCAGAATCGCCGTATTGAAGACAAAACCCACCAGAGATTGCGCCAGAACCACCCGGCGGATGCCGCGGTCGGCAACGCCGACGTCGGAGGTCTGGACGGCCACGCTGAGGGTGAAAGCGAAGTAGTGGAAGTCCCAGTAGTCCGGGTTGCGCTCGCCATCGGCAAAGCGCAGGGGCGGTTCTGGCAGTGCCGAGGTGTAAAACAGTCGCGCGTAATGCAGGCTGAAGATGCAGCCGATCAGCAGCCAGGAGCCGGCTACGGTCAGCCCGGTGTACAGGTAGTGCAGCGTCAACTCGCTACCGTGCAGGTCTTGCCTGGCTGCCAGTTGCAGCACCACTGCAGCCAGGCTGGCAATTGCCGCCAGGCAGACCGCGAACAGCACCAGGCCGGCATTCTCGTCTTCGATCTGCGCGACCTGGCGAACCTTGGCCGGTGTGGCCCGCCAGCTGAGCCACAGCACCAACAGCACATACAGCCAGACACCCAGGTTCCAGCCGGCCAGCAGGTGCTGGATCAGGGTTTCGGCCGGAATCAACCAGCCGCCAACCAGCCCGGCAAGGGTGGCGATCGTCAGGCGAGGGTGAGAGCGGGTCAGACGGTGCAGTGCCATAGGGCCTCGCTGGCAGGGGCGGTGAGCTTTACTTTAGCGCTTTGGGCTGGCGCGGTGCATAACATCGCAAGCGTCGGTGCACACGGGCACTTGCTGGTCAGCAACGGCGTGGTGTTTCCGGTACCATCTGGGCAGCTCGAAGGGCCAAACCTGTTGCATATCAAGATGATGGCATTGATTGCAGCTTGAAGTTCAAGGAATAGGATTCATGTTTTGACCGATTCTCTGCAAAACCCCCTGTTGCAGTATCTCGCCCGGCTGGCGCCTTCCAGTCAGCTGACCATGCGCTACATTCTGCAGGACGCCGCCGACCGGCTCGGCTTCATCGACTGTGATATCGCCGACGTGCCCTGGCACCGGCTTGAGCCTGGGCACATCATCGCCCTGGTCGCGGCGCTGCGCACAGACGGTTACGCGCCCAATACCTCTTCGCTTTACGTCAATGCCGTGCGTGGGGTGATGAACGAAGCCTGGCGCCAGGGCTTGATAGGGCATGAACAGCTGCTGCGCATGCGTGAGGTGAAACCGGCGCCCGGCAGTCGGCTGCCGCCTGGGCGCAATCTGCGGCGCAGCCTGATTCGTGAACTGATGGATGCCTGCGCCGCCGACTCGCGGCCGCAAGGTGTGCGGGACGCTGCGATCATTGCACTGCTGTACGGCACCGGCATGCGCAAGTCCGAGTCGGTGGATATCAACCTGGCGCAGGTCGATTTCACCGAGCGCAGTTTGCAGGTAGTGGGCAAGGGCAATCGGCAGTTGGTCAAGTACGCACCGGCCTGGGCGTTCGAAAAACTCCAGGCGTGGCTGGACTTGCGCCGTGAGCAGCTACCTGTCGGCGAAGCCGATGATGAGTTCCTGTTCAATCGCATCCGCCGCGGCGACCACATCACCCGCGCGCGCATCACCAAGCATGCGATCTATTACATCGCTCGCCAGCGCGGCGCGCAGGTCGGGGTCAAGATCATGCCGCATGATTTTCGCCGGGCGTTCATTACCCGGGTCATTGAAGAGCATGATCTGTCGATTGCGCAGAAGCTGGCCCACCATGCCAATATCCAGACCACGGCGGCCTACGACCGCCGCGATGACAACGAGCGGCGCAGGGCGGTGGATCGGTTCGACTACTGAGGCGCTTGGCTATGCAGGTCAGGCGACGTCGATCAGCACGATTTCGCTGTCTTCCAGCGCCGTCACGGTCAGCACCGGTTCTTGCTCGATGGCCAGACCATCACGCGTCTCCACCCGCACGCCGTTGACCTCGATACTGCCTTTGGCGGGTACCAGATAGCCCCGGCGGCCTTCATCGAAGCTGTAGCGTGCGGTTTCACCGGCCCTTAAGGTGGCGGCTACCAATCTTGCGTCGGCACGGATCTGCAAACTCTGCTCGTCGCCGCTGCGACCGCTGGCCAGGGTCACAAAGCCTTCACCGCGTTCGCCCTTGGGAAACGGGCGAACGTCCCAGGCCGGTGCTGCGCCAACACGTTCAGGGATGATCCAGATCTGAAAAATCCGCGTGTCGACCTTCTCCAGGTTGTACTCGCTGTGGACGATGCCGCTGCCAGCACTCATGACCTGCACATCGCCGGCCTCGGTACGGCCCTTGTTACCCAAGCTGTCCTCGTGGCTGATCGCCCCTTCACGGACGTAGGTGATGATCTCCATGTCCCGATGCGGATGCGGCGGGAAGCCGCTGCCGGCGGCGATCAGATCGTCATTCCAGACCCGCAGGGTGCCCCAGTGCATGCGCGTTGGGTCGTAGTATTCAGCGAATGAAAAATGATGATGAGCATCGAGCCAGCCGTGATTGGCGTGGCCCAAGCTGGTAAAAGGTCTGAGGTGCAGCATGACTGTCGGCTCCCTGAATAGCGTTGGATGGACGCCATGATGCAGCTAAAAAGAATCGAATATAAGCGTAAATAACGGCTTAAAACCATCGTCTTAGCCGATGTATAGGGCTGCAGTCAATTATGCGATTCATCGGCTAATAGGCTGATGTGCAAGCAATTGCTGGCGATTTTCACCCGTTGCAGCCACCATAAGCCGATGTATTGATCGCACTGGAGTGACCGTGTCCCACGAGCTTCCCAAAAGCCCCGCCCAACTGATTCCACCTGCCCAGTTGCCCTGGTTGCGCCGTTTGGCCGCACGACTGTTGGGCCGAGGCTTGAGCCGGCTGCAAGCGCAGCACCGCGACTCGTGGTTTCTCGGCCACGCCACCGGGCAGCGCAGTGGCCATGTCGATGGCTTGCGCGAGGGCTTTGAGCAGGGCCGCGCCGAGGGTTATGAAGCCGGCCGGCAGGTACTGGTGATTCGTGATACCCGTCCAGAGCAGGGCGCAGGCCCCGGGCAAGACAACTACCTGTTCGACGACTGGCGTTTGCCGGTCACTGCTGAACTGAAAAAGCGTTTCAAGGCTGATGTTGCCCAGCGTCTGCCCGCAGCTGCGCAGCCCAGCGCCGCGCAGTGGAAGCTGATCTTCAGCGACACACCGTCGACCTGTGTGGTGGCGGGCGCAGGCGCTGGCAAGTCGACTTCGCTGGTCTTGCGCATCTTGTTGTTGCGCCACTACCTGGGCTACGAGCTGGATGCGATGACCGTGGTGACCTTTACCCGCGAGTCACGGCTGGATTTCATCAAGCGTCTGCAGCAGGTCTTCGACTACTGGCAGATCAGCCTGGCGCCCGCTGCAGCCCGTGAGCTGGTGCGTACTTTTCATTCGCGTATACTGCCGCTGGTGCGCAGCCTGCCGAGCTTTGGCCAGCTCCGCGCATTCGAGAACCTGGGCAACGACAACGAGGGTCTGAGCGAAGCCGATAGCAACCCATTCGATCTGCGCCTCAATGATGCCCAGCGCCAGCAACTGAACAGCTGCTACAGCGACCTGCTTGGGGGCAGCCCGCGCTTTGCCGAGCTGATCTCAGCTCTGCGTCGCGAGGCCTTGCAGCTCAAGCCGTTGGACCCGGATCACCCGGATGTGCAAAAGCGCGCGCAAGTGACCCAACTGGCTGCTCAGCGCGATGAAGAACTGTGTGATGTGATTGAGGATCTGTGGTTCGGCGCGGGCGCCTGGCCGATCAAGGGCATCGAGCCTTGCCGCGAAACGGTGCAGATCCGCGGTAGCCAGTTTCACGTGCACGGCCGCCTGGCTGGGCAGGACGCCCTGGTGGTACTTGGCTTTGATCCAAGCGAAAGCGCCCAGTACCAGCGTCCCGGGGCCAAGCTTACCGTCCGTGCAGAATGGGCGGTGAAGCGCACTCTGTTTCAAGCATTCTGCGATAAGTCACTGATCTGGCTGGATAACTACGCGAGCGCCAAGCGCTTGGCTGCCACTCTGGCGGGTGATGCGGTGGCTGGTCCGGGCTTTGAGTACAAGGTCAATGGCGAGCTTGCCCCGGCGCCTTTGCTCGATGCATTTGTCAGCGCCGCCGCCTTTATCGAGAACCTCGGGCTGGATGTCAGCGCCGCCGTGAGCGCCATGAGTTTCCCTCCTGGCGATAACGATGCGGTGTTTTTCGAGGCGCTGGCGTTGTTCTGGAAAGCGCTGGAGTCACATCTGTTGGCGCAGTCTCCGCCGGTGATGAGCTACAACCGCATGTTCGCCTTGTTTGGCGAGAACAACCCAGAAAATCTGCGGCTGTTGCCCGATCCATTGCTGCGCCCGTTGGCGCACCTGATGATTGACGAATTTCAGGATGTCTCGCCACAGATCGTCAGCTGGTTGCGAGCCAGCCTCGCGGAGATTCGACGGCGCGGCCCAGCCATGCATGTTGCACGCAACGCCCAGCATGCATCACTGATGTGTGTGGGTGATGATTGGCAGTCGATCTACGGCTGGCGAGGCAGTTCGCCCAAGTACTTCATCGAATTCAGCAAGACGTTCCCGTCGCCGGCGAACACGCGGGTGATGCTTATCGACAATTACCGCAGTCAGCAGCACGTGATCGATGCGGCAGAGCACATGGTCAAGGGCACCGCGGCGATCGCCGGTAAGAAAGCCCGGGCCAGTGGCCCCGCGGCAAGCCTGCCATTGTCGCCGGTCAAGGTGCTTGAGCGTGATGAGGCTGCGCTTGGTCAGACGGTGCTCGAGCACTATAAACGCGGCGAATCAGTGATGATACTGTTTCGAAAAAGCAGCGATAAGATGCTGATTTCAGAGCATATAGAAGAAGTATGCGCGATGGATGCGAGTGTGCCGGCAGCGCAACGTCGACTGCGTCAGCTGACCTACCACAGCGCCAAGGGGCTGCAGGCCGATACGGTATTCATGCTCGGGGACTGTCAGTATCTGACCAGCTCTCCATACAAGAATCAGGTCTATCGTCTGGCTGGGCTGGGCCGCGCCGGTGATGCGCAGGCATTCGATACGGCGCAGAAGGAAGAGGTGCAGCGGCTTGCCTATGTCGCCATGACCCGAGCGGTCAGACACTGCTATTGGCATATCGAAGCGGCCCGCAGCGAAACCGCAAAACTGCCGCGGGCGGCTACCCAGGTAGATGGCCGGCAGGCCTTCTTCGAAGACCTGCGCGGCAGTTAGCAGCGTCAGGCGGTGGTGCTTTCCAGGCTCCTGGTAATGCTCTCGAACAAGCCTTGCTCAACGGCTTTCTGCTCCAATAGCAGTGCATCGATCGCGGTTTGATACTGAGCCGAGTTCAGCGGGATCCTCAGCAGATTGCCGCTTGTGTCCAGCAAGGGTAGGCCCAGCGCCGTCTGCAATGTCTTGATGACCGAGGCCGAGAGCTGGGTGACCGGCTCGTTGCTTTCGTCCAGGCAGTAGTCGATGTAGTCGAGCCCGGCACGCCAGTAGTCGGTCAACGCCAGGAACTGATCAGCGTTCTGCCGGCGCACGCTATGTTCCCACGCTGGTTGCTCCAGCAACCAGCTGTGCCGGGCCTGAGCGTCCAGATCAAGGCGGCGGACTTCGTCGGCTACGTTGCTGCGGATTTGCGCATTGAGCATCGCTACCTGTTCGTACAGCATGCCGCTGCTCGGTTCCGGATAGTCGAGAACGGGCGCAAGTTGCTGGCGCAAGGCCAGGCGAATCTCGATATCGTCGATCAGCCCTGCATGCAGCTCCAAGTCCGGTGCGGCGTTGACGTCGTCGAGCGGGTCCAGCGCTGGCAGGTTGACCTCGTCACCGGTGAAGTCGGCTTCTTGCAGCGCGGCCTTGCGCAACGTGCGACGCAGCGCGATGCGGTCGGCCAGCGCGTCGACCTGAGCACGCCTGAACAACTTGCGGTAGAGCTGCAACTGAGTTGCCAGAGGGCTTTCACTGCGGCTGGCAAGGTGAGTGAGTACTTCGATTTCCAGTGCACTGAAGCCATCCGTGCCGGCATCCCCACACGTTGGCGGGAACGCCTGGGCGACCTCGTCGAGCGATTGACGCAGCGCGCTGTCTGCCGCAGCTTGCTCGAGCAATGCCCAGACGCGCTTGGCCAGCGCCTCAGGCTGACGACGCGCTTCGGCAGACTGCACCAGTCGTTCCAGCACCCCGGACAGTTCAGTGTTCTCGCCATGATCGAAGAGTGAGATCCAGAGTTGCTCCTGTGCCGGCGTGGCATTGCCTCGCCAGAACATTTGCCACTGCGCCACCTCTGCCTCGTGCTCGTAGATGTTGACACCGATGTTGAGCAAGCGCGAGCGTGTCTCTGCCTCCAGGTTATTATAGTTGAAACGCCAGATTCGCCCCGGCAGGCCCGCACCCAGGTCGCGAGCGTACGGTGTGCGCATCACCGCCGCGAGGTCCGGTACGGTGTGGATCCGATTGAATGACAATTCCAGGTGGCGCAGCTGGTACTGTGGCTGGCTCATGAGGGTGGTCAAGCCCGGTGGCCAGGCCTGCAACTGACATTGGCCCAGCGACAATTGATTCAAACGTGCCATGTAGCTCAAGTCAGGCGGCACACCCAGCGGGTTGTAGTCCAGATGCAGGGCCTGCAGGTTGATCAGATTCTGGAACGCCTCGGCCAACGCCTGATCGAGGACGATGCGATTGTTGCTCAGTCTCAGTGCGTCGAGCCGCAGGGTGGCCAGAAAGGTCATCTGGGCATGATCCAGAGTGAGCTGGTTATAACCCAGATCGAGAATGCGCAGGCGACGCATGGCCCCCAGAACTTGATGTGCAGTGGTAGAGAGTTCACTCAGGGCGCAGCCGGAAATCTTCAGCTGGATCAGATCCGGAGCCCCACGCAGCGCGGTAAAAATCGCTTCACCGGGCAGTTGCGGATGGCTACTCAAGGTCAGTTTTTCCAGCTTCGGGAAGTTTGCAAAGAAATCGGCGTGAAGTCGTTGCAACTGCAGACCGTCGATTTTCAACGAGCGAATGTGCGGGAAACGCGCGGTCAGTACCGGCAGCTCGGCCAGGCGAATGTGTTCAAGTGTCAACGTGTCGCGCTCGGCGCCACCTTCACGGCGCCAGGAACGTTTCAACACCTCGGCGCACTGCTGGCGCTCCTCACGTTCAAGGATGTCCGCTGCGGCATTGGTCCATCGTGCCAGTTCATGGTGCAGGGTCCGCTGCTCGGTTTGCAGCTGCTGAATGGCTGCTGCGAGGTTGTCGCCCTGGGCCAGTTCGGCTTGTAACTGGTTGATTTGGCTGCTGTCCAGCTCTGGGTATAGGGCTTGCAGTCGTCGTGCTGGAGTGGTTCCGCGCGGTCGTGGTACACCGCGACCACTGAGGGGATAGCCGATCCGCCGGTCTGCCAGGCGCAGTGGTGAACGCACGCTCGAGGGTAGCGGCTGTTGCCCGATCAGCTTGGCAGCCTGGGCACGGTCAGCTGCTGCCGCGCTGAACAGCTGCGTGCCACGCAGTTCAGGTTGGCGGGCTTGCAGACCCTCGATCAACAGGCTGGTGTCGGTGTTGGCGAGAAACGGGCGATACAGGCCAAGAATCGCCCGATCGAGGCGCGCGCGTGCCTGCATCAGGCGTGCCTCCTCAAGCACACGCAGCGGAATACGCCCCGATTGAGCATTCATCTGCTGGCGTTCGACGCTGCTGGCATGTGCTTCGATTTCTTCGGCAGCTACTCGGGGCAGGCCGGCAAACTGTCCGCGCAGGCGCGTGACCGCAGTCGTGGCTGGTGCCTGAGAACCGGGGTAAAGTTTGTCGAACACGTCCTGACGGCTGGCTTCGAGGTTGTCGGCCAACTGGTTCTGCAAGGCTTGCGCGCGCTCTGTTTCGGTCACGCTGGCGTCACTCAGGACGCTGGCATCTTCCATCTGCGACAGAACGACTTCGGCCAGCTCGCCGTTTTCCAGTTCACTGCGGCTGATCTGGACCACCACTTCACCCAAGGCTTGCGCCTGGGCTCTGTAGAAGGTCGACGCCCCCCAGCGTTCGCTGCCTTCGAAGACCTGAATGACATGATCCTGCGGCCAGCGCGGTAGCTGCACCAGCTCGGGCAGGGCGAAATTGTAAGAGGCCGCCAGAGGGCGGGCGTTGCGAACGCTATCAATGATCTCGCTGACTTGTCGATCGGCTTCAAGGCGGGCCAGGGCATCTTCGAGCAGTGACGGCATCTTCTCGCCTGCCACATGCACGCGTTGCAGCACGCCGTCGTCAAGCCCCGTGCTGCGCCAGGCGCTGTCGAGGTCGGACGCACTCAATGATTCAGCCAAGCGGCCAAGCCGGCGCAGCAACGTCGGGCGATCCCACTCCAGTGGCGATTCGTGGGCCAGCCGCCAGGCTCCGCCGGCGCTACGTTCGAGCGCCGGTGAATACGCCTGGCGATTCTGCGGATGCAGTACCCGCCAGGCATCGTCCACAGCTTGCTCCGTTTGATAAAGTGCTTGATCGATGCGTACGTAGGTCCGCCCGTCGAGGTGATACAGTCCCGCTTCATCGGGTGCCTGCAAGGCAGATATCTGGATGTCGCTGGCGTAGCCGGACAGGTTCGCATGCCAGAGTCGTTCTTCATCGCCCACGCGGATACTCTGCATTGCGTCGATGAAGCCGGAGGCCTTGAGGACAGCGCCACCGCCGCCGATTGCGCCGACGACCGCAATATTGAGCAGGACCGATTCCAGCTGCGCGATGGCCTCGGCGTTGTCGCCGTCTTCCCAGGCACTGATGCCCTGGAAAACACTGCCCATGATCTGCGCTGCGCCTAGCGTAAGCATGAGCGGGTTTAGCACCGGGATGAAGAAGGCGGCTACGTTAAGTATCGTCATACCCATGTCCAACCAGTGGAGCAGTTGTTTCTCGCGCACGTTGGCGTCGATGTCGGCAGTGGGCACGGCAATGCTGCGCGCATCGCTTTTGAGCCTGGCCACGTGCCTCGCTTCGAGGGTTGACCAGGGTTGGCTGGGCAACGGCTTGAAGACGATATCCAGATGAACCGATCGCCGTGGGACCAGCGCCTGCCCGTCGTGGTCCTCGCTGTTCTCGTACAGTGCCCGCATGAGTTTGACCTTTAGCTGCGGCTGCTGGCTCTGAGGGACAAAAGCGAGCAAACGCTTGCGCACCTGCGGGTCGAGCAGTGCCTGCTTGAAGGCAGTGAAACTGTCTGCGATCGATGCATATTCCCTGATCTGATCTGTTGTCCCGGGGATGTACAGTATGGCCGGGCCGCCCTCGGCGCTTCCCACCCGAGAGATGAACATGACTTCGTGGATCGGTACGCCCAGCAGCAGGATCTGCGAGCATCGCAGTGCTTGGTCGGCGCTGGCGTTGTCAGCACTCAGCGCGTGCGCTGCGGCGGCGTTCTGACTGCTCAGCAGGCCTTTGAGGGAGGCAATGCGTGCCTGCAGTCGAAACTCGTCGCGGCGCGCCTTGATCGCGGCATCGCGGATCTGGCTGGCCTGCGTGCCGTCATAGACACTGCTCAAGTGATCTTGAAACTTCTGGCCCAGATCCAGCGCCCGGCAGTGCCCGATGAAGTCGGCAAGGCTCAGTTCCGGCAGGCCAGTGATCTGCTCGGCGCTGCTCTGCAGCCGGCTCAGGCGCGTGGTGTCTTCAGGCCCTTCAAAGTTGTGCAGGGCGGCTTCAAGCAAACTGCGCAGTTGTGGTTGACCTTTGGCAATCACCGGCAACGGCGTGGTTGGCACGCTCGGCCCACCCGGCGGGACGGTCGGTTGCTCGACCTGCGTGGCTTGATAGACATACTGTGCCTGGTCAACCGAAGTGCTGATCGCAAGCCGCTGTTGCAGTAGCGGGCGGCAGAACGTACTGATGCCCTTGAGCGGACTCAGCAACGCTTTCAGCATCTGCTGGCTGCGGTCGCGCTCAGCAACTGCCCGGCGAATGGCATCCTGCTCGATGGGCAGGGCCTTGGCGTACCACGGGTAAGGTGCGCCCGTGGAATCCAGATAGTCCTTGCGTGCGCGGGTGAGCACCTGTTTGACATGGTCAGGGTGCAGCTCCTTGCTCCAGGCGGGCAGGCTACGGACGATTTGCGCGTGATGAAACGGGGGGTTGCTCATGGTCGCACTCCTGTCGAATTGGAGCGCCATCGAACCCTACGGCAGATCGGCCCTGGCGGTATATAACGCTGTTCCGGCGCGACGTCTGTAGCCGGCTGGCGATCCCGGCAAAGGCGATTATGCTTGAACTTACCTTGCTGCGATCCGAGGCGGTCTGCTTCGTCGTGCTTCGCGCAACCGTGATCCAAGACAAGCCCAAGGGCCAGGGTGCGGTGCTCGACTGTGTAGTACTCCGGCCTACTCATGCACGACGGAGGCAACCCATGGCGGCGATCAACAGCACATCGACGGGCAGCGCGCCCAAGCACAGCATTACCAAGGAGGAGCGCAAGGTCATCTTTGCCTCGTCCCTGGGCACAGTCTTCGAGTGGTACGACTTCTATCTTTACGGTTCGCTGGCGGCGATCATCGCCAAGCACTTCTTCGCCGGTGTCAACGAAACCACGTCGTTCATCTTCGCGCTGCTGGCCTTTGCTGCAGGCTTTGCCGTGCGCCCGTTTGGCGCAATCGTGTTCGGCCGCCTCGGCGACATGATCGGGCGCAAGCACACGTTCCTGATCACCATTGTGATCATGGGGGTGTCTACCGCAGTGGTCGGGCTGTTGCCCAGTTACGCGACCATCGGTGTAGCAGCCCCGGTCATTCTGATTACCTTGCGGCTGTTGCAAGGCCTTGCGCTGGGCGGTGAGTACGGCGGCGCCGCGACATACGTTGCTGAGCACGCCCCCAAGGGCAAGCGGGGTTTCTTTACCGCCTGGATCCAGACCACCGCGACCATGGGCCTGTTTCTCTCGCTGCTGGTGATCCTTGCCTGTCGTACGGCGCTGGGTACCGAGGCGTTCGAAGCATGGGGTTGGCGTATACCGTTTCTGCTGTCGATCGTGCTGCTGGCTGTCTCGGTGTACATCCGCCTGCAGCTCAACGAGTCGCCGGTATTCCTCAAGATGAAGGCTGAAGGCAAGCAGTCCAAAGCACCGCTGACCGAATCGTTCGCCCGCTGGGATAATCTGAAGGTGGTGATCATGTCGCTGCTTGGCGGCACTGCGGGGCAGGCGGTGGTGTGGTACACCGGGCAGTTCTACGCGCTGTTCTTCCTGCTGCAGACCCTGAAGATCGACCCGCAGACGGCCAATCTGCTGATTGCTGGCTCGTTGTTGATCGGCACGCCGTTTTTCATCATCTTCGGTAGCCTGTCCGATCCGGTGGGCAAAGCCAAATTCACCAGCTCTTGCGACGTGGCCAAGAGCTTGCTGGCCAAGCGTGCGATTCCCTACCAGAACCAGCACGCCGAACCTGGCAGCCTGACCCAGATCCAGATCGGCGAGCGACAGGTGCCCAGTTTTGATGGCAGCAGCCTGGCCAGTGCAGAGTTCAAACTCCGCAATGACGCGTTCACCGCCACTCTCGGCGCAGCCTTGAAAGAAGCCGGCTACCCGGAAAAAGCCGACCCGAACAAGACCAACTATCCCATGGTGCTGTTGCTGCTGACGATTCTGGTGATCTACGTGACCATGGTTTACGGGCCGATTGCCGCCTGGCTGGTCGAGCTGTTCCCGGCGCGCATCCGCTACACCTCGATGTCGCTGCCGTATCACATCGGCAACGGCTGGTTCGGTGGTTTTCTGCCGACCGTGGCGTTCGCCATGGTCGCGGCCACGGGCGATATCTACTATGGGCTGTGGTACCCGATCATCATTGCGCTGATGACGGCGGTGTTGGGGATCCTGTTCCTGCCCGAAACCAAGGATCGGGACATTACCTGACGCCCTGGGACTGCCTGCGGGAGCGGCCTCGGCCGGCTCCCGTCGGGCCTCGGTTCAGGCTATGTCAGCGCGTAACGTGAAGGCGTAAGCGGTGTCGACTGGCGCACGGTCAATGCGCCGCGCGGCTGATTCGAAGATGAACTCGAACGTGGGCTCATACAGGCCATCGCGCAGCACGGCACCGGCCAGTACCTCAACCTGGTACCAGCCGTTTTCCAGCTCGATGATCGGCCGGTTGCGCATTTGATAGCGCGCCAGTAGATCGCCCATGGTCTTGTTGGTGAAATGCTGCAGGATCCGCCAGGTAAACAACATCACCGCACGATTTTCCACCCGTAACCAATAACCCTCTCGGCGGTGTTTGAGCTGGCTACCTGGCTGCAGCAGGGCGGCGCTGACTTCATCAAGGCTGAAGATAACGGTATAGGGCAGGTTTTCGATGCCGGCCAGAGGCAGCACCACGCCTTCCAGCACTGCCCGATCCCCGCTGTCAGTGTGAGTAAATTCATAGGCAAGGTCGTCGGGCAGGCCGTTTTCTTCCTTGAAACGGGCGAGCAGCTGGATGTCGCCAAGCAGAAAATAATCAATCTGATCGTTGAGCACTTCGTTGAATTCGTAGCGCATGGGCCATTCCTTGCGTTGACGACGCTGGTGCTCAGTGGCGCTGAGCGATCTGGATCAGGTTGCCGCAGGTGTCATCGAACACGGCGACGGTGACCGCGCCGAGGTCGGTAGGTGGTTTGGTGAAGGCGACACCGGCTGCGCAGAGGCGGGTGTACTCAGCCTGGATATCCTTGACAGCAAATGAGGTGGCGGGGATCTGGTCCCGGCGCATGGCGATTTTGTAGGCTTTTGCCGCCGGGTGGTCGTCAGGCTCGAGGAGCAATTCGACGCCGTTGGGGACGTCAGGCGAGGTCAGGGTCAGCCAGCGATGCCGACCCATGGGTACATCTTCTTTGGGGGCAAAACCCAATACGTAGTGATAGAAAGCCAAAGCCTTGGCCTGATCGTCGACAAGAATACTGGTGACCACAATCTTCATGGGGCACATCCCTCTGTGACGCTATTGTTTTTATTCAAGTAAAGACGCTCGGATGAACTTCACCAGTGCGTCTTTCAAGTAGAGGCAGCGCCGCTTTGCCGAGTTCCCTGGCGGCTGCACAATAGCGTTGCAGTAGCGTCAGCTGGACTGGGCGACGTGCCCGTCCAGCTCGTCGAGCTTGTCTTCTTCGCCAGGCATGGCGGTGATCACACTGAAGTCGCTGATTTCGATCTCGCCTTCGCCGTAGCCCAGCAGGTGGAACGAGAAGGCCTTGCGTACACTCGGGTTATAGAAATCGAACTCCAGAACCATCGGCTCGTCGGCGGTCGCAACCATTTGTTCCGGCAGGCCGACTTGCACGTCCTGTTCGAACTCCTTGGCCTTGAGCTGCAAATGTGCGACATGGGCCGGGTCCAATGCGCGAACCTCCAGGCGAATGCGCGTGCGCGAACCTTCGGGCATTTCCAGGTACTGCGCACCGATGAGGTTGTCTGTCCAGTCATTGTCGGCGTGTTTGCCCAAGGCGATGCGGTTGGTACCGCCAAACTGGTAGCGCAGGTTCAGCGGGCTTTGCAGCAGCGAGCGGTCAAGGGTGGTGGCCAGATCGGCCAATTGATGGCCGACGTCGTCGCTGCTCGGGCCGAGGTATTTGGCCGTGTCGGCAATGAACCCAGTGCTGGCGTAATTGCGGCAGCGCTGCTGGAAGTCACACTCGGTATAGGTACCTTGGCCGTTGTGGTAGCGCAGCATGCCGTTGGTGAACGAGATCATCTCGCGACCGCTATCGTACTCGCGGAACAACGAGCGGCCGCCCAGCGCCGCCGGGATCGGCAATTCGAAGTAATCGAGAATCGACGTGGTCAGGTCGACATGCCCATAGGTGCCGTTCTTTATCTGTGGCAGGCTGGCCTGTTCCGGCGCCAGGGTCAGGTTGAAGCCCCAGGAGGAAGCCAGGCGCACACCGTCGATGCCATGGGATTCATCCGAGGTAATCACGACCAGCGTGTCTTTGAGTACGCCCTCGCGCTCCAGCGTATCGAGAAACGCGCCCAGCGCATCGTCCAGATACGCCACTGCCGCCTGCTTCGGGCTGTCGAAGCGCTGCAGGTAGTCCTCAGGTGCTGAGTAGGGCTGATGAGTGCCTACCGTGAGCAGGTTGAGCATCCATGGCTTGTTCTGTTTGCGCAGTTGGCTCAGGTAGGTGTGAGCGCCTTCGAAAAACGCGCGGTCGTCCTTGCCCCAGGGGAACTCCAGATAGTTGGCGTTGCTGAACCACTCCAGCCCATGCACATCTTCGAAGCCAATGTGCGGCATGACCCGGTCCTTGGCCATGAAGCGCAGTCCGGCGCCCTGCAGAAAATGCGTGCTGAAACCCGCTTGACGCAATTGCGCGGGCAGACAGGCCTGGTTGCGTTGCTCCTGGATCAGCAGTTCGACACCCTTGGGGGTGCCGTTGGCGAGCTTGTCATAGTCGCCGCAGAGCATCGCATATAGCCCGCGGATGGTCTGGTGGGTGTGCAGAACGTAATCCGGAGTGTTCATGCCACGCTCGGCCCAGCGGCTGAGGTTAGGCATCAGCTCCTCGTCAAAGCGGCTGTGCAACGCCTTGCGGTTGGCGCGCAGGTAAGCGCCGGGAATGCCCTCCAGGGTAATCACCAGGACGTTGCGGGCGCTGCCAGGGCCGTCGAGCAGCCGCGGCGCGTTGAGGTCGGACTGGGTCAGACCGGCGCTTTCCAGCACCGGGACCGGCAGATTGTCGCCAAAGTGCTTGTTCGCCTTGCGCTGCAGGTCACCCACACCTGCCGAAAGCAACTGATGGGGCAGGTTGAATTGACGCCACTGGTCAGCGTCGGACGGTAGCAGGTGCTGGCCGGCCCAGTGCGTGCCAAGCAACAGTACTGGCAGCGCCCAGGCTTTGCGCGGCAATGCCTGCGGCACGGCGCCGCGCGTCAGCCAGATGCTCGCCAGCCAGGCCACTACGGCTGCCAGCAACACCCAGGGCAGCCAGGCGTGGGCGAGGGCGCCACCGGTGGAGTTTTCCATGAATTGGGGGTCGAACAGATAGTTCAGGTCGGCGCTGGCCGGCAGCCTGCCTACCGCGCTGACCAGCTCCGCCGAGGCCACCAGCAGCGCTGCCCAGGCAATCAATGCGGGCATCGCCAGCCACCAGGCGCAGCGGTGCAGAGCCAGCACCAGCAGGCTGCCAATGGCCAGATCGGATAAGTAACCAAATGGGTTGGACCAGCCCAACAAAGTGCGCACGCCCAAGGGGATCAGCAAGACCAGTACGGTCAGCGCCCACAACCGTGCGCGGGGGTGGCCGAGTATAATTTTCACCAAAGCGTCCTTCCTGCCATCAAACAGTCACACAAATCTGTTGGATGATAACAGGCGTAGCTCGGCGAGGCCGGATTGGACAAGGCAAGTAACCAAAACGCGGGTCGCCGAAGCGCCCGCGTGTGCTTGCCGGATCAGAAGTAGTAAGGGAATTTCAAACTGAAGGAAAAGTCTGGCGAGTCGTCGGTCAGGCCGATCGACAGGTTTGGCACGATGGTCAGGTTGTCGGTCGCAGCCAGGGTCATGCCGATGTTGAAGTTGGCAGCGTTGTAGTCGCTGTTGCTGATCGACTGCCAGTCGCCACCGTCAGGCTTGATCTTGCTCTTGCTGGCAAACTGATCCGACACCGAGAAGGACATACTCATCTTCTCGTTCAGGGCAAAGGCGATGCCGGCACCGATCTGCCACGAGTTGCCCAGTTTGACATCGCCCGGCACCTTGCTGTTGGCCTGGGCACTGATGTCACTGAACGAGTCTTCCATGTTGTAGGTGTAAGACAAGCTACCGAACAGCACTGCCGGGTCGAAGGTCTTGACCAGCGAGATGCCTGGCGTGATCGCCCATACGCCGTTGCCGGTCGGCAGGCTTTCGGGCACCGACAGGTTGTCGTTGGTGGGGTCGTTGACCAGCTTGATGCCGTACGGATCCTTGCCGGTCGGGGCTTTGACTCGCAGGGTGAATACCGCGTCCGGCCAATCTTCCGATTCATCGAGGAATTTGTAGGCAACGCCGACGTTGACATCACCTATGGTCGGGTCGCGCGTCACGGTGGCATCCGAGGTGACGGGGCCGGCTCCGCCAGCGCCGCCTGAGGAGTAGGTCGACTCGCGGTACACCACTGGCACGTTTATATCGAACTGCCAACGCTGATCGAGGTTGTAGCGCGCCGTCAGGTCGAGGGTCCAGTTGTCGGCCTTGATCCGGTCCAGGTTGATGTTGCCGAGGAAGATCGAGTCCAGCGCGAGGAAACCATTGAGGGTAAGTGCGCGGGTGTCGTAGTGGGTGTAGGTGATGCCGGTTTCGACGCTGAACTTGCCGCGGCCAAAGAAGCCGCTGGCCTCGTCATACAGGTTGGAAACGCTCTGCGCCGGCTCCGAGTCGTCCTGCAGAGACTGCCCGTACGAGCTACCGGATGCACCTGGCGCGCCGGCGGCCACGCTCTGGCCACCCTTGACCGATTCGGCAGGGGAACGGGACAGGCGCTTGGGCGGAGGTGCGGCCGGGGGCGCGGCTTCAACCTGACGCACTCGTTGCTCGAGCACCATCAGCGCATTCTGCTGCGCCTCGTAGCGCTGTTTGAGCTCGATCAGTTCTTGTTTGAGCGCTTCGACCTGAGGGTCGACAGCGGCGTAAAGCAATGTCGCCGGAGTCAGGCTACTCAGACAAACGATAGCTCTGATCGTGGTCAATCGATGCATGGATTAGCCGTCCCTTCTGACTACATGTGATGAGACAGAGCGTAGATCAGAATCCTAGAGTGCGAATGCCTTTGAGCTGGTCCAGATTACCGTTCATGGCGCCCGCGCCGGCGACGTTGTCACGCAGCACGACATTGAGCGAGGTGATGTTGCGAACCTGGTTGCCAGCGCCGAGCAACGTGGTGTTTTGCATCAGTCCACCTTGGGCCAGGCGTTGCACTGTACTGCCCTGGTTGTTGCCAGCGGCGATGTTCAACTGAATACCGGAACCGCTTGAAGAAACGCTCAACGAGCCTGCGCCGTTGGCGCCGACCAACTGCGTGCCGGCCGCTAATACCTGGCCTTGGGGTTCGCTGGCAGGAGCCTGGTTGCCGCGGCTGACATTGATGTCGACATCGTTGTAGGCGGTGTTGTGATCGCCAGCGGCACGCACTACCTGAGTGACGCCGGTGGTGCTGTTGAGTCCGTTGCCGCCTGTCACGGTGCCAGTGCCAGGGGCTTGCGTCGGAGCTGTGCCGGTGCCTTTTTCGTCGATCAAGGACACATAGAACTGCGGCTTGATGGTGGATTGCTGGATCTGCATCGCCGTGCGTGCGCCGATCACCTCGCCTTTGGCGTTCTCCCAGGTGCTGCTCATGACCAGGCCAAAGCTGACAATGCGCCCCGGCAGCACGTAGCGGCCGCGCAGGTTGGCCAGTTCCTGGTCCTTGAGTTCGATCGGTTGCAGTACCTGGGCATGGCTTGGCAGGCTGGCGGCGAGGCAGGTCAGTGCCAGCCACAGTGGAATCTTCATCGCGTGCTCCCGGAGCTTGCTGCCCCTGTTGTTAGTGTTAGAAGAAGTCGCTCTGGATAAAGCCGAAGTCCATCAATTCGGCGTCTTGCAGCGGGGTGAAGCCATTGACGCGGTTCTTGGCGGTCAAAGGTTGGGGGGGGGCTAGCAGGGCATTGCTCTTGTCGTAGCCCTGGCCAATGATGGCGAAGATGATGCCGTTCCAGCCCTTGATGAAATCTTCGGTCTTGTAGCGTTTGTGGCCCAGGACCGGGTCGCCGATATAGACGAAGCCCTTGTCGACCTTCTGCATCACCACGAAGTGCTTGTAACCGCGGATATCCATCAGCACCACGACCGGGATACGGATGCTGTTCAGGGTGTCGGTGGTGACCCGGTAGCCGCGAGCGCGCATGCCCAGGCTTTCCACATAGCGCTTCATGTCCAGCATCGAGAAGCCTTGCACGCGGACGATGTCCTGATCGGCGTGGGCAAGCATGCCCTCGATGATCTGTTCTTCGTTGACGTCCAGCCAATAGGCCTGGCGCAGAATGGTTGCCAACGCTGCTGCGCCGCAGCTGAAGTCGGTCTTCTGCTGCACCAGGTCAGCGAACTTGCGCTCGCGAACACTTTGAATGGGTTTGTACACCACCGCACCATTGGGCAGCACGGAAAGCGGCATTTGCGCCGCTTCACTCAGGCTGGCCAGGCAAAGCAAACACGCCAGGGCGATAATGCGCATGATCGGGCCTTCTGCTTCGGGTGAGAAAGGCCCCCTTGGCAGGGGGCCTTCGAGGCAACACTCAGAACGAGGTGTTGGAGATTGCCAGCGAGTTGCTTTGCTGGTTGCCGACACCGGATGCGACGTTGACGCCCAGGTTGCCGCTGCCGCCGTTGACCGAACCGCTCAGGGTAGCGGTGTTGGTCACAGGGTTGGCCCAGCCGGTAGGAGTCAGGACCTGGAAGGAAACAGTGTTGCTCAGGTCATACGAGTTGGCTTCGCTGTAGCTTTTGGAAATGTCGTTGGAAGACTCGGAAGCCGCCTCGACTGATTTTTCATAGGCAGAAGCAGAAGCGTTCTCGTAGGAAGACTCGCGGGATTTATCGTAGGAAGAATCGCGGGCTTTGTCGTAGGAGTAGTCACGCGACTTGTCATACGAAGAGCCGAAGGATTTTTCGAACGAAGAATCGTAGCTGGTCTGGTGCGAGGTATCGACCGAAGCGTCCAGCGAGGCGTTGAGCGAGCCGCTGGCGGTTTCGCTGCGGGTGCGTTCACGGTCGCCGTTGGTGAAGGTCACCGAACGCGCTGCGTCGGCTGCGGCGGCAAGCGTTGCGCTCAGCGAAGCCGAGCTGCTGCTGTTGGCGTTGCCGCTGGCCGAGCCATTGACATTGGCATTGTTGGAGCCACTGGCGTTGGCGCTGCCTGAGCCGCTGGCTGACCAACTGTTCGATCCGCTGGCGCTGGAGCTATGCGAGCCGCTCGATGCGGCGGCGTTGGAGCCGCTCAGGTTGAGGCTCGACGAGGAACTCCGGTCGTCGGTGGAATTGAAGGTGCCTTCGCGTGACGACGAACCGCTTGATGAGGTGGTGAAGCTCAGCGTTTCGACGGTGTAGCTGCGATCTGCACGGTTGTTGACGGTTAGCCCTGGGCCATTTTGATCAGCGCGGGCAGTGGCGACCGAGTTACCGATAGGCGAGTTGGTATTGGCGATCGCCATGGTGTTTTTCTGTTGGTTGAGGTCGCCGCCGGCAATGTTGATACCGACGTTGCCGCTGGTGCCAGACGCCGAACCGGACATCACCGCAGAGCTCTGGGTCGACCAGTTGTTGACCTTGTTGTTATTGCTGTACTGCTTGACGTCCGCAGTGGCAGTAGCGGTGCCGAACACGAAGCTGTTGTCCAGGCTGGAGTCAGAAGCAGCGTTGGCGATGGCCGCAGCGTTGTCCTGCTGGTTGCCATTACCGGCCGCAACGTTTACGCCGACGTTGCCGCTGGCGCCGGAGCCGGAGCTGCTCATTTCGGCTTCGTTGATGGTGCCTTCATTGTGCATCGTGTTGCCTGTACTGCTCTGGCTGTCGATTGCATTGGCAGTTGCGCTAATAGGGATGATGGTCGTGCGGGGCTGGTTGTTGTTGCCATTGCCATGCCCGTTGCCACGCCGATCATCAGCTTGTACAGCTACAGCCATGATCGCAGCAATTGCGAAAACCAGAGGCTTGATTGCCATCGAAGGTTTCATGGTGATTCTCCGTACTTATTTTAGGTTAAGTGTTGTTCTTACCTGTTTGGGTCAGTCCACGACCTGGACGCTCAGGGTGTTGGCCGTTCGATTTCCTACCCCGGCGCTCTGATTCAACTGAATGACCCCACGGCTGCCGGTGAATGCCTGGTTACCGGTAGTGACCTGGCGACTGCCAAGGTTCGGGTCAGCTGGATCGGAGTTGTTGAGCAGCGCCACGTTCTGTTGCATGAGGACGCTGTCGTCGATGCTTTGCGGCTGGTCACTGATGCTGATGCGCAGCGCATTGGCTTGCTGGTTGCTGGCGCCGCTGCTCTGGTTTACCCCCAGAACACCGGTGCCGTTGGTAAAGGCGTTGCCTTGAATGCTGGCAGTGGCGTCCATGTTGGCGTCTACCGTGGTGTGCAGGCGCTGGCGAATCTGCGTGGTGGCGCTGGCGCCGTGGCCATTGGCAAGGGCGCGGGCGTTGGCTTGCTGGGAAAAATCACCCGCAGCCTGGTTGACCGCCATGTTGCCCTGGTACTGGGCGCCGGAGCTGTCGATGCTGGCGTTGTTGACGACGGGTGACTGGGCGAACGCAGGGGCTGTGAGGAGCGTGGCCAGCATCAGCAATGAGCGCTTCATGTCATTGGCCCCCGCCGATGCTTTTCAGTACGCCGAGGCCTTGCTGCACGTTGGAGTTGACCATGTTGGCGATGCCGCTGCCCGAGCCTGTGGAACGCCCACCGGCCAGATTCGGCAGTTGGTTCTGGGTGCTGATGTTGCCGCCCAGGTTGGTGGTCTGCTGGGTGATCAGCGAACTGATGCCTGCGCCGCTGCTGATCGAGGCGAAGTCGCCATCGCTGAGCTCATTGGTTTGCCTGAGGATCTGCGCGGAAGGGTTGGTGTTGACGGTGACTGGGCTCGGGTCGGGGATCAGCGGTGCTCGCACTGCATTGCGCGTCTGCACGTCGCGGGTGATGACGATCAGCCCATTGTCGGCCTGGGCCGGCAGCGCCAGGCTTGCCCCCAGTGCGCAACCTGCCAGTAACAGGTGAAAGGTGCCTTTATCGAGTGTCGCCACGGTGGCAATTCCTTCTTCGGATCGCTGGCCCTGATCAGCGTTGCGAAGGAGGAGAGCAGGAGCCGTGCCGCTTTTACTAATTGCTTGGGAATCAGACAGCTACGGCCACATGCTGTTTACGCGTCGCAGCGGCTGTTTCAGCACTGACACAGTTTCCCGGACAAACAAGCGACGCATCGGCTCTGGCCATACCTGAACGGCGTTTGGTCGAAGCTGTATCACCAACGTGACAGCAGCGCTGTTTGCGCCGCAGGGCACGTAAACACAGGGACTTGGACCCAGTTCGGTGTGTCAGTGAGTTAACACTCGGTCGCGCAGGCCGGCGATTTGCCATCAAGCAAGCGCTGGACTGCAGTCAAAACCGCAGCGCTGCGTTGGGGCCAGCTGCCGCCGATGATTTGCACCGGTTGCTGGTTGCGTTGCAGCCAGTCCAGGCTGTCTGCAAAAAAGGCCTGACGCTCGTGCAGATCCGGCTGGCAACGCTGACCATCGGCGACCCAGTCGGCCCCGGCCGGGTCGAGCAGCAGGTGCAGGTCGTAGCGCCGCGCCAACAGCGCCTGTTCGATATCAGGCGGGCAATCGCCGAACAACGCCTTGCTCCAGAGCATGTTGCTCAGCAGGTGGGTATCGAGGATCAGCAAGTCGGGCTGGCGGGCCCGCGCGCTGTCTTCCCAGGCCAGCTGCCCACGGGCAATGGCCGGGATGTCGGCGAAGCAGGTATCGCGGCCTTGCTCGTCGATGAAGTGGCGGACGTACTCGCCCACCAGTTCGCCGCCGAAGTGTGCCTGGATTTCGCCACTGAGCCAGCTCTTGCCACTGGACTCCGGACCGCACAGCACCAGTACCTTCATGCCTGCACCAGGGCAGGGTCGCGCCGCCACTCGAACCAGCCGCGTACGGCGATCAGCGTGAACAGTGCATACAGCGCGGCAGTCAGGTAGAGGCCTTTGTACAGGAACAGGCCGACGAAGATCACGTCCAGTACGATCCACAAAGTCCAGCACTGCAGGCGCTTCTGCGCCATCCACAACTGTGCCACCAGGCTGAAGCCGGTCAGCGCTGCGTCCAGCCAGGGCTGCGCTGCATCGGTCCAGTGCGCCATCGCTGCGCCCAGTGCCAGGCTGGCCAGCAGGCCCAGGCCCAGCCCGGTCAGCATCGGGGTGGTCTGCAGGCGCGAGACCTGGCGGGCGTCTTCGCGGTGGCCAGGGCGAGTCCACTGCCACCAGCCATACAGCTGCAACACGGCGTAGATCAGTTGCAGGAGCATGTCCGAGTACAGTTTCACTTCATAGAAGACCCAGCTGTACAGCACCACCATCACCAGCCCGATCGGCCAGCACCAGGGGTTCTGCTTGACCGTGAGCCATACGGCGATGACGCCGAGGGTGGCGGCGAAGAGTTCCAGGCCGGACATCGGCGATCCTTGGGGCAGGGGAAGGGCGCGATTGTAGCCTGTGGGGCGGGGCAGGTGTAGCTGTCTGCGTAAGGCTACTGGATCAGTCGACAAGAGCTGATCCAGTGGCTCCAGCGGTCAGACCCGGAACTGGCGCAGCAGTTGTTCCAGTTCTTCGCTCAACTGGCCCAGGGCGAGGCCCGCAGCGCTTGACTGGCGGGCCGCCTCGGCGGTTTCCAGCGACAGCCCGGCAGTGTCGGTGACATTGCGGTTGATCTCCTCGACCACGTGCGATTGCTGCAGCGTGGCACTGGCAATCGAGGCGTTGAGCGCAGTCAGGTTGTTCAGCACCTGGCTGATCGCATCCAGGCTGGAACCGGCTTCGCGGGCCTGCGCGACAGTCTGGCGCGAGGCCTCGCTGGAGGTATCGATGGCTTTCACCGCAGCCTCGGACTGGCCTTGCAGATGCTCGATCATGGTCTGGATTTCAGCGGTCGACTGCGCCGAACGCTGCGCCAGCAAGCGTACTTCGTCCGCCACGACGGCAAAGCCGCGGCCTTGCTCGCCGGCCCGCGCTGCTTCGATGGCAGCGTTGAGGGCCAGCAGGTTGGTCTGCTCGGCAATCGAGCGGATCACCTCCAGCACGCCGCCGATCCTGGTGCTGTGCCCGGCCAGTTGGCGAATCACCTGGACGGCCTCGTCGATGGTCAGCGAAAGGCGGTCGATCTGCGCCAGGCTACCGTGGATCGCCTGCTGGCCATGGCTGACCTGCGCTTGCGCGGAGCGCATTTCGCTGGCGGCCTGTTCGGCGTTCTTGGCCACATCCTGCACGGCATAGGTGACTTCGTTAACTGCGGTGGCCACTTGGTCCATCTGCAGCGATTGCTGAGTGCTGCGCAGTTGCGCTTGCCCGGCGTTGTCGCCGACCTGGCCGGCAGACTGGGCAAGGGCATGGGCGGCACCCTGCAACTGGCCAATCACCCCCTGCAACTTGCCGTTGAAGCGGTTGAAGTGTTCGCCCAGGTAGGTGACTTCATCCTTGCCATGGGTATCCAGGCGCTGGGTCAGGTCGCTTTCGCCGCTGGCAATGGTGCCCATCGCCTGTACGGCCTGCTGCAACGGACGGGCAATGCTGCGCGCGATGAGCATCACCAGCAGCGCCATCAGCAAGGCGATGCCCAGGCCGATCAGGCAGGCATCGCGTACCTGGCGGGCGAACTCGGCTTGCACGTCATCGACATAGACGCCGGAGCCGATGATCCAGCCCCACGGCTTGAACAGCTGGATATAGGAGGTTTTCGCCACCGGCTCGCTGGCGCCGGGTTTGGGCCAGCGATAGTCGATCTGCCCGGCACCCTGACTGCGAGCCACGGTGACCATCTCGTTGAACAGGGCAAACCCGTCCGGGTCGCGAATGGCCGACAGGTCCTGGCCATCGAGCTTGGGGTTCACCGGGTGCATGATCATCCGCGGGCCGAGGTCGTTGATCCAGAAATAGTCCTGCACGTCGTAACGCAGGCTGCTCACCACTTGCAGCGCCTGTTGCTGCGCGGCGTCACGGCTGAGCGTGCCTGCGGCCTCAAGCCCTTGGTAGTAGGCCAGCACCCCGGCCGCGGCCTGTACCACGTGTTCGGTCTTTTCAGCCTTGGCTCGATACAGGTCACCATGGATCTGGCGCAGCATCACCAGGCCCAGCACCACCAGCATTGCCACTGCCACCAGCAGGATCAGCCACAACCGACGGCTGATCGACATCGACCTCAAGGTCTTCATAACAGGGCACTCCCGGATTGTTCTTGTTATTCAGGGGCATCCAAGCATGTGTGGCCTGCGAACCGTACTCGACCAAAGGCCAAGTGCCTGGCGCGGCATTTCATGGTGGATCCAGGCAAGCCTAAAACAGACTCGTCTGTTAGCATCTCGGCCGCTCAAGATGAAACCTTTAGGGAAACTCTGAAAAAGACTTCCTGATTTGGCAAAATCACCGGACACCAGTCGCCGAGCTTTTCAATGATGAAACAGATGACTTTCGCCGACGCCGAGTACGCCGGCAAGCGCAAGCAGACCCGC
>Ga0308156_1001594_pt1 | contig 25175 bp, 32 predicted proteins | sample PhyAR2_FD_201041 | JGI IMG/M metagenome (GOLD analysis project Ga0308156, IMG submission 201041) | Phyllosphere microbial communities from UC Gill Tract Community Farm, Albany, California, United States - DLSL A.R2 | ecosystem: Host-associated > Plants > Phyllosphere > Unclassified | place: USA... | reverse complement strand
AGAAAACCGTCCCGCTGATGCAGTCGCTGTACGACTGGATACAGGTGCAGATGACGGTGCTGTCGCGCCACTCGGATACGGCGAAGGCGTTCGCGTACCTGCTGAAGCAGTGGGACGCGCTGAACCTGTACTGCAGCAACGGCTGGGCGGAGATAGACAACAACATCGCGGAGAACGCGCTGCGTGGCGTTGCCCTCGGACGTAAGAACTGGCTGTTCGCCGGTTCAGACGCAGGCGGTGAGAGGGCGGCAGTATTGTACTCTCTTATCGGAACCTGCCGGCTGAACGGTGTGGAGCCGGAGGCGTGGCTGCGTTATGCGCTGGAGCATATCCAGGACTGGCCGGTGAACCGGCTGCGTGATCTGCTACCCTGGAAAGTCAATCTTACTTCTGTCTGAGCATCTGTACAGACTATTAACGGTTTTTAACCATCAGCTTACCAGACAAAGTCCGGACCTTTATGGCGTCCTGGCCACGAACGTTAAAAATTGCAGCTTGCGTGACAATAGCACAGAGTTTGCAGATAATCACAGGGTCAGCATGAGGCAGACGCGGCAGGATACAGCTTGCAGGATCACGGGATGATATAAATTTTGTGCGGGGGCTCAGCGAGCTGAGCTCGTTTTAAAAGAGTCGCTGTTTGGGAGCAATATGAGCATGGAATACTATGGATTCGTGTTAATAAAGTTTATCATTGGTTTTTTGATTGTTATAACCCACTTCAATCTGTCAGGAAAAACGCAGTTGTCCCAGATGACGCCGATAGATTTCATTGGAAATTTTGTACTGGGCGGGATAATCGGGGGCGTCATTTACAGTGACTCTATTCCCTTATATCAATATGTACTCGTACTTCTCATCGGGGTATGCCTTATTTCTTTACTTAACGCGATAAGCAAGCACGTTCATATTTTTCGCAACATGACTATAGGTCAGCCAATTCCTTTTATAAAGAAAGGGAAATTCCTGGTCGAGACTATATCTAATAAAAAAAACAAGATTGATATCCTTAATGTGTCATCTCAGCTCCATGCTCAGGGTATCCATTCCTTTCAGGAAATTTTCTATGCCCAGATTGAACCCGGCGGACAGATAACGGCAGTCTGCGAGGGAACTGAATTGCCCTCCGTTATCGTTATGAAAGATGGCAAAGTCCGGGAACATGCACTCAGTGAGATTGAGAAAAATACCCGATGGCTCGAAGATGAGATGAAAAAAGTGTCTGTGGCTTGTGAGGATGTTTTCATCGCTGAGTTCTGGAGTGGACGATTAACGTTCATTCTGAATAACGGAGAAATAATAAAGAAATCACATAAATAAACCCGGAGAAGTTATGGCGTTTCCCTGCTTTAAGAGCGGCGCGACTGGCCGCCGACAGTGATGCACTGCCAGCCGCGTTCTGCCGTATCAGGCCATGAGTCCTGTGTGGCTGTCATTCCTGATATAATATCAACTTTCTGGCAGAGACGGATGCGGCAAATATGACATGAGTTACCTGAGCTGCAATTTTTATGTGATTGCAGGCTATCATTAATAATATGCTATGTTTATTATGCGGTGAATCCCCCTCAGCGGCGGGGCTGTGCCACAAATGGGTGAATACCCAGGCCAATAAGCGGGTCAGGCTGTGGCATTCCCTGATTCACCGGGAGGCACCCGGCACCGCTCAGTTTTCTTTATGGAAGCTGATAGATGTGAACAGACGGACGCGAATCCCCCTGAGCGGCGGGGCCAGGTCAGACACAAACATACCATCATCCAGGCAATGAGCAGCAACGGCAGGTCAGGTTCTGACTTTTCTGACCTATCGGGAGGCACCCGACGCGTCCGGGACAGTTGCAGTTTTCAGCAGACAAAAGGCCTGCGGATTTACCCGCAGGCCTTTTTATTTATGCCGGATCCGGAGTTGAACTACACATCAGAAAAGCGCACCGGGATACCGGTGTGATTATTATGCCCTCCGGCTTCTTTCAGGCCCTGATTTTCCGGTATGCAGGATGAGTATTTACTCCCCACAAACCGGCCAGCGCACTGACAACAGCCCCCGCCAGAAGAGCGATAAATGACCATAGTGCGATTTTTGCCGCCGCGCTGGCAGCTTCATCTGCTTTTTCTTTTGCCTGCTTTTTAAATTCCGCGTACTGCGCCTTCGCATCGTTCAGATTACTCTGGAGCTGAGTCATACGGTTACTTACCTCCTGAACGGTTTTTTCACGCGCCTGAATGAAGTTATCGACGGCCTTGTCCGCCTCTTCCGGTGACAGACGGGTATTTTCGGCCAGCGCCTTTTTCACCTCATTCCTGTCGACACTTTTGCTGACCGCTTCCGCCCGTGACTTCATTTTACCGCTCAGCGTATCAATAATGGCGTCGCTGTTGTCGGGGTTGACGGCCAGGTCTTTAATCGAAGCGGTAATATCGCTTCCAGCAGCCTGAAGCTGGGACTGCAGAAACTCAGGCTGAAGTTCTTTAATGTTGCTCTTGCGCAGCGCCTGCAGCACCTGTCCGTCCGCCTGCGGGGCCGCGAGCTCAGTGTTCAGCCCGAGCCTGTCAGCGATATTCTGAGCGATATCCGCTGTTGCGCCAGATGCTTTTCCTGCGACGCTACCCAGTCCGCTTACCGCAGAGCCCGTGGCAGATGCTGCCGCGCCAACCGCGCTTCCCGCCATATGCAGAATACCGCCAGCGGCGGCGAAACCCAGCACGGAAGCAACAAGCAGAGATGTGGCCCATGAGAGAAATCCATGGATGGTACCATCCGCGCCCGCCAGCCTGCCGGCCACAAAACCGCCGCAGGCCAGGCTCAGTACTATCGAGATAACTGACCAGATCAGAACAGCCTTGTCAGCACCATTAATGAAATCGTCAGACTGAGGTGAAAGCATTGAAAAACCCAGGCTTGACCCAAGCGTGGTCAGCAGCAGGGACACCGCCATTACCGTAACCACGCCCGCAATGATACTGCCCCACGAGACGCGCCTGTTCAGTTCCGTTTCTTTTACAAGTTCCATTATAATCTCCATTTAGAAGCTTATGAAAAGGCGGGATTCATCCACACCCGGATTAATCTTAGTAAAAATATGGATATCTGAAAGCCGGTCAGCCGAAACAGGCATCACCTTTGCTGTCAGAGGGAGGTGTTTCGAGGTATGGACAGATAGTACAAAGCGCAATACGGTGCAGGTAATACGCTTACCCTTATCGGGAAAGCCGGATATAATCTGGATGCAGTTACCCTGAATGAAACGTGACATGCGCTGACTCCTTATCTGATGGGGGCACCCTCTTGTGCCGTGCCCCCACCACAGACGGGCGTCAAGCGAAGCATGCAGGGGCGACACCGCAGGCCGCACGCGCCGCCGGAGCAGACTGAATGTCCCGCGCACGGCGGGGAACGGGTGAGGATGGAGACGAAGTGAACCCTTGCAGGCGAAGCGGCCCGGCTACAGTGAGGGCACGGCACCCCATACCCGCCGGCTGACGACTGCAGGGCGTCGGGCGGCTCAGAAGCGGAGCGCAGCGACATCCTTTAATGTGAAAGCGCATAACAGAGTCAGGCCCGGACAGCGCGACGGGACAGGTCAGATGGGGTGCAGGCACCGGTGGCTGGAAGGGGGCGCGCCGGCAGGCGCCATAAATAAGGAGCAACGCGACTTCCATACTGAAGATGAGATCACGGAGTCCTGCCGGACGGGCAGGCACGGTATTTGCGGCGAAAAAATTTCCCCGCCCTTACCGCACCGTGGTGACAGGGCTGAACATCAAAAATTATCAAATCACCCCCAACGCTCGCCACAGCCTGGACTGAGGCGTACCGCAGCGAAGCGAGGAACGAACAGCCCGGGCGAGGAAGCGTCAGTGCAACGGAGTGACAATGAGCACGGCCACTCCTTTCCCGGCAATATTCACTCCGGTTTTCTCTTCTGTACGTGCGCCAGCATCGCACCCGCAGCTATCGTCAGTGCCCACAGCAGCTGCAGGACAACCTTCGCCACAACCCCGGGGTTATCCAGAAACAGCAGTGGAACAATAAACAGGCTGCTGCCGAGCAGCATAAACTCACCGATATTTTTCCGCTGCTTCGCAGAGATGCGGTCAGCTCCAGTTACCCTCAAAAAAATATTCTTATTGCTGTGATCATCGTCGCTCCTTATTTGGTACCGAACATGCCCCGCGCATTGCTGCGGGTTTCATCCTCTGCACCAGCCTGTAGAGGATGTTGTTCGGGGATATTTTCTGGCGGTGCCGTTTGTATAATTTCTTCCAGCCTCTCCGCCTGAGCAGCGGGCAGAACCGCTTTTATGACCTGCAGGGTTTCGCTGAACGTGGTGTTTTCGGTCAGCAACTCCGAGAGCAGGAACGGGATACGCTGATCGATTTTATGCAGAGCAAAACCACTCAGCATCGCTGCACGCTGTAACCTGCCCCGGTCCCCCTGCGGCGTATTATTCAGTACCGTGTCCACACAGCTGTCTGCCTGGTTTGTTTCCGGGTTCAGGTAAAACTGTATTTTCCGACGCGTATCCATATCTCTTATCCGATTTCAAACATACCGTTTACGAGGTCATACTGGGGAGAATCTGTTTTAAAGAAGCGCTCCGGCCGGATGCCGCAGTGCTCACGGATTGCCCCTGCCACGATTTCAGCACCACCGCCGATAACCATGACGTGCGTGTATCCCTCAAATGAACTGACCGCGTTGAGAACCCGTTTTGTCAGTCTGTTTTCAGACTCGGTCAGCGTACTTTTCACTTCAGGCAGACGCGTCGTGTCATTGATGCGCGCAGCCAGATAACTGTCGTCACTGCGGTGAATAATCATCTCATCAGCAAGATAGCTGCTGCCGTGTGTTCTGGCCACGCGCAGCACATCACGCACTGCAGACGTCATCAGCGACACGCCGATCGTTGAGTCGCCGTAAATTCGCGTTATTCCCGACATCCGCCCGGTCACCTGGGAAATATCAAGAGTGGTACCACCGAGGTCAACAATCAGCAGCGACTCCAGCGGGTCCATAGTCTGCAGAACGCTGAATCCGGCTGGGATCGATTCAGGCATCACGGCTACGCTCCGCACTGTAAAGGTTTTGCCGCCATTGAGAGTGACAGGCCTCATCAGACTCTGTTCTTTACGCCTGATGGCTTCATTATCAGGCTGGTTGTTCCGGTTGTAATACTCACTCAGCGGCAGCGTGACGGTGATATCTACTTCACACGGTACCAGTCCCGTCTGCAGCAGTGCATGATGGACGGCCACAACGTTTACATCGCTGTACTGCCACGCCACGTTCGTTGTCACCACGGCATCGGCAGCGACAGGGTCAAATGAATACTGCTCGCCGTTCATGCTGTAGTTGAACACTGGCTGTGCGCCGAATGGCACAGACCACTGCGGCTTGAAGCTGTTAGGGCTGATCATCTGCCTGATTTCGCCATCAGCTTCCCATTTCATTTTGATGTTAGTTGAACCGTCATCCATAAAAATTTTCATCTGGCGTACCTTACCCCTAATGGGAATTGTTGATAACTAAAAAGATACATTTCAGAGAAAAATGTGAGAACAGTTCAAATGCTAGCGTCATATGAGAAAAAAACCAAGTTATTTTGAGATAAATTGGAGAACTATAAGGAATGAAAATGGTTAGCATCTGAGGTTTTCAGAACGATTTGTAAGTTTTGGACTGCCCGGTTGTAGATCGCGTTGGTCCCGATTATTAATACTGTTTATAATTACAGTATTAACAAAGGTGCTCTTATGAATCGATCCGGCCTGTGTGCAGTCTCTGCAGCGTTAACCCACATACCTCTTCCTCTCCTTACGGAACGAGTGCCCGCCGGTTTTCCTTCTCCGGCCCAGGACTACGTTGAGGAGATGCTGGATCTGAACGACCTGTGTATTCGGCACCGCAGTGCAACGTACTTCATAAGAGCCTCTGGCCACAGCATGATAGATGCCGGGATCAGGGATGGTGACCTGCTCGTCGTGGATAAATCAGAAACACCCTCTCACGGAGACATTGTGATCGCTGCCGTGGATGGGGAGTTCACCGTCAAAGTCCTGCAGCTGCGCCCGTGCCTCGCACTGCAGCCGATGAACCCCTCGTTTTCCACGATCTATCCGGAACCGTACGCGCTGGAGATTTTCGGTGTTGTGACCTGGTTTCTCCACGCTACGCGGGGGTGAGTCATGTTTGCACTTGTTGACGTCAACAGCTTTTACGCTTCCGGCGAGAAGGTATTCCGTCCGGATTTAAAAAACGCCCCGGTTATCGTTCTTTCGAACAACGATGGCTGCGTGATCGCCCGCAGCGCCGAAAGTAAGGCTCTGGGTGTTAAGATGGGGCAGCCGTGGTTTCAGATAAAATCACAGCAGTTTCCGGTACGCCTGCACGCCTTCTCCAGTAATTACTCGCTGTACCACGACATGTCCGTCAGGGTTTCCACAGTTCTGGAAGAAATGGCACCGGCCACGGAAATCTACTCCATCGATGAATCTTTCCTGGATATACGGGGCATTGACCGCACAGAGTCATTTGAAGATTACGGCAGGCGCGTGCGTGAGAGGGTCAGGGCCGTGACAGGGTTAACCGTAGGCGTAGGAATGGGCCCAACTAAAACACTGGCAAAATCAGCCCAGTGGGCCAGTAAGGAATGGAAGCAGTTTGGCGGCGTGCTGGCACTGACTACGGGCAACCCTCAGCGAACGGACAAGCTGCTTTCACGTCAGCCGGTTGAAGAAGTATGGGGCGTTGGGCGCAGGCTCAGTAAGCAACTTAATGCAATGGGGATAATATCGGCGCTAGATCTTGCCCGTAGTAATCCGGCCTTCATCAGGAAAAATTTCAGCGTTGTGCTTGAGCGTACCGTGCGGGAACTGGCCGGCGAGTCTTGCATCGCGCTGGAGGAAGTCCCTCCGACAAAACAGCAGATCGTCTGCAGCCGCAGCTTCGGCGAGCGCATCACGTCGCTTGAAAGTATGCGTCAGGCGGTATGTACCCATGCTCAACGTGCGGCCGAGAAATTGCGACAGGAAGGACAGTACTGTCAGCACATCTCTGCATTCATCAAGACCTCCCCGTTTGCTCAGGGGGAACCGTACTACGGCAACGTGGCGGGAGAAAAACTGACGGTGGCCACTCAGGACACCCGGGACATCATTGCTGTGGCCATGCGCTGTCTCGAGCGTATCTGGCGCGATGGCCACAGGTATGCAAAGGCTGGCATCATGCTGGGAGACTTCAGCTCGGGAGCAATGGCTCAGCTGGGTCTGTTCGATGATACGCCGCCGCGCCCTGCCAGCGCGCAGCTGATGTCGGTGCTGGACAAAGTGAATAACTCAGGACTTGGTAAGCTGTGGTCTGCCGGGCAGGGAACAGCCCCAGAGTGGCAGATGAAGCGAGAGATGCTTTCACCGGCGTGGACAACGCGCTGGACTGACCTTCCCGTGGCGGTAGTCAGATAGTTATTGGACAATTTCCGTTCATAAATGAACTACAAAGAGAATGCAAATGTATTACACTGGAAATACTTTGATATATAGGATGGTGATTAAGGGCACCAGAAAGATGCCCTTAGGTGTGTTTAAGCAATTTATTAACCGATCCGCTGAAATCGGGAGCGTCCAGCCATCTGAGTGTGGCGTTGTTCCTGCTCCGGCTGTGCTTCCCAGTCGGTATACGAAAGAGCATTTTCAATAATCATACGTCTCAGCTCTGATACAGGCATTCCCAGCTCCTGTCCAACCCTGATGAGATCAGTCATCGACTTTTCGTAGCTGTTTACAGCATGCTGGCTCAGCAGAATGCCCTTCTTACGGCAAATTTGATGCTGATATCGCGTGGCAAAACCTGGCAGATCTTCATACGAAACCTTTAAAGGCAAACTTACCCGACGAATGATATTTTTATTTCTGCTGCGACTGCTTTTCTTTGTGCCACCGACACGCGCTGGCAAGTCGGTAAGGCGGGAAACCAGGTCGTCAGAATAATACGATGACGTGACCAGTGCATGACCCCTTTTCACTTTCGCATTCATATATTGCCCTCCGGTTTCGTGACAGAGCTTATTTTATCACAGGTGGATATAAAACACCCAATGACCTTCTCAGGGGACGGCGTCTTAGCCTTTTAACCAGCAAGTCCCCTCTCACAGGGAGCCCCCGCATTTCACGGGATTCATCCTGCTTAGTCAGCTGATACTGATAGCTACGGTAACGGGGTATCAGTACGGTTTCGGGCGAACTGATTGAAACCGTTCGGGCCCGGTAGGCCAGTGCAAAGCTTTCAGTGACGATTAACGCAACGGCCATGACATAACCTTTTATCGGATTGGCCTTTACAAAAGGGTTCCCCTCAAGAAAGCGTAGATTAACATTTACCCTGCGGCGGGAATGCCTTGCCAGTAAAACGCCACACAGTACACCCCGACACATAATGCTGACGTCCAGCTTGTCACGGTGCCGGATCCGGTGTCCGGTCCAGTTTATATTCACCCTCTCTCGGGAAGTAACGGTACGCCAGTGATCCTTGACAAAGTCTGCGTGAGTCATGTCGAGCCGTTCAAGAATGATATCAAAAGCCGCACCGTCAGGGATTTTGTGGCTGAGTTCAGTGCTAATTCTGGCTCTGGCAAGTATTAAAGCCATGTCTCTCAATTTTCTGTGTTCTGAAGCCGTTGCCATTCCTTCCCTACTCCCTGAACTGCGAACTGTCGACAGTGTTTAACGTAGTACATAAGAAATATATCATAAATCCCGGTGTGACTTGAGGCAGCTCCGTCGCACAGCGGCGCGCTGCAATACCTGTTAAACTATGTTCCCTCTGAACAAATCAGCATCCAAATTGAATACAAATGTAATACTCAAGTATTACGCATTTATCCAATCTATCGCACACAGCAAGGCATACTATATAGAAGCACACAACCATAACGACAGGATGATACTCCCCGGAATATCCGGATACCGTTCATTGAGGTATACCGAATGTTACCCGTTGCGCGCCAGGGATAAGGGGGCTCCTGCAGGAGGTTAGAATACACAGGTATCACCTTAAATACACATCTTGAATACAGTTGTAATACATTTGTAGTTCACACGAAAGTCAGCATATCCGCCCAGTCACGGGCGTCAAGCGTAAAGCGGATCCCCAGCTGCGGTGCGACGTCCAGCGCAAACACCTTCAGGTACACCTCGGTACTCTCATAGCGTTCATGCCCCATGTAGGTCTGCACCACCTTCGGCGGAACGTGATTAAAGAACAGGTGCATCGCATAGCTGTGCCTGAAGGTCTTCGGACTCAGCGGCGACACGGCGAAACATACTCCCTGGGCCTGCGCCCGTTCTGTTGCCTGCTTCAGCCAGGTCCATGCGGTTTTCCGGGTCGCCTCAAACAGGGGTCTCCGCCGGCCCGGACGGAACGTGGCCAGATAGCGCTTCAGATCGCGGACGTAGTCGTCATCAAGCAGCGGCACAACCCGGGCAATTCTTTCATCCTTACTCGGACGGCCCCGTCCCCGGCTGCGCTGCTTGAGGGTACGCAGGCGCATGCAGGGGCGCGGACCGTCAAGCTCCATGTCCTCAGGCGTGATGCCCAGCGCCTCGGTGATGCGTGCGCCGGTATTCCAGAGGGTGGCAAACAGCATCCTCTGACGCTCGTCAGGCAGGTGACTCAGCAGCACGGCCACTTCGGGTGCCAGAAGGTAATGCGGCAGGTGGGGCTGCAGGAGCGCCATGCGCCGCAGGGCGATCGCCGTCTGCCAGATCTCTGCCGGAACCGGCGCGCTGGTGTTTGTCAACAGCATCGCCGGCCCCCGGAAACGAATACATTTGTATTACACATGGAATACCTCAGTATGACATTTAAAGGTCGTACCGGCAGTCAGTCAGCCATTGCGGACTCCCGCCCATCTCAGATGGCCGCATGACAGAATGCACTCAACACGCAATACACGTGTATTACATTTGTAGTTTTGGTGTGCGCTGTGTGAATTCTTTGCGGTACGCGTGGGTAATCAGCTTCAGAATTTAAAAAACGTGAAATCACTCTCATGACCTATTCTGACGCGCCCGGAACGTCCGCGCCACAGGAATAAATCGCCGGAGGTACGGACGAAGGGTAACAAAATTCGAAATACCGGAGTAAAAGTTACACAGAAAAAAGGCGGTTTTGAGGGTGCAGACGCGGCCCAGCGTCAGAAAAGGGACCTGAAGTCAGGCGGGGCAGGGGTTGTGAGAAATGCCGGGGCCGAGGAGAGAGGGGAGACACTATGCCTGTTCTGTTACCCACTATGGCAAACGCACTCATGCAGGTTCAGATTCGCTACTTTCACCATCATCTTTCGCAGTACGGGCAGAAATAAACCGGTCAAGGCGCCGCTCCAGAACAAAGGTGAGACGTGGGTATCGGTTTTCAGAAATAATAGATTCAGCTGCTTCTCGCAGTTTATGAGCGATATCCTCTAGAGATAAGCTACTTACTATGTACGGTTGACTGATAGAACCAACATGACTCATAAAGTCTTTCAGTTCAGTGCCAGAAAAAGCGTAAATCTCATCTTTTATTGATGATACTGTCGAAGATCGAAAAACAGCTCTCTCTCTTTCTCCAGCATGGTTATATAACGAAACATGCTCAATGGCATCCTTTACACCTGCGTGTTCTTTTATATTGTCAAAAGGTGTAGCAATATGGGGAAGAATAGCATGTCGGATTTCTGCTAACTTATAATATGAATGAAAACCCTCTTCGGGTAACTTTTGTTTTACAATCCATTTACCTCTGAATTTATCCGCATATTTTTTAAGCACGGTTTTATTTTTCATGAAATCCAGCAAATCAGATATATCTTTAGGGCTGAGAAACTCAGCGCAATCCAGTAAAGATTTACATTCCTCACCTACTTCATCATCACTCTTTTTAAACTCCCAGTAATAGCTAGTACAAAATTCATTGTATTTACGTGTAGCTATTATCTCCTTTTCACTCCTTGTGGTTCTTTTTAAATATAATATCCAACTCCTTGTTATAAGATGGATATTCTTCAATAACCCTAAGGATACATGAAGCGATCAACCCTGCATCTACCAATCCCAATCTATTGATAATATCAAAAGTTTTATTGCTTAGTTTTTCATTTTCCGACTCCCTGAATCCTTTCATATGCATACAACTAATGTACTCTTCTGTATTGTCCCATATTCCTATCGCCTTGTAATAAACCCCAGCTGTTAAAACGATGTTTGGTATAATGCGTGATAGTTCACCTTCTTTCATCGCTCCACATTTAGAAACGATACTAGCACTGAGATTCAGTAATTTTTTATTAGCCGTATATTACCTATATTTAAAATCGAAATTGCTGATTCCAACCCTTTCCTATGAGGTATAGAATGTCCTTCTGCGGCTATTTTAAATGCTTCACCTGGAGATATATTGTGAAAAACCTCAACCTCCACTAATTTTTCGTTCATCACCTTCCACGCATTCAAGTTTTCCTGTGACATTTCGTTCAGATTCATTATCAAAAGAAATCTCGTTTGATACTGTGATATGTACTCGTTGATGAAACCCATAATTTTTATAACTCCAAGCTCCTTCTCCAACCTTTCGATATCATCGATAACAACAAAAGAATCTTTCAGATAGTACGGTAGTGCTATATCGCTGAAATCCAGAACTGCCGGAACCCCTTTAACGAACTGAGAGGTAACATTAGAGATGTAATTAGCAATTTTTCGTAATTTATTTCTAAAATTACTGCCTTGTTTGTCTTCGCCTAAAATATTTCTCAGTAACGCTTCTTTTACGGATTTTATGTCATTAACCCCAAAAAGAGAAACATATCGGGCATCGCTTATTTTTGTATTTTTGCTATTTTTTTATACTATGCCAAATATGTGTTTTGCCTGCCCCCCCAAAGACCAGAAATGGTGATCACCTTAGCATCATCTTGGAGTACAAGTTTCTCAATCCTTTCACGTGTTCTCGCTATAGACATTAAACAATCCTTTTTATTAACATTAAAATTTAGATAAATATTTATCGCCCCCCCCTAAACGACTTAACCTTAATCTTATTAACTAATTAACTTAATAAGGGGGCTAATAATAACTCTACATACAGACCATTTATCTGCTTCGCCATCATCGGCCAAGGGCTTTTTAGAAAAACTTTATTTAATTACTTTTTTTGTTTTTTACTCGGTATATAGCTCAAAGCGATAAGGAGAGGGATGATAAGGGCAAGAGAAGCCGCTAATAAAGCACCATATTCTTTCGCAAATGTAAAAATATTCGATCCTCCCTCATTACCATTGTTAGAAGCAACGAACATCCCCGTAGGGGCAGAATTAAGTTCAATACCCCAGTTATTCATGTGGGCTAGTAATAATAGCCCCGCACCCAGAATATATCCCGGCAACACTTTTGGATGCTCTTCATAATAACAGACCATGATCCCAACAAATGACTGCACAAATGCGGCGGCACCAATACCTGTATACCAAGCCGACGCGCCAGCATCCACATACAATGAAAATAAAGCAAGTATTACACCTAGTACAAGGCTGATAACAAGTAGAGACACTATTTCTGTTAAGGAAAACTCCTTAGATTTACGTATACCAGTGATATGACGGGTCATATTAAATCCTCTTTTATATTGATTGGTTCTTGGGATATAAAAAGATGATAATGAAATACAAATGTAATACCTTTTATGATCAGTCCCCACTTACCCAATGACGAGTCGCACTGTGAGCGCATCGATAATCTGAGAGTTTCCAGACCAGTGCTATAGCATCCCGCAGCCTTCTTCTGGCGAATTTTCCTTTCGTTATACTAATGAAAAACCCTTCCGTACTAAAGCTGCAAATATCCCCTGATTATTCCTTATGCCAGCATCCCGTGAATACTTACAACACCGGAATGGTGATGCTATCCATCCGATCTGTTTTATGTTGTAAAACACTCCGGCACAAATACATTCATCAGTGCCGGAAGCCATACATAAGAACCCTCTAAGAACTACACATCTAATCTAAATGTATTACAAATTATCCTTAATCACTTCCAGCATCTTTTCCGGGCCCGCCTCTCGTGCGAGATACAGTGCTGCACGGATAAGCGTGGAATCAGTGATCGTCTTGGTCGTTATGCTCTGTATCTCATCGGCCAGCTCACTACACATAACCTTCTCTGCCGGCGTCATCCTTACGGTTTTGGGGGGTTCACTGGTGGTCCGGTTACGGTTTACCTTAACGTTAGTTAGTCGTGAATGGCTTTCACCGGAGGCCACATCAGGTTTTTGCATTACAGGGCGGGAAAGTGGTGCTTTGGCCATTACTCTTTTGCTCCGTTGATTAGATTTTCCAACTCGCGCATCAGGCTGCGGTAGTCGTTGAGGGACAGAGCGCCCTTGTTGTAGTAGTGCAGCGGTACGCATGCGACCTGAGCCTGGGAAATATTTTCATCAGTACGGATACGGGACTCCATGAAGTTGCGGCTGGTGCGTTCGTTGGTCTCCAACTGCTCCTGCAAGTAGGTATTCATCACTTTCTTTGAGCCGTTATATTCATTGCGGAACACGCTGAAATTGGTGAAGCTCTCTTCCCGGATCTCATCAAGATAGTCCAGAACCACGTCCAGTCCGGTCAGCGCAAAAGATCCCCCGTCGACAGGTATCAGCACATGGTCCGCTATGTAAGCCGCGTTAGTTGTTGAAAGATTCAGCCCGGGGGAGCAGTCGATGAGGATATAGTCATACTCTGTGGCCACTGCCTGAAGATGCTTGCCCAGCATTTTTTCCCGATGATGGCGGGTTAGACAGTTTTCCATAACGCGCTCAAAAGAGGGATCTGACGGGATGATACTGAGATTAGGTATATTATCCTCACCACTTACGGCAGGGATAATTGCTTTCCTGATATCAAAGCGCTGGTTGTTGTAGAGGTCGCATATAGTATGCCCGAACTGCGCATAATACTTACGGCCGGACGCCAGGACCTCGGTTGAGTTAGCCTGCTGGTCGCCGTCAACCAACAGCACACGACGCCCAGCATGTGCCAGCGTCACTGCAAGATTCGTGATAGTGGAGGTTTTACCCGCTCCCCCTTTGTTATTCATGATCGCAATAATTTTAGCCGGCGTACCCTGTTTCACTACTGCTTGCTCTGCCATCAGAATTCCTTCCAGTTGTGTATTACAAATGTAATGCATATTGATGTCTGAGACCAGGATAGCACTTGGAAATGTAATACACAAGTACTACACAAGACATCTGAAAAGCTGACCAATGTAAGACTCCCCTGACAGATATCGCCAATTTGCAGGTTAGTCCCATTGGAGTCAGCCGAGAATACGGAAAGACTGCCTGAGCGGGAAAATAAATCATAGCGAGTAGGCGAGCATCATAAGGAAAAGATGCAGAACATTTTTTTTACGGCTTATCTTGCACTCGTATCCAGCCAAAGCACCTGAACCAGGAAATAAATCTGGTTCAACTACAATGTACTGTTCAGTAACGGAAACCATCAAACTATCACCATGTTCAATTCCAATATCTGCCCTGGGTAGCTCTCCGCTCAGTTCTTCAAGCCGGACTGGTGTCATATATTTCATTTTTTCTTTTCGGGAAAATCGGGTATGGCTGCCGCCGCATCCCTGGCTGTCGCGTCCCAGCTCCACCAACGTCTCTCACCGAACTCCTCTTCGTAGTGGGCCTGCTTTAAGGCCTTTCGCGCGAGGTATTCAGGCGTATTCATGCCAAACACCTCAAGCGGCACAAACTCTTCGCCGCTGACGTCCGTCAGCAGGAAGTCAGGAAACACGTCTTCATAGCGCAGCGGCTTATTGAACGCACGCTGTTCAGCCCAAAGTTTGTTCTCGATTACCGCTTCATACCCCGAATCCAGGGGGGATATAACGGGGGCTGACCACCATCAGCGCCATGTCGATAACCTCGCTGCGGGTAGATGGAACCGACTTTCCGTCCACGTGACGAAATGTGGTAACCGGCGGATTCGTTTCAGCGATCGCTATCACCTTCGCCCCCTTCCTTCAATGCCCGAGTTCGCTACCAAGGCTTGCCTCACAGCGCGCCCTGGCATCCGGTGGGATCCTGAGTTCAGGAAAACCGCAGAATAGTCCCAGAGGCAGCATGCCACTATTCAGCATCGCCTCTGTCTTTTCTGTCCAGCTGGCAAGCTGGGAAACCACCACCATGCGTTTTTTATTTTTGGTGGCCCCCCGGACCTTCTGCAGATTAGTTTTACTGTGCGCGCCGTCCCGGTTACCGGGTATTAGCATGACGTCGCTGAGCAGGGTCTTACCTATCCGGAGCCTCGCTGATATCTTATACAGGCGGTAACCCAGCCAGACAGTGCCACGGGATTTTTAAGCTCGAAGGCGGGATGCCAGACGATTATTTCTGCCTGATCCCACATAAAGTGAAGCAGTCCGAGCTGCTGCATGGCAGGTTCACGTTTCGTGGTCGCTAAAGTCTCAAGGACCGGTTCAGGGTTGTCGTCATCAGGTGCCTTTGGCTCATTTTTCTGCAGTACCGTCGGGAGCCTGATTTTAAACATCCCGTCTGCGCCTGTTGTGACCACACCCGCATCATAAATACTGGCCTGAGATTTGTCGGACCAGATGGAATAGAACCGGCAATTCTCCGCGTGCTGGCTGCCCTCATAGGGCCATGCGCTTCTGAATGACTGACTTTCAGTCTGAGGATATTCCCCTCCGTGCTGACAGGCTGACAGGCTGACAGGCTGACAAAGGCAGCTTACCGAAACAGTCTCGCGGTTGTTACGTGCGTGTCTTAGATAACGGTGCCACTCCACGACTTTATTTTTCTGAAAAGACTCATCACAGTTGATAACGCCTTTACTGCCAGTAAACTGAACGGGGAAAACAGCACCCTTAGCCATATCAGTTCCTTTTTATTTGAGGAAATACGATTTTAATTGCGATTTAAAATTTTGTTTAGTTTCTATTTTATCCGCAAAGTGGAGTTAAATCAAAAGATACCATAAAAACTGTAACTTATAGTTAATATGAGCAATGACTTTTCATGCTTTATTTATTAGGCTAAAAAGTGTTTTTTTAATTAATAATGTAAAGTTTTTAAATTTAATGACGATAACAAGATGTAAAACGGAGAAAAACATGAACCAGTTTCACGAACTTAATATACTGACATCACGCGGAGACTTAAGGTCCTCATTTTTATTAATTAAAAGCTACAGCGAAGGCGCGGCCCGAAAAATAATGAAAAAAGCAGGGTATTATGTTCCTGACGTTAAGGGATCGTCTTTCTGGAGATTTGTCCAGGATACGATAGCTACGGCTGCGAAAAACCTTACCTGCGGTTACAGGAAGGGTATGCAAACCCCGCATGCAGAACGCACGGTCCATCAGGTCGAGGTTTGCACTACGGAAATTTCACTCTCCGCTGAAGTTCCAGCTTCTACAAATGAGAAAAAAACGCAATCCTGCGCAAGGTCAGAGATGCATTCAACAGGTGCAGGAAACGTTTCTTCTGAAAATGTGAATACGCCAAAAAAGCGGCCTGCACCGCCCGAAAACGGCAGCGAATCTGGACTGAACAGATTTGATTTTTTTATGAAGGTTACAATCTTCTGGCTAATGGTTTGTTTGGTGTGTTATGCGTTACCGGCCATCTTATCCTGTGGGGATACACTATTATATATTTCCACATTTTATTTCCCTCCAGCGATATGGGCGCTATCCTTTTTCGCTCATCATTATGATGCCAGAAGGAATCGTAGGAACAAAATATATCTCACGTTCCACAGTGGGCAGGGGGTTTTCAATGCAGCTATGCCGCTGTGCGTTTATATCCCTAAAAATCCATTCAAATTGAGTTCTTTGATGGCTAAGAATACCTGTAAACAGATGAAAAATAACGACACACCAGTCGTCATGCGCTCTCATTTACTGTGCAATGTGAGTGTGAGAGATAGGTTCATCAGAAGAATGAAGATTGATAATATCCGCTGTGAAATGACTTCTGGGCCTGAGAAGCCGCGTGGGTGGCGACACTTTATGCTTTACTGGGTGACACCGGTAATCATCGGTTCATTCCAGTTCAGTTTCCCTTCACTGGGCAGTACAGAGTATGAAATGAAGCTGAGCCGCACGCGCCTGCCCGTCCTGATAGAGCGAGGACAGATCGCGGTTGGTGGCGTACTTGCACAGGTTCATCTCAAACACGGCGCGCGCCGCCGACCGCGTGGGGGGCGCCGTGGGCTGGACGACCAGCGACATGCCGCTGCTTATCATGTCAGCCGCTTTATCGGTGAACAGGTTCGCGCTGCCGATGCCCATTGTTGATGCCGCGCCCACAGCATCACCAGCTGCGACAGCGACCAGCCCGATGCGGTCGGGACCAGCGTGATAAAACCGGCAGAGCTCATCAGCGGATGCAGCATCGAGCGCCCGGCGCTGAAGACCTTACCGTCCTGCCCGCCCTTGAACAGCGTTCTCAGCGTGACGATAAGGAACCACACCAGCGCCACGGCGCAGAGCACACCGTTGAGCAGGGCAAACAGCGAGCCGATAAGCGTCTACTGCCCGGGCTGGAACGGCGTGAGCACGACGTCGCCGAATATCATCACCAGCGCCTGCCGTGAGAGGTCGCCGGTCTTGCCGGCGGCGTCGCTGATGGTCTGGTAGTCCACGCTGTCGGCAAACGCCGGGCAGGACGCGACGCACAGCAGAGCCGCCGCCTGAATTTTTGTCAGTAGCTTCATGATTTACCTGCGGGTCAGGAGCTGACCGGATAGAAAAGAGTGGGTGCCGCCTGCGCGGCCGCTTGGGGGTGTCTCAGCGCTCTCAGCAGGGCGCGGCTGCTTCACGCCGAGAAAGACTAAGAGCCGATCAGGTTGATAACAAAATCGACCACGGTCTTTATCCCTTAACGGGCCGGTGCTCTCCGGTTGATGAATAGCCGCCCGGTGAGGGCGGCGTCAGCCAGGGGTTACTTCACGTAGCGCCACACGTGCTTCGGCACGCGGTCAAACAGCTTGCCGGCAGCGAACTCCGCCTTGCGGTGATCATAGGCCTGCGTCATGACCAGGTCTTCCGCCGGGTCTCCGGTATAGCTCAGGTGCTCATAAACCTTCTCCAGGGTTTCCAGATTATGGCATCGACGGAACTTCAGCAGCCATTCGGTGCGTGTCATGGTGTTATCTCAGGTGGAGTACTAAAATCAGTAGAAGGATAATGACGCAAAATGGTTACTGGTAATACCGCGAATATGCTGAATTTTAATCTCTAATTCTGCTGAAAACGATGGCACTTCCGCCTGATGTCCTGACGCACCGTTCGCCTTCAGGGGGCGCCGGATGCCGGGGTGCCCTCCTGCGGTTCGCGCGCGTGCCAGCGTGCGGCGAAGTCGGTGGCTTCTGCCTGGTCAAACATGATTGCCTCACCCCGCACCCGGCTGCGGGCGGGCAGCGTCATGCCCCCCATTTCCCCCGTGGTGCGTACCGCATGAAGCAGCTCGCCCGGCCTGATCCTCAGCAGGGCGGCAAACACATCAAGTCGTATATACATCACGTCCCTCCCGTGGGTAAAAACTTTATTCACCCGCCTGCAGCCACGGCCAGCACGCGAGGACGAACAAGATAAAAGGGATACCCAGCACCACCAGACGCCAGACCGGCGACGCCGACATAAACGTTGCAAAGATGGCCTGCACCTGCATCACAAAATCAGGCCGCAGCTGGTCAGTGGCCGAAGCAATGAGCTCGATTGCTTCCGGCGGAGCACCGGATACCTCCCTGCGGCGGGTCAGTGCGCGCAGCATCATACGGGCTTCGTAACCGTACTGACTGGCGACATAATAATCCCTGCTACGGCAGGCCCGGCGGGCACCGTGCAGCAGATACAGGATATTTTCCTTTTCTCTCCCTGCTTCGGCGTCGTCCAGCAGCGTGATGGCGCGGATGAGCCGCTGCTCGTACTTTTTGTATCGCATATAGATTTCCTCTTAAAGCAGGCCACCGCTCATGACCCGGCGGCACCAGCGCGTTTCCTGAAGGTAGGCCTGAAAACTCCCGTTCTCTGACCCCGACACCCGCTTTTCGTTCAGCTGCCACAGCCGGTAGTCCGACGCCAGCGCCTGCACAAACCCGGTTACGCAAAGCAGCGCGAGCACCAGCGTGACGCAGCCGACGCGCACCCAGCCGGTGGCGCCGAGGCTGCTGCCCGCCGCCAGAAGCATGAGAATAAAGCCCGCCACCGGCAGGCCGGTGAGCCACATCAGGCCCCACCAGATGCCGCGGCTGATGCGCAGGTTGCGCCCCAGCCTTTCGGGGGCCAGCCCGCTGTCCGCCACCGCCTGCGCCCAGTCTTCAGGGCGGTAGTCGCCGCGCCCGCGTCCCGCCGTCACCTCCCGCAGCCGCTGCCACAGCCGGGATACGTTGCGCCCGGCGTGGCGCGTGAAGCTCGCCACCTCCCATGCAGGCAGCACGACGTTCAGGGCTACCCACCCTGCACGCTTCGCCATGATGCGCGCGGATTTTTCGCCCCCTGCCGGGGCGGATGCGTCTTTCTCTTTCACTGCGGGCCTCCCTCTCTGGCCAGAACGGGGTCAACGCGCGAGAACGACACCCCGTGGAGCGCCGCCATCGCCTGCAGCGCGCCCGTCAGAAAACCGTACACGGACGTCAGCTCTTCGCTCTCCATGCAGCGGATGTCGGGCGTCAGGAAGATGACCTGCCCCGGCCGCTGGCGGAGCGTGCCGGGGCTGAACCCCGCCGCGCCCGTGAAGCTCTCCGCCACGTGGGGGTGGTGGAAGATTTCCATGCGGCTGCGGATGGCCATTGCCGATCGGCTCGCCCCCTCCTGCGTGAGCAGCGCGCGCGCCGCCTGCAGGGCCGGATGGTGAGGGTACTCGCGGGTCCAGCGGGCGAGGTTGCTCCAGAGGTCACCCGCCCAGAGCTGTCCGGCCAGCGCGCCGAGGCCGGCGGAATGTCCGGCAAAGTGCCCCGTGTCGTCGGCAAACGTCAACAGGCAGCTCATCAGGCGGCGCGTCAGGTCGCTGTGCCCGCCCGGCGGGAAGAGCGCGCCGGCAAGCGCCGCGCTGCCGTCCGCCGCGCTGACGTGGCGCATCGCGCCGAGCACGTTCCAGACGTCGCCCTCCTGCGTCTGCCCGGGCGCCAGCCGCCACGCCTGCCAGAGGTTTTTCCAGCCCGGCGACTGCCAGAATTCGGCCCACAGCGCGCCGCAGGGGTCCAGCACCAGAACCGGGCCGCGGCCCGCCTCCAGCAGGGAGGAAAGCGCGCCGGCGTCCGGCGCGAAGGTAACGCTTGTGATCATTGAATTACTCCTGAAGGGTTACTGTGCGCTCACGCCGGCGCTCATCTGCACGGACAGCGCCTGCAGTTGCGGGGCATACTCGCCTTTTGCCGCCAGCGCCAGCCGCTGGCCGCTGAGGATGTTGGCCTGCCGCAGCTCGTTTTTGATGCCGAGCGCCAGCCAGTTGGCCAGGCTCTGCTGTCGCGCCATCTCGCGCGCCAGGTTGTCGCCGTCCATGGCCTGCAGGTCCGTGACCCACGCGGTGTTGGCGTAGCGGCGCCCGACCTCAAACGCCTCAAACTCGCGATCGCTCATCGTGCCGGTCGACTTCGCCTGCGCTGAGGCGGTCTGCTGAAAGTAGCTTTCCGCCGACGGTGCCTGCCGCGCTTCGGCAAGCGCCGCCTGCGTGGCGTCCTGCGGCTGGCTCGCCGCCACCATGTCCAGCTGCGGCTGCATCGCCGCGCTCTGCATGGCCCTGTACTGCGTGAGCAGGCCCTGATACTCCTGCCCGGTGGCGCTCTGTATTTCGCCCTTTCCCGGCGCACGCCCGGCGTCAAGCTTTGCCGAGTTGTTCACGTAGGCCATGGCCGCGTCCGTCTGCGCCTGGGTAAAGGTGAGTTCGGGATCCTTGCCCGCGGGGCCCGCCCCGTCGTAAAGCGATCGCGCCTCGGTGTCGCCGCCCGGAAGCCGGGACACCGACGGGCACAGCCCGGTGCCGCCGTAGAGCTTCGCCTCCTCCGCGGTGCAGTAGGCCGCGTGTATCAGCGCGCTGCGGTAGCCGCCCTGGCGGGGCGTGGTGGGCAGGCTCGCCAGCGTCTCGCGCACGGCCGCGCTCGACACCCCGCCGCCGCCGGCGAGCTTCGACGCCGCCGCCCGGGTGGCCTGACCGACCCGCCCCGCCGCCCCGGAGGCGGATTCGCTGCAGATGCTGTCGGGCACCGTATAGGACGCGCGCGTCTTCTCCAGCCTGTCCGCCTGGCGGTTAAAGTTCTCCGCTTCACGCTGGGTACGGGCGGCCTCGGTGACGGCCGTGGTAACCTTATCGGCATTCTGAACGACGGCCGTACCGGTTTCCTGCTCCGCCGCGAGTATTTCCGCAAGCGTCGTCTGCAGGGGCATTATCTGTTTTGAGATAGCCTCTGCCGGAACGCTGCTGGTGACCTCGACCGGTAAGGCGAGGGCATCGGGCGCCAGCGCCGCCAGCACGCAGGCCGCGAGCAGCCGGCGCCCTGCGGGACGCCGGTGTGTGGATGACTGCATATCAGCACTCCTGAAGGTCAGAGGTCGTACCCCTGTTGATTGATAAGCTCGGTGGCAAGGGCGCGGATGACGCTCTCGCCCCCCGTCTCGCCGGCGGTGCGCTGGCGGTGCGCGATGACCTTTTCGGCGCTGCCGTTCGGGAAAAAGCGGCCGAGAATGCGCCGGGCCGTTTCGGCCCCGACGTCGGCCTCCAGCATGCGGCGCAGCGACATGTCGACCGGCGTGGTGCTGTGGCCCCACAGCTCCTCCGGGCCCACCGTGTTTTTCATGATGTGGGCGATGGTGCTGCCCCCTTTAATGCGGAAGATGCCGAGGAACGGCACGCCGCTGCCGTCGGCCGACGGCCCGCTGCCCATGCGGTCAAAGCGGTCCAGCGTCACGTCCGGCACCTTAAAGCGCTCTTTGAGAAGCCGGCGATCCTCCGGGTCGACGCCGACCATATAGACGTTGTTCGCGGACTGGCGCAGCGCTTCGGGCATGTCGCGGAAGTACTGCGAGGACAGCACGGTGCGCACGCCAAACTTGCGCTCCTCGCGGTTCTCGGTCTCGAGCATCGGGAAAATGAAGGGCACGCCCTTGGCATTGTGCAGCTCGTCGTACCTCCTGGTTTTGACCTCCTCGTCCAGTTGCTGAACACGGGCGCGGTGCGTGGGGTGCCAGCGCTTATGCAACGCCGGAAAGAACTCGTCCTGATACTGCGGCAGCACGAAGTCGCCGCCCGCGATGTGCCCGGCGAACAGGTACATCATGCCGGTCTGCAGGTAACCCGCCCTCGACTTGTCGCCGGCGACGTACTGAATATGGCACTGTTGCAAAGTTAGTGGTGAGGTAGCCTTTCGTGTTATTGAAAGGTCTTATCTTTCAAAGACTCTGCTTACCAGACGCATCTCGCCCAGGGGATGCCCAAAATAAAATGATTCTGCCTGACCTTTCCGTAGCGCACGCATCACTTCAATCCCTTTGATTGTGGCATAAGCCGTCTTCATTGATTTGAAGCCCAGTGTGGCGTTGATTATCCGTTTCAGTTTGCCATGATCGCACTCGATTATATTATTCCGGTACTTTATCTGCCGGTGATGCACATGCTGCGGACATTTACCTTCCCGCTTCAGCAATGCCAGTGCCCTCCCATACGTCGGGGCTTTATCCGTGTTGATCAACCGTGGAATTTGACGGCGCTTCGTATTGTTCAGAAGTTTACCCATAAAGCGATATGCGGCTTTAGTGTTACGGCGTGAAGACAGGTAAAAGTCGATGGTGCAGCCCCTGCTGTCGACGGCGCGGTACAGATAAGCCCAGCGTGCATTGACCTTCACGTAGGTTTCATCGAGATGCCATGAGCCAAAACCGGAAGGCTGACACCAGTACCAGCGCAACCGTTTTTCCATCTCAGGTGCATAGCGCTGAACCCAGCGATAAATCGTGGTGTGATCGACATTAACCCCTCGCTCAGCCAGCATCTCCTGCAGCTCACGATAACTGATGCCATATTTGCAGTACCAGCGGACGGCCCACAGGATAATATGACGCTCAAAATGCCGACCTTTGAATGGGTTCATGTGCTGCTCCTTCAACTAAACAGTAGCATCAGTTTACCATCACCAGATCTTTGCAACAGTTCACGGTCACCGCACCAGACCTGGTCTGGTGAGGTGACCGTGAACTGGCGGTTGAGATGGTTGGGTCTCTCAACATGTTCGTTGCCGCCGCGTTTGTATTTGTGCGCCAGTACCTGGCAACTGGCGATGTCCAGCTCTTTCATCGGCTTACCGGCCAGCCAGCGGCCCATTTTTACACCAGAGTCCATGGTGACGATGGAAGCGATGCTTCGGGCATCGGCAGAGCCGCCGCTGGCGTTCCAGGCCACCATAACCTGGCTGCGTTTAGCCACGCGCTCACCGTCGGGCTCATTGGCCGAAGCCTGCCAGTGCCTGTAGCTGCTGCGATGAACTTCAAAAGTCTGGCACAACGCGGAAACCGGATACCGCGCTCTCAGCCTGTCGACTACCGTGAACCGTTGAGTGAGTCCGACATTAAGAGAGCCGTAGCCTTTTTTAGGATTTCATTCTCCATTTCAAGACGTTGGATTTTTTCTTCATTTCACGCAAATCGAGCTGCTCTGGCGTCAGAGGAAGTCCGGCAGGCGTTTTACCCTGGCGCTCGAGTTTCAGCTTATTAACCCAGCGGGTAATAGCTGAATGGCTGACATTAACCGCCTCAGCGGCCTTTACGTAGGTATAGCCGTGGTCGACAACCAGCTTTGCTGCTTCGAGCTTAAATTCTGCCGTGAAATGTTTAGCCATTTGATCACCTGTCGTGTTGTTGAGGTGAGCATATCACCTCCGATCAGGTGGCCAGTATCCGTGTGCCACTACATTATTACATAACGCTTCCTGAGCATTCAGCACGGCATCCCGCTTTTCATTGAGCCGGGTTGCAGCATAGATATCTATATTCAGCTTCTGAGATTCCCGGTCTGCCAGCTCGCGGTAGCACAGCCCTTCCAGATTAAATGTGCATTTTGACTGAGGCATCAGGGCAAATCCCTTTCCCCGCGCTATGTGGGTGAGCATGACGAGCGAGTCATCCGGCTCTTTAACCCTTTTAAGGGAGAAGTTAAGCAAATCAAAATAGCTTTCACATTTGTCATAGAACGACGGGTTGGCGCTTCTTGCAAACCAGAAGAGCGGTAAGTCACTGACGTCTTCCAGCGATACTTTTTCTATAAGGCTTGCAGGATGCATGGCCGGCATTGCTATCAGCAGAGGCTCGCGGCAGACCCAGCGATACTGAATGATATCTTCATGCCTGGTACCCTTTTCTCCGGTAAGCACGAGGTCAAACGTGTTTTTCGACAGGCACTGAATCAGTTGTGCGGACGTCAGATACGGTGTTTCAACATCGTCACCAGCATCCAGCGTACAAAGCCACTTGTTAAGTGGTTCGATCAGTTCAAAATTCAAGGTCCGGGTAAGTCCGATGCGCAGGCTCTTTTCTGTTGAAAGTGAATCTGTTTTCAGCTCACTGAGCCCCTGAAGGATCTTTTCTGCTTTTAACACCAGCAAGCGGCCTGCTTCTGTCAGACTAACATCGTGTGTATTGCGGCTGAACAGCTGCTGACCAAGAACGTCTTCCAGACACTTAATCTGACGGGTTAGCGGAGGCTGGGTCATTCTGAGCCGTTCGGCCGCTCTGCGAAAGTTCAGCTCATGAGCCACGGCAAGAAAACACTGAAGCTGTTTGACGCTGGGAAGGTTGTTGCTGATAAGGGGCCCTGCAATAGCCATAGACTCTATCCTGCCAGTTAAAACTTAATTCTATCTTTTCTTTACTCACAGACATTACACGAAAAGTGGTAATGCTCCCAACTTGCTGATTTAGAGTATGATGGTGTTTTTGAGGTGCTCCTGTGGCTTCCATCTCTGTCTGTTGTCCCTCCTGCTCCGCTACTGAAGGCGTGGTGCGCAACGGCAAAAGTACTGCCGGGCATCAGCGTTATCTCTGCTCTCACTGCCGTAAAACATGGCAGCTTCAGTTCACTTACACCGCCTCGCAGCCCGGTACACATCAAAAAATCATTGATATGGCCATGA
>Ga0308156_1001589_pt1 | contig 25298 bp, 27 predicted proteins | sample PhyAR2_FD_201041 | JGI IMG/M metagenome (GOLD analysis project Ga0308156, IMG submission 201041) | Phyllosphere microbial communities from UC Gill Tract Community Farm, Albany, California, United States - DLSL A.R2 | ecosystem: Host-associated > Plants > Phyllosphere > Unclassified | place: USA... | reverse complement strand
TATCGGCATAAATAAATTATGGGATAAGTCTGCATATGCCCCTGCATCTAAGGAAACAAGGGCTTTTGTGCTAGCTGAGCGCATTGAATCTTATAACAGTTCATCTTCGTTAAATTATGACGCTGATCGTGACAAATTTATCCCTCAGTTGGCATTTGAGCTGTGAGTTATGTCGCTTATAACCTTGGTGAGCATCACCTGGTAGATGCCTTTCGGCGTGAGCATTTCGCGCCTGGTGCGCCGCGTGATATCTCAATTATTGAGCTGAAGCTGTGGCACGCTGATGCAGTCGATCACAGCTGGCGCAGCCAGTATCTGCACGATATGCCCGACTTCCTCGCTGGGTATTTTGGCCACCGTTACGAAACGCTGCTGAAGTCAGGCAAGAGCGGACGCCGCCGCGCTAATACGTTTTTACGCAACACTATCGGAAAGAACGTATTACCACGGCTGAAGAAGGTCACGCAGCAGTGGCAGAAAGACTACACCCACGGGATGCCATCCCCCTTTAAAGACCAGCTGGACAGCCTGCCGACCTATGACCGTCAGCAAATCCGTGATCTTTCCTATGACGTGGCCAGCTACCTGGGCGAAGCGTTTAACGTCTGGACGGAAGAAACCGCGCCGGAACAAGCCCCCGATAAAAAAGAAGCCGCACAGCGCACAGCTGATGCATATGTGTATCTGGCGCAGGAGGCGATCAGGTGTGGCACCACGCCGCCTTACTGGGAGTCTGTTAAGAAGACCGGGCGCATAAAGCGCCGCCATGCTGAAAGCGGTTTGCTGCGCATGATGGCCCCGGAGTGGTGGCGTATACGTCTGAAGCGCCGCCGCGACCTGCAACGGGAACACATGGCCATCGCAGTGGGGCAGGTACAGCGATCTGCCACGGCGTACGTGTCACGCAGCACGCTGGGCGAGTGGGTGGAGCAGAAGAAGCGCAACCGCGAGTTTTTCAAGAGATTTGACCTAATCAATAACGACGGTGATCGCATCTCGATGGCGGCCACCGTTGACCGCAGCAACGCTAACCCGGCAATCAGGAGATGTGAACTTATGGCACGTATGCGAGGTTTTGAAGACATCGCCAACGATATGGGCTGTGCGGGTGTGTTCTACACCATCACCGCGCCATCCCGTTATCACTCGGTACACAGCAGGGGCGGTTTCGTGTCCCAGTGGAACGGCAGCAGCCCGCGTGAGACGCAAAAGTATCTTTGCAAAGTGTGGTCAAAAATCCGCGCAGCGCTCTCGCGTGAAGAGATCCACCTCTTCGGCTTCCGCGTGGTTGAACCTCACCATGACGGGACACCGCACTGGCACATGCTGTTTTTCATGCTGCCGGAACACAAAGCCCGCGCCACTGAAATCATGGCGAAATATGCCCGTGAGGAAGATGCCGACGAGCTGAACACGCCGCAGGCTATGAAAGCCCGTTTCCATGCTGAAGATATCGATCCGGCTAAAGGCAGCGCCACGGGCTATATCGCCAAATACATATCAAAAAACATCGACGGCTACGCGCTTGATGATGAGAAAGACGGCGAGACGGACGGCAACGCCAGAGAAATGGCCAAGGCGGTCTCCGCGTGGTCTTCGCGCTGGCGCATCCGTCAGTTTCAGCAGATTGGTGGCGCACCCGTGACCGTGTGGCGTGAGCTGCGAAGGATGCGCGGGCAGACGCTGGACGATCCTCGGATGGATGCTGTGCTGGCTTCCGCAGACGTTGCCGTGGACTGGGCAGCATACACCCAGGCGCAGGGCGGCCCGCTGGTTGCGCGTGACGATCTGGTTATTCGCCTGGCTTATGAAATTACGGAGTGCGGCAACGAATATGGCGAAGACGTCCAGCGCGTGCAGGGTATCTATAGCCCGCAGGTTGCTGGCTCCGAGGTTCCCACTCGCCTGGTTAAGTGGGAAAAGGTTGCGAAGTTGTCCGAAGCGCCAGCGGAGGATGCTGTTCCAGGCCGCAACGCGGCCCCTTGGAGTTCTGTCAATAACTGTACGGGTGCGGAGCGCAGACGGTTAGAACTGGAGTTAAAAAGTCGGGGTTTTGAGGGGAGCGAAGACGAAATAGCGATCCTGATGCGCGGCAGCGGGCTGGATTATGCCGGGTTTGGCAAATTGCGATACCAGGGCGGCAAAATTGTTGAAGAAAGCGCGGGAACGCCGGGCGAAATGTGGCCGGGGTGGTGCTAAATCAATATGTTGCCGGGTTGCTTAACAGTAATTTTAGGTAGTAACCCATAAAAATTGTTTCATATTCAGTGATGAATATTATACTGTATGCATATACAGTCAATTGAGTAAGGGAGGGTACATGCCAGATCCATTAGAGCAGTTAGTTAAGGCTCAGCGTATTGATTATCTTGTTAAATTTATGATTTTTTCAGAAAGTGACAATCTAGATAGGCAGTTACTAAACATCTGGTTAAGTGAACTTACTGAAGATTTGATCGCTGAAATGAAGGACGCGCCCGCCACAAAAAAAAGCCTCCAGTAGGAGGCGGGTTTTAGGCAGCGTTTGACGATTGAAGCAGATCGAGAGCTATCTGTTTCTGTTGTGGTGACATGCTACTTATCACCTGTTGTAGAAGCATATCACCCGTTTTGGCACTAGGGCTGATGGTGTGTGAAAAGGTCAGGTTCATCACAAAGGTATGACCGCATTCAACGTCAGTGCAGGCGCAATAGATATCGGCTATGTCGCGGTGCTTTCGGTTGGTCTTGCGGATAACAGCATTAGAACCGCATTCAGTGCATTCAATTTTTAATACGCGCATGTTAGCGGCTCCGGCAGGGTGTTTGTGCCTGGATTTTAGCCGTTTTTTCATCACACTGCATCCTTGTTAGTTGTTTCGTCTGCAAATGTCAGGTGAAGACGATCCGGTACTTCCGGGTCGTTGCTAACCGCTGCGGCGAGTCGTCGCTGAATCGGCAGCACTTCATCTTTGCGGTACGTGTCGCGGGCCGTCTCCGGGTTGCCGAGTCCTGCCGCGTTCTGCGGGATGATACCCGCCAGCCCTGCCGGGAAGCGGTGCGCGTTGAGCACGTCCTGTGCGCTGATGTTCTTCACGTTCGCAAATTCATCCTTCGCGCCAATATCACCCATCTCGATAAACTTCACCGCGTCAGCGTCACCACCCGGAATATTCACCAGGATAGTGCTGAAGTTGCCGATCCCCTTGCTTTGCTCCAGCTGACGTCCAATCTCTTCTTCCACTTCGTCCGTCATGGCCGGGTCGCGCGTGTACAGGATGCCGCCCGTGTGCGCACCGTTGTGGTAATAGCGGCGGCGGAAAATTACCGCCTCACTGTTCAGCAGCGCGGAATGTACGCCGCCGATATAGTCCGGCAGGCCGTAAATCTGCTGCTGCGGGTCGTACATTTTGATAAAAATGACGTCTTCGGGCGGGTATACCAGCGGCTCGCCGTCCTGCAATACTACAAAACAGCCATCCTTGCGGCGGCGCATGTACAGGCCGGGCATGGGTTCCAGCCCGGTCACCTCGTCCCAGCCGTTGCGGATTTTCACGATAGCCAGGTCGCCGAAAGTGAAAAAATCCATTGCCGCCCCTTCCAGTTGGTCATGAGTCAGGCCGCCCCCGACATAGCCGGATAGCAGCATGTTTTTGCGGGCGTGCAGAATGCCACCGTGCTGGCCGTTGAGGTTGACCAGCTGCGCCAGGGCAAGGCGGTCAATCGGCAGCGTGTAGTGCTCAAAATCATTGTCATACCAGATTTCCCGGTAGTCCGTTCCTGTGGTCAGCACGGGTTCCGGCTTATCAAACGTGATAATGCTCATGTGGCGCTGCTTTTCAGCTGGGGCGCTTTTCTGCTTTTTGCTGGCAGGTCGCCATTGTTTTTTAGTCATGCTGCTTTCTTCAGCCCCCATTTGGATTTTGGCTTGTTTTCGTAGTTGAGCGGTTCATTGTGGAGCGCATGCGATATGGCCCAGAACGCCTCCGCGTGTCCCGTTTCCGGGCTGCGGTCAGCGACAAACGTCATGGCGTTGCCGCTGCTGGTCGTGGTGTGACGGATGGACATAAACGAGGCCGGGATCTCTTTCAAATCCCGGTCCCACTCAATGCGCCTGCTGCCTACCACGTCAGCCGCTTTTAGTACCAGCTGGTCCTTTGTGTGGCGGTCATAGCGAATCGCCACGGCCACGCGCAGCGCAAAATGCTGGATGTTGTCGAATACGCCGGAGCCGATGCCCGTCACATCAACGCCCAGGTAGGTGAAGTTGTAGTGTTTAAATAGCTTCTCGATCTGCTTTGCCTGCCAGCGGAAATTCATTCCCCGCCAGTTGAATACCCGTAGCACGCGGAACTTTTCGCCGTCATGCTGTGGTGGCGCGACGATAACGAACGTTGACAGGTCGCCGGAGCGTGCCGGGTCAAATCCGCCCCACACCGGGCGATTGCCGAAGGGGCGGAGCGCTTCGGGGTCATGGTCCTGCCACGTCGCCACATCGACGGCGCACGCTTCCAGATCGCTGAACTTGAACACCGAATTTTTGCTGTCAACGAACACGCACATATAGAGCATGTTGAACGTGTCAGCGTTATACCGGTTCCTCAGTTTATCGATGCTGGCGAGGTTAAAGCCGCCCTTGATCGCGTCTTCCAGGGTAATGACGTAACGCCACTGGCCATCGGGACACAGCCGCCCGCCGTCACGCAGTTCGCTGAATTTCGGGAAGGTGGTCGCCGCACGCTTTTTGCTGCCGAGCTTCCACTCTTCCCCGGTCCAGAACGGATAGGCCTGGTGGGTTTTGGCCGATGGCGTGGAAAAGTACGTGGTGCGCCATTTATCGTGCGTGGCCATGGCGCTGGCCACTTCGTTCAGGCGTGCAAAGTTCGGCACCCAGAAATATTCATCGCAGTACAGATGCCCGCTGTAGGACTGCGCGGTGTTTTTGTTAGTGGACAGGAAGCGCAGTTCCGCACCGTTGCTCAGCCGGATAGGATTACCCGTCAGCGTGATGCCAAAATACTGCTCCGCGATGTTCACAATGTACGAGCGGAACACCTCTGCCTGCGCCTTACTCGCGGAAAGAAAAATTTGCGGGTCGCCCGTCAGCACGGCATTCTCAAACGCTTCAAACGCAAAATACCAGGTGGCACCGATCTGGCGGCTTTTGAGGATGTTGCGCACCTGCTGGCCAATGTTGAGGCGCAGGTGTTTCTGATAGCCAAAAAGATACTCTTTGGCCCACTCGTCAAAGTCGTCCTGATTCAGCCCGCTGATGTCGTTCTTCTTATACTGGCGTTTCTTGCGCGGCTGGCCGTCCTCATCTTCACCGCAGCCCGAGCCGGAGCCGGAGCCGCCGCGCCCGCGTGCCTCTGCCAGCTTCTCCTTATGCTTATTTGCCTGCGCCCGCAGCTTGGTGCTGTGGGCGATTAAAAGGTCCAGTTCCTTTAGTTCAAGGTCAGTCTTGCCGTCCCGCTGCGCCAGCAGCTGGCAGCGGCGCTCTATTGCCTCCTCTGTGCTTTCGTGGCTGAGTAAATCGGCCCAGCCGAATTTCTCCGCCCAGTAGTAAACGATCCGCGCATTCGGCAGATTTAAATCGGTCGCAATTTCTTTAGGCGTGTGTCGTCGCAAATAAAGCGCACGCGCAACGCCTCTTAATTCATCACTGTATTTAGCCATAGTCTCTATTATGCAGGGTTAATTTATATAAATATGGTGGTGTTATTCGGGTGGGTTCGATAAAGAGGCGTTAGCCGAATGCAAACGAATTTAAAGGGGTGCGCCGGGTGTTGTGATGGTGAATAATTCATTTCGTTGGAACGCATCAAGCAATCAGGAAAAATAATGTCGCATTTACGCACTGACTGGCTTTGTGTTGCTACAGAAGGAGATACCGTAGATAAGCGGAAATTAGAAAGGCAGTGGCTTATTGATGCTGCTGAAACCTATGACCCGAAGTTATACGGCGCATTAATCTGGCCTGAACATGAAAAAGATTTCGGCAATTTTGGCGAAGTGCTTTGCGCAATGTGGCAGGAAGGTGATGACGGGCTGGTGAGGCTGTATGTTCAGCTGCGGCCTAATGCGTATCTGCTGGACGCAAACAGCCGCGACCAGCTGATTTATTTTTCAGTGGAGCTGACACCAGACGGCAACTGGCGCGGCACGGGGCGAAGCTATCTTGAAGGGCTGGCCGTTACCGATACCCCGGCCAGTGTGGGAACTACCCGACTGCGATTTAATAAACGCAGGAAATCTAACCCCGGTTATTACGCCTGCCGCGTGAGCCGGAAAGGCATTGAACAGGATAACGAAATGAAAAAACCTAACTGGCAGAGCTATTTTGGTATTAAGCCTAAACACTTTGAAGAAAATACCGAAGAGCCTACAGGTGATGAGCCGGATCAGCTTCAGGTTCTGGCTGATGCGCTAAACAATCTGGAAACCCGCGTTGCGGCAATTGAATCCCAGCTTTCTGACACGCAGGAAGATCTGGATACGGTGAAAGAAGTCGTGGATACCGAAGATTTTGCGGTGCTGCGCGATAACGTCTCCGATATTGTTAAGAACTTTAACAAGCTGGATAAAAAAGTCACCACGATGCCGCGCCGAAATTATGGCACTAAAAAGAATGAGCCAGTATCGCGATTTAAATTCCTGTAATTTTTATTGCCGGAGTTCGTATTAATGATTTTTTCGCCACAGGGCGAGAGGGAATCTGATGAAATTAAATAAACGAGCGGAACAGTTTATTAACGCCTATGCAGCAGGTCTTGCAGAGAGTTACGGCGTTAATAAGCCCAATCGCTATTTTTCGCTGAGCGACCCGCAGGAAACAACGTTACGTCAGGCGCTGCTGGAGTCCGTGGAGTTTCTTAACCTGATCACCGTGGCTGATGTCGATCAGCTGTCCGGCCAGGTGGTGTCCGTGGGGTCTGCTGTACTGCATACCGGGCGCAGTGAGAACGGGCGTTTTAGTCGGCGCGTGGGCGTTGAAGGCAATCAATACAAGCTGGTTGAAACGGACTCCTGCGCCGCGCTGCGCTGGGATCTGCTGTCGCTGTGGGCCAACGCGGGCGACGAAAACGAATTTTTCCAGCTGGTGCAGACCTTTTCAAACCAGGCGTTTGCGCTCGACCAGCTGCGCATTGGCTTTAACGGCACCTCTGTGGCCAAAACCACAGACGCAGAAGCTAACCCCAACGGTGAAGACGTCAATATCGGCTGGCATAAGCGCATGGAGGATTTTGAAGACGGCAAGCAAATCCTCACCGATGCCGTGACCCTGGGCGAGGGTGGAGATTATGCATCACTGGATGCGATGGCCTCTGACCTTATCAGCAGCAAAATCCCGGCGCAGTACCGCACTGATCCGCGTCTGGTGGTGCTGGTTGGTGCTGACCTGGTGGCCGCTGAGCAGTACCGCCTGTACCAGAAAGCTGACCGCCCGACTGAGAAGATCGCCGCGCAGATGCTGGACAGCACAATCGCGGGCCGCAAGGCAATTGTGCCGCCGTTCATGCCCGGCAAGCGCATGGTGGTGACGCCGCTCAGTAACCTGCATATCTACACGCAGCGCGGCACCCGCCAGCGCAAGGCGGAGTTTGTTGAGGACCGTAAGCAGTACGAAAACAAATACCTGCGCAATGAGGGTTACGCGGTTGAAGTGCCGGAGCTGTATGCGGCAATTGACGAAAAAGCCGTGACCATTGGCAATGTTTCGCCACCAGTAGAGGGCTAAGGAATGGGACTTTCACCCGCACAGCGCCATAACAGGCGTATTGAGATGGAACAAAAGCTGGCAAAGCAGGAAGCCATCAACAGCGCGACCAGCCTGCACATGCAGCTGCTGGCCCTGAATGAAGATCTGGAGCGGGTGAGGTCACAGCCGACCATCGCTGACCGCATCGAGATGAAGCGTAACGATCTGCTGCCTCGATGGATGCCTACCGTGCGCGAGTATATCGACGGCGGGAAGAACTACCGCAACCCGGTGTTTGCCTGGTGCGTTATCTGGCTGTTTGACGTGGGCGACTTTGAGCAGGCGCTCGATCTGGCCGATATAGCCATTAGCCAGGGGCAGCCCACGCCGGACGATATCAAAAGCACGTTCCCGGCGTTCGTGGCGGATACCGTGCTGGCCTGGTCAGAAGAAACGCTGGCCCGCGGTGAAAGCATTGAGCCGTATTTCTCACGCACTTTTGAAAAGGTGACGGAGCACTGGCGGCTGCATGAGGAAATCACGGCCAAATGGTTCAAGTTTGCCGGGCTGATGCTGCTGCGGGACGGCAAGGGCGAGGCCCGCGCCACCGCGCACGACGATGTGGAACTACTGGAAAAAGCGGACGCGCTGCTGGCCGCCGCTGAATCCCGTCACAAAAAAGTGGGTGTGGGGACCATGCGTAAAACCATCGCTGCCCGCATCCGTTCGCTGAGCAATCAGCCATAACGACTACCGCAAGCCGAGCGGGCGCGGGTGAGGGCAGAGCTAACGCAATGTGCCGTGGACCCCGGTCAGCCCGCTTTTTTCGGGAGAATTGAATGTTTAGCGGCAAACCGATTGAGTACCAGGACGAACCGCTGACGAATAACGGTTTCTGGCCGGATATGAACCTGGCTGATTTCCAGCGGGCACGCGCTATCCCGGCAGATATGGACGCGCAGACCGTGGCAGAGGCGCTACTTGCCGCCACCGGAGAGGTCAACGGCGATCTGGCCAGCGTGCAGGAGAAACACCAGGGCAATGGGTTTGCCACTGCGCAGGCGGTGCCAGGCGTGCAGATGGCAGGACAAAACCAGCTGTGCGCCCAGTACAAAAAGGCGGTGTATGCCAGGGCAAAAGCGGACCTTATGGGCGAGTTTGCGTCCGTTGGCCGCCGCGAGTCGCATCCGGGACAGGAGAGCGATGAAACGCGCAACGGACTGCTGGCGGAATCATCCATTGCGATCCGTCTGATTAAGGGACTGAAACGGGCCACGGTGAAAAAGATATGAGCCAGATTGATTCACTGACGGCGTTTATCACCAGCAACATGCCGAAGCGGGCCATGCTCTCTTTCAGCAGCGAAATCGACGCGATGAAGACTATCCCCGCCGCGAAAGATTACGGGCTGGGGCAGTACCGGCAGTCGATTATTCGCTATGACGCGGTGCTGTCATGGGACCGTTTCCCACACCGGGAGTGCGATCCTCGCCTGCTGATGTCACTGCTTGATGCGTGGCTGGCCGGAAGTGAACGGGATTTGCTTGTGCAGGTAGGGATTACCAATGCCGATCCTGACTGGGATATCGGGGTGATTGACGACAATACATCCATGGTGGTGGTGACCGTCCCGATGGCTGAAGAGCTGGTGATAGTGGAAGACGAAAAAGGGCCCATCCCACTGGATGGTAAGCGCTGGCGGCTTTCAGATCCGGTTATCTGGACGGCACTCACGGCGCAGGTATTTGGCGCTGACGGCAGCGAAGCCAGCACGGGGGATGAATGAGCCTGTTGGGTGCGGAGATAAACGCCGCGCAGCTAAAGGAGATGCGCCGCGAGATTGCCGCGCTGGACCTGCCGCAGAAGAAGCGCCAGCGCTTTATCTGGCGAATGGCGAAGTACGGCGTTATCCCCGCCGCAAAGCGCAACGTGCGCAACCAGCAGGCCCCGGACGGCACGGCGTGGCAGGGCCGTAAGACCCGGCGCAGGGGGAAGATGCTGCGCAACCTGCCGGGCCTGCTGCACATCCGGGAAATGCCTGAGATTGACGCCGTGCGGCTCTACCTGCGGGGCGGGAACTACGGCGGTGTGAATGCCGGGGTGGTGGGCTACGCGCACCAGGAGGGCATGAAAACAACGGTCCGGGCGGGCAAGACGGTATCCCGTAACGATCCGGGCCGGATGGCCAGCCCCGCGCAGGCCAAAAAGCTGCGCAAGCTGGGCTACAAGGTCAAACGCGGCGTGCGATGGCGCAAGCCGCCACTGAAAGAAATTACGGAAACAATGAAGTACGCACAGGCCGGGCTGCTGATCCGAAAACTCAGCGGCAAGGCGAGTAAATCAGCGTGGACTATTGACCTGCCGGCCCGTCAGTTCGTGGGGATGAGCAGCGATGATTTTAACAAGGCGCTGGCGCGTCAGCTTCAGGCCATCGGCTACGGGGCGGACGTCCGCGCACAGGATATCAGGGGAGGTGTTTAATGTGGCCTAACGCTACGGTAAACCAGCTTAACCAGTTGCAGGGCGAGACGAACGAAATTGAGCGCTGCGTTCTTTTTGTCGGTCGCGGCGCTGCAAACGAGGGTAAAACGCTGGCGGTAAATACCCAGAGTGATTTTGACGTGCTGCTGGGTGCAGCCGATACGGTTTTAAAGCGCAACGTGCAGGCCGCGATGAGCAACGCCGGGCAGAACTGGGCGGCTTACGTACATGTTCTGGCTGACGATGCGGAGGATGGTGCCTGGGTGGATGCTGTGCTGGCGGCGCAGAAGGTGGCTTCTGTGGAGGGTGTGGTACTGGTGGATGACGTCAGTGACAAAGCCCCGATTAACGAGGCAGTTGCTCTCCGCGCCACGCTGCTGGCGAAGTTCAGCCGCTGGGTGTGGTTCATCCTGTCGGTGCAGGGGCCGCAGGCGGAGGAAGCCTGGGCGGATTATCTGGAGCGCATGAGCGCCCTGCAGGATGGCATTGCCGCGCCGGGCGTTCAGCTGGTGCCGCGTCTTTTTGGTCATGAGCCGGGCGTGCTGGCTGGCCGCCTGTGTAACCGGGCCGTGACCATTGCCGACAGTCCCGCCCGCGTGAAAACGGGCGCGGTGGTCGATTTGGGGCAGGATGATTACCCGCCTGACGGCACCGGGGTGGCGCTGGATCTGGCCACGCTTCAGGCGCTGGAGGCGAAGCGCTTCAGCGTGCCGATGTGGTATTCCGACTATGACGGGATGTACTGGGCGGACGGGCGCACCCTGGACGCGGAAGGGGGGGACTATCAGGCGATTGAGTACCTGCGCATCGCTGACAAAGTGGCGCGGCGCGTCAGGCTGCTGGCGATTGCCCGCATTGCTGACCGTTCGCTTAACTCCACGCCGTCGAGTATGGCCGCCGCACAGCTTTACATGGCGAAACCGCTGCGGGAAATGTCGACGGCCAGCCTGATTAACGGCGTGCGGTTCCCCGGTGAGGTGAAATCGCCGCGTGACGGTGACGTGAGCATTGTGTGGACGTCACCGACTAAGGTCAGCATCTATCTGGTGATCCGCCCGGTCGAATGTCCGAAGCAAATCACAGTGAGCCTGATGCTGGATACCAGTCTTGATACTACGGGGGCGCAGGCATGACACAGCGTTTATCGGGTCAGTCTTTTGATGTGCATATGGACGGTGAGCTGGTTCACTTTGAGAAAGTGAGCCTGGACATCACTGACAACACCGCCGCCGTGCAGACGCAGGGCGTGCCGGACGGCTACGTGGCCGGGGATGTAGGCGCGGAGGGAGAGGTGGAGGTGAGCAGCAAAACGCTACAGCAGCTGACTGCCATCGCCCGCCGTGCGGGTTCGTGGCGCGGCATTTCCCCGGTTGATTTTCTGTTCTATGCAAAGGCCGGAACGGAAGAAAACAAGGTGGAGGCGTTCGGCTGCAAGCTGGTACTTAGCAACGTTCTGGATCTCGATCCGAAGGGCGGCGCTATCACTACCCATAAAATTAAATACTTCGTGACCGATCCGAAGTTCGTCAACATTAACGGCGTGCCGTATCTGGAATCGGACGTCACGGAAAACCTGATTAGTTAAGGGCGTTAAATGCAGGAAGAAAAAGGCGTCATGGCGATTTTGCTGCTGCTGTTTACGGGCGCACTGATCGCACTGGGAAACCTTCTGGTAAGCCCTGAGCAGGTTACCCCCCGCCTTTTCATTGGGCGGATTATTCTGGGGTCGGCGGCCTCAATGGTGGCAGGAGCTGTGCTGGTGTGGATACCGGGCCTTTCGCTGACGGCCATTCTGGGTATCGGGTCCGGGTTGGGTATTGCTGGCCACCAGGCTATTGAGCTGTGGCTTAAACGTAAGGGCAGTACGTTACTGACGGGGAAAAAACCAGTATGACACTGAGCGAAAAACAGCAGCTGTTTACCGCGCTTGTGGCGCAGCTGATTAACTTTGCCGGAGAGAACGGGATGCGCCTGACTTTTGGCGAGGCGTACCGCACTCCGGAGCAGGCACGCATCAATGCAGGCAAGGGAACGGGCATCAGCAACAGCCTGCACACGCAGCGCCTGGCGGTGGACTTCAACCTGTTCATTAACGGCGAATATAAAACCCGCACTGAGGATTACCGGGCGCTGGGCGAGTTCTGGGAATCTATCGGGGGCAGCTGGGGCGGGCGCTTTAAGTCTAACCCTGACGGAAACCACTTCAGCCTTGAGCACAACGGGGTGCGCTGATGGCCCGCAGTACGCTGTTCTATACGCTGGCCCTGCTGCTGGCGTTCGGTGCGGGGTGGCAGGCTAAGGAATGGCAGCGCGACAGCATCGATCTGGTGACGGAACGCGCTGCTGAAAAAGCGGGCAGCAGGGCGGCAGAGGCGGCAACGTCCATCGCGAGCCAGTCAGCCCGCACGCTGGAAAACAAGCTGGAGGCATTGCGCAATGCGCCGCCAAAAGAGATTTACGCGGAGCTGGCCCGGCCAGTTTTTGCTAACGATTGTCTGTCTGCTGACTATATCAGCCTGTTCAACACCGCCACCGAAAAGGCAGAGCGTGCCCTTTCAGGAGAGCATGATAACCAAATGTCCGCTTCAGCTTCCGCGCCTCGCGGGAAATGACGGAAAAAGTGCCGCCAGTGCGCTGTTAATTTATCTGGAGTTTTACAGCCAGTGCGCGGCGCGACATAACCAGCTAATCGACGAAATTTTACTGAGAGAGAAAATTAATAATGGCTAAATCAATTGTACTGAATATCGCGGGCGTGGATATCACCTTTAATCCTGATATGGCGACTTACAATAAATACATCAACGAAGTGGCGATGAATAATAAAGTTGCCCCGGCGCATAATTTTCTGGTTCGCACCGTTGACGCCGACAGTAAAGAAGCCTTGCTGAAGTTTATGGAAATGCCCGGCGCTACGCTTCAGATTGTCGGTAAGCTGCTGGAAGAATATACGCCAGAGCTGGAAATCACGGTAAAAAACTAACCGAGCGGGTCCGTAATATAGAATCTAACGGACTCGAACAATACGTTATTTTGCGGCGTCACTATTTACCCCATGAGGATAATAGTGAGGACAGTCTCGCCGCCGCGCTGTGGCTGGATAATCGGCACTGGGAATATCAGCGTATTTCTGTGGCTAACGGCGTGGCGCTGGCATTTAAAGGCAAAGAATGAAATCACTGGAATTTACCTTATCGCTGATCGACAAAATCACCCGGCCATTAAAACAGGCGCAGGGGTCGGTGACGTCATTCGCGGATAAATCCCGTGCATCATTCCAGCGCATCGCCGTGGGTGGTGCGGGCCTGCTGGGAGTCGGTCTGGCCATAAAAGGGGCGCTGGGTCCGGCGATTGAAATGTACGACACGCTACAGGAACAGGCGGCGCGGGGTATTGACAGCGGCGCACTGAAAACCATCGAGCGTGATGCGAACACCTTCGCCATGACCTACGGGCGCAGCGCGGTGGAGTTCGTGCAGTCTACCGGGGATATCAATGCCTCGATTGCCGGACTGACAGCTAAGGAGCTGCCGCAGCTGACCCGCACGGCAAACATCATCGCCGCAGCGGTGGGCGGAACGGCGGCAGAGTCCGCTGAGTTTATGGGGCAGATGTTCGCCAACTTTAAAAGTTATGCGGACCAGGTTGGTAAGGTGCAGTTTGCTGACGAGCTGGCCGGAAAGATGGCGTACATGAAAAACACCTTTGGCACGGACATGGCCGCTATCAAGGATTTGATGGAGGGCGCGCGCGGGGTGGGTTCCAACTTCGGGATCGGGATTGATGAACAGATGGCCGTCATGGGCCAGCTGCGCCGCACGCTGGGCACGGAAGCCAGCAGCGCTTATGAAGGGTTCATGACCACGGCCACGGAAGGGGCAAAAAAGCTGGGGCTGAACTTCAGCGACTCAGCCGGGAAGATGCTCTCGATGCCGGAAATGCTCATCAAGCTACAGGGCAAATACGGTAAGAGCATTGAGGGGAATCTTAAGGCGCAGGCCGAGCTTGATGCGGCTTTCGGGGACAGTTCGGCGGTGGTCAAGCAGCTGTGGGGCAATGTTGACGTGCTCCAGCGTAACATCACCGAGCTGGGCGGCAGTGACGGGCTGAAGCGGGCGCAGGAGATGGCCAGCAAGATGGTTAAGCCATGGGATCGCTTTATGGAAATCCTGACGGCCATCCGCCGCGTGATTGGCCTGACGCTGATACCGGTTATCTATCCGCTGCTCAACCGCCTGGCGGATATGGGGCAGACCTTCGCACGCTGGATGCAGATGTTTCCCAACATCGCCCGCGTGGTGGGCTACGCGGCGATGGCGGTGCTGAGTTTTGCGGCGGTGGGTGCAGGGGCTAACGTTGTCATGGGCGTTACCGGGTTTATCGTCAGAGGGCTGAGGGGCGTATGGGCGCTGCTGGTTGTCGTGGTTCGCTCTTATACGGCGGCGCTGTGGGTGGCGCAAAAAGCGGTGGTGGCGTTTAACTTCATCATGAAAACCCTGCGCGGGGTGATGCTGGCCGTGCGCATGGCGGCAATCACTTCCGGCGTGGCAATCAACTTTATGAGCTGGCCTATTCTGCTGATTATCGGAGCGATTGCGCTGCTGGTTGCAGGTTGTTATTTGCTGGTCACACACTGGGACAAGATAAAAGCTGCGATCATGAATACCAGCGCGTTTCAGGCGGTGGCCAGCGCGGTGGCGTGGGTGGCCGGGGTGTTTAAACAGGCATGGGCGTTTATTGCTGATGGCTGGAAAAGCCTGGAGTTGCTCATGACTGGCGCGTGGGGCCGGGTAACCGCAGCAATCATGCAAATCGGCGCGTTTCAGGTGGTGGCCAGTGCAGTGGCGTGGGTGGGCGGCGTGTTTACAAAAGCCTGGGCATTCATCACGGAGGGGTGGAACAGCTTTATCGCGCTGCTGCAAAATTTCTCCATTATGAAAACGCTGGGGAATGTGGCCAGCGGCATTATGAACGTGTTCGGCAACGTCTGGGCTTCGGTGAAGCGCACCGCCATGAGTTCATTAAACTGGCTGATTGAAAAACTCAATATGATCCCCGGTATTGATATTGATTTAATCGGCGGCGTGCCGGACCCGCAGCCCCCGGTGATTGATAACACGCTGTCAACGGGCGGAAGCCTGAATAATCTGGAGAAGGGCGGAATTAATAAAACGCTCTCCAGTAATAATAAGAGCGTCACGGATAACAGCAGGCGCATTGAAAAAGTCGAAATTAACGCCGTGAACGGAATGACGCCGGGGCAGTTAATGGAATGGCAGGAGATGAACTGATGGCGGATTTATTGTATATCGACCTGCTGATTAATGACGGTAATTTCTCGCTCAATACGGGTAACGAGCCTGTTACCTGTAATAACCAGCAAAGTATTGGACAGGATATCGTCCACGCCATTATTGAGTCCGGGCTGATTGTGGAGCTGATAGCGGAGCGCGGCCCGATACTGCGTGCGGACATATTCACGCAGCTGGAATTACTGGTTGAAAGTGATGAGCGAATTATTCCCGGCACGGTGGTTATTGAGGAAGAAAGCGCGAAGCGGTTATTTGTGACCGCGCAAACCTACGAATTCGGAACGATTAGCGCGGGGGTGACGCTGTGAACAATAAGCCAGAGGTGGATTTCACCGAGGTGCTGAAACAAAACGGCGTCCCGGTCACTGCTGACGCCGTGCGGCAGGAGTTTGACGCCATCGTTAAGAGCGAGGGAATTATCACCAATACATCGCGCATGTCACCATTCTGGCGGCTGATTACGGCGATTGTGATTACCCCGGTCATGTGGCTGATAAAAGCCCTGGCCACCACGGTGATGGCCAGCATGTTTCTGGCCACCGCCAGCGGTTCCATGCTGCGGCTGCTGGCGTGGGCGGTGAACATCACGCCGAAGCCCGCCACCGCAGCGCAGGGTGTGATCCGCTTCATCAAGCAGGATGCAAAAAGCATGGTGACGGTAAAGGCCGGAACGGTTGTCCAGACTGAGCGCATTAACGGGGTGGTGTACGCCCTGACGACCATCAGCGATGTGACTATCGAGAGTGGCCAGGCGGATGCGCAGATTGCGGTGACGGCCTCCGGCACGGGCGGAGCGTGGAACCTTGCGCCGGGCTACTACCGGATTTTACCCGTAGCCGTGGCCGGGATCGCCCGCGTTGAAAACGGCGAAGACTGGCTGACGTCACCGGGTGCGGATGAAGAGTCTGACGACGAGCTGAGGGACCGCGCCCGCAATCAGTTCAACCTGGTAGGCAGTTATCACACTGACGCGGTGTACCGCAGCATGATCGCCGGGGTGGTGGGGCTGAGCACTGACAGAATTTTCTTTTTGCACGATGCCCCACGCGGGCCGGGAACGGCTAACGCTTACCTGCTGCTGGACAGCGGCGTAACGTCTCAGCCTTTTATCGATGCGGTTAATGACTACGTGAATACGCAGGGACATCACGGCCACGGCGACGATATGCAGTGCATGGCCATGCCGGAAACGCAGCACGCGCTGACCGTGAAGGTGTTTATCACAAACCCGGACAACATGACGGCAGAGGGCCGGGCGGAGCTGCTGGGCGGCGTTGAAAACCTTATCCGCTGCGCATTTCGTGAAAACGGCAATTACAGCGTGCTGAAGACGTGGCCGTATTCGCGCTTTTCCTTCTCAAACCTTGGTCGCGAGATCCACAAAACCTTTCCGGTGGTGGATTCGCTGAAATTTTCACTGGACGACATCGTGAGCGGGCTGAGCGTGCCGCGCCTGTCGTCGCTGACGCTGAGCCTTGAACATGACTGATTTTAAAAAAATGCTGGCCGGGATGACGTTGCCCTCCTGGATGAATCGCGGTGAGCCTGCCGCACTGCTGCGGGCGGCCCGCAGATTCTGGGAGAAGGTCTGGAGCTGGGTTAACTGGCCGCTAAACCAGTTTGATCCGCTGACCTGTAGCGAGTCGCTGCTCGGGCTGCTGGCGTGGCAGCGCGATATTACCCGGTTCAACGGTGAGGGGCTGGCGCTGTATCGCAGGCGCGTGGCGTATGCCTTTATCAATGCGCGTGACGCGGGATCCGTGGCCGGGTTTATCGCTATTTTCAGGCGGCTGGGGATTGGTTACGTCGAACTGCAGGAGCGCCAGCCGGGCATTGACTGGGACGTGATTACCGTCCGGGTCACGGACGGCCAGCTGTCTGAAAACCCAGAGCTACTCATGCTGATTATTCAGCAGTACGGGCGCACCTGTCGCCGCTACCGGTTCGAAGTGATTACGGCGAATAACATTGCGATCAGCGCCGGATGGTACGGCGGGGAATACCTCGTTTACACCGCCAGCACGCTGGCCGCAACAGCCACTAACCGCGCCACGTTTGGCGCAAAACTGGGGGATTAGGATGTCTCAGACGATTATCACGCTGGCCTTTGAACAGTGGAAAGCACAGCAGGCCGTCAGCGGTGCACCCGTGCTGCTGGACGGGTTCGTACTGGCCAACGTGCCAGGCCTCGATCCGGCTGCGCCAATCAACCGCAGCGAAGGGTTGCCGCCTGCCGCGCAGATTGTGCATCGTCAGGACGTCAGTCAGGCCGGGGTTATCAATGAAAACGCGGTGGCGTACTCCGTCACGCTGGGCGCTGACGTGGGCGACTTTGCATTCAACTGGATTGGCCTGATTAACAAAGCCACCAACACCGTGGCGATGATTGTTCATGCTCCGGTGCAGCAGAAGGTAAAAAATGCAGCGGGGCAGCAGGGCAACGTGCTAACGCGCTCTTTTGTCATGGAGTACAGCGGCGCGCAGGCTGAGACGCAGATCACCACGCCCGCCGAAACGTGGCAGATTGATTTTACTGCCCGCCTGGGCGGTGTGGATGAGCGCCAGCGGGTTGAGAACGTTGATATTTATGGCGCGGCGGCCTTTTTTGATAACGGCTACCTGGTGACGAAATCGGGCAGCAGTTACAGCATCGCGCCGGGCATGGGATATGTTGCCGGGCTGCGCACGCAGTTGGCCGCCAGTCAGCCCCTGACCGTGACCACAAAGCCCGTCAAAGTCTGGCTGGACGTCTGTTTTAAGGGAACGCTGACCAGCGTCTGGGCCGTTGAGACGGCGATTAAGGTTGCCGCCAGCCTGGCGGATTACGTGGCAGATGGCCGTCAGCACTACGTGTTTGCGGTGGCCAGCATTGACGCTGCCGGAACCGTCACGGACCTGCGGCCTAAAGGTTCGCTGGCTGACCAGGGCGGAGCCAGCGCCTACGCCCGTAAAGACAGGAATCTGTCTGATTTAGACAGCATTCCTAAAGCGCGAGAAGCGCTAAAGCTGAAAGGAGCGGCGCTGCTGGATGTTGGCGCCGCAGCCGGAATGGTGGCAGCGGGCGACGATTCACGCATTGTTAACGCGGTGCCAAACAAACGGAAAATTAACGGGCACGCGCTGACGGATGATTTTGACCTTTCTGCGGAAGACGTGAAAGCACTGGCTGTAACCAATATCAGGGCACAGCGTGACCCGTCTACGGGTAACGTTGCTGATGCTAACGATCTTCCCGCAAATGCGACGAGTTTTGTATACAGCAATGTCCCGAACGCCCCGCCCTTTACAGGCTCGCAGTTAAATTTTTCAGGTGCAGGGAGTGGCTATAACGTCACTATTTCCGCTTCATACAGCGGCGCGGGGGAAAGGATTGCTTTCAGAACGCGTAACGGTGACGCAAAGGTGTGGAATTCGTGGTACGAAATTTACCACACGGGGAATAAGCCCACAGCGGCCGATGTCAATGCCATACAGGATGGGCTTTCCGGGAGCGGTAGTAACCCCCCTGACTGGAATGCCAGAAGCGGCGCATATCTTCTGCAACTCAGCGGCGCTTCTCAGTTAGTTTTTCATCTTAACTCAGGCGTGGGCAGCACCCGTGCCGCCCAGTTTAAATTCGATTACAAAAATCGGGGGATATGGTATCGAAGCAGCCGTGACGGATTCGGATTTGAGGAAGACTGGTCGGAATTACTGACGCATACGGGAAGCCTGAATATCTCCGGAACGCTGCGTAGCAGCGCGGAATATCAGTCAACGAAACCAGATAATTATCGCATTTCTTACAACGGTTACGGCGTTTACTGGCGAAATGACGGCATCAGATTTTACCTGATGATGACAAATAAGAATGACATTTACGGTGGCTATAACTCACTGCGTCCGTTTTATGTCGATGTCGCAACTGGCAACGTTGCACTACAGCATAATGTGTCCGTGGGTGGGCCGCTAAGTTGTAACAACACGATTACGCCAGGTAACTACTCAAACTTTGATGCCAGATATCTTGTGAAGTCTTCCGCCGTGCAGGGGGTGAGGCTGGCCGGACGAACCAGTATCGGTGGATACGATGGAACAATCCGCGCACCTGCCGGGGGCGTGTTTACTGCTATTGGCGATTTCGGCGCAGGGGACGGTTACGGGGAGTATTCCCTGTTACAGGTCAATATCAATGGAACGTGGGCGACGGTATCGGGGCCATAGATGAAAAAATTAGGCAGGTTTACACAGTACACGCCGGATATTAATCCGTTTTTAGAAGACATTGTTTACAGCGAAATTAACCGCGTGGAATCCGTTAAGGCTGCGCGGCTGGCTGAGCTTAAGCAGGCATCGGCGGGGGCAAAATTGAGTGCTGATGATGCCAGCGCAGCCATTGAATCCTGTGATGAAATTTTAAGGGAATCTCTTGAATCGGTGGACACGGATACCTTAAGCCGGGTGTTGTTCTTCCGAAATGAGAAAGGGGAGGACTGGTACTCGCTCCTGCCCTCGCTGGCCACCGATAACGTCAAAATTGTTTATGACGATGAAGGGTTGATTCGCTCTATGAGTCGTGACCCGCAGCGCCTTGCGCCCTCTGGCCTGAGCGTGGCGGTTCTGGCACCTTCCGAAGTGCCAGAATTGCTGGCAGAGGAGCTGGCAGCAGATGGCCCGGACCTGCTTCAGCGCTGGATGTTCAACGGGAAAAAAGTCACGCTGTCGCCTGCGTATTTTCAGAGAAAACGCGATCAGCTGGTAAGCGCAATCAGTGCCAGGACTATGACGTGGCAGACGCAGCTAATGCTGGGGATGATTAGCGAAGAAAACAAAGCCGCGCTGACCCGCAGCATGCTTTACATGCAGGAATTGCAGGCGCTGGACTTATCAGCAGGCGATGGTATTGAATGGCCGGAGGTGCCGGATGTGGCGTGAAGCGGTGCTGGCCTTTCCTGATGATATGGCGGCGATCACCTGTTCCATCGTCCCGGCGCATCCGTGGGTTTACGGGCTGGGGCAGCAGACGGAGAACGGCGCGTTTCTCAGCCCGGCAAACGCCGTCAACTGGCTGGCCGGAAAGCTGGCCAGCATGGGCGGCGATGCTGACCTGACGGTGTTCATGGTGTGCGGTGATTCCCATGATGCCTTTATGCAGGCGCTTGGATTACTAACCAGCGTATTTCCGGCCCCGGCGTTTACGCAGGTAGCGCGCCTGGCACAATCTTCCGCACTGCTTAACACGGTTAAAATGCAGTTGCCCGCCAAGGGGGTGAACAGCCTGCCGCCTTCGCTGCCGCTGTCGGTGCCGACCAGCCGCGCCGCAATGAATGCCCTGCGCACCGCAAAGGCTCAGCTGGAGGCGAGCGCGGGCAGCAGCCTGGACGGTTTGAAAGCCCGGCTGGGCGAGTTCGCCGCCGAGCACGCCAGCCTGCTGGACAGCATCAGCGCGGGGCTTGAAGACCTGAAAGGCAAATCAGCCCCCGCCTGGGTGTTTACGTCACGCGGCGATGTGTCCACTGCCGCCACCGAGCTGGTAAAAAATATCCCGCAGCCGTCTGCCATCTATACCGTGGCCATGATGTTTATCGGGGACGACCTGACGTCACTGGGAGGAATGATCCATGACATCAACAGCAACATTCGCCCTTGATGGTAAGGGAATTTTCCTGAAAAACATTCGGGTGACGATTTCCATGGCGTTTCAGGAGAAGGACCAGTCGGGCCAGACGTCAAGCACGGCCACGGCGGAGCAGGGCATCAAGGCAAAAGAGCTGCGCGTGTCCGGGCTGGTGCCGTTCAGTGAGCGAGACATGCTGAAGCAGATATTTGAAATGGCCAGCGCCCGCGACAAGGCCGGAAAGCTGAAGGTTTACCGCGTGGCGTGCATGGAGGCCCGCAGCGTGAATTTTCGTGAGGGGACGTTTACCGGGAATATTGACGCACCGCGACAGGATAAAGAGATGGCCTGGCTGGTGACGTTCACGATCAAAGAGCGCCTGAGCGTGGACGAGAAAAAGCAGGCCCGCGCCGCTGGAAAAATCAGCGCGACAAAACAGACGGCAGGCGGCAGCGGCTCAGCTGCGGAAGATGATGACAAAATGACGTGGTTCGAGCGCAAGGTGCTGAAACCCGTAAATGACTCGCTGGGGTAGGGATGAAACCAATCAAAAAGCTGTGGCTGTCCGGTGATGCGGTTCACCTGGTGGATGTGAATATCGTGCTGGAGCTGAACGGCTGCGGGCGGGGGTTTATTACCGCAGAAACCGCACAGGACTACACCGGGAAGGTGGTCCGCCTTGATGTGGGTTACACCGACAAGGTATTACGCTGGTTTACGGGTTACGTTGAGCGCAGCCAGCCCGCAGAAAATGGCTACCAGCGGCTTTTCGTGCGCGAGCTGGTCGGGATTTTTGATCGCAGCTGGCCATGCTCGTTTCAGCACCCTACGCTGCGCCAGATTGCTGGCTGGCTGACGGAGAACAGCGGGCTGACGGTCAGCGTGGCCAGCGCATCATATGCGGATAAGCCGATACCGCACTTCACCCATTCGGGGACGGGCTTCCAGCTGCTGGCCAGTCTGGGCGCGGCGTTTGGCGTCACCGATTATCAGTGGTATCAGCTGCCGGACGGGGATGTGTGGCTGGGCGCGGCAGAGCATGCCCTGTTTGCCGGAAAGCCCGTGGACATTCCGGCCGAGTTTGCCAGTAACGCAACGGCCGGTAATGCCATGACGATCCCGGTGGTGCAGAGTATCCGCCCCGGCGTGGAGCTGAACGGCCAGCGGCTGACGCGGGTCAGACTGCACAATGACGAGCTGGAAATCACCTGGACCTCGCGCAGTCGTGTGACGGGCAGGGCATCACAAAAATCGCCGGGCCAGCGCCAGATCGAGAGCGCATACCCGGAACTGGCTTCCGGCCTGCACCTGCCGAAGTTTGCGCGGGTTGAAGCGCCTGCCGAGTCGGTCAGCAGTGGCGATTTTGCCGATCCGTTCCGGCCACGGTACGCCGTTGATTTGCAGCTGCTTGATGCGGACGGCAACCCTGACGGCAGCACGCCGCTATATTCAGCCGTGCCGCTTCCTGTCCCCATGGCGGGAAACGATTCCGGCATGTTCCAGTTTCCGCCAGCCGGGACGCTGGTCGAAATTGGCTTTACCGGAGGCAGGCCGGATAAGCCCTTTGTCCGGCAGACCATGGCGCAGGGCAACAGCCTGCCGGACATTAAGCCGGGCGAGCAGTTACAGCAGCAGCGGGAGGAAGTTTCGCAGCGCATCACCCAGGGCGGTGACTGGGTACGCAAAACGGACCAGGCGATCACTGAGTCTTCCATGTCGCGCAGCATCGAGGCCGACGACGAAACCCGCACGCTTATAGCGCGGGAAACCACGATAAAGGCCACAGACAAAACTACCGTAGTGGGTAAGAGCACGCTGCTGGCCGGAGCTATTGAATGTGTCACGCTGGGCGATTATGCGCAGGCGGTACAGGGTAACCGTGTGGCCACTGTATCGGGCGACTGCAAAGCCAGCATCGCGGGAGGCAGTACCAGCGATGTGGCAGGCGACCTGATGGAAAAAATCGGGGGCATACGCAGCAGCATCGCCGCCGCGCAGCAGCAGGTGATTGCGCCCGTTGTCTGGGTCGGTAGTCAGCAGATTAACGTGATGCAGCTGATGCTGGATACCCTCGATGTGGTCAGGCAGCTGGCGCAGCTGACGGCAGCCCATACGCACCCGGACACAGGACAGCCGACGAACGCGGCAGCCATCGCGCAGACGGGCAGCCAGGCCGATAAACTGAAGACAAAATACAGGCCGGTAATCGGCTGACCCCCGCCATAAACCCAGCCCGCCCAGTGCGGGCTTTTTTACGCCCATACCCCAGAGCCACCAGAACGCGCACAGCGAGGCGCGGCAGCGTGGCGGCGTCCGTATCAAACCAAAAAGGATTAACGCAGCAGCGTGGCGCACAGCCCGCCACAGTCTGACAAAATAAACGTGTCGGAGACAAAAACGGCACTACACCGCACCCGCCTGCCGTTTTTGGATCTGAAAGTTTTTTCAGTTTCAGATTTCTACAAACCAGACCGCCAGCCCGCGCCACCGCTGGGCCTTTGCGAAAAACCCAAACTGAAAAGATTGAAAAGGATTTCAGGGATTTTCAGTTTTATGGATCGTTGGTGGATCGAGTGAAAATCATAACTAACAGAATTTAAAGAGGAAATTGTATTTTTCGTGGGTAATGTGGATCGTCAGGGGATCGTTTGTGGCAGGGGGCTGAAAACGAAGAAAGCCAGACAGGGCGCTGGCTTCGGGGAAATCGTGACGATTTGAGCAACTGAAATATATGTATGACTGGAGCGGCATTATTTACGGGTAATAATCTTCTTCACCCCACTGGCCGTCAGACACAAAAAAAGCCCCACGTTGAGGAATTGCAATGGAGTCTTTAAATTCTGGGGGGACAAAAAGGGGACAATGACCATCAGAAACAAAAAAGCCACCCCTTTCAGGATGGCTTAATCGTATGATTCTAAAGCTAAAATCTGGTGGCCCCAGCTGGACTTGAACCAGCGACCAAGCGATTATGAGTCGCGTGCTCTAACCAACTGAGCTATGGGGCCTGAGGCGCAGGATTATAATGTAACTGCGCGGCCCGATCCAGCGCTTAACCGTTGTCTGCTGCAATTCCAGGCAAATTTATTTTGGCCGGAACTGGTTGAATCATAACCGTTATCTGCCGCAGCCCGCGCCGCGCAGGCGTTAACGGTAGCGTGACGCTGACCGATCGCGTGATAAATCGGGGATCAGCGCCGCACGACTTGCCTCGTAGGCCTGCCATTTCTCAATGTTTTCCAGTGATGCAATCGTCACGCCCTCGCCCAGGTCGAGTCCCGCCAGCGCGGCATCAACCAGCGTATCAACCTCCATAATCATCTGCGGCGGCACCTCGTCCAGTGATTTGCCGGAGCGCTCGAAAATTTCGGTGCGTGTTAAGCCCGGCAGCACCGCCTGCACGCGCACGCCGTGCGCACTCAGCGACGCTTCCAGCGAACGGCTGAAGGTCAGCACAAATGATTTACTGGCGTTATACGCGCCGTTGAACATCTCATGCACCAGCGCCAGCACCGAAGCCACGTTGATCAGCGTACCGTGGCCGCGAGCTTTAAATGCATTGCCTGCGGCGTGCGCAAGGCGGGTGGGGGCGAGGATATTCAGCGCAATCATCGTCTCTACCCTGTCGATATCGTTATCGAGGAAGTCGCCATCCACGCTCATTCCGGCATTATTCACCAGCAGGCTGATGCTGGCGTCGCTGCGCAGGCGCTGCTCAACGCGGGCAAGGTCCTGCTTATTGGTCAGGTCCGCCGCCAGCACTTCGCTGCTGATGCCGTATTTGTCGGCCAGCTGCTGCGCCAGCTTCTCTAACCGCTGCTGGTCACGCGCCACCAGCAGGACGTTATAGCCGCGTGCCGCCAGGCGCTCGGCATAGACCGCGCCAATACCGCTCGACGCGCCCGTAATCACTGCCGTACCCAAAGTTGCCGTTGTCATGGTTATTCCTCTATATGATGGTCATCATGTTTGCCCTGAGCTAATATGACGGTCATCATATGTACTGTCAATACGCCACCCGCATTGAATATGACGATCATAATAATTACTCTGATAGCCCTTGCCTGTGGGCACTCATTCAGGAAGCCGTTATGTCAGAAGCAGTCAGTCACAAAGAACGTACCCGCCAGCGCATTCTCGATGAGGCGGCGGCGATCATGCGCGTGGTCGGCACCGAGGGGATCGGCGTAGCGGCGCTGATGAAGCGCGTTGGGCTGACCCACGGCGGCTT
>Ga0308156_1001587_pt1 | contig 25348 bp, 19 predicted proteins | sample PhyAR2_FD_201041 | JGI IMG/M metagenome (GOLD analysis project Ga0308156, IMG submission 201041) | Phyllosphere microbial communities from UC Gill Tract Community Farm, Albany, California, United States - DLSL A.R2 | ecosystem: Host-associated > Plants > Phyllosphere > Unclassified | place: USA... | reverse complement strand
GGCCGGCTGGCCCCGCGCCTCCCGTCCGTCGTGCCGGCCGGCCCTGCGGCGGAGCCGTCCACTGCCCCGACTGGTGCGCGAGAGCGACAGTGCTCGGGCGGAGAACGCCCGAGCACTGTCGCTCTCGCGGAGTACTCGCGCCGCGAGCTCGCGAGCTCGCGCGCCGCGCGTCAGCGCGCGAGCGGGTCGAGGTTGAGGGACGTGCCCTCGTACAGGTACTGGTCGTCGCCGAACACCTGCACGTCCGCGTTGAGCCAGACGAGCGCCTTCACGCTGATGCCGAATCGGGCGGCGACGTCACCGATCAGGTCGTCCCGCGCCACGGTGTAGGTCCGCGGGGCGCCGGAGGCCGTGGTCGCCGTGACCGGACCGGTGGCGTTCGGTCGCGCCCCGCCGTCGACCGCGTGCACGTTCGTCGTCCGGGCCGGCACGGACCAGCGCACCGGGGCCACCGCGAGCACCTTGGCCGCCGCGATCTCGACCGGGACGTCCGCCTGGCCGGGCTGCGCCGCGGAGGACACCACGAGGGTGACGAGCCCCGACGGGTCGACGCCCGAGCCGTCGAGCGGCACCGACCGTGACACCGGCGCGGAGGTCGGGCCGCCGAGCACGTCGTCGCCCACCCCGGGGTAGGTCAGGCCGTCACCGACCTGCCGCTCCCGCTCGAAGAACCCGACCCCGATCGGCACGGGCAGCGTCGAGGTCACGCCGCTGTACTGCGCCGTGAACGTGTCGTCCCCGTCCGCGACGACGCGGTAGTGGAAGTGGATGCTGCCCTTCGGCGAGGCGACGTCGCCCTCGGTCAGGACCGTGCCCGCCGGGATCGGCGTCAGCACGGGGTCGGGGACGGCGGCCTCGGTGGCGACCGGGGTCGGCGCCCGCGGGGTGGCCGACGCCTCGAGCAGATCGGCGTCCGACTCGGCCTCCGGGGTGGCGGTCGGCGTCGCCGTGGCGGTGCGGGTCGCCGACGGCGGGCTCGAGGGTGCGGGCAGCGCTCCGTCGGACCCGCGCAGCAGCGAGCAACCCGACAGCGCGACGACGGTGACCAGTGCGGCAGCGCCGAGCGCAGCGGTTCGGATCATGGTTCCCCCTCGGTGCCGATGCTAGCGCCGTCACGCGGGGTCGTCGGGGCCGACGTGGGTCGTGTGTCCGGAGGTGTACGTGTCGGCCCGAGCGGCTAGCGTCGAGGCATGGACCGCCACGACATCATCGCCGCAGCAGCCGCCGCGCACGCCGCGCGCATCGCCGAGGCCGGCGGCGACGACACCGCTGCGCGTCGGCGTGCCGAGGCCGTGGACGGCCGGCGGCTCGGCACCGACGAGGCAGCGGCCGACGCCCTCCGTGCCGTGGAACGCCGCCGTGCCGGCGAGGTCGAACGTGCGGCGGAGCGCACCGAGGGGGCCCTGTCGGACTGGCACCGGATGGGCACCCGCCGGGGCGTGACCCCGGACGACCAGCTCCGGAGCGCCTGGACGGTGACCGGCGTGCCCGAGGCCGGTGCCTCGCGCGCGCTCGCGAACGTCCTCCTCTCCACCGCGGGGCACGCCGGACGGGTCGCCGACGCGGCTCGGCGGAACCCGGCCCTCGGTGGTGCCGCGAGTGCCGCGGCGCGCCGGACGGTCCGCCGCTACACCGACCACGGAGCGGGCATGGCCTCGCTCGGTGACGTGCTCGACGACGGTCCCGCCGCCGACTGAGCACCCCGGCCGGTCGCGACCGGGGCCGGCGCTCCTCGTCGGGCGTTGCGTCGCTCGGGTAGCCCGCTCGGGTCAGCGCACCAGGCGCGACGGAGGCGCATTGGACCGCTCCCGCACTGACCAGGGCTTTCCTGGACCGGTCCAACGCGGAAAAAGTAAGAATGTCCAATTGACAGGACATGGAACAAGGTTACGATCGGCTCACGCGAAGACGCGCGATCACCCGACGAAGGAGTCCATCGAATGGTCGACATCAAGCCGACGCCCCCGAGCGTCGCACTGCCCCCGGTCGGCGAGGGGCCGCACCGCCGCCGCCTCGGCGTCCTCGCCCTGGTCGCGACCTTCGGCGGGTTGCTCTTCGGCTACGACACCGGCGTGATCAACGGCGCACTCCGCCCGATGACCGACGAGCTCGGCCTGACGACGATCACCGAGGGCGTCGTCACGAGCTCCCTGCTCTTCGGCGCGGCGATCGGTGCGATGCTCGGCGGCCGGATCGCCGACGGCTGGGGTCGGCGCAGGACGATCCTGCTGCTCGCGGTCACCTTCTTCGTCGGGACGTTGATCTGCGTCCTCGCTCCGTCCTTCGGCGTGATCGTCGTCGGCCGTGTGCTGCTCGGCCTCGCGGTCGGCGGTGCCTCGACGGTGGTGCCGGTGTTCCTCGCCGAGCTCGCCCCGTACGAGATCCGCGGATCGCTGTCGGGGCGCAACGAGCTCATGATCGTCATCGGCCAGCTCGCCGCCTTCGTGGTGAACGCCGTGATCGGCAGCCTCTGGGGCGAGGGCAACGGTGTCTGGCGCGTCATGCTCGCCGTCTGCGCCCTGCCCGCGATCGCGCTGTTCGTCGGCATGCTCCGGGTGCCGGAGTCGCCGCGCTGGCTCGCCTCGAAGGGACGCAACGACGAGGCACTCGCGGTGCTCGGGCAGATCCGTTCCACGGAGCGTGCGACCGCCGAGCTCGAGGACATCAAGCGCAGCAACGCGTCCGAGGCCACGGTGCAGCGGGAGAGCGGCTGGCGCGTGCTGCTCGGCAACAAGTGGCTGATCCGCATCGTGCTGATCGGTGCCGGTCTCGGCGTCGCCCAGCAGCTCACCGGCATCAACTCGATCATGTACTACGGGCAGACGGTGCTCATCGAGTCGGGCTTCGAGGCCTCGGCGGCCCTGATCGCGAACATCGCGCCGGGTGTCATCGCCGTGGTCGGCGGCGTCATCGCCATCGCGAACATGGAGCGGATCAACCGCCGCACGACGCTCATCCTCGGGTTCTCGCTGACGACGGTCTGCCACTTCCTCATCGGCATCGCGTCGATGACCCTGGTCGACGGCAACCCGGCCCGGCCCTGGGTGATCCTGTTCCTCGTCGTCGCGTTCGTCGGGTCGATGCAGACGTTCCTCAACATCGCCGTGTGGGTGGTGCTGTCGGAGATCTTCCCGACGCAGATCCGTGCCCTCGGCATGGGCATCGCGGTCTTCTGCCTCTGGATCGCGAACGCGTTCCTCGGGCTGTACTTCCCGACGATCGTCGCCGCGACCGGCATCACCGGCACCTTCTTCGGCTTCGCCGCGGTCGGCGTCCTGGCGCTGCTCTTCATCGGGAAGTTCGTGCCGGAGAGCCGCGGCCGCACCCTCGAGGAGGTCGAGGAGGGGGTCACCACCGGCAACATCTTCACGGTGCCCGAGAAGAAGGCACGTCGCTAGGACACGCCCCACCCTGTACCGAGGGAGCAGAAGACGTCGGGTCGTCCCACGGCGCCCGACGTCTTCTGCTCCATCGATGTGTGCGACGGAGGACGCAGACGGACGGGAGGCACGGTGCCAGCTGGCACCGTGCCTCCCGTCCGTCGTGGTGTGCGCTACGGGCGCAGGAGCACCTTGCCGACACGGCCGGCCGTGTCGCTGGCACGCGCCGCGTCGCGGGCGTCCTCGAAGACGAAGGTCTCCGACACGGGCAGCGTCAGCGAACCGTCGAGCACGCGGGTGATGAGCTCGCCGAAGAGCTGGCCCTTGAGCTCGGCGGGCATGGTCCGGCTGACGACCGCGCCCCAGAAGCCCTTCACGGTGAGCTGGCCGAAGATGACCTTGCCCGAGGGGATCTCGAGCGTCGGCGACGCCATCGCGCCGAAGACGACGAGGGTGCCGTCCTCGCCGATCACCGAGGCGATGTCGCCGGCGGCCTTGCCGCCGACGGACTCGACGCCCGCGACGATCGGGGCGCCACCGGTGAGCTCGCGGACCTGGTCCTGCCAGCCGTCGGAATCGGTGGCGACGATGCGGTCGATGCCCTGGTCGCGGAGCTCGTCGACGCCCTCGGCGCGACGGACCAGACCGATCACGTTGATGCCGCGGGCCTTGCCCAGCTGCGCGACCATGCGGCCGACGGCGCCGTTCGCGGCGTTCTGGATGATCCAGTCGCCCTCGTGCAGGTCGAGCGAGTGGAGCAGGCTGATCGCGCTGAACGGCATCGAGACGAGCTGCGACGCGGCCTCGTCGGGCATCGCGTCCGGCACCGGGACGAGCCCGGCGGCGTCGGCGACGTAGTACTCGGCCCAGACGCCGAACGTGCCGCCGGCGACGCGCTGGCCGACCTGCAGGCGGTCGACGCCCTCGCCGAGGGCCTCGACGACACCGAGTGCCTCGGTGCCGCTGGCGGCGGGGAGCTCCGGCTTGAAGCCGTAGGTGCCGCGGATGGTCCACAGGTCGTGGTTGTGGATCGGGGCGAGGACCGTGCGGACGAGCACCTGGCCGGGGCCGGGCTGCGGGACCGGACGCTCGGCGACGGTCAGGACGTCTGCGGGCTCACCGAAGGTCTCGTGGACGACGGCGCGCATGGTGGTGGGGACGCTCATGGACTAGTCCTCCGAGACGGTGATGGTGACGTCGATGTTGCCGCGCGTCGCGTTCGAGTACGGGCAGACCTGGTGCGCGGCGTCCGCGAGGGCCTGTGCCTGGTCGTGCTCCATCCCGGGGATGACGACCTCGAGCATGACGGCGAGCTGGAAGCCGCCCTGGCCGTTCGGGCCGATCTGCACGCGACCGCCGACGGACGAGTCGGTGACCTTGACCTTCTGCGCGCGGGCGACACCCTGCAGCGCGGAGTGGAAGCACGCGGCGTAGCCGGCGGCGAAGAGCTGCTCGGGGTTCGCACCGTTGCCGGAGCCGCCCATGTCCTTCGGGATCGCCATGTCGAGGTCGACGCGGCCGTCGCTGGTGGCGACGTGGCCGTTGCGGCCCTCGCCCGTGGAGAGCGCTTCTGCGGTGTAGAGGACGTCCATGTGGGGTCCTTCCTTCCTTCGTGGGGGTCAGTGTGCCGACGCCGCGGGGGCGTCGGGGGTCGTGGGGGTGCCGTCGGCCGCCGCGTGCATCGTCGCGGTCAGGCGCTGCAGCGTCGCGATGAGTTCGAGCGCCGCCCGCTCGTCGGGCAGGCCCATGCCCGCCGCGATCTGCGCGGGCACGTGGGCGAGCTCGGCACGGATCGACCTGCCGCGCTCGCCGAGGGTCACCGTGACGACGCGCTCGTCCGTGCTCCGGCGCTCGCGGCGCACGAGCTCGGCCTGCTCCATGCGGCGCAGGAGCGGTGAGAGCGTGCCCGAGTCGAGCTGCAGGTGGTCGCCGAGGCCCGAGACGGTCTGGTCGCCCTCGATCCACAGGGTCACGAGGACGAGGTACTGCGGGTACGTCAGGCCCCACGGTTCGAGCAGCGCGCGGTACGCCTGGGTGGTGGCCCGGGACGCCGCGTAGAGGGAGAAGCACACCATCTCGTCGGTCACCGGCACGACTCCAGTGTTGCACGCGACTCAGTTGTGCACAACCGATCTCACCGGATGCTCAGGCAGTCCTCCCGCTGCGGGTGGCCCGCCTCGTCCAGGGCGCGCTGGGCGTCGTGGAACGACGAGTACGGCACGTGCACGCCGGCGACGTCCCGGTAGTCGGTCAGGCCGGGCCCCGCCCAGTAGACGGCCCCGTCGTCACCGACCACGGCGATCGCGCGGCGGATCGCCCGTGCCGGGTCGGGCTCCTCGACGACGACGGCGCCCGCTCCGTCCGGACCGGCCCCGACCGACCGGGCGCCGTCGAGGATCGCCGCACGGATCGGGTCCGGTGCCTCGGTCCGCGGGTGGTGGTCCGTGACCACGACCAGGTCCGCCCCGGCCGCCGCGACGACACCCATGGCGTGCCGCTTGCTCGGGTCCCGGTCGCCGTCGGCGCCGACGACGATCGCGACGGTCCCCGGCACGACGGCGCGCACCGCCTCGAGGCTCTTCGCGAACGCGTCGGGCGTGTGGGCGAAGTCGACCCAGACCCGCGGTCCCGTCGGCGCCGAGGCGTCGGCCATGCGGCCCGGGACCCGCACGTCGAGCGACGACGCCGTGGCGGTGCGCAACCGATCGAGGGGCACGCCCGAGACCGCGAGCATCGCCACGGCGAGCCCGGTGTCCGCCGCGGCGTGCACGCCGAGCAGCGGCACCGTGCAGCGGATGACCGTACCGTCCGGTGCCCGGAGCGTCGCAGCGGTGCCGTCCGGCCGCTGCTCGGTGACGTCGACCGTCCAGTCGGCGCCCGTACCGGCACGGGTGCTGATCGTGGTGACCGGCACGCCGGCTCCGGCGACGATCCGACGTCCGGCGGGGGAGTCGAGCGATACGACGCCGGCCCGCGCCCGCTCCGGGGTGAAGAGCTCGGCCTTCGCCGCCAGGTAGGCGTCCATGTCCGCGTAGTCGTCGAGGTGGTCGTGGGACAGGTTCGTGAAGCCCGCGACGTCGACCACGACGCCGTCCGTCCGGTGCCGGGTGAGCGCCTGCGCGCTGACCTCGAGGGCGACCCCCTCGACCCCGGCCTCGGCGGCGGCCGCCAGGAACGCGTGCAGTTCGGGCGCCTCCGGCGTGGTCAGGGCGCTCGCCGCCGCGGTGTCACCGATCCGGCGGTCGACGGTCGAGCTGTGGGCGGTCCGGCGTCCGAGTCGACGCAGGAGTGCGTCGAGCACGTGCACGGTGGTGGTCTTGCCGTTCGTGCCGGTGACCCCGAACACCGGGTACGGCAGCGACGCCGTCCCGTAGGTCGAGGCGGCGACCGCGCCGAGCACGGCACGGGGGTCGTCGACCACCAGCACGGGCAGGCCGGTCGCGCGGGAGCGGTCGGCGCCGGCGGGGTCCGTCAGCACCGCAGCGGCGCCGGCGGCAGCGGCGGCGGCCGCGTGCTCCGCCCCGTGCGTGCGGCGTCCGGGGAGCGCCGCGAACAGGCTGCCCGGACGCACGTCGGCGGCGGAGACCGCCACGCCGGACACGGTCGCTCCGGTCCCCGTCGGCCCGGTCGACCGCGGGTGGTCGCGGTCGACGGCCCCGGCAGCGCCCGCGGCGGCGGCCACGGCCGTCAACGGGACCGGAACCGGGTGGCGTGGGTCGAACGCGTGCGTCATCGGTGCCTTCCGTCGGGTCCCGTCGATGGTCCGCTCCGGCGGCCGGGACCACGCCCAGCCACCGCAGGCTGCAGGCCGCGCCCGGCACGACGGACCATGACGACGGGCCGGGGCGACGCGGTCGCGGTGGGCCGGTTAGGCTGACCCGAGCCACGATGACCACCAACGACACCGACAGCACCGCGAACCCCGGAGCGGGAACCACCCTCCGCACCGGTTCCGCGTCGTCCCACGGCAAGACGATCCTGATCGGCGAGCACGCCGTGGTGTACGGCGTACCCGCGCTCGTGCTGCCCGTGCTCGACGTCCGCGTGACCGCGACGGCCACACCCGTCACGCCCGACCTCGGCAGCCGACTCGAGTCGTCCGTCCACACCGGGCCGCTCGACACCGCGCCCGCTGCCGTGCTGCCCACCGTCACGGCGGTCACCGCGACGCTGCGCCACCTCGGCGCCACCGGACAGCACCTGCACGTGCGGGTCGACAGCGCGGTGCCCACCGCACGCGGCATGGGTTCGAGCGCCGCCGTCGCCGCCGCGGTCACGGCCGCCGTCGCCGACGTGTTCGGCAGGACGCTGGCCCCCGAGGAGCACCACGAGCTCGTGCAGGAGTGCGAACGGGTCGCGCACGGACGCCCCTCCGGCCTCGACGCCCGCGGCGTGGTGGCCGACGTCCCGGTCTGGTTCGAGGACGGGCTGGTCGAACCCGTGCCGCTCGGCGCGACCTTCACGTTCGTGGTCGCCGACACCGGCGTCCCCGGGCACACGCGCGAGGCCGTCTCGGCCGTCCGGGAGCGCCACGACCGGGACCCGCAGACCGTCGACGCCGTCGTCGCCGCGATCGGCGACCTCGCGCGACGCGCACGGGGGACACTCGTGGACGGCGACGCCCAGGCCCTCGGTGCCACGATGGACGCCGCGCACGAACTGCTCACCGGACTCGACGTGTCGAGCCCGGACCTCGACCGGCTCGTCGACGCCGCACGCCGTGCGGACGCCCTCGGCGCGAAGCTCACCGGCGGTGGGCGCGGCGGATGCGTCCTCGCACTCGCCGCGGACGGCGAGCACGCCGACCGCGTGGCCGTCGCACTCCGTGCGGCCGGGGCCACGGAGACCTGGACCACCACGATCGGAGCCCGCGCCTGATGACCGCCACCGCCGTCGCGCACCCCAACATCGCGCTCGTGAAGTACTGGGGCAAGGCCGATGCGCAGCTCGCCCTGCCCGCGACCGGCAGCGTCTCGATGGGCCTCGACGTCTTCCCGACCACGACCACCGTCACGCTCGACGACGACGCGGCCGCGGACTCGTTCGTGCTCAACGGTGGCGCGGCCCCGGACGGCGCGCTGCTCCGCACCCAGCAGTTCCTCGACCTCGTGCGCGACCTCGCGGGGTCGTCGACGCACGCCGCGGTCGACTCCGTGAACACCGTGCCGACCGGTGCCGGCCTGGCGTCGAGTGCCTCGGGCTTCGCGGCGCTCGCGACGGCGGCGGCCGCCGCGTACGGCCTCGACCTGACCGAGCGCGACCTGTCCCGGCTCGCCCGCCGGGGTTCCGGCTCCGCGACCCGGTCGATCCCCGGCGGGGTGTCGGTCTGGCACGCCGGGGACGACCAGGGCTCGTACGCCGAGCGCATCGCGGCCCCGCCGATGGCCATGGTCGTCGTGACGATCTCCGCCGGCGAGAAGGCGATCGGGTCACGGGAGGCGATGCGGCGCACGATCGCCACCTCGCCCTTCTACCCCGCCTGGGTGACGAGCACGACCGCGACCGTCGGCGACATGGTCGACGCCTGCGCCGTCGGCGACTTCTCGCGGATCGGCGAGATCACGGAGAGCAACGCGCTCCGCATGCACGCGACGATCGAGGGCGCCTTCCCGCCCATCCGCTACCTCACCGCCCGCAGCGTCGCCGTGTTCGACGCCGTCGCCGAGCTCCGGGCCGCGGGGACCGAGGCGTACGCCACGGCCGACGCCGGCCCGAACGTCGTCGTGCTCACGAAGCCCGAGGACCGGTCTGCCGTCGCGCGTGCGCTCGCCGGCCTCGGCGACGTCATCGAGTCCGGCACCGGACCAGGCGCTCGGGTGGTCCGCTCCGAAGGGACGGAGGTGCCCGGAGCGGGTGCCGTCCGACCGGAGGAGACCGCCGAGTGATCGAGTTCCGCGCCCACGGCAAGCTGTTCGTCGCGGGCGAGTACGCCGTCGTCGAGCCCGGGCAGCCGTCCGTGCTCATCGCCCTCGACCGGGCCATCACCGCCCGCGTCGCCGAGGGCCACGGTGCCGGCAGCGTGCACTCCGAGGAGTACGGGCACCTCCCGCTCACCTGGACCCGCGACGAGGACGGCCTGGCGCTCGACCGCGAGCACCACCCCTACGACTACGTGATGGCGACGATCGACCTGGTCGAGAAGCTCCGTGCCGAGCGGGGGATCGCCCCGCGGTTCCACGACCTCCGGATCGAGAGCCAGCTCGACGACGCCAGCGGCCGGAAGTTCGGGCTCGGGTCGTCGGCGGCCGTCACCGTTGCCACCGTCGGTGCCCTCGACCGCTTCTACGGCATCGGCCTGTCGCAGCGCGACCGTTTCCGAGTCGCCCTGCTGGCCACCATCCGGGTGAACCCCCGCGCGTCCGGCGGTGACCTCGCTGCGAGCACCTTCGGCGGGTGGCTCCGCTACAGTGCGCCGGACCGGGAGCGCCTCGCGCGCGTGCTCGGTGACCGCTCCGTGACCGACGTCCTCGACGACGCCGACGCGTGGGCCGGCTTCGACGTGCAGCGCCTGCCCGCACCGGCCGACCTCGAGCTCCTCGTCGGCTGGACCGGCTCACCGGCCTCGACGACGAAGCTGGTCAGCGTGGTCAGGAAGCACCGCAACGGCGGGTACCAGGCGTTCCTCGACGACAGCCGCGCCTGCGTCGACGACCTGACCGCGGGCCTCCAGGCCGGCGACGCGACGACGACGCTCGACGCCCTCCGACGGGCCCGCACCCTCCTGCAGCGCCTCGGCACGTCCGTCGGCTCGCAGATCGAGACCGAGCGGCTCGCGACCCTGTGCGACGTGGTCGAGTCGGCCGGCGGGGCGGCGAAGCCGTCGGGCGCCGGTGGCGGCGACTGCGGCATCGCGCTCGTGCCGGCGGACACCGACCTCGCCGGCATCCACCGCGCCTGGGAGGCGCACGACATCAGACACCTCAGCGTCGCGGTGCAAGCACCCGAAGGGAGCGTCGAATGACCGACCTGCTGACCCCGATCCCCACGAAGTGGGTGGGGCCGATCCGCGTGAGCGGCAACGCCGTGGAGGGCGAGCACGAGGTGCCCCTCGCCACGTACGAGTCGCCGCTGTGGCCGTCCGTCGGCCGCGGTGCCCGCGTCTCACGCATGGTCGAGGGCGGGATCGTCGCGACCGTCGTCGACGAGCGCATGACCCGGTCCGTCGTGGTGAAGGCCGACAGCGCCGCCGCGGCGCACATCGCCGCCGGCCGCATCCTCGCCCGGCAGGACGAGCTCGAGCAGGTCGTCGCCGGGCAGAGCCGGTTCGCGAAGCTCATCGAGGTGCACCCGGAGATCGTCGGGGACCTGCTGTTCCTGCGCTTCGCGTTCACCACGGGCGACGCGTCCGGGCACAACATGGTGACGCAGGCGGCGGACAGGCTGCTGCCGGCGATCCTGGCGTGGGAGCCGGGCCTGCGGTACGTCAGCGTCTCGGGCAACTTCTGCACCGACAAGAAGGCCACCGCGGTCAACGGCATCCGCGGGCGCGGCCGGAACACCATCGCCGAGATCGTCATCCCCGGTGAGGTCGTCGAGAAGCGCCTCCGCTCGTCCGCCGCACGGATCGCCGAGCTCAACGTCGCGAAGAACCTGGTCGGCTCGACCATCGCCGGCGCACTCCGCTCCGCGAACGCGCACTACGCGAACATGCTGCTCGGCTTCTACCTGGCCACCGGGCAGGACGCCGCGAACATCGTCGAGGGCTCGCAGGGCATCACCTTCGCCGAGGCCCGCGGTGACGACCTGTACTTCTCGACCGCGCTGCCGCACCTGATCGTCGGCACGGTCGGCAACGGCAAGGGCGGCGACCTGCCCGTCGTCGAGGACGCCCTCGTGCGCCTCGGCTGCCGCGAGGACCGCGAGCCCGGCGCGAACGCCCGCCGCCTCGCCGCACTGTGCGCCGCCACCGTGCTCTGCGGCGAGCTGTCCCTGCTCGCCGCGCAGACCAACCCCGGGGAGCTCATGGCCGCGCACGTCGCCATGGAGCGCCGGGGAGCCAAGCCCGCAGGAGGTGCAGCATGAGCGGCATCGGCATCCACGACATCGCGATCGCGACCGGACACCACGTCCTCGAACTCGACGACCTGGCCGAGCGCCTGGGCGTCGACCCGGCCAAGTACCACGTCGGCATCGGGCAGGACGCCTTCAGCGTGCCCGCCCCGGACGAGGACATCGTCACGATGGGCGCCGCCGCCGCGAAGGAGCTCGTCGACCGCCACGGCGTCGAGGGCATCCGCACCGTGCTGTTCGCCACGGAGTCCGGCGTCGACCAGTCGAAGGCCGCCGGTGTCTACGTGCACGGGCTGCTCGGTCTGCCGCAGAACGTCCGCGTCGTCGAGCTGAAGCAGGCCTGCTACGGCGGGACCGCCGCCGTGCAGCTCGCCCTCGGCATCATCGCCCGGGCCCCGCACGAGCGCGTGCTCGTCATCGCCGCGGACGTCGCCCGGTACGACGTCGACACCGCCGCCGAGCCCACGCAGGGCGCCGGTGCCGCCGCCATCCTGGTGTCCGCCGACCCGGACCTCGTCGAGATCGAACCGGCGGCGGGCGTGTTCACCGCCGACGTCGACGACTTCTGGCGGCCGAACGACCGCTCCACCGCGCTCGTCGACGGCCGGCTGTCGGTCAGCGCCTACGTCGACGCGTTCGTCGGCGCGTGGGACGACCTGGCCGCGCAGGGCGGTCCGGCGTACGAGGACATCGTCCGGTTCGTCCACCACCAGCCGTTCACGAAGATGGCGCTCAAGGCCCACCGGAAGCTCACGCAGCACGTCGGTGTGGCCTTCGACGAGTCCGAGCTCGCGACCGGCTTCACCTACAACCGACAGACGGGCAACACGTACACGGCGTCGCTCTGGATCGGGCTGGCCGCGCTGCTCGACCTCGACGACGACCTCGGGGGCGAGCGGATCGCGCTGTTCAGCTACGGCTCGGGCAGCGTCGGCGAGCTCGTGACCGGCATCGTCCGCCCCGAGTACCGCGACCACCGCCGGCAGGGCCGCGTCCGCGCCCTGCTCGAGGCGCGTGTGCCGCTGACCGTCGACGCCTACCGGGAGCTCCACGCCTCGGGTGCGGCGTCGAGCGTGGACGTCGAGCGTCCCCGCGTCACCGCCGGGCCGTACCGTTTCGTCGGGGTGCGCGGCGGCGCGCGGCACTACGAGGCGACCGCACAGGACTGAGCGACCGACGGCCGACGGCACTGCCGGTGCCGGACGGGAGGCGCGTGGCGGACCTGCCACGCGCCTCCCGTCCGTCGGTCGGTCTGGTGGCGACGACCGCTGAGGTGTAGAAGGATCCTCATGGGCCAGCTCATCTACGACGGCGAGGTGCTCGACCTCCGGGTCGACGACCGCTCGCTCACGCACCTGCAGATCGTCATCGTCAACATGCTGCGACGGGAGCACCGCTTCGTGTTCTCGTGGAAGGACGACGTGCTGCACGGGGACGGCCGGAGCTCGATCTGGCTCCACCCCAACGTCAGCCTCCGCTTCACGTTCTCGGGGAGCCGCGTGCCCTCGATCAACCGCAGCTGGCTCGAGGGCATGTACGCCGCAGCGACCTCGGGGTCCGGGCTCGTGCTCACGCCGGAGCCGCCCGACACGAGCACCGCGGGGGACTCGGCGTGGTCGGACGCGGTGGTCCCCGGCGACGAGCCGTCCTCGAGCGCGGGCGACTCGGAGTAGCACAGCCCCTGCCGTGGGTCAACGGGTACCGGAGGTTCCGTCGTCTTCCGTAGCCTGCCTGTACCGCGGGTCGTGCTCCCCGGAGCGGCGACAGGGCGCCGCCGGGCACGGCCGCGAGTGGAGGGAATCGCATGTCCGCGCCGGAGAGCACGCACGACGACTGTGTCGGGACGGTCGTCGCCGCGGAGGATCGGCACGAGGTCTGGATCAGGGGCCTCCTCGTCGAGCCGGACGGGTGCACGCTGTACTCGGACTTCTTCGTCGCCGGACGTGCGGAGGCGCCGGCCGTCACCGGGTGACGGCGCCCCTCCCGACGCCCCGGCCGCCGTCGTCCCGCGGCGGCCGGGGCGTTCCACGGTCCGGTCTCAGTACACGTCGCGCACGTACCGCTTCGCGCGCCGCAGGTCCGCCACGTAGGCCTGTGCGTCGTCCCCGCCGCGACCGCGCTGCCCGGCGACGACCTCGAGCAGCGCGTGCTCGACGTCCTTCGCCATCCGCGACGCGTCGCCGCAGACGTACAGGTGTGCCCCGTCCTCGAGCCACCGGTACAGCTCCGCGGCCTGCTCCCGCATCCGCGTCTGCACGTAGACCTTCTCGGCCTGGTCGCGTGAGAACGCCAGGTCGAGCCGGTCGAGCACGCCCGACTCGCGGAACGCGGTCAGCTCGTCCTCGTAGACGAAGTCGGTGTCCCGGTGCTGGTCGCCGAAGAACAGCCAGTTGCGCCCGGTCGCACCGGTCGCGACGCGCTCGTGCAGGAACCCGCGGAACGGCGCGACACCGGTACCGGGACCGATCATGACCATCGGCGCCGCGGGGTCCGACGGCACGCCGAACGCGGCGTTCGGCTGCAGGTGGACGCCGACCTCGCCGTCGGCACGCACGCGGTCCGCCAGGTAGGTCGAGGCGACCCCGCCGTGGGTCCGCCGGGCGTCGCCGTACCGGACGCTCGCGATCGTCAGGTGGACGCGGCCCGGGTGCGCGGCCGGGCTCGACGAGATCGAGTACTGCCGCGCCTGCAGGCCGCGCAGGTTCGGCAGCAGCTCGTCGAGCGAGGGTGCGGCGGGACCGGCGTCCTGGAGCAGGTCGAGGACGTCCCGGCCCCAGAGCCAGCGGTCGAGCTCCTGTTTGTCGCCGTGCGCGACGACGGCCGCGAGCTCCGACGCGGGCGCCCGCTGCACGAGGTCGGCGACGAGGTCCTTCGAGGGGGTCCGGATCTCGCGGTCCGTCCGCAGCACGTCGGCCAGCGGCCGTCCGTCGAACAGCTCGGACCCGTCCGAGCCGAGGTGCGCGAGCAGCTGGTCGACGAGGACCGGGTCGTTGTGCGGGACGACGGCGAGGGCGTCGCCGGCGGCGTACTCGATGCCGGAGTCGCCGAGGTCGAACTCGAGGTGCCGGATCTCCTTCGCGCTGCGCGGGGACGAGAGCAGGCGGTTCTCGACGAGCCGCGCCGGGTACGGGTTCCGCTTGGTCCACTGCGCGCCCGGCCGGGAGGCCCGGCTCACGCCCGCCCCGTCGGCCGCGGTCACGCCGGTGGTCGCGCCGCCGCCCGGGGTCGCCCCGGTCGTGCCGGCCGCCGGTCGCGCGCCCGCTTCCGTCGCGAGCCGGTCGAGGACGGCTGCGCTCCACAGGGCGGCCGGGTCCTCGAAGTCGACGTCGCAGTCGACGCGCTCGTGGATCCGCGTCGCGCCGAGCTGCTCGAGGCGGAGGTCGAGGAGTTTGCCGGCCTGGCAGAACTCGTCGTAGCTGGTGTCGCCCAGCCCGAGGACCGCGTACTGCAGCCCCTCGAGGCGCGGCACGGTCGTGGCCTGGACCGCCTCCCAGAAGAGTCCGGCGTTGTCGGGCATCTCGCCCTCGCCGTACGTCGAGGTCACGAGGAGCACGTGGGACATGCCGGCGAGCTGCTCCGGTGACACGGCGTCGAGCGGGGTGGCCCGGCCGCCGAGGCCGCGCGCCCGGGCCCCGGCGACGAGGTCCTCGGCGAGGAGCTCCGCGTTGCCGGTCTGGGTGCCGTACAGCACGTCGATCGTCGTCGTCGGTGCCGGGGCTGCGGTCCGCTTCCCCGCGGCGGCGATGCCGGCGATGAACCCGGCGAGCCAGGACTCCTGCGCGGCGGAGAACGGGGCGTCGACCGGGATGAGGGCGCCGGTCGGTGGCAGGGTGCTCACGCCGTCACCACCTCGACCGGGGCCTGCGGGGCGCGGCGGGCGATGTCCTCGAGCGCTGCGGTCGCGAGGAGCTCGTCGAAGCGTGCAGCGCGACGACGGCCGTCGTTCTTGGCGTTTTGGTGCATGATCCACCCCGTGGTCCCGGGCGCGTCGCTGCTGCGGTTGTTCCGCTGCGTGAACGCGCGCTTGGCGTCGTCGAGCCGCTTGATCGCGACGAGGGTCGCGAGCTCGTCGTCCGCGAAGGCGTCGAGCGTGCCGCGCAGGTACTTCACGACGCGCTGCTTCACCTGGTGGTCCTCGGTCAGCACGAGGTTCCGGACGGCCTCGGTGACCCGGGGGTCGCCCGCCGCGGCACCGGGCACACGCTCCTGCGCCACGTCCTGGGCGACGCCGAGGACCGTGTAGGCGGACAGGAGCGAGAAGGTGTCCTCGCCCTGGTCGCCCGGGCCTCCCGGATGGCCCAGCGCGGGGGCCCGACCGCCGAGCACCGTGCGCCGGTCGCGGTAGTCGAGCTTGAACGCGCGGAGCTTGTCCGTGGCGACCGAGGTCGCGAGCTCGTCGAGCAGCTCGGGGCGGGTCGCCGCGGCGAGGATCGCGTCGGCGTCCTGGCTGAGCAGGAGCGCGCGCGGCATGCCGACGAAGACGTGTGCGCGCGTGGTCGACCAGTCGGCGAGCAGCCGCTCGGCGAGCACGGAGCCGGTGGCCTCGAGGTGCCACTCGAGCAGCAGCTTCGCAGCGGCCTCGTGGAACGCCCCGCGCTCGGTCTCGGTGACCGGGAAGACCAGGAGCGAGTCGGTGCTCGCGCGCTCGGTCACCTCGCCCGACGGGTCGTACTGGTACAGGAACCCGCCGGACATGCCGTTGCCGAGGCCCTTGCCGAAGCCGCCGAGGTTGAGCACCGCGCCGCCCGTCATGTACTCGCAGCCGAAGTCGCCGAGCCCCTCGACGACCGCGGTCGCACCGGAGTTGCGGACGGCGAAGCGGTCGCCCGCCTCGCCCTCGACGAAGGTGCGGCCGCCGGTGGCGCCGAACAGGGCGAAGTTGCCGACCAGGACGTTGCCGCCCCGTTCGGCGCTGCCGCCGCCGGGCGCACGGACGATGATGCGGCCGCCGGTCTGGCTCTTGCCGACGCCGTCGTTCGCGGTGCCGGTGTGGTCGAGCGTGATGCCGTCGTTCGTGAAGACGCCGTAGGACTGCCCGGCCGACCCGCTCGTCCGGACCGTGACCGCGCCGTCCACCAGGCGACGCCGGCCCCGGTCGTCGGTGGCGACCGTCGGGTGCCCGGACAGGTCGACCCCGCGGAGCTCGTGGTTGAGGATCCGCTCGACGTCGATGCCGAGCTGGCCGCCGACCGACTTGTCCGCGTTGCCGAGGTGCACGCCGTCGACGACGAGCGCGTGCTCGTGCCCGTCGACCAGGGCGGCACGGACGCGTTCGATCAAGGCGTCGTCGGTGCGGTAGTCCTTCTCGAGGTACTCCGGGTCCGCGACGACCTTCTCGGGCACCTGCGCGAGCAGGGCCCGCACGTCGAGCCGACCGACGCTCGCCGGGTGGTCGAGCAGCTGGAGCAGGTCCGTGCGGCCACGCGCCTCGCGCAGGGAGCGCAGGCCGAGGCGCGCGAGGATCTGCCGGACGTCGTGCGCGATGTTGAGCAGGTACTGCGCGAGTGCGCGGGGGTCGCCCTCGAACGCCTCGGCGTTCGTGGTGAGGCCCGCCGGGCACTTCACGTTGCAGTTCTTCGCCATCACGCAGCCGAGCATCATCAGCGCGGTCGTGCCGAACTCGAAGCTGTCCCCGCCGAGGAGCGCGCTCGTGACGACGTCGGAGCCGGTCTGGTGCGCGCCGGAGCAGCGGAGCGTGACCTTCTGGCGCAGGCCGTTCGCGACGAGCGCCTGGTGCACCTCGGCCACGCCGATCTCCGCCGAGCGGCCGGCGTACTTCAGGCTCGTGACCGCCGCGGCGCCCGTGCCACCGGTGTTGCCGGCGACGTTGATGACGTCGGCGCCGGCCTTCGCGACGCCGACCGCGATCGTGCCGATGCCCTCGGAGGACACGAGCTTGACGACCACCCGGACGCGGGCGGCCTTGCAGTCGTGGATGAGCTGCGCGAGGTCCTCGATCGAGTACGTGTCGTGGTGCGGCGGCGGCGAGATGAGCTCGACGCCGGGGGTACCACCACGCGCGGCGGCGATGTCGACCGTGACCTTCGGCGCCGGCAGCTGGCCGCCCTCGCCGGGCTTCGCGCCCTGGCCGATCTTGATCTCGAGCTCCTCGAGCATCGGGTCGGCGAGGTAGCCGGCCCAGATGCCGAACCGCCCGGAGGCGAACTGCTTGATGCGGGAGCCGCGGATCGTGCCGTAGCGGGAGTGGTGCTCGCCGCCCTCGCCGGAGTTCGACATGCCGCCGACCATGTTCGTGCCGTGCGCGACCGCCTCGTGCGCGGTGGCGACGAGGGCACCGTGGCTCATCGCGCCGGACGCCAGGGTCCGGGTGATCTCGTGTGCCGGCTGGACCTCGTCGAGGTCGACGCTCGCCGGTGCGTGCTCGAGCAGGGCGAGCAGGTCCACGGCGGAGCCGGTGGCGCGGAGCGTCACCTGGGTGGCGTCGACGGAGTCGACGTCCACCTGGCCCGGGTGGAGCAGCGCGAGGCCGTCGGCGAGGGCCTGGTGGCGCCGTGCACCCGTGGTCCCCGTCGAGGTGAGCTCGAGGCGGAAGCGTGCCGAGCCTGCCGGCAGTCCCTCGGGGGACGACGGACGCGAGCCGGACAGGCCGCGCACGGTGACGCTCGCGTTGCCGCTCGTCGAGAACCGTCCGAGCTCGCGGGCGAAGCCCTCGGCCTCGTCGATGCCCGTGACGTCCGCGGGCAGCGCGAGCACGTCGCGGAGCGCGGCCGGGCGGCGGGAGCGCTCGTCGTGCGTGGTCTGCAGGAACGTGACGTAGCCCGGGGTGATGCGGTGCGCGTCGATCTCGGCGTCGCTCAGCCGGTCGTAGCCGGTGTTCCGGTACGCGGTGTCGGTGATGCCGAACGCGTCGTCGAGCTGCCCGAGGGTGAGCAGCCGCAGCGCCTCCGAGTCGCCCGCGCGCTCGAAGGCCGGGCGCTCCTCGGTCATGCCGCCGAAGCCGCGGACGCTCGCGACGCCGAACGAGTGTCCGGCGCCGTCCGAGCGCTCCTTGAAGAGGCCGAGCAGCGGGACCTGTCCCTCGGTCTGCACGGACCGGGCACGCTCGTGCCACTCCGTGGCCGCCTGCGCGATCCGCACGAAGCCGACACCGCCGACCGGGGCCTGCATGTGCGGGAAGACTCGGGCGAACAGGTCGTCACCGGTGTCGAGGTAGTTCGGCTCGAAGAACTCGCCGCCGATGTAGCTCTCGGCGGTGCACAGGCCGACACGGCCCATCGTCTTCGCGAGGGCCTTCTCGGCGGCCTTGCGGAAGCGCTTGAGCGCGAGGTCGGTGGCGGTGACCTCGCCGGCCGGGGCGGCCTCGGCGGGGTACTGCTCCTCCGCGCGGAGTCGTGCCGAGAGGCTGTACACCGCCGACGCCCCGAAGCCCAGCGCGGTCGCCACGTGGTGCGACGACGGCAGCTGACCGGACTCGGCGACGACCGACAGCCGCAGGCGCAGGCCGGTCTCGATGAGTCGCTGGTTGACGGCGGCGACGGCGAGGATCACGGGCAGGGGCGCGTGCGTCGACGACACGGCACGGTCCGTCACGACGGCGATGCCACCGGTCGTCCGGGCGAAGGCCTCGACGGCGTCGCACAGGGCGGTGACGGCCGAGCGGACGGCGTCGGCGTTGGCGTGCTCGTCGTCCGGAACGGGCACGTAGAGCATGTCGAAGCGCTCGAGGGGGACGACCGTCTGGTCGCGCAGGCGCACCATGTCGAGGTGGCCGAGCACCGGCGACTGCACGACGATCTGACGGGTCGGCGTGGTCGCCGTGTCCGTGTCGTCCGCGCCGTGCGCCTCGAGCTTGGCGCCGAGGGCCACGCGCATCGACATGCCGTCCGCCTCGCGGATCGAGTCCAGCGGCGGGTTCGTCACCTGGGCGAAGCGCTGCGAGAAGTACTTCGCCATGCCGCCCTCGGTGTCGCTCAGGGCGTTGATGGCGGTGCCGTAGCCCATCGCCGAGATGCGCTCCGAGCCGTTCGCGAGCATCGGGTCGAGCATGAACCGGAAGCTCTCCTGGTTCAGGGAGTACGCCACGTACCGCCCCGCCAGCGACAGGTCGCCGTCGTACCCGAGCGTGCTCGTGCCCCGGTCGTACTCCGGCGCGGGCAGGGTGTCGAGCTCCACACGTGCCGCGTCGAGCAGGTCCCCGTAGGGCCGGCGTGCGGCCAGCGCCTCGAGCGCCTCGCGGGTGCGCAGGACCGAGCCCGTGCGGTGGTCGACGACGAGCATGCCGCCGGCCTCGATGCGGCCGCGGTGCACGACCTCGTCCGGCGCGAACGCCACCTGGCCGGACTCCGACGCCACCATGAGGTACTCGGCCGTCTGCACCGTGCGCAGCGGCCGCAGCCCCAGGCGGTCCAGTCGCGCGCCGACGACGTCGCCGTCGCTGAAGATGACGGCGGCGGGCCCGTCGTTCTTCTCCTCGTACAGCGAGTGGTACTCGAGCATGTCGCGCACCTGCGGGGTGAGCGTGCGGTCGTTCTCCCACGCGGGCGGCATCAGCGTCACGACGGCCTCGACGATGTCCAGACCGTCGTCGAACACGCGGCTCTGCAGGGTCTGGTCGAGCCGGCTGGAGTCCGACTGCCCGGGCGGGCGGACGATGCTGCGGGTGCGTGCCCGGGCCGAGGCGTCGTCGGACAGCCGGTTCTTCCGGTCGGTGTTGAGCTCGCCGTTGTGCGCCATCAGGCGGAACGGCTGCGCCATCGTCGGGTGCGGCTCGGTGTTCGTCGAGAAGCGCGTGTGGAAGTAGAGCGTCCGCACCGAGTGCCGCGGGTCGCGGAGGTCGGTGAAGTACCCGATCACCTCGCCGGAGTTCAGCCGACCCTTGAGGATCTGCGTCCGGGCGCTGAGCGACAGCGGGTACAGGGCCGCGTGCGGGGCGCGCTCCGCCGCGGCACGGGCGTAGGACACCGCCTCGATCGCCAGCAGCGCCCGGTTCGCGGCCGCGTCGACCTCGGTGCGGGTCCAGTGCTCGGGCGCACGGAACACCCACTGCACGATCGGCAGCTGGTACTGCTCGGCCTCGGGGCGCGCGACCGTGTGGTCCACCGGGACGTCGCGGACGAGCAGGAGCACGAGGCCCTCGTGCTCGATCGCCGTCGTGACGACCTGCTCGGCGGCCGTGCGCTCGGCGGGGTCGGACGGCACGAAGCAGTTCGCGACGCCGAAGTGCCCGGCGCGCAGGGCTTCGCCGGTGATCGCGCTGAAGAACTCGACGGACAGGTCGATGCTCACGCCCGCGCCGTCACCGACCCCCTCGGCGGACTTGCCGCCGCGGTGGGGGATGGCGCAGAGCGCTTCGTCGCCGCGCACGATCACGTCGTGACTCGGGGTGCCGTCGAGCCGGGTGATGAAGCCGACGCCGCAGTCGCTCGACTCGCGGGCAGGGTCGTACAGACCGAAGGGAGAGGGGTTCACGTGCGAGTCCAGTGGGGCGGTGCCGGCAGCGGACGGCCAGGGCTGCATCGGTGGAGCGCTCGCCGCGGGCGGACCGGTTGTCGCGGTCGTCGCCCTGTGGGGGTGGTGCGGTGAGCCGATGCTACGGGTTGGTATACCGCCGGTGCAACAGACCGGCCGGACGGGAGGCGCGGGGCGGCGTGGCGACGTGCCTCCCGTCCGGCGGCGGTGCCGGTGCGCGCGCCGTGCCGGGTGCGCGCGCCGTGTGCGCGTGCCGGGCGCGGGTGCGGGTGCGCGTGCCGGGCGCGGGTGGAACCACGGAGACGACGTTGAACCAGCCGGGTGCGCTGGTTCGTCGTCGGTTCCGTGGTTCGACATCGACTCCCGCGCCGGGGTCGGTGCGTCGCGGGCTCCCTCCGGGTGCGGCGCGCGACGGCTCAGGACGTGGCGGCGAGCAGGATCTGCACGACCGCGATCACGACCAGGGCCGCGATCGGCACCCCCGCGATCCACGCGCCGGCGCGCATCTGCGTCCGCCGGATCGTCGGCAGCGCGTGCGAGCTCTGTGCGAACCGGGTCGCCGCGACGAGTTCCGGGGCTGCTGCGGGCGGCTCGGGCTCGGGCTGGGGGCGGTCGTCCTCGAACGCGGGGACCTCGACCATCAGGTCCTCGGGTCGAGCCCGCTCCGGCAGGTTCGTGAAGTCGTTCGGCATCGAGACCCCCTCGTTCGGTGGCGCCATGGTACGCCGGGCGCCGCGGGCCCGGCGTTCCCTCACGCTCCCGTGACGGCCCGGCGGATCTGCTCGATCGGCACCTTGGGTGTCCGGTCCGCGTGGAGCAGGCCGTTCGTCTCCTGCATCGTGTCGGTCAGCTGCGTCCAGCACGAGCCCGCCAGGAACGTGCTCGCCCGAACGCCGTCGTACAGGCCCGTGATCCGTGCCACCCAGTCGTCGCCGTCGGTGGCCGCCGTGTAGCCCCAGCCCTCGGTGTGCTGCCCGGCGGCCTGGTAGCGGACGCCGCCGAACTCGGTCAGCATGACCGGCTGACCGCGGTCGACCGCACCGGCGACGAACTGCGGGTGCCCGGACGGGGCGAGGCCCGCGAGCGCGCGGGTGCGTGCGGCGTCGTCGGCGTAGGTGGCGGCGAGCACGGTGCCCTCGCCCTCGTAGTCGTGGATCGTCACCACGTCGGTGTCCTGCTGCTCCCAGCCGTCGTTCCCGATCACCGGGCGCGACGGGTCGAGCGCGCGGGTGAGGTCGACCAGTGCCCGCGCGTACGCCTGCTGTGCCGGGTCGGAGACGACGTGCTGGATGCCCCACGACTCGTTGAACGGCACCCACGTCACGATCGACGGGTGTGAGGCGTCGCGCTCGACGGCCGCGGTCCACTCGGCGGTGAGCCGTCGGACCGCCGTCGGTGAGAACTCGTACGCGGCCGGGGCCTCGCCCCAGACCATGAGACCGAGGCGGTCGGCCCAGTACAGGAAGCGCGGGTCCTCGATCTTCTGGTGCATGCGGGCCGCGTTGAAGCCGAGGGCCTTGATCAGCTCGACCTCCTGCCGGTGGGCGAGCGGGTGCGGGGCGGCCAGGTGCGACTCCGGCCAGAACGCCTGGTCGAGCACGCTGCGGACCGGGTACGGCTGTCGGTTGAGCAGGAACCGGCCGCCGCCGACCCCGACGCTGCGGATGCCGAGGTAGCTGGCGACGACGTCGAGCACCGATCCGGACGCGTCGACCAGGGTGAGCACGGCGTCGACGAGCCGCGGGGTCTCCGGCGACCACGTCAGCTCGTCCTCGGCCTGCCCGTTCCGCTGCCGGGCGACCGGCACCGTGACGTCGAGCGTGGGCCGGCTGGCGGTGGCGTCCCACTCGGTCGTGCCGAGGTCCTCGTCACGCTCGTCGAAGCGCAGGGCGACCCGGAGCCGGGCGCCGGCGGGGACGCGCCCGCGGAAGCGGACGGTCAGGGCCACGGCGGCGGGGGAGGCGGGCGTCCACCGGAGGGCGTCGACCGCGGTGGTGGGCACGGCCTCCAGCCAGACCGGCTGCCAGATGCCGGTGGTCCGGCGGTACCAGATCGCGTGCGCGTCCTCGTGCCAGTCCTGCTTGCCGCGGGGCTGGGTCACGTCGTGCGGGTCGTCCTCGGCGCGGACGACCAGCAGGTGGTCGGCGGCACCGTCGGGGGAGTCGGCCAGCAGCGCCGTGACGTCGAACGTGAAGGGCGTGTGCCCGCCCTCGTGCTCGCCGACGAACCGGCCGTCGATCCAGACCTGTGCGCGGTGGTCGACGGCCCCGAAGTGCAGGAGCAGGCGGGGTCGCTCGGCGCCGTGCCCGGCCTGAAGGAGCTCGTCGCGACCGATCGTCCGGCTGTACCAGACGACCGGGTGGAACCCGGGGTCGGCGATGCCGGACGCCTCCGACTCGGGCGGGAAGGGCACGGTGATGGTGCGGGGAGCCGGCAACCCGGCGGTCCACCCGGCGTCCGCCCCGGCGTCCTCGTCGTCGTGGCGGAACGACCAGGGCCCGCCGAGGTCGGCCCAGTCCCGTCGGAGCACCTGCGGCCGCGGGTACCGGCCGTCCTGCCGGCTCGCGAGGGGGACGGTGGCGACGTCAACGGAGGACGCGGGGGCGACGATGCTCATGCTCCGGCAACTTACAGCGCTGTAAACCGAGCGTCAACGCTACGGTTGGGGCGTGGGCCGGGTCACGTTGCAGGACGTCGCGGAGCACGCCGGCGTCTCGATGAAGACCGTGTCGAACGTCGTCCGTGGCTACCGCCACGTCAGTGACGCCATGCGGACCCGGGTGCAGGCGTCGGTCGACGCCCTCGGGTACCGGACGAACGTCTCCGGGCGCCGCCTGGCCACCGGCCGGACGGACATGCTCGCGTTCGCGTTCCCCGACCTCCGCCGCCCGTACTTCGCCGAGCTCGCGCACGTGTTCTCCGAGGTCTGCGCCGCACGCGGTTACCAGCTCCTGCTCGAGGAGACCGCCGGATCGCCGGGCGGCGAGCTCTCCGCCGTCCGGGGGCGCGAGGCAGGTGTCGTCGACGGCGTCGTCATCCACCCGCAGGTGCTCACGCCCACCGAGATCGACCGCGAGCGCGGGGACACCGCCGTCGTGTTCCTCGGCGAGGACGTCCGGCCGGACGGCGCCGACCTCGTGGCGATCGACAACGTCCGGGCGGCTGCCGAGGCCGTCGCCCACCTCGCGGCACTCGGCCGTCGCCGCATCGGGTTCCTCGGGCACGAGGTCGGCGAGCAGTCCCGCACCTCCACCTTCCGCATGCAGGGCTACCGCGACGGACTCACGGCGGCCGGGCTGCCGTTCGACCCGTCGCTGTGCGTCGCCCGCGCGGTCGGTGACGCCCGGGGTGCCGAGGAGGCCTTCGGTCGCGCGCTCGACGACGGCCTGCGGATCGACGGGCTGCTCTGCCGCGACGACCTCGCCGCGGTCGGCGGGTTGCGGGCGATGCGCCTGCGGGGACTCGACGCGCCGCGGGACGTGGCGGTCGTCGGGTGGGACGCCATCGGGCTCGCCGCGAGCCTGGTGCCGAGCCTGACCTCGGTCGCGCCGGACACCGTCGCGCTCGCCGAGGCCGCGCTCGACCGCCTGCAGGAGCGCATCGAGGGGCGCCCGGGGGACGGTCGCGCGGTGACGGTCGGACACCGGCTGCTGGTGGGCGAGAGCGCGCCCTACCCGGACGGGTCGGTCGACTGAGCCCCGGGGCCGTCCTCGGTCAGCCGGCGTGCGGCGTCGACGGGTCCTGCGCGGCCGCTGCCTGACGCCGGACGCGGCGACGGGCCTGGCGGATGCTCCCGCGCTGCAGCCGCATCGACGGCCACCCCGCAGCGCGCGCGTGCGCGGCGAGCCCCTGGTCCGGGTTCACGACGACGGGGTTGCCGACGAGGGAGAGCAGCGGGATGTCGTGTCGCGAGTCGGAGTAGGCCCAGCAGTCGGCCGGGTCCGCGCCGGTGCGGGCCAGGAGGTCCCGCGCGGCGACCGCCTTGTGCTCGCCGTGCAGGAACGCCCCGTCGAGCCGTCCCGTGTACGCGCCGTCGCGCACCTCGAAGACGCTCCCGAGGGCGCCGGTCAGACCGAGGCTCCTGGCGATCACCTCGGCCATGAACGTCGGTGTCGCCGTGACGAGCCACACCTGGTGGCCCTTCGCCAGGTGCTCCTGGGCCAGGGCGGCGGTCTCCGGCCACACGGTCGGCTCGGTGTGCCGGACGTACACGTCGTCCGAGAGCTTCGCCATGTCGGCGACCGTGATCCCGGTGATCACCTCGAGCCCGCGGGCCTGGGCGGCGGCGAGGTGCCGGTCGTTCTCCCCGCGGACCTTGAAGCGCGCGTGCTTCCACCCGGCGCTGACGATGTCCCGCACGGTGATGAGTCCGGCGGCACGGAGCCCGCGCACGAGGTGGAAGGCGCTCGCACCGTGGACCAGGGTGTTGTCCACGTCGAAGAACGCGAGGACCGGGCCACCTGCCTGCTCGACCGCCATCGGACCAGGGTAGGGGGCGTCCCTGACCCGTTCCGGAGCGGCGTGCGCGG
>Ga0308156_1001584_pt1 | contig 25376 bp, 31 predicted proteins | sample PhyAR2_FD_201041 | JGI IMG/M metagenome (GOLD analysis project Ga0308156, IMG submission 201041) | Phyllosphere microbial communities from UC Gill Tract Community Farm, Albany, California, United States - DLSL A.R2 | ecosystem: Host-associated > Plants > Phyllosphere > Unclassified | place: USA... | reverse complement strand
TAGTGCCTCTCTCCTTTGATTGTCATAGGGGAATACCCGTATGTTTGGTTGAGTTATATATCCATTATACGAGTTAAATCCCTGAAACTGACAAAATTTAAAGGAGGGGCATTTATATTATCTTTTTACAGATAATTGATTTCGTTAACTTAGGAGTATCATTGCGCTCTCGCCTCTTACAACTCTTGCATTGAAAAAGATAAGGGAGTTCTATTTGAATATATGATGCCATATATCTATTTATAATTTCTCCGTTTATACTTTGTGCGATTTTCTTTGCTTCATTCAAGTCCTTATAAACCGCTGCTCTTCTATATGTCGTTGTCCTCTTACTAGCTACTGACACCAGACCTTGTTCTTCTTTTACGAAACACCCATCTAAGTCTATAATAACATAAGAAAGATTCTCACGAATACTTTTTCTTGCCTGGTCTGCTTGAGCACACCATTGTTTATTCATATCGAAATAATCTTCAATGATTAATCCTGTTTTTTTACATTGAGTGCATTTTACTATTTCTAGTTTATCCCCATATCTAAAGCGAGCATAACTGCCACAAGTTGGGCAAAAGGCTCTCAAAAATAAGAACTCATCTCCTCTTCGAGAATAGGTCCCACCAGCATCGACTTGAACAGACCATTCTTTAAATTCTTTTCCATGCCCGTAAGGTTTTTTGTCCTGATATAAAAAATAATGAATCAGTTCATGACGGACAATTTTAATAAATGTCGGATCCATAAAAGTTCTGGCTTTTAGTTCAATGCAGTATTCTAATCCGGGTTTCATCACTCCTTGAGTTCCACCATTATAATTTGGTGACATGAAACGCGCGTGATGTAAAAAGGGGCGATGAAAGTCTCTTAAGGCAACTTGATGAACATAACGGTCAATCATCTTATTGGCTTCTTTTATCCGTTCATAATACATTTCTTTATCCATCGTTCACCCTTTAACAACTTTTATATCCAAGGCAAATTTTTTACAAGTTAAACAAATATTCATTTGTCCAATCACAAGGTGTTTCTCTAACTGATTTGTAAGTTTACCACAGATCATACAACACTTAATTTCATTCTTTTTGTTTTTCATTACTTCCTCTTCAAATTATTAGGCAATTATTTTGATGTATTCTTTGAATAGTATTGTCATATCAATTAATAAACCAATCATTGTGATTACAATCATCAATATGGCAAGCGAATAAATTATCATCATTATCAATTCTTTACTTTCCATTATTTTGTTTTCCATACCTCACTTGAAATTTTTGAAAGCCGCTCAAATTTTTTTTCATCTATTTTCAGTCCCTCAGCTGGACTAAAAAGTTTAATCGCATAGGCCATTAAATTTGATGCGCGTGTCGTATTTCCCGCTTCTCTGAATTGTAAATCTAGAAGAACTGCTGAGAACATTTCTTTCCCTAAATATTCATTTTTATCCTTCAGATATCTCTTGAGTAAATCATACATAGAAATTCCTCCTTTTTTATGATTATCTCATAAGAAAAAATAGCGCTTAATTATATTCCTTTAATGTTCAAAATGAAGCAAATTTAAAATGGATATGTCCGGAGGATGCATGTTAAGTATTTCCCTATTATGTAAAAAATATCAATTAAAAAAACCAACAATTTTGTCGGTTTAGTTCTATTAACTATTTAAAATCCTTTGATTTACTTTTTCTCCAAAAGTGAATGCCAAGATAGGGAATTAGCGCTGCTAGCCCATAGACAAGTAACCAGCCATATAAGGCTACACCATTATCTCCATTTGCTTTAGTTTTTCGATAAGCAGTCCCGATGGCCATAAAACTTTGCACAATCATTAATACATACCATGCAAAATATATAATTAGACCCATCATTCCTACTACCGTTGTTGAATCGTTCAATTTTTTCTACTCCTTTTTATTCAATAGAGATAATCTTTGTTGGATGATTTCTCGCAATTTTAATTGTTTCTTTTTAGGTAGTTCCAAGAATTTTGGATTCGATGGAGCAATAAGTTTTTCTAATTCCTCCTTTTTCTTACAAGTTTTCACTTTACTACAAAGGGCCCTAAATGCTTGTTCTGATTCCTTTTGCAAAATAATGCATGCATCCAAACGGACATCTAAATTTTTTGTTTCCATCTGCCTCCTCTTTTCTATGAAACGATTATCTCATAGAAAAAAAGGGGACTTAATTTTGTCCCTTTTTTCATTAAAGCTGGATAAACACTATCCATCTCATAATTGTCAAATTTACTTTAAGTTCTATAGCCGAACTTCCTAATTTATAAAACCAAATAAAAAGGTAAAATACACCTATGATAAAGAGAAGATAAAATACACCCTCTAAAATCCCTCCTTTGGAAATAAAGTCTTGGTAATCATGGATGGTTTTGATAATTTTTGTTGGCTTCAGATTTGAATCAAAAGGCATGCCCCAATAAATCCCAAACATTGCCCATACCGCAACGATACCTTTCACAAACATAAAGTAAAGCTTTTGGATCATTTTTATCACTTTCGCAAAAGTATATAAAACAACTTCAATCGCATTTTCAGCGATGGTTCTTTCTTGAAAACGACGAGCCAACTTTGATTTTAAAACATCATATTCAGTTTCATTTGACTCTAAGTTAAAATCATAATAAGCAATGATTCCATTGGCAAGTGAAACAAAGAATACATATAAAGCTGTGAATCCTGCAACACAAGAAAGAAAAGAATTGTCTACTAAGAGCTGCCCACTCCCAAAGAGTAAAATTGTACTAAAAATACAGCCATCAATAATATTTCTTCCAATTATTCCATAAGATAGCGTGCTAGAGATTAATTCTTCTAAGTGGTAATGCGTGTTAATTTTTTTAAACAATGCGTTGTCCTCCAATTTTTATGGGCTCATTATCTCATAATAAAAAAAGGACTCGGGATAAAGTCCTTTTTTGTCATTCATAAGTATTCGTTGCCGCATTATAAATCGCAGTCATTATTTTTTTTACAACACTGACTTTTCCTTCTTCAATCGTTACTGAATAAGTTTCTTTGTATTTATTTTCATTTTGCCCGACTTTAACTGCATAAGCAATCGTCACATCATATTGATAGTTTGATGAGGCAGACTCAGTAATCTTTATCGGAGATGTAAATACTTGTGTATAAGCCACTGATTCTTGCGCATTTTTACCTGAAGCTAAAACATTTGGCATCAAGTAATCCACAACCTTCTCATTAGAAATTTTAAGAAGGTTTTCGGCTCTTTGATAGGCGGGCACATTTTTACTATCAAATTGACCGTAGCTTGTGAAGAATTGAGTTAAAAGCGTCTCATTTGCTTTCTCAGACGCCTTTTTATCCACTTTTTGGGATTCACTTGTCCGATGTTCTTTGTTTGTGCCCGAAGGTAAAAGCTGCTCGGTTTTATTCTTCTGTTTCGTTTTATCACTTGTTACAGTATGACCACATCCCGATAAAATAGAGAGCGTGCTTATTCCAATCACTGAAATCACAACTATTTTTTTCATTCATTTCTCCTTTTTACTGTCCAAAGTTTTTGAGATGTCCATCTGTACTTACAAAGGACCAACCATTTTTTTCCGTCAAATAAGTCAGTGGGACTGAAATGACATTTACCCCTGAGCCTTCACTATTAATATTTGTATATGGTAAACCATAAGCTGCTTCACCAATAATCGCGTTTTTACCATCAATTCCAAGAACAACGCCAGTATGTCCTTCTTGTCCAGTTGACCATGATCCAGTCGGGGTGGAATTAGAAGCCACGGAAAAAATAGCATAAGGTTCAGGCTTCGTTAATTTTTTCAATCCTTTATTTGATTGAACCAAATGATCTACAATTTCTCCACCATTTCCATGAAGCCACGTCAAATTTGTATAGTTTGCGACGAAAAAACCACTAAAGACGGTACAATTATCATGGACATCTGGTTCTCCAGGCGCCTCTTGGTAATAGTCACTGGGTAGGGGCACATTAAGATAATTATTAATCATCCATTGTTGCGCTTCTTTCAATTTCATTCCTCCAGCTTTAATCGTACCGATCTCATCGTCACCGTCATTGGTTGAACACGGATCATCATCTGAAGACGTGTTATCCCCCGTGTCCCCTGTAGAACTGTCATCCGACTTCGGTTCTTCTCCATTTTGCCAGTTCCCATTAAGTGCTTTGATATTCTTCATCATATCACTCAAAGGCCGCCCAAATTTATCCGTCCATCCCCCTGTTTTTCCTGCCAAGGTTTCTATTTCTGCGGTTGTTGCAGAAGTCGCTTGAATATAAACCTTCCCAATACTTCCTTTAGCAGTCGCTTTGAGTAAGGTTTCCGCTTCAGCGGTTGGCATATCGGCAGGTTCTCCTCCTCCTGTCGCTGGTTTTCCTTCTTGTCCCGCAGTTTGAACGAGATATTGCGCGTCTCTCTCTGCATCAGTGGCTGCATTCCCAGTCCCTGAGCCGTAGTGATTAATAAATCCACCAGCTCCTCCCCCTTCATTAATGGCATAGAGCCAAAAGAAAACCGGCGAGACACCTTTGACGGAGATGGTTTGAGAAACGCTTTTGATGTTTTGGGGGGTGAGATTGTACTTGGCTGCCACACTCACATTTGTCTTTAAAAACAAAAGTTCCGCATCTGTATTAGAAACACCCCAAGTTGAAGTCAGGCCTTCTTTTGCAAAGGTGGAGATATCTTCCAAGTTATACTTTCCATTATCGTTAGAGTCTGGAAGGTTAATATCTGGAGTAGAAGTCTCACACTCTGTCTTGTTTCCACTCATTAAAGCTAACATCAACACAATCGCAAAGCCAACTAAGAGCACCCCTCCAAAATCAATAATGAACGCAAGATATGAACCAATCTTTAAGAGACTTTGAAGTCTTGCGTACTTTTGAAAAGCCGGATGATTCTTGCCAAACTCCCTCCCAGCTTTCTTAGCTGCCTCCTGTGCTGCTTTTAGTGACGCCTGACCGGATTTTATTACAATTCCTTTGATTATTTTTAGTAGTATCGAACCAATCACAATCACCTCCTTTTAAGTTTTGATTTCATTATCTCACGAAGAAAAAAAGGACTTTGAGATAGTCCTTTTTTACTTTATTTTTCTTCAAACACTGAAGCAATTTCACGCATAATGCGCCGTTTATCCCTAGAAATGAAACTTCTTAATTCATTATCATTATATCCAAAACTTAATTTATTTTTTGTAAATAAAATAGGAGTTCTAAAATGGCGGGGATGATGTTGGATGAGACCAATCAAATATTCAAGATTTGGGGCTTCAATCACAGCTTTATGTATTTTGGCCCATTCCCCTTTTTCCTTTGCACTTGAGGATTCTCTGACTTCTAGTTCAGGTGTTCCTCGGTCTGTGAGCGTCAGTATATTTTTTAGATCTTCAAAGTTAAGTTCATGCATCTTTTTTTCGACAAAAGGGATATTATAATCTTTAAGCCAAGCGACGACTTTTCTCGAACTTGCGCATGAGCTACTGGTAATTAATGTGAGCATTTCTTTCTCCTTTTTAGTTGGCTTGGTTTGTCATTTTAAATTGTTCGCTTTGGACCCTATGCCAGAGGTCAAGAAGCGCGTCTTTTTGTTCACGAATCATTCGATAATTTGCAAAACGATAGGCGCATTTCCCTTCTGAGGTAATCTGTGTTGCTTTAATAAGCCACCCTAAACGAGGATAGCCATGAGTGGCTAATTCTTTATGCCCTTTTCCCTTCACAGAAATATAAAAACTGAGATAACCTCTGGACAGATTTTTAAATTTTTTGATTCCATATTTAACTTTTCCGCGGGTAATATAAGGTTCAATCAATCCTTAAAACTGAATGACATCTCCTAAGCTAATTGTTCCACTTCGGTCTACTTGTTCATCTTCTTCAGTTAATCCTGAGTTATTGATGTAGCCATCCGCTAGGTCACTCATTTGATGATTACTCATCTTAATCCAGACATGGCTATCAATGATTGTACCATTCCTTTTATCATTTGTAATAAGACTCGGTGAAGAGAGACAAATTCTAAGTACACCATTAATGATTTTTGCGTCAGTAATCACCCCTGAAATTCCAACCCACGCGCCACTATAATCTGACAAGAATTCTCTTCGATCATCTGTCATCTTAATCCCTTCATACATGAATCCCCACTGCATGGCTAAAATTTCATGAAAAGCTTGAGTACTTTTAGGACGTTCCAATAGAACAGGAGCAACAGGTTTCATGAGTTCTTGTTCTAGATATTTTCTTTGAATTTTCTTATTATCGATTAATCGGTTCCCAGCTTTTGTTTTAAGCTTTTGTTTTTTATAACCTTGAATCGCTTTTTTCATTTTTTGCGATTGATTTATTTTTGACATGATTGTTTTTTCCTTAATTATGGTTTAACTAATTATCCCACAGGAAAAAAATTGGCATGATAAAACTTCTTTTTTAAGATAAAAAAATAGATCCTTTTTAGAATCTATCTTTATTTTATTAACTCAATGAATTGAAATAACGGGCTTTTATTTTAGAATATGAAGCCACAATGATTCCCTTTTTTCGTAGTCGTGATTTATGAGCCTTGATTGAACCTTCTGTCCGATCTAACTTCTCGGCAATTTGTTCATTGGTCATATAACGTGAAACTTTAATAATATAGTCATTCTCTTCAGGTGTGAAGTCTCTCATCGGAACTTTTTTGGATTGCGTGGTGAGATTTAGGGCTTTACATTTGCGATCTACCGTTGTCCAATCTCGATTTAGAATTTGAGCAATCTCCCCGATACTTTTCTCTTTAGCCAATTCTTGTAATTGTTCTAACTCCTGTTCTGACCATTTCCGAACGGTAAATTCTCGATAGCCTAAAGCGTATTTGGCTTGTTTGATGGCACTTTGACTTCGGTTCATGAAAAGTGCAATTTCTTCATTTGACTTTCCTTGTTTGATGAGTATTTCAAAAAGGTTTCGTTCGTCTTGAGACCACTGTTTATTTTGCGGATTTCCCGATTTAAGCCCAAGTGTATTCCGCTGACCTCGGATGGAATCTGTTGTTCGTCCTAATCTTCTTGCAATTTCCTCGTCTCCAGTGAATTGTGCCAAATGACGAAGTTGCTTGATTTCTTCTGGTGTCCATTGTTTTTCTTTGACCAAGCAACCACAAGATTTGACATTGCCTTGCATGAGATGGTTCACACTCACTAATTTTTTATTGCCACACTCGCACTGACAAAGCCAAAGCGTATAGCCAGAAGCTCTTTTATCTGTTGGCTCTATTGCCGTCAAGCGACCAAATGTTTGGGCTGTAATATCTCTTCCCCTCATTTATTATTTCCTACCTCTTTTTATCCGAAATCATTTTAGAAAACATTGAACCTAAGAGTCCTAACAATACTCCGATGATTAAGACAAGCGGCCACCGCCAATCAATGCCCTTTTTAACCGAAGTGATTGCACTTGTCAAATTCTTAATGCTTAACGGTTGCGCAAAGAAATCAAACAATTGATTCTTATTCGAATTTTGACTTCGTGTATTAGCTAAGACTTTTCCGAAATTACTATTATAATTTTTACTGTCTTTAAGTGACGTATTTCCTGTATTTAAAAGATTATCAGTATTTTTTAACAACTTCTCAGCAGAAGTTTTTGTTTCTTGTGTGGTCGCAACCATTTGGGTAAATTCATTGCCGTTGTCTTTAATCAATTGAGCACTCTTAGAAGTCTCATCTGCGCTTTTAGCCGTTGATGTTGAAAGTTCAGAAATCGTTTTGTATAGTGCATCACTCGCAGCTGTATCTTGATAGAGCGCAGTATCATCCGCATTATATTGTTCCCAGTTTTTTAATTCCAAGGTTTGATTTTCATTTTTCATCCAAGAGTCAAATTGCTCATTGATAGAAGTCATTGTTGTAGCGTACCAATCTTGTAATTCTTTAATATTTTGACTGAAAACATTGTCTGGCAGACTATCACTCAAAGTTTTTTTATCGTCGGATAAGGCTGTGATACTTTCATTAACTGACGTTATTGATTGGATAACTTTGTTAATATTCTCATGTCCTTTTGTTTTATAGTCTAAAATATCTTTTTGTTCTATACCAGCTTTTATTTTATCTCTATCCATATTTCCATACAAGTTAGCGATTGAACTTGAGTTATAATTTTTAAAATCATCCAGCGTATAAGGTCCTGATAAAAAATGCCCCTCAAAAGAATCTACTGTATCACTCGTCGTTCCGTAAAGCCAGGTAATTAATGTTGCACTCTTTTCGATATTATTTAAGACTTGGGTAATTGCATTTAGTTGGTCTCCTCCTAGCACTTCTTTGATTTGATTTTCAGGATAAAGCGTGTACTGAGAAGAAGAACTATTTTTATCTGAAGCGTCCCCCCATTTAAAAGTAATAAGAGGGGAATTGCTATTATTTAGTGTAACAGTATAATTAATTGTAAATACTGCAAGTTTTTTATTTTCTGCTTTATGGTCACCCTCATCATGATCCATGTTGTGTAATTCTACAGAATTTTCTGTGATAGTTGTGGAAGCTTCAGGATAAGCAGCATCAGCATTGGCGTTATCAAGAGTAACTTGAGAACTACCATCGGCAACTTGTAGTGTGTAGTTTTTTCCAGCAGGAACAGTGATTTGCATTGTTTTTTTGAGTGTTTGATTGATATTATTGTCTGTTGGAATGCCAGAGAAATCAACTGTCCCTGGGATTGCTCCAGCAGCATTACCATAGCTTGAAATCAATTGGAGTTCTTTTTTATAGAGGGTAGTGTCCACTCCTGACCCCACCATGGCATCAAATAAATTTTGATAATCTGCCTCATTCCATGAGTATTTCCCGAGTAACGTTTTTAAATTATCTAGGTAACCTTCTTTTGACAGATTATCTTTTCCCAAGAATGATTGACTTATCTTTCGGTAGAGTGCTTCTTGTGCGTTTGGATCATTTTGAATACTTCCCTCTACATCCATATCAGTATTCTTATCAAAGTTTGATAAGTCAACTGTTGTTGAATCTTGCGCGAAAAACTGTTGGTATAATTGATTTTCTAGTTCAAGAAGTTGATCTCGATTCTTTGTTGCATCATCTATTTGTTTCGTTAAATCGTCTCGAACGGTTGTAATTTTGGTATTATAATCTTTCACTTGATTTTGAAGATGAGTTAAGACGCCTGATTCAGTACTATCGTCTTTTTTATAGAAATTAAACAAATTATTGAATGTATTCGTATGCGAGTCATCAAATTGTTTATAATACACTTTTTGATCATCTTCTGATTGATTAGTGATTCCTTTATTCCCATTTTTGAGATTGACATCAGCAATTTGTTTTTGGATATCAAAATACTTTTGTAGCCCTGTTAGTTGCCCGTTAAACGTTTTACTTGTCGAATCTAACATTGATTGTGTTGATTTGGTGAAACTGTTTTGAGAAGCAATCCAAGCACTATTTTCTGATTTTAAACCATTGGCTGAGGCTATCACAGAAGAATAATTTTGGTTAGTGGATTGAAAAGGACCATAGACCTGATGAGATAAAGTCGACAAGACGTTATCTTGATTCGTAATTACATCATTCATATTATTCTGTGCTTCTGAAATATTTCCTGCCACAGAAGCATAATACATTTTAACAATATTTTGATTAAAGTCTTTTAAAATGCTCGTAATTTTATCATTAAGAATATTTTGAGATAAAGCGGACTGACTCGCTTGTAATTTATAGTTGACTTGCGACTTAATCGGATTAATATCTTGTAAAGTCAAAATATCATGAGAAAAGGCTTGGGGAATATAAATGACAGCATCCACTGATTTATCCGCATAAGCACGGTCAGCCACAGAACGTGAGACAACTTGCCAATTATATTTCGTATCACCCGAGACTAAGCTGACAAAATCTTTTCCAAAATGGTAATCTTTTTTATTAAAAGTTGACGAACTATCTTCATTGACAAGGGCAATGGTTGGTTTTGAGACTGTCTTCTGGGTTTTATTACTCCTGCTTAAATAGACTACCGTAGCAATAAGGAGTAGCGTCACTATCGATAGTAAACTGATGACAATCCAACGTGTTTTCTTAAAATTTTTTTCTAGATTTTTATTCATAAACTTTCCTTTATTTCGACTAATTACTACTAATGACTCTTCAAATCATCACTAGTAATTAGTAGATTTTATCTACTAATACACTTATATTTAATCTTTTAGAGTCAATTTCGGGTACTCTACTTTTGCTATATTTTCTTCATAAGCATCCGCAAATTCAATTTCTTGTTCATTACGATATCCCTCAAAAAATATTTCATCAATATCCTCATCATTAAAAAATGCAAACTCTTGATCACCTATCATTCCTTGAGGATAGCGGATAGCAGAGTAGTCAAAATACCCAATTGTTCCTTCGTTGTTAAAAAGCTGTGCTCGTCCAACTATCATAAGCAGCATGTTCCCTTTTTCTAATTTCACTACTGTCCCAAGCGGTAGTATATAATCTTTAATCATTAAATCTTCCTTCTTTCAACTGTTTATTTAATATTTTAATGGCCTTGATCCCCTTACTAGGGTGTAGGGCATTTTCAATATAAGTTACTCCAAAAACACCCAAAATCACGGCAATAAAATCTCCTCCAGCCATTTTTGATTTATCAAATAACATAAGGGAAAAAATGATAAATATTAATATAATAAACCAACAGGCAACCCTTAACGTCCATAAATTTTTTTTATTTTGAACTGCTTTTTCTACTAAACTTTTGTTTATTTTATGATATATTTTCTCACTAAGCGATTTTGTTATTGTTAAATATACAACGATCTTTCCTAACGATACACCTACTAATATTGCTATGATTAAAGATATGAAGACTGGAAACTTAAAAAAATTATCTAATATTATTCCAGTTACTCCAATCATACCAAGGAAAACATAACTTAAAAAGAAAGTATTTGAATAGGAGTATAACTTTTTCCCTTTATGAGTTTTATACATTTGAATGTATGGTTCATCTCTTTCAAAATCAAAACCTAAAGAAGAAGCTGTAGAATTTTTAACTAAAAGTGTTTCTTTTATCATCCAAAAGCTCCTCCTAAGGATTTTCCCCAATTTCCAAATAGATGTTCTGCATTATTTCTTATATTGTCAACAGTACTTGAAATTTTTTTGCCAGCACTGTCAACAAATTTGGCAGCCTCTCCTGTCTCAACCCAGTCGTAAACTTTATTACCAGCCCAACCAATTCCAGCTCCTATTGCAGCTCCTGCTATTGTTCCAGCTCCTGGTATTACACTTCCTATTGCTGCTCCAATATATGAACCAGCGGCAGCGCCTCCCATACCAATTACTGCATGGGCTGCTGTATTTTTAATTGCCCTTCCTACGTCATTATACTGAGACATTTGATCATTGTAATCTAGACCGATAGACAAAGCACTAAATACTCCTCCTCCAACTTTCCATAATCGACAGTTCCCAAAGCCTTCAGCTTTCTCCATTAAATGCTCGCCTTTAGAAAATAGTCCACGTCCAACTCGTGTATTTATATTAGACTCAAGCCCTTTAACTTTATAACTATGCCCAATCTCATTTATAGTATCAGAAATAGTCTCTTGTGAAAGCAGTTCTTCAATTTCTGACTTACCCAAATCCTTATACCATGTGTCACTAGATTTTTCATTGATATCTTGTATAATGCGTACAAACTTTTGACTATTTACAAACTTACCTGCTTTGTCAAACTCTGCCGCTCCAATCGCAAGGACTATCATTGATATTGTTTTGAATTCATCGTCTTTAAAAAGTGAACTCACACTCGTATTAAACTCATGTAACTTCTTAAGTTTATCTTGAATCTTCTGAATATCACTCGCTGTTGTCCCCATAAATGAAGAAAGTTGTCTGCTAAAATCCGAATAACTGGTATTCAAAGCATTATCATCCGAGTGTGATGCTGCGAGCTGGTTATAAAAACTGATTTGTGAACTGAGAGCTGCTTGTTGAGTTTGAAGATTTTGAAGTTGCTCATTGAGTTTATCCTCATCTAAAAGTTCTTCACCGGCATTCGAGGCAAAGCCTTCATATTGTTTAGCTTCGGATTTCAATTTATCAAGTGCTTGTGAAGCCTTTGATATCGTTGGAATAACAAGTTGTGAGAACATCCCCTTACCCGCGGTAAAAGCAGCTCCCGATAATGTTTTATTGCCTAATGCATCAATTAAGTGCTTGCTAGCTCGATTTAGACTCTCAATCATTTCATCTGCTGTTCTGATATTGGCATTGAGTGCAGATACAAGGCCATGAGAATCAGATGGGTTATAAATTAATCCCATGATAGACTATCCCTTTCTTTCTGGAGTTGTTCGCGTTCATCTTCGAGTTTCAAACTTCTTTGCTGATAAACTTGTTTCAACCCCTCTTTTTGTTGACTAATAACATTTGACATATATCTTTGTTTTTGAGCAGTTTCATCATAAGCACCCTGAATATGACTTCTTCTATTGAGTTCCTCCTCAATTGCTTGAAGATTCCTAAAACTTTTCATCATCACAGCTTCAAAATTCTCAATTCGATTTTGAGTCTTCCGCTCTTCAAGACGTAACTCATCACTTTCTTGCTCTTTTGACGCTATTTTTCGATTGAACTCTAAACGCTTATCCGCATTTTTATCTCTAGTCATCGCTTAAAATCCCCAGTTCATTGTCGTCAAATCAGCGGCATCTTGTTTATCACGTTCTTCAATAATTTCCGCCAATTTAGGAAATTTATCCGCTTGTTTTTTGATACCCGATTCAAGTTTGGATAGATCTCCAATAATCGAATTAGATATTTTTTCGGCACTTTTCATTCCCGTGATATTACTTTCCCCAAGAGAAAAATGCTGACTTGAGGAATTTCCTGTTTTAAATTGTGAAACTGCTGCATTGGCTGAACCTAAGTCAGAACTTATTTTTCCTGCCATTTTTATCTCCTTTATGATCTAAATTTGTAGAAGGGGTCTTTTTTGAGTAACTCCTTTTCATCTTCCACTTTTGGTGGTAATGGAACCTCAATTTTTTCTGGTTCTTTCTTCAGAGTGACAGTTTTTTCTTTTTTAGGATTTGAACTCATATTTTTTATTGCATTTTCCATTCCAGTTATCATCTTAGATAAAAAGACCTCATCTTTTTCATCATGATAACCTTCATGAACAACTTTTGTAATACTAGATTCAGCCAATGTGATAATATCATCTGCCTGCTTTGCTGAACCACCTTGCGGATGAGGGGCAACTTGGTAACGTAAGATTGTCTTTCCATCTCCGTCTTTACCTACCGCTCGAGCCACAATCGTATATAAAGTATCAGCTAAGGCGTCCATATGGTCAATTTCAACCATTGAACCTAATCCTAAGAATTGAAGTTTCTCATCTTTTTGAGCCATATTAATTAAACTTCCTCACTTTCCATAGGGATAACAACATTAAAGAATTCTTCATCTTTTACCATGTGTAACACATTTTTATTGAAGGTTTCTTTTTTGGTTTCTGGAGAAAGAGTCTCAATGAAATGCTGAGCATTTAAATCTCCACCAAACAGAATTTGATAAGCATTTTCTCGAACAACTGTTGTAGGCATATTGAAACTATTTCCTACACGTGTGAAGTAGTCCATAACGATTAACTGTTTGTTTGGATTATTCTGAGTTAATAAAGAAATTAGTTGAGCTTGTTGAATATTAAGCTGTGTTACTAGGTCAGCCAAACCATTCATAATTAACACACGTGGTGTATCTGATTCCTCACTTAACCATGCTTGAATGGCCTTTTGGAGATTCATATTTTGCTCAATAATTGATGCTTTTGAAATATAAACTGATGCTTTTGAAGCATATTGCTCCATATTTTTTGAGGCATCGATTAATATTACTTCCGCATTTTCAATAGATTCAAAGAGTTGCTCCATTAAGAAAGGCATTACTTGCTTAAACTGTTTAGCTGAAGCTGGGAAGATCCCTAAACTCTTAGCATTAAAGAGTTTAAAGAATTCTGCTTGAGCACTCAATTTATTAAGTCCTAGAGGCATCAAATCTTTTTCTTTATTTATATTAGCTGCATAAGCTTCTGGCGTTAGCTCATCTGGCACCATTGGAATTTCATCTGGCAAACTTCCAGCCCAAGAGTCGTTCATTACTGTGATTTCTTGCTCAAGTGTGGATAAAACTTCTACTTCGCTTTCTCCTTTTACTGGTAAGTAAATTTGGAGGGCAAGTGGTTGGTCTAATTTAATTTGAGCACGTCCTGGAAGCTCTACTTGCTCTAGCTTGTCACGTCCAAATAAATTACTTAAATCACCATCTTCATTAAGAAAGAGCGCCATTTTAGTTTGGATATTTGCCATCATATTCATACGAATAGCATTGTAACGTCCAGCAGTAATAACCAAATAAATTCCGACGGCGGCACCTTCACGCAAGACTTTCATCAACAGATTGTCAATATTGTCTTTTCGATTGTCGTTTTGGCTCAATCCATCATATGAATCAAGAACATTTACAAGAATTGGAAGTTCTCGTTTTGCTTTAGCTTGATATTGATTGAGATTTGCCACTCCTTCTTTTTTGAAGAGTGCTTTACGTTCTGCTAAATTTTGTTCTAAACGATGGAGCATTTTTTGTAACTTTTCATTTTCTTCTAAAGTTACAATATCTGCGACATGAGGGAGATTTTTAAGTGGTAAGAGTCCATTTGTTCCGAAATCAAATAAATTGAATTGTACTTGTTCAGGTGTGTTTTGCCGAGCCAAGTTCATCACCGTTGTTTGAAGAGTAACTGACTTACCAAATCCAGGGCTAGAGAAGATGACAGTATGAGAAGTTTCTTCTAAATTATAGTTGTAAACTTCTTGACTTTGCATACTTGGAATATCCAATAATCCCAAAGGAATTGAAAGATTTCGTTTTTTCTTAGCTTTTGGTTTCATTGTGACAATGGCTTCACCAAGGTTTGGTAGCCATGGTTTATCAGGTTTCGTATAACTTGAATGCTCAAAGTTTTTGACGATTTCAGCAATGGTTGCTTCTAATTGTGTCGGTACATCTTCTTTGACCGCTCCTTGGTCAATAAGGTCTTCACGTGGATCATAAAGCAATTCCCATTGTCCAGATTCATTGACGCGGTAGATCCGTTCATCTTTGATTTCTTCTGTTGTTGCATGAGGGTTGTAATCAACACCACCATAGCCTGATTGGAAGAGTTCATAAACTTCACTTTCCCCCACTCGAAGATAACCACGTCCCGCATTAGTAATGTGAGCAGCATCGCCTGTTTTAATCAAGGCTTTAGAATTGGCCTCGTCTGACATTTTGAGGGCAACTTTAGATTTGGCATTGGCGTCAATTTGGTCATTGACGACACCATCCGGTTTTTGAGTTGCAAGAATCAAGTGAACTCCAAGAGAACGTCCAATACGTGCAACTGAGGTCAATTCATCTAGGAATTCTGGAACATTTTCTTTCAATTCCGCAAATTCGTCGGAAACAAGCATCAAGTGTGGCAGTGGTTTGTGTGGATAATTCACACCCTCGCGTGGATTGTTACGTTCACGATAGAGTTTGGTATAGCCAGCAATATTACTTACTCCGTACTCTCTAAATTCACGTTGACGTTTTTTGAGTTCGGCATTGATAGAGGCTAAGGCTCTTGCTGTTCCGGCACCGTCTAAGTTCGTGATTGAACCCATGAAATGAGGAAGGTCAGCTAGAGTATCCGCAATTCCTCCCCCTTTCCAGTCGATAATCAACATTCCGATGTCTTCTGGTGAAAAGTTAATGGCAAGCCCCATTAAGAAAGTTGTTAAGAATTCAGATTTACCAGAACCAGAAGTTCCCCCAACAATCGCATGTGGACCATGCACTTGCTCATGTAAGTCCCAAAAGGCGAATTCTTTTTTCCCCTTCCATCCTATCATAGATGCAATCGATTTACTTGGTTCCGCCTGTGCCCAACGCTCAGAAATATTTAGGTCTTCAACGGTTTCTACAAGATATTGTTCAAGTAGGCTTAAGCGCTCAGGAATAGCATTTTTTTCCACCTCCATGTGTTCTAAGCTTGAGAGTTGTCGAAGAATCACTTCAAAATTATCTTTACTTTCAAGTGGAGGGTAGGGTTTATAGACTTTATCTAAATGAAGTCCATTATCTTGAATCAAAACACCTGCTTGTTGATTTTTAACTTCCACAAGAGCTGTGATGGTTTCAGGTAATAGTTTTTTATCCTCTTTAGCCCAAATTACTGTCACACCCAAATCAGACATATCCTCAGCGAGGAATTCATTAAGTCCATGACCTGCAAGATAAGAATCATCAAATATTGTAAAGACGAAATGAGGGAGGAAAGTTGGTTTTTCACGACCAGCCGCATTTAATTCTTGTTTTCTTGAGTTAATAATTTGATAAAAACTTGATAGAATAATATCTCGTGATTTTGCATTGTGTACAATTCCACGTGTATTAATCCCTTGTACTTTAAAATGTGGAAGGAAACGCCATTGTTGCCAATCTTTTACGTAAGATTTTTCAGGAACTAGAGTAATGAAATTGAGGTCACGATAAGATTGGAAGAAAGCCATTTGCAGATAGAGATTGGAAATCGTATTTTTTAAAACATCATAATTTCCGATTAAACCTAGGGTTTGATTTCTTAAATCCAAAGCGACAGGAACATCCTCTTGTTGGCTGTATTTCTCAACTAAAGCTTTAACGTGGGTTGCCCATTCATCTTCATCACGCGAAGTATAGTCTGTTTCAACTTTCAATCCTGAGGGTTGAGTTCCAGTTCCTAATGAAACTTGTAGAAAATCTTTATTATTAACCATTCGTTCATAAAGACGAGAATCATATTTTTCAATCATCTCCAATAATTCTTGAGGAGAGGGTTGTTGATAATGAATAATTTCATTTTCTTGGCGATGAGCTTGACCTATTTTAGAGGTTGTTTTGGCAAGATAAGCTTGGTAGTCTTCTTCCCGATGACTTTCTCTTTCTAAACGGTCTTTTTTCTCGGTCCGATATTGAGTGACTGTAAAGGTTACAGTCATCAAGCTGGCAAGCGCTGTAGCCATCATCATCATTGGATTACGCCCAGACATGAGTGTCACAGCACTCCCTGCCACAAGCATCCCTACGGGCGGCAGAATGGCTTTTAATAATCCACCTTTAGGTGCTTGTTCTTTATCTTCAATTTTTTCATATTTAAATTTTTCTTCAGGAATTTCTAAATTTAAACGTGGTGACCGACGATACTCTGGGAAATCTTGTGGTTTTTCAAGTTTACGATGTTGTTCTAAGAAGAATTCTGGATTAAAAATAATTTCTTGTGAAAAAGCGGTCACTTTCCATTGTTCAGAACGTCTTTCCACCATAAGGTCAGGTGTGAGAATCGTATCTCCAACTTTGATTTCTCGACTACTACTCTGAGATACCTTTTCATCATTATAATAAACAAATGCCCCAAAAGGTTTAATCAATACTGTGGGATATTTTTCATCTTCATTATCAATAATAACTAAAGAATCATCTAAAGTTTGAATGGCTCGGTGTTCGTTTGTATTATGAATAACAAGTTCTTGATGATCCAACACTAAGAAGTGAGTCTGTAAATCTTGCGCTGGTAAAACAAGAAAAGAGGTTCCATCAATTTCATTTTTCCCTTTGGGGACGCGACCACCATTGACCAAAACTTCGTCATTGACAATCCCAAACTTTAAGTCTCTATAATCAACGGTCATCTGTGAATCCGTTAAAGTGATCCGTTCTAATTGGTCTTTCAAAATAAAGATAACAAAACGAATTTCTTCAGGGTGGCGCACTTCATAGAGGAAATTTTGATTCTCATTTTGGGAATTTTCTAATTCAAATAGTTCTTTCATATTATTTTCCTAAACTCTTACTTAGCTCTTGAATTTGTTTGTTATATTCTTCAAGTTTCTTCTGTTTCTCGTCACCATTCATTGAAGTATTCAATTTTGTAGCTTGGTACAAATCTGTATAGGCAAGTAAAGTCAATTGGTCATCTCCAATATTTTTGGCTAAGTTGAGCGCTTTTTCAAACTCCCCACGTCCTTGATAAATCCAATAATTCAAAGTATTATCATCCGTTGTGGATGAAATATTATTTAAAACGGCTGCTTTTTGAGTTTGACTCAAATTTGCTAAATTAATTGATGAAGAAGCTAAAACAAAACGAGCATCCTTAGAAAGTTGTTTGGGTTGATAAGACTTCAAGTCATCCAACGTTTTGTCATAATGGTTAGTAATAAAATCTGCTTGCGCAGCCATAATCGCTTTTTGTTTGGGAATCGTTGTTTTTTGGTCAACCACTGTCAAAACTCCCATAGCAATTGCGGCTACTACTGCTAATGAACCTGCGTATTTAAAGAATTGGTAACGGCCTTTAGAAACTTTGACTAAGGTGGTCGCCTCTTTTTGTTTTTCTTTAAGGCGTTTAAGTTCGACTAACTGTTGAATGGCTTCAAAACTTTCACATGAAGCAAGAGTACGACTGAATTTATCCTTTAAACTCAATTCACCGTTTACAAAATGGTCGTATGAAAGTTTCGGATTTAGAATGGAAAGTACGATTCCTTTGTATTGTGATAAAAACAACTCTGGGTTAAAAGCCATTGGAACAATCCCTTCTTTTACTCCCATATGAATATAATTAAACTGTCCATCATCAAAAAAAATATTTTCTGGATGAACGAAAGGGATTTTATAACCAGAATTTTGAACAAATAATTTCTTAATTTGCAAAATCAGTTCTAAACGATCCAATTCCGATTTCATTTCAAACATCAAAGTTTTCAAGCTTTTTGCCTGAGGAGAGAGAAGATAAGAAATTTGGAAGGCATAATCGTCATTTTCTGAAACCTCAAGCTTTGTCTTACTTTTAAGAAATTCCAGTTCATGTTGGTTAAGCTGTGTTCCTGTTAAATAGACGATGAATTGTTCGTCTTTTCTCTCAACTGTGAGGGTGTTCTGTCCATCAAATAATTTCATCTTTTTCTCCTGCAATGAGCTGCAAAATATCACCATTTCCCAGCCCTAATTCTTTCAAAGTCAATCCACTCCCTAGTGCCACTGATTTTCCTTTAACAATAAAATACCAGCTTTCAGGCAAGTTTTGCCCATTAACTTTAAAGGCTTGTGCTAATAATTCAATCAAACGTGTGGATGTCACATTTGAGGGGACGGCTAAATCCACTTGCTTACCTAGCCACTCCAAACTAATTTCAATGTGGTCTTTCATACTTTCCTTCTCTTCCTACGTGTCAAACTTCTAGCAACAACTCCAGTTAATATCATCAATGGGAGTGCTATTATTAGAAGAATAAATAGCCCAACATTTTTTGAAGCTTGTTTTTCGTCATCTGATGTAACATTTGTTTGACTGTAATTTTTAAATAATTCCGTTTTAAGGCTCTGATAGTTTGTTTGATAGAGGTGATTTTGACTTTTTTTGTTGAAATTGATTTCTTTAATATGTTTGGTTGCTTCCTCAGCACTTTTTTCCTTTTCTTGCGTTTTATTGTCCAAATCTTTTGAGAAAAGTTGAGAACGAATTGCAAAATCCGAGGTACTTGAACCCGCGCCAGTTTGCGTAGTAATCATATCAGAATTAAGTTGCAAACTTCCATCGCTATCCGCAAAAACGACAAAAGGACTATAAAATAGAAAGAATAGTCCACTCAAAATAAAAAATACTTTTTGTTTTTTCATTTAATCTCCTAAAAGAAAAGAGCACCACAACGGGTGCTCATTCTTAAAATCCAAAACTTTGAGCATCTTGTGCATCGCGTTCTTCAACAGTATCAGCGTATTTGTTCAACTGTTGATTAATACTTTCAAGCAATTCTTCAAATTTTCGAACATTTTGTTCCAATTGGTTATATTGTTCTAAATAAGCTTGGAAGGCTTGACCTTTCCACTCTTCAGCGATCGTTGAATTCATAGAATTCACACGTTGGATTGCTTGTTCAATTTGTTCTTTAGATTGAATGTATACTTGGGCTTGTTGTTTCAACTCAGCCGGTGTTACAGAGATAGTCCCCATTTTAAAACTCCTTCAAAATTATAGATATAGTTGTAACAATTAAAATATTACCATAGTGATGAAATAGAAACCTAATTTCAGCTTAGTCCTTTATTCATTTAATTTTAAAGGCTAATTATTTATCAAATTAAGTTCTTTATTTTTACAAGTTTATTTTATCACAACGTTTTTGTTATGTCAAAGATTTATATAAGTAATGTTAGTTATTTTGAGTTATTGTTATTGCTGTATTATTTCAGCTACGAAATATTTACAGGATATTTTTGTTATTCCTTTTCAAAATTGCGTTTCTTGGCTTTAATATCTCAGTGAATTTTCGATCATAGTGAGAAATAGCATACATTTTTTATAGTACAAAAATAAAAAACATTCCCTAAGGAATGCTAAAACTTTATAAATTTTATACCTGCAAGAATGCACTAAAGAATTCGTCCATTTCTACCGGTTGTTGAAAACTATTTTGATTCTGATTGACTTTTTCTAATAAAGTTAAGTTTAATGAATAACGATAAGACAGGTCTTCTAATGATTCATTTTGCCCCACATTTAAGGCGACTAAACATAGAAGCCATTCAATATCTTCACGTTTTCCAGAGACTTTATACTCCGCATTAACCAAAGCTAATTCTTGATCAAATGCAAACCAATCTTCATCTTCTCGATCCACATAAACCTGAAGGGCGCGTTGAACAGGGTCATTCTTTTCTGAATAACGCTGCCATGTTTCCTTCAAATGGTGATATCGAATTTCATTATTTTCCATTTTTGCTTTTTCAATTTTTTTTGCAATAGATTCCTCAAACTTCAAATAGTCTGATTCTTCACGCTGTGTGAGAGAAATTTTATTATTTAAAGTTCTTTCATCTACTTGCAAATAATCAAGTACGGCATAATATGAACCTGAAAATACTACATCTCCTTTTTTTGTCACAATAAAGTGAGACAGTTTGTTTTTTAGTTCAATTTTCATTAAGTTTTCTTTTTGGGAGTTGTTCATCATATTTTCCTCTCTAATTAATTTAGAAGTAAATTGATAAACAACTCCCTAAGGAGTAAGGTTTCAATTTACTCCTTTTTGGATAATTAAATTATACTAATTCTATTGATTCTTGAAACATCACTTTCTTTTCAGACAAAGTCAATTCTGAAGCTTTCTTGCCAAAAAGTTCAAAACATTTTTTTGCAATCCGTTCAGATTGTTCTTGGTGTGCTGCTCGATTAGATTCAATGACTTCATTTTTACGTTTATTCAAAGTAATACGTAAATACTTTTTATATTCTCTATCATAAATTGCAGCCGTGCGGGCAGGATTAACTTCATACCAAGCACGTGTAACGTTATATGAGGTGTGGTTGAGAAGCCACGTTGTTTTTTCAGCTAAAGTTTTCATAAGTGCTCCTTTTCTGTGAGGTCCACAAGCACTCTCCCCGCAAGGAAGTGGTCCTTGCGGAAATTGTATTTAGTTGTTGACAAAGGCTAGTTCAACCATTCTCGGTTCCAACTGGCCACCACGACACATTTTTGTCGTCCAAATTGAACAGCCCCTATAAATGCGCTCCGACCAATTGAAGCAAGCACATCTTCCCAATTAAAGGAAGGGTCATTCTTGTCGTTTGCGATGCGTTTAATCGCCGCAAATGAGATTGATTTTCCCTTATATTGAAAGGTATAAGCAAGTTCTTGTATCGTTAGTAAATCATTGGCGTAAAAACCCTGTTGGGTTAAGTACCGTTGATCAGATTTTTTTAAGCGCATTTAAACTCCTTTAATCTTTAACATACACAATTCCAATATGATGGAAAAGCACTGCCAAGATAAAAATTAAGATTTCAGGATAAACAATGTTGAATAACATTAGAATGATAGAAAGTACAACAGTGACTGCATAAAATGCAATGGCGATATTAAGGTAAGTATTATATTTCATAAAAAATTCTCCACCACCCTTTCGGCTGGTTAGATTCCATGCCCGAAAGGGTTTAGGTGTAAAAGATTTAACAGCTAACTTAATGACCAATGTCTTTAAGTGCTTTACGCGCAATTTTAGCATCACACGTCGCATCTGAATAAACAAGACAACCTAACTTAATCTTTTCTTCACTCTTAGATATTTCTTCAAGAGCAGCTAGTGTTATCGAAAGTTTCTTTTACAATCGTTCAATTTGGTTAGTCATTATTTTCTCCAGTTATTTTATGTAGTAACTACTAAGTATGCTATTAAGCGAACACGAGTTGCACATTTTGTTCGATTACTTTTTCACTTTGATACTTGTGATTAGCGTCAAGTGGAATATTAATGTAACCAAGTGCTTCTAATTCGCAAATTGGTGTATTACTGATATAACTTTCTGTTTCAGGCACTACAAGAGTTCCCCATTGTAAAATGTCCGCCCAGCTCTGATCTTCCAAATTTAAAATATTATGATCTGTCCCTCTAATTCCACAATCAAAATCACCACTAATTTTTATATCATCAATGATATAGATTGCTTCATTAAGGAATTCAGTTTCTGTAAGAGAACCCTCTTCAATTGCTTCTTTAATCAAGGACACATAGTATTCTTTGTCAGTGTTGATACTATTATTTAAATTACTCATTTTCTTGTCTCCACCACCCTTTCGGATGGATAAATTCCATGCCCGAAAGGGTTTAGGTGACTGTTGTTGTTTTAAGGAAGCAGAAGCTAACATGTTACATGTGTATTTCTTCAACTTCTTCCTCGTATAGGCATTTAAATATGATGTCATTAAGTGTCGTGACATATTCCCAATACTTCTTATGAGCGTTGTCCACCTGTGAGATTAAATTATCCGCACTATAAGGCCGCTGTTTTATCAAAGCATTGTACTCATCTTTAAAACTATCCTTATAAACTTCCATATCAAACTTTAAAGGGGTAAAGCATAAGACAGCTTCATCAGGCTGAAGGGCATCAAGACTCTTTTCTATGGAATCCATTGATACTTCTTCATAGTCTCCCAATTGATAATTCTTAAACTTATCACTAAGATTTGAATAGAGATTAGGATTAGTTTTTTTAAAAGTCTCAGAATATCTTTCTAATGCTTCATGAAAAGAAATAAAACATTTAACAAGATGTTCACATTCATTTTTTATTTTAGGAAGGTTCATTAATTTTCTCCACCACCCTTTCGGCTGGTTAGATTCCATGCCTGAAAAGGTTTAGGTTTGATTAATTCACATTCATATCAAGAATGAATGTTGATAGATTTAAAATGATCCCAAGAGGCCGCATTAATTTCCGCTAAGTCATGAGGTTCATCAGTTAAGAATCCAGTCATGATTAGTAAAGGCGCTAATGCTTTGAGCTTTTCAATAAAGCTTTGTTTTGAATCAAGTTTAATTTCCAAAATAGTTTGGTTTGCTTCTGCGATTGACATATTTTCTCCCGTTCTTTCACATACTTTTTACATTGTTCAAAAATTGTTTGAGCCTCGACTCCCACGATTCTTCAGAATCAGCTGAAATGGAAATATTATTCCCCGAGACAACTAACGAGAGACGATTAGCAATTTTTTCTTGAATACTATTACGCGAATAAATTTGAATGACTTGCTTATGAGTATCTTCACTTGGAATACCTCTAAGCATACGGCCATTACACTGGGTAAAGTCAACCGCATTTTTAGGTGTCTGATACCAAACAATATTAGACACCTCATTGAGGTTAATTCCCTCTTTGACATCTGTCGTACACACAACAAGGACATCATTGTTATCATAAAATTGGTGAATTAATTGTTCTGTTTCTAATTTATTTTCAAACTCTAAAATGCCTAACCCCTCATGCTTTAAAAAATTTAAAGCTTTTTTGGAGTTAACATAAATCAGAGTCTTTCCTGATAACTCAGATAAGAGTGTTTTTAAAGCCACCAATTTTTGATTTTCGACACGATCTTTCGCCTTATAACCAATAAAATATTTCCCAGTATCTCTTTTCGTAAAGAAGGAGTCTGTATCACCAAAGTCCACGAATTCATCTGTGGCTCTGGCAAGTTGATATTCTGTGGAATTGACTTGAAGATTTCGTGCCACCATAAAGTCATAGAAGGCTCGTTGCTCTACGCTCATGTCTATTCCTATTTCTCTAGAATTAACAATATAGCGAGGTTCTGATGCTTTATTGGTTGGTTTTGATAATGAGATCCCATAATACGGAACAATCTTTCTTAAATATTCAGAAACTTGATCACGCCGTAGTCTTGGAACGTCCATATTCGCAAGAATCAATGCGGCTTTCGCAAAAACATTCGCTTCTTTAGAAAATGGGGTTCCCGTCAAGGAAAAGAGCGTACTCCCAAGAGATACAAGCCGTTCTAGAACTGTTAATAAATGAGCATTTTTCACACATTTATGAACTTCGTCCACAATGACAAGTAAGTCTTTTGGTGAGCCTTCTCTTAAAATTGAGAGGTCAATCGTATCAGAGAGTTGGAAATTGGTGACGCCAAATAATGCAAGGCAATCTTTCCAATTCTGATGGGTTTCTTCTGGTGCTAAAACAACCAGGCGTCCCACCCAATCTTTTGCAATGTATGAGGCAATGTATGTTTTACCTACGCCTACCTCACCAAACAAAAAGAAAGCACGATGCCCGAGATATCCTTTGTCTTCTACATTAAGCAAGACACGTTTCATGGCTTTAGCTGGTGCTTTTTGCCACGGATATAACTCTCCGGTGATCCCTTTTATTTCAGGTTCTTTTTCAGTCGCATCCATATAGGATTGAAAAAGTTCCATTAAATCCATTTGACCTTCTACAACATGTATTTTTTTCAACGTTTAGTGCTCCTTTGTTTCTAATAGAGGATACACTCCCTAAGGGAAATGCATCCCTTAGGGTTGATTGAATTAAATTTATTTACCTAAAATGATGACATTATTGATCACCATTTCTTTTGTAAGTTCAGTTTCTTCCGAATTGGTTCTAAAATCATAGATGATAACCTCTTTCAGGACCAATCCTTTTTCGGAACGATAATCGATGGCAGCATGGGAAAAAATTTGACATTGAAGCATTTGGATATTGTTCATTCGATTCATAGTATAATAATGATTTGATCTTATCGAAATCATAGTATCGCACAGTTCACTATTTCTTAAATCAATATCACCATCAAAGTCAATATTTTTTATTTTGCTATTCTCCATAGACAACTTATTATGATGAAGATTAACATTTTCAACTTCAGAATCTATAAGAGAATAAATTTCCATTTTCTTACCACATCTTATAGAAGAATGAATAAAGTAAGAATCATCCCTATTATTA
>Ga0308156_1001579_pt1 | contig 25395 bp, 20 predicted proteins | sample PhyAR2_FD_201041 | JGI IMG/M metagenome (GOLD analysis project Ga0308156, IMG submission 201041) | Phyllosphere microbial communities from UC Gill Tract Community Farm, Albany, California, United States - DLSL A.R2 | ecosystem: Host-associated > Plants > Phyllosphere > Unclassified | place: USA... | reverse complement strand
ATGGTAAGTTTGCAATACAATAAATAGATTAATAACTTGGTTGAAAAAATTAACCACAAGAGTAAAAGCAGCAGGATAAAGACAGACGTTGCATTGATACCGAGATATCGCCCCTGATATTATTCCCCTGCTGCTGTTTTCTTCCAAATCCGGATAGAACATTGTTGGTAAAACTTTTACCATGGTGGATCAGAAGAAAACCTCTTTAATAAAAGAATTTGTTATGTCAAAATTATCAAAAAAAGTGATTGGTGTGGATGTCGGATCAAAGTTTTTAACGGTAAGTTTCAATAATGACCAGAATCAGGATCAGATTTATAATATTGGAAACAATCAACGCTCGATTTTATCTTTTTTAAAGAAAATCTGTGCTGAGGAATATTGTTTCGTTATTGAATCAACTGGCAATTACAGCAGTCGGCTGCTTCATCTTTCTTTGAGTAGTGGTTTTGAAGCAAGCTTGATTAACTGTATGTCTGTCAAACATTTTTCGAGGATGAAAAACATCATTACCAAGACCGATGCGGAAGATGCCAAATTGATCAGACTCTACGGCGAGATGTTCCGTCCGGAAATTTATAAAGCTAAAAGTATTGAGATCGAATATCTGGATCAGGAAATCAAACTTCTGAATGACCTTGAGGAAGAAAAGCGCCGTTATGGTGTAAAGCTCAAAGCGCTTCGCTACAATCCACAGCTCAATCCTGATACTGAGAAGCATTATGAAAGGAGATTAAAACAATTGGACAAAGAAATACGGGAAGTAGAGTTACGCCTTCCACAGCTTCAGGATGAAGAATTCAAGGAAGTCAAAGGTTTGCTGCAAAGCGTGTCGGGGATTGGCGAGAAGACCTCGCTTCAATTGATGACTGCCACCTCGGGCTTCAGGAATTTTGATTCGGCCGGATCACTTGTGAAATATTTTGGACTGGCACCGCGGATTTACCAATCGGGAAAGAAATCCTACTCTCCGGGCAAGTGCCGAACGTCCAAAACTCATATCCGAAGTTTGCTCTATGTATGTTCCTGGACGGCGATGAAACACAATACCCAATGCAAAGCACTTTACGAGCGTCTTTTGGAGAAGGGTAAAGCTAAAAAGCTTGCTTTGATAGCAGTCTGTAACAAACTGCTGAGAATTTGTTTTGGTGTCGTGAAAAATAAAACAGCATATCAACAGGATTATCAGAAAAACTTTAAAATTTTAACCTGAATAATTTGCAAATTAACATAGAACATCAGGGCTATGGAATTCAATCATCTTCCAATTTCCCAAAATCAGTCAGGCGTATCTCTCCAAATCTCCCACTCTCAAACACTCACTCAAATCCACCGCATTTTAGCTGCGATCGTACACGCTTCCGCCATATTCCCGACACGCAGTTTCTCCAGAATATTCTGCCTGTGTCGGTTCACAGTATTAATGCTTATGAAAAGCAATTCCGCAATTTCCTTACTCCGTTTTCCTTCCTGAATCATCTTCAGAATCTCCTTTTCACGTATTGAAAGAAAAGCAGAATTCCCATCCTCAGTCTGATGAATGACAGAACTGTTCGCTGTATTAATAATCATTCCGTGATGAAGAGAAGAATTCAGAAAATCAAAATGATAAAGGCAAAGTGCGAGTTCCACATTTTTATCATTCGCATTAGTGAAGTAAAACATCTTGTGCAAAAGTGCCTTTTGATGAGGATTATCAGCAATTCTCAATCTGCTCACCACACAATAATCTTTGTGCTCCTCAAATGGAATGGTTTTAATGAATTGAAAAAACTGAAGCTCCAGCAAATGTTTCTGCAAAACATCTTCTGCATTTAATTTTGTGAAAAGTTCCTCTTCCCAGATACTTTCAATTTCCTTATTCTTATCGTCCTGAAAAATATTTAATTCAACCGCCAATTTACCAGAGTAGACATAACTTTTATTATTCTGAAGATCGCTGAGAACTGCAATTCCGTTTTCCAAATCCACGAAATTCTGCGCCAGAACCTTACTTTTTTGAAGTTGCAAATTTTCGCTTTCGGAAGAGGAAGAGAAGTCTTGTTGCAGAAGTTTTTCGTTGAGGTCGGATTGGATGGGTTTCATTTAAGGAAATGGTTATTTATCAGTATTGGTTTCTGGATTTTAAGCTTGTAAATTTGCCCATTATCAAAGTAAAAATACAATGAAAAATCCAACCGAAAAAGAAAAAATGCTGAGCGGCGAAATCTATGACGCTTCCGACAGACATTTGATCAAAGAAAGAAATATCTCCAAAGACCTCTGTTTTGAATACAACCATCTTCAGCCTTCAAAACTGAAGGAAAGAAAAGTATTAATCAAAAAACTCTTCGGCAAAACCGGAAAAATGTTCCATATCGAGCAGCCTTTTTACTGCGACTACGGCTACAATATCGAGATTGGTGAGAATTTCTACACCAACGTCAACGTCGTGATTCTCGATTGTGCAAAAGTCACCTTCGGAGACAACGTGATGATTGCGCCCAATTGCGGATTCTACACCGCCGGTCATCCTTTCGATGTAGAGCAGCGCAACAAAGCTTTGGAATATGCGTACCCAATCACAGTCGGAAATAATGTCTGGATTGGCGCAGGCTGCAGTATTCTGCCGGGCGTTACAATTGGAGATAATACGGTGATAGGAGCGGGAAGTGTGGTCACAAAAGATATTCCGGCCAATGTTTTAGCAGTCGGAAATCCTTGTAGAGTAATCCGCGATATTTAGAATTTAAGTTTAAAAAATTCTCGCAGATTTTGGAGATTTAGCAGATTAATATTTTAAAAAAATCTGCTATATCAGCTAAATCAGCGAGAGCAAAATCATCCAGAAATGAAAAAAATAGTACTGTCATCAATAATTTTTTTAAACTTATTACAAGTTTTAAAAGCCCAATCATTGGAGAAAATGACGTGGTTTAATGAGCCTTCACAATGGGAAATCAAAGACAAAAAACTGATAATGGATGTCACGCCACAAAGTGACTACTGGCGGATTTCGCATTACGGTTTCACGGTGGACGACGCCCCGTTTTATTACTCAACGTACGGTGGAGAATTCGAAACTAAAGTAAAAATCACCGGCGATTACAAAGCCCGTTTTGACCAAATGGGATTGATGCTACGGATTGACGAACAAAATTACATCAAAGCCGGCGTAGAATTCGTGGACGGGAAATTCAATTTAAGCACTGTCGTTACCCATAAAACCAGCGACTGGAGCGTAATTGTTCTGGAAAAAACGCCACCTTTTGTCTGGATCAAAGCAGTGAGAAGATTGGACGCCGTTGAGATTTTCTATTCATTCGACGACAAAGAATATGTGATGATGCGAAATGCTTATTTGCAGGACAATACGCCGGTTCAGGTTGGTTTTATGGCCGCGAGTCCCGACGGAAAAGGCTTCAAAGCGACTTTTGAAAACTTCTCTGTCAAGCATCTTCCCGACCAGCGCAGATTGGAATGGCTGAAGAAAAATCAGAATTGATTCAATATATTTTATTATATCATTAAAAAAGCCTTTCAGAAAAAGAATTCTGAAAGGCTTTTTAATTTAACACATTGCGTTTTATTTTTTGATAAACTTATAACTTTCGTGATCTATTTTTAATATGTAATTCCCTGTTGTAAGCGACGAAACATTGATTTCTTTAGCAGAAAATGTATTTCTCATAACAGATTTTCCTGTCATATCTACAATCTCGTAAGATTTACCAACTATTGATTTATCAGATTGAACGTTAATAAAATCTGAAGCAGGATTAGGATAGATAGTTACATTATTTACTTTTTTGCTTTCATTGGTAGCTAATAATTTTGTGTCAGTCAATCTTGTAAGACCAACATAATTATTTAAAGAAGCATTTACGGTGATTTCTCCCGCTCCTGTTAGTAAAAGCTTTTTATCTTTTTGTAGAAAAATTTCATTTATTGATGACCATCTGTTAAGTGTCTGATATGTGGTAAATATTCCAGAATAATTAAAGTTAGTATCCAGAGCAAAATTTGAATTAAATTTTAAAACTAAACCATATTGAGAACCTCCTGTTTGAATCATACCAGCTAGATAAAATGAATTATTATCTATGATTAATATGCGTTTTAAACCATCATAACTATTATTATCTATATCATATTTGAATATGCCAGTTCCGATACTTGTATCTAATATCCCTGCGGGATTAAATACTACTAAACATAGGTCAGCTGATAAGCCAGCATTATATCTGGAAGAAAGTAAAATCTTACCATTAGGAAAAACTTTAAGATCCGAGCCAACAATTCCAGTAGCAGTATAACTCGCAATACCGTTAGTTCCAAAGCTGGAAATAATATTTCCATTTGGACTTAGTTTTTGAACATGTACTGTATAAGCAGAACCCACAGTGGTTCCGAAACCAAAATAAACGTTTTTGGAACTATCTACGTCTAATCCATAAAAGTCATACGTAGTACCCGGAGCACTTACCGTATGTTTACCATCTAAACTAAAACTTGTGTCGTAGTTTCCATTTTTATCAATTTTAATAATGCCAGCAACAGTAACTGTAGAACTGTTATAAGTTTCTGCTATTCCTCCCAGAAATACAGTGTCATCACTTTGGACAAATAATCTATTGAATTTTGTGCTGTAGCTATTAATAAATAATGATAACGACCCAGAAGTGCCAAAAGTAGAATCTAGAGAACCATCTTGTTTGTATTTTCTGACAGAGCTAGAAAAACCGGCGTTATTAATTAATACCAAAATACTTCCATCAGACAAAACTCCAAGGTCCTGAATTCTGTAAGAACTATTTGTGGTTACTGTTGTAGTCCCTGAAGTGCCAAAAGTTGTGTCTAAAGTACCTGCTAAATTATATCTGCTTATAGCGACATTGCTGCTTGTTGCAATTATTTTATTATCAATGTTTTGAACAGATTTGAAATTTGAAAGTTCATTATCAAGAACTGGAGTAGTGCTTAGTGGAAAAACTCTGCCATTGCTTCCGAAAGATGTATCATATGATACATTAGCCTGTGCAAAAATTAAGGCATTGATAAAAAGAAATAGAAAAGAAAATTGTTTCATGATTGTTTAAATTTTTAGTTCGCAAATATAAAGTATTATGTTAATATTATATTGCGTAATAAATCAATTTTTATTAACATCTTGAAAAAATATTTTGTAAATCGCACTAATCAATCAAATCCAAAAATTCCTGTTCATCCAAAATCGTAATCGTTCCGATATCCTGCGCTTTCTTCAGTTTGCTTCCTGCCTTTTCGCCCACAACCAGATAATTCAGGTTTTTGGAAACGGCTGAAATATTTTTTCCACCGTGTTTTTCCACCATTTCTTCCGCAGATTCTCTGGTGAAAAGTGATAATTTTCCGGTAAACAGAAAGGTTTTTCCGTCCAATGCATTCGATAAAACTTCATTCGTATTTTCTCCTTTTTCCAATTGAACGCCGTAAGATTTCAGTCGTTCAATCATCAGAATATTTTCAGGATTATTGAAGAAATCAACAATGCTAACTGCGATTTTTAGTCCGATATCTTCCACCTGACACAGTTCCTCTGCAGTTGCTTTTTGCAAATCATCAATCGTATTAAAATTCTTCACCAGTTTCTTGGCAACTGTTTCCCCCACGTGTTTGATGCCAATTCCAAACAGTACTTTTTCAAACGCGACGTCCTTAGATTTTTCAATACCGTCGATGATATTCTGAGCAGATTTTTCAGCCATTCTTTCCAAAGGCAGAATCTGTTCTTTCGTTAAAGTATAAAAGTCTGCCGGGTTTTCAATCAGCTTTTCTTTGTAAAGTTGTTCGATGGTTTCACTTCCCAGATTGTCAATGTTCAAAGCCTTTCGGGAAACATAATGAATCATTCGCCCGATGACCTGAGGCGGACAATGCAAATCGTTCGGACAAAAGTGAATCGCCTGGTCTTCCAGTTTTATCAGTTCAGTTCCGCATTCCGGGCAGTTTTTGATGTACTCAATTTCTTTGCTTTCAGATGTTCTTTTTTCCTCGTTTACGCCTACGATTTTAGGAATAATTTCCCCACCTTTTTCCACATACACGAAATCGTGCTCGTGCAAACCGAGTTTTTTGATAATATCTTCATTGTGAAGAGAGGCGCGTTTTACGGTTGTTCCGGCTAATAAAACCGGTTTCAAATTGGCAACAGGCGTAATTGCGCCGGTTCTTCCGACCTGGTAAGTCACTTTTTCCAGCTCAGTTTCAACTTTTTCAGCCTTAAATTTATAAGCCATCGCCCAACGTGGAGATTTTGCAGTGTAACCAAGTTGTCTCTGCTGTTTTAATGAATTGACTTTCAGTACAATTCCATCGATTTCAAAAGGTAAATTATGCCTTTCCGTATCCCAGAAGTTGATGAATTCTTTTATTTCATCTAAATTTTTGCAGAGTTTTGCCTGAGCCGAAATCGTAAAACCCCAATCGTGCGCTTTATGTAGCAATTCCCAGTGTGTTTCTGCGGGAACTTCCTGCGAAACAAATTGGTACAGAACGGATGATAATCTTCGTTTTCTCACTTCACCGCTGTCCTGCATTTTCAGACTTCCACTTGCTGTATTTCTCGGGTTCATAAAGAGGTCAAGGCCTTCTTCCTCACGCTGTTTATTGATTTTATCGAAGTTTTTTCTCGTCAGATAAATTTCACCACGCATAAAAAAACGCTCAGGAAAATCGCCCTTCAAAGTAATCGGAATGTCTGAAATGGTGCGCACATTCGATGTAATTTCATCACCCTGAAAACCATCACCGCGCGTCACAGCCTGCACCAATTTTCCATTTTCATATAAAATAGAAATCGAGGCGCCGTCAAATTTCAATTCAGCAACAAATTCTACAGGCTCATCAATCGTTTTAATGATGCGTTTTTCCCAATCTGCCAGGTCATCAAAATCATAAGAATTATCCAGGGAATACATTCTGAACTGGTGCTGAATCGTCGGGAAGATCTTCGTCACGCCGCCGCCAACGCGCACAGTTGGGGAATTGTCATCGTGAAATTCCGGATATCTGGCTTCCAGATCCTGAAGTTCTTTTAATAATAAATCAAATTCAAGGTCGGAAATGCTGGGCTCATCCATTAGATAATAATTCTCATTGTGCTGGTTGAGTTCTTTACGGAGCTGTTCTATTTTTTGGTGAATGTTTTCGGACATCGGAAGATCAATTTGTACAAATGTAGGCATTAGAATAAAAGTTCAAAAGTGAATTTTGACGAAACTTGTTTTTAACAAGGATCAAAGGAATATTTCATTAATTTTACCAAAAGCATATCATTCAAAATGAAGAAAAAAGTATTTTGGGTCGCACTTTTTCTATTAATTATACTATCAGTTAACTGGTCTGTTAAAAGAATTAATCTAAATCCAAATTTTGAGATTGGTCAAAAAGTAGACAGTTTGAATGGCGTTGTGGTGTATTACAACGGTGGCGTAAATCACGTAGCGGATAGGGATGTGACAAAAGATGGTTATAATCTTGGTCTCAAATACCAGTGTGTAGAATTTGTGAAACGTTATTATTACGAATGTTTTCACCATAAAATGCCCGATAATTATGGCAATGCGAAAGACTTTTTTGACGGAAAACTGGCAGATGGTGAAAAGAATGAAAAAAGAGGATTGCTACAATTTAGGAATGCTAGCCAGTTAAAACCTCAGGAAAGTGATTTGATTATTTTCAGCGCAAGTTTGTTCAATCGTTTTGGGCACGTTGCAATTGTATCGAAAGTTTGGGAGCATAAAATCGAAATTATCCAGCAAAATCCGGGACCATTTAATGCGCCTAGAGAAATTTTTCCGCTCGAAGTAAAAAATGGAAAATGGCAGATCAAAAACGACCGCGTTCTCGGGTGGCTTAGGAAAAAGAAAAGTGAGGTTAATCGGATAGAAAAAGCAGAACCCGTTATATTTTTATCAAAATATCTTGAGATAAAAGACGCCTTGGTTGATTCTAAAAATCTGATTCTTAATAAAGTTGATTTCGAAAAGTTATCTACGTTAAAAACAGATTCAGCAAAGACAGACCTTTGGGAATGTGGAAACCCATTTGAATGGCTGGACAGACCTTGGATGGAAAAAACCTACGGAAAATACGATGAGAAAGCTGGCAATTTCCCAAAATTTAGTGGCGAAATCACGATGATTTATAAAAAGGGAATTGAATATTCCACTAACGATCACATTGTTCTTTTTAGCAGGGCAGAAGCGGAAAATCACAATTTCAGGATTCCGTCTCACCATATTATTTTAGATAAAAACACAAAGCTGAAAGATTTCAAAAAATTGTTTCCACAGCTTGATGCTGAAAAAGTGAGTAATAATGAAGTACGTTTCAGAATCTATCTCAATCACCTTTCAGATGATGCGTTTTTATTTTACTTTAAAGATGGCAGACTTCAGAATTTTACTTTATGGTGGCTTTTGTGTTAAATGTTCTTCAGCAAAAACCGTGTTATAAAGTCATTCTTTGATTCCATTTTCTCCCGATTTTACTATCTTTATCAGAATCAAATAAAAAATATGAAGCGAAACACTTTGTTCACGATGTCTGCCGTTTTCTTTGCAGTACAGTTTTCCAACGCTCAAACCAAACCAACAGAAAAGCTCAACCCAATTGTCGAAAGTTTTGTAAATGAAGCCAATAATAATTCCCAATTAGAAGATATGGCTTACGAACTTCTGGACGGCATAGGACCCAGATTAGTCGGAACACCGGAAATGCTGGCTGCTAACAACTATACGGCGGAAAAACTGAAATCCTGGGGCATCGAATCCAAGCTTCAGCAATTTGGTACATGGAAAGGCTGGCAACGTGGTACAACGCACGTGGATATGGTTTTTCCAAGAACTAAAACTTTATCGGCAACGCAATTAGCCTGGAGTCCGGCAACCAAAAAAGCGGTTGAAGCAGAAGTGGTGATTCTTCCAAAAGTGTCTTCCAAAGCGGAGTTTGACAAATGGCTGCCTTCAGCAAAAGGAAAGATCGTGTTGATGGCACAATATCAAAAAATTGGACGTTCCGATGACCAGATTAAAGAGTTTGCAACGCCGGAATTGTATGACAAACTGAAAGCTGAAAAGCAGCAGGCTACCAAAGATTTTCAGGAATATATCAAAAATATAGGTTACGATAACAACACGTTGCCGGAGGCTTTGGAAAAAGCTGGCGCGTCAGGAATCGCCATTTCCAACTGGACGGGAATTCATAGCACCAATCGTGTTTTCGGAGCTAAAACCAAGAAGATTCCAATGTTCGATATTGATTTGGAAGATTATGGAATGCTGTACAGAATGGCCGAGAAAGGCGCAAAACCAAGAATCAAAATTGATACACAGTCTAAAATGCTTCCGGAAGCGAAATCTTTTAACACCATCGGAATCATCAAAGGAAAAGAAAAACCGAATGAATATGTGATTCTTTCTGCTCATCTCGATTCCTGGGACGGCGCGCAAGGTGCGACGGACAACGGAACCGGAACTTTGACGATGCTCGAAACAATGCGAATTCTCAAAAAATATTATCCAAATAACAAACGGACCATCATCGTTGGACTTTGGGGAAGTGAAGAGCAAGGACTGAATGGCTCACGTGGTTTCGTGGCAGACAATCCGGAAATTATCAAAGGCGTGCAGGCGGTTTTCAATCAGGACAACGGAACGGGCAGAGTGGTGGATATCAGCGGTCAGGGCTTTGTGAAATCCTACGACTACATCGGAAAGTGGCTGGATGCCGTTCCGAAGAAAGTAAAAGACAACATCAAAACCAACTTCCCGGGAATGCCTGGCGGAGGCGGTTCGGATCACGCTTCTTTCGTAGCTGCGGGCGTCCCGGGATTCTCATTAAGTTCTCTAAACTGGGGTTATTTTGGCTACACTTGGCACACGACCAAAGATACTTATGACAAAATTATCTTTGACGAATTGAAGAACAATGTGATTCTGACAGCCACTTTAGCTTACATGGCTTCCGAAGATCCCGAGTTTACCAACCGCGAGAAAAGAGTCTTGCCCAATGATGATAAAGGCGAACCGATGAAGTGGCCAGTCGCAAGAGAGCCAAAGAGAACAAGCAACGACGACTAATTTTATCTAATTAAAGAAAGAATTCAAAAATATTTTCTCTCACAGATTGAGCTAATTATTCATAGGTATTTTAATATAATCTGCTTGATTTGCCAAATCAGCGACAGCTTTAAAAAAATTAAAATGAAGAAACTGATTCTAGGATTAACAATTTTAAGTTCAATAATAATGAATGCCCAAACCCAAATCATCGCGCACAGAGGCTATTGGCAAACCAATCCGCCGACAACTGAAAACTCTCTGAAGGCTTTGGAAAATGCCAAAAATCTTGGAATCTACGGCGCCGAATTCGATGTGAGGATGACCAAAGACGGCATCCTGGTTATCAACCACGATGAGCACCAGGGGAAAATGGAGGTGTCTGAAACCGATTTTAAAACCTTAGAAAAACTCAAACTTTCCAATGGCGAGAAATTGCCAACGCTAAAAGAGTATTTGAAACAAGGAAAAAAATATGCTTCTCTAAAACTGATTGTTGAAATCAAGCCGGCAAAAACGGCTGAACTTGAAAATGTGATTGTGAAGAAAACCATCCAAACCATAAAAGATTTGAAGCTGGAATCTCAGAGCGGATTTATTTCTTTTAGTCTTAATATTTGTAAGGAAATCAAGAAACTGGAACCGAAATTCAAAGTGCAGTATCTGGAAGGAAATCTTTCACCTCAACAAATAAAAACAGAAGGATTGGACGGCATCGACTACCATTACAGCGTCTTTGAAAAGAACCCGACTTGGATTTCAGAAGCCAATTCGCTGGGACTAATCACCAATTCCTGGACTGTGAATGACCTTGAAGTTTATAATAAACTAAAAGAACAGGGAATTAAATTCATTACTACAAACATTCCAGACCAATTGAAAGATTTATAAGGAATTTTATTTTTAATGCACTTCGAGAGCCTCAGTGTGACAAAGCTTTTACAAATTAGTTGTTTGGAGTTTTGTCAATCTGAGGCTCTCGAAGACATCTATTATCGACTTATCAAATGATATGATTTCATTAAATCTAATCCCTCTATTTTTTTATTAAACAATCGTTTGGTAAATTTGCATCTTCAAAATGATTACAATGAATTTAAAAGGAAAAAACGCGATCATTACAGGTGGCGGAAGAGGCCTTGGGAAAGCGGTTGCGCAAATACTGGCCAATGAAGGCGTGAACGTCGGCATCACAGGACGAAATGAAAATTACCTCAAAATAGCAGTGAATGAACTGAAATCTACCGGTGTGAACGTAGCATACGCCGTTTTCAGTGTAGACAATGAGCTGGAAGTGAAAGCAGGCATAGAATCCCTTGTAAATCAGTTGGGTGGCGTAGATATTCTTGTCAACAATGCCGGAATCGGTGATTTTGGAAGCATCGAAAAAATGCCTTCTGAAACTTGGGAACAGGTGATCAAAACCAATCTTTTCGGAGTCTATTACGTGGCAAAAGCGGTTTATCCTTTTCTCAAAGAAAAAGGACAGGGCGATATCGTCAATGTAGCGTCTACTGCCGGACTAAAAGGTGGACCCAATATGTCAGCTTACGCCGCATCCAAGGCTGCAGTGGTTTCGTTATCACAATCGATGATGGCAGAATGGCGCAAGGAAAACATCCGTGTTTTCACTTTGACACCAAGCACAATTGCTTCCGATATGAGTATCAACGGTGGTTTGACAGACGGCAATCCGGACAAAGTGCTGCAACCGGAGGATTTTGCAGAATGGGTGAGAGATATTTTGAAAATGAACAGAAGGGCTTTGATTGCCAACGGTTCTATCTTTTCTACCAATCCTTAAAATTAAAATTATAAAGCAAAAGCGGTTTTACAAAAATGTAAAACCGCTTTTTTATTTTTACTAATCTTTCCGTTTCAAAACCCTGCCTCTCGGTTCATTGCCTTCGTACAAAGCAACCTCGGAATGGAGAAACTGTGCAGCAGCGGCGGAGTCTTCAACTTTTACAGAACTTCTCCGGATCATTTCCAATTCAAAATCGGCGAGAACACGCTTTCTGAGGCCTTCCTCTTTCCAACCCGACATAGGACTGCATTTGCGGAAAATATCCCGTGCCAATGCAAGCGCATCCAGCAGAGCCTGGTTGGCACCCTGACCCTTGAACGGGCTCATCGGGTGCGCGGCATCGCCGATCAGTGTTACGTTTCCGAAATCTCCCATTGATTCTGGCGTGAGCAAAGTGCGGTCATAAACTGGATATCCGGAGATTTGCTCAGCTAAAGTGGCCCGGATGATTTCCGGAACAGGTGAATGCCAGTTGGTACGCCGAATCGCTTCCTCTTTGAGAGCTGCAGAACCTTTGCTGCTGAGGTTTTTAGCCTCCTGCTCCGGCATCGGGAAGCTCAGCTGCCACATCACGGATTTGGCATCGAACGGCATTACATAAATTCTTTCATTCCCATTCGCAGTCTGGAAAACTGTCGCTGAATCCAGTAAATGACTTTCCGTCCCGGTCAGAGAATCTAGCGGGCAAATACCGAGGATGACAATGCAGTCCAGATAGCGCAAAGGGGAAATCTCTTCGCCAATTAAAATGTTACGAACTGCACTACGGATGCCGTCTGCACCAACGATGAGATCTGCACTTGCTGTTGTCGATTTACCATTACTCAGAAAGGTGAGATCCATTTTCCCGTCTTTGTTTTCATTAAAATCAATTAACTGATGACCCCATTTTATTTGGTCAGCGCCACCCAATTGTTCAATAAATGCTGATCGGAGCGATTGTCTGGCGATATGAATGTTACTCTTTTTTGGTGCTGATTTTTCAGAATTTTCCAGCCACTTTCGCATTCCCCATTCTGCAATGACTTTGCCTTCTGGTGTGTGCACAAGATGCCTTGTGGAAACCACACCTTTTTCCAGCTCAAAAATTCCGAACCCATCCATCGCTTTGCTGGCTTGCTGCAAGGTAAGACCATAACCCTGGGATCTTTCATTGAAACTGTTGTCCCGCTCATAGATTGTAAACGGAATACCGCGGTGCAGGCAAGCTACTGCGAGGGCTACACCGCCGATGCCGCCACCAATAATGGCGATATGAGGCAAATTTTCTGTATCGGGAAGCGGGTGGTGTCCGCAAGCATCCAACCCCGAGCCGCCACAGGTAGGACAGGTGTAAAGATGCGCTTCCGGACGCACAGGAGCTGATCCTTGGCCATTTGATTTTTCAAAAATTGCAAGATCGGACTGGTAACGGAGTCTCACACTTTTTTTGATTCTCCGCTTCTTTTTTCCGAGTCCGAGACAATCTTCACAGGTGGTGAAAAAGGTGTTTTTAGTAGGCATTATTGTTTAAAGAAGGATCATTATTTAATATTACAAAATCATCGTCAGCTGAATTCTTTTCCGCGCCTCATCTACTTCTACAACCTTGACGTGAACGTGCTGATGCAGTTTCACCACTTCATTTACATCCGAAACAAAGCCGTCTTTGAGCTGAGAGATATGCACCAGCCCGCTTTCCTTAATTCCCAGATCTACAAAGCATCCGAAAGCTGTGATATTGTTGACAATTCCGGGAAGAACCATTCCGGGACTCAGGTTCCTGATGGATTTTACATTCGGATCAAATTCAAAGACTTTAGCTGCTTTTCTGGGATCCAGTCCTGGTTTTTCCAGCTCCTTCAATATATCTCGGATACCCAGAATCCCTATTTCCGGAGTGGTGTATTTTTCAGCATCTATAAGTGCTATTTTTTCTTTGTTGGAGATCAGTTCGCTGGTTTCCAGTCCCAGATCTCTGGCCATCTTTTCAACTGTTTTATAAGCCTCGGGATGTACTGCCGAATTGTCAAGTGGATTTTTGGCATTTTTGATTCGGACGAATGCTGCGGCCTGCTGATAGGCTTTTTCCCCCAATCTCGGTACTTTTTTCAGTTCTTTTCTTTCTCTGAAAGCGCCATTTTCTGTCCGGTAATTCACGATATTCTCTGCCATCTTTTCTCCTATTCCGGAGACGTAGCTTAGCAATGATTTGCTCGCTGTATTCAGGTTGATTCCCACCGAATTTACCGACCTGATGACGGTGCTGTCGAGTTCTTCTTTTAGTTTGGTCTGGTCTACATCGTGCTGGTATTGTCCAACACCTATCGATTTCGCATCAATTTTAACCAATTCTGCCAAAGGATCGGAAAGCCGCCTGCCGATAGATACTGCACCACGGACGGTGACGTCGTAATTGGGAAACTCATCCCGGGCAATTTTGCTGGCCGAATAGATAGACGCACCCGCTTCCGACACTACAAAAACCTGAATCGGTTTGTCAAACGCAATTTTCTTGATGAAGAATTCGGTTTCCCGTCCGGCAGTGCCATTCCCGATAGAAATAGCCTGAATGTTGTAGGCATTTACCAGAGAGCGTATCTTTTTCATTGCCATTCCGGTTTCGTTTTGTGGCGCGTGAGGGTAGATGGTTTCGTTATTCAGAAGATCGCCTTTTTCGTCAAGACAGACTACTTTGCATCCTGTTCTGAAACCGGGATCTATCGCCAGGATTCTCTTTTCTCCCAGTGGTGGTGCCAGCAAGAGCTGCCGGAGGTTTTCGGAGAACACTTCGATCGCTTTCAGATCTGCTTTTTCTTTAGCTTCCTGTAGCGCTTCGTTGGAAATGGCTGGTTCCAGAAGTCTTTTGTAAGAATCTGCGATGGCAAGTTTGATTTGTTTTGCTGAAGAATTCTTGTTTTTGATGACGGCATTTTCCATCATTTCCAGCGCTTCATCTTTATCAATATCAACCGATACTTTTACGAAGCCCTCATTCTCTGCACGCAGCATTGCGAGAAGTCTGTGGCTTGGAATCCTGCTGAGTGCCTCCTGCCATTCGAAGTACTGGGAAAATTTCTGTGCCGCGTCGTCTTCTTTTTTAGCTTTTACTACTTTGGAGCTTATTTCAGATTTTCGTTGAAAGAGTCTTCTCAGATTTTTTCTGATGTACAGATTTTCGTTGATCCATTCTGCTATGATATCTCTTGCACCTTGGAGCGCATCGTTCTCATTAGCCACATCTTTGCTGAGGTATTTAGATGCGATAAGGTCAACATACTCATTGCGCTGGCTCATTATGATTTTGGCTAATGGTTCCAGGCCTTTTTCTCTGGCAGAATCTGCCTTTGTTTTCCGCCTTTTTTTGTAAGGCAGATAGAAGTCTTCGAGCTCCTGAAGGTCAAAACTCTTTTCTATTTTCTGTTTTAGTTCGGGATTGAGGGCATTTTGTTCCTCAATGGATTTCAGGATGCTTTCTTTCCTTTTGGTGATTTCGTCGTATTGTTTGTTGAGCTTAAAGATATTTTCAATGGCAACCTCATCCAGATTGCCTGTGGAATCTTTTCTGTAGCGAGAAATGAAGGGAATAGTACAGTCTTCGGACAACAGTCTGAGTGTACTTTCTATACTTTTGGTTGGGATATTAAGTTGTTTCTGGATAAACGCAGTGGTATTCATTAGGCATTTTTGAGATGGCTAAAATACAGACTATTTTACTTGATTGCAAAAGCTGAACAGCTAGTGCGCCGAAGTAATCGGTTTATCAGTGAGTTTCACCACCACCGGAAAATGATCACTCCAGCCACCGATGTACCTAGATCCGGAATAAGTCCTCAGCGGATAACTGCTGTTTTTGCGGTCTTTATTTCGCAGTCGCGGCGTGTTGTAGATTTCGGCATCTATTGTTTGGAGATTGAATTGTTGTGTAAGGAGTTCTTCCGTGTACAAAATCTGATCAAACAAAACACCCTTTTTCCCGTGAAAGGTAGAGAATTTCTGATCCTTATGAAGAGAGAAGAAAGGGTTGCTCAGCATTTTATTACCATTTTTGTCCAGAAGCAATTGCTGTAAAGATTCGGCGTCCGGATTTTCATTGAAGTCACCCATCAGAATAACAGATTGCTCTTCCTCAGCCAGTTTATGAATCAGTTCCTGCAGCTTTCCAATGATGTAATCCCGTTGTAGTTTCTTAATATCTTTTTCCCTTTTGGAAGGCAGATGACAGACGAGGAAATGAAGTTTTTTACCATTAAAAATTAGCTCCGTGTGAAGAATATCGCGGGTCTCAAATGCCGGATTGTCATCATGGATAAACTGCAACGTCTCAAACTTAGACAAACTGTATTTAGACCTGTCAAAAAGCAAAGCAACGCTCAATCCCCGGGAATCATTGGATGGCTGGTAGACGATTTCGTAATGGTTCAGCGGCGAATGGTCATCAGTCAGATCATCCAGAACCGAACGTGAGCCGATCTCTGCCAAACCAATCACAGAAGGCAACAGCCCGTAATCTTCGTCCATAAAACGAAACACGTTCGCCAACTTTCTTATTTTCAGACCATATTTGTAAGCATCCCAATTACGCAGTCCGGACGGTTTCATATCAGATTTTTCCTGATCTGGCGGGAAGAGATTTTCTACATTGTAAAAAACAATCAATTCAGTATTCATTACTTCTACCAGCGTTTCCTCCGCATATAAATAAAAGTAATAACAACAATGGTCAGCATCAATCCGATGGTAAAGAAGTAGCCGTTTTTGTGATGCAGTTCCGGCATATTATCAAAGTTCATCCCGTAGATCCCGGCGATAAATGTGATCGGTAAAAAGTAAACCGAATAGATGGCCAGCAGCTTCATCACCTGATTGGCCTTTTGATCAGACAGTGCGAGAAACATAGAGATTAAGTTAGTCGTCTGTGCATTCAGGTGATCAAAATCTGCGATCACGTCCTTTTGTTTATCCAGCAAATCCATCACCTGTACATCTTCCAGATTCAGCGTCCGGAATTTGGAAATCCAATCGGCAGACATATTCAGAATTCTGGTGTTGAGCCCGGATTTGCGTTTCAATTTATAAAGCCGCCGGATCTGGACAGAATGGTTGGTGTTTTTCAGAAATATCTCATTTTCCATCGCATCCATCACCTCCAGCAGCGTGGTCGTTTCATCATCGAAAGTTTTGACGATCTTAAGAGCCAGCCGCAGCGCCAGAAAATCGCGCGAGACCGTACTCAGATCTTCCTTTTCCAGCTCTACACAAACTTCCATAATGCTTTTGCTTTTGGTTCTGTGGATGGTGATAATCAGATTCGGAAGCAGAAATATACCCAGCTTGCTGCTGATATCGCTGATATTATTCAAAGTTCGCCTTTCCAGATCCGTAGATTCTCTGGTGAGAAAAAACTTCACTTCGCCCACTTCTTCGTACTTCGGAAGGTGGTTGGGATCTATCGTATCCTCCAAAAGCAACGCATTGATGTGGTATCTCTGGTGCAAAAACTGCAAATCCTCCTCATTCGGCGCAGTGACATCGATCCATTCCCAATGCTTTGTTTTATATTTCTGTTCTATCGGCATTTCGCAAAACTAAATAAAATTATAGTCATTTATCCAAAATAGATCACTGTATTTATTGGGGCAGCTATTCCGTCTTTCACTCTCAAACCTAACGGAGTGGTTCGACGGAGTCAATCTTTTTTGCCTGTAGGTTTGGCATAGATAGAAATCGACAAGTTCGCAAAAAAGGATTTCCGTTCAAGCCGGGCTGCGCTGCGCATCATTCAATAGCTGTCCCATTTTCAGGTTCAAACTATTTGTAATCAATTCTATAAGACTTCGCAAAAACTAATTGGTAATAAAAAAATTATGTAATAAATAAAATATTATTTTTGCAGACAGTACTAAAATGACAACAATGATCAAAAGTGTAATCTCGGGCGTAGGACATTATGTGCCCGAAAATATTGTAACAAACGATGATCTTTCCAAACTGATGACCACCAACGATGAATGGATCACCGAGCGGACAGGCATCAAAGAAAGAAGACACCGCAAAAACCGGACAGATGCTCAGGAAACAACTTCCTTCTACGGTTTCAAAGCCTCCGAAATAGCGCTCAAAAACGCCAATATAACAGCTAAAGAAATAGACCACATCATTTTCGCAACCTTGTCTCCGGACTATTATTTCCCTGGTTCCGGCGTTCTTTTGCAGGAGTTGCTGGGCTGCGATACCATCGGCGCCCTAGATGTCAGAAACCAATGTTCGGGATTCGTCTATGCAATGAGTGTTGCAGATGCCTTCATCAAGTCTGGTCTATACAAAAATGTGTTGGTTGTAGGTGCAGAAATTCATTCCTTCGGACTGGACTTTTCCGATGCCGGGCGCGGCGTTTCCGTCATCTTCGGAGATGGTGCAGGAGCAGTGGTTTTGTCGGCCAGCGAAAATGAAAATGGCGGCGGAATCTTAGCCGTCAATATGCACTCGGAAGGTAAATATGCGGAAGAACTTGCCGTGAAATTCCCGGGAACCAAACTAGGCTGGAGTGATACGCTTCTTACCAATCCGGAGTCTGTAACTTCAGAAGATATCTATCCGGTGATGAATGGCAATTTTGTGTTCAAACACGCCGTCACACGCTTTCCGGAGACTATTCTGGAAGCACTCGGCAAAGCCGGAAAAACAATTGACGATCTGGATTTGCTGATTCCGCATCAGGCCAATATCAGAATTGCGCAGTACGTTCAGCAGTTGCTGCATCTTCCGGACGAAAAAGTCTTTGTGAATATCCAGAAATACGGCAACACCACCGCAGCATCTATCCCGATTGCATTGAGCGAAGCTATTCTGGAAGGCAGAATGAAACGCGGCGACCTGGTTTGTATGTCCGCTTTTGGGAGCGGTTTCACGTGGGGAAGTGTCCTTTTTGAATATTAGAATCTCTTCAATACAATATGAAAAAGAGCTATTCGGCAAATTCGAATAGCTCTTTTTATATGCAACAACAAAGAGAATGTTGTGATTATTTTTTTTAATTTACGCTGATGCTAAACCCGCACTGCGTCCGGAACCATAATTTCATAATTGCCGCCAAACGAGATAATTTCCCGTACAATGCTGCTGCTGATGTAGGATTTTCCGGATGAGGTCAAAAGGAAAATAGTTTCGATGGTATTCTCTCTCGTCAAGGCTCTGTTGGTTTGCGCAATAGACTTTTCAAATTCGAAATCGGCTGGATTTCGCAGACCTCGAAGGATGAAATTAACGTTTTTACTTTTACAGTAATCAATCGTCAATCCTTCAAAATCATCTACTTCAACAGTGGGAAATTTTTCAAAAGTTTTTCTAATGAATTCCTTGCGCTGCTCCAGAGAGAACATATATTTTTTCTGAGAATTCTTTCCGATGGCGATGATGATCTTGTCAAAAAGCGGAATTGCGCGCTCTACAATATCATAATGTCCAAGTGTGATAGGATCAAACGATCCCGGGAAAACGGCAATTTTCATAGAAATTTTAAATTTTAGAGTAAGAATTTTAGATTTGAAAATAATCTAAAATTTAATTTAAGAATATGTAATGTACTAATTTATTTAAAAGCAAATAGCTGACAGCCAAAAGCCATCAGCTATTTATAATTATTTTCTTAAGGCTTTTTCAACCTCGCTTCCACAAAGATCCTTGATAGAAATTCCGTAGATCTTTGCCTGTTGCGGAAGAATACTTGCCGGCGAAAATCCAGGATTTGTATTCATTTCCAAAAGGTAGGGAATTCCGTCCACGATAATGAATTCTGACCTGGAAAATCCACTCATTCCCAAAGATTTATAAGCTTTTATCGAGATTTCTTCGACCTTTTTTCTGGTTTCGTCGTCAATTCTTGCGGGTGTGATTTCCTGAGAAGCACCTTCGTATTTGGCTTCGTAATCGAAGAATTCTTTATCAGGAATGATTTCTGTAATTCCAAGAACGATGACTTCACCTTTGTAATCCAGAACGCCTACAGAAACCTCAGTTCCGTTCAATGCGCTTTCAATAAGAATTTCGTCGTCTTCTTTGTAAGCAAATTCAATCGCCGTTTTTAGTTCGCTTTTTTCTTTAACCTTAGAGATTCCGAGTGAAGAACCACTTTGATTGGGTTTTACGAAAACTGGCAATCCAAGTTCTTCAACAATTTTGTCATCAGAAATATCTTCGCCTTTTCTCAGATAAATACTTTTCGCAGACGGAATTCCGTATTTTGAAAGAACAGCCAAAGTATCTTTTTTGTTGAATGTCAAAGCACTTTGGTAGAAATCGCATCCGGTATATTTTTGTCCTACTGCGTCCCAATATGCTTGCAGAATTCCGTTTTCTCCAGGCGTTCCGTGGATAATGTTGAAACAGGCATCGAATTTCAGGCTTTCTCCATCGCCGAGATCGGCAGAAAAATCAGCTTTGTTGATTGGTTTTTTCTGGTCGTTTTCATCTAAAAAATACCATTCATCTTTCAGAATGACCACTTTATAAACATTATAATTTTCACGATCCAACGAATCGAAAATTAATTGTCCACTTTTTAAGGAAACTTTGTATTCATCAGAATATCCGCCCATTACGACGGCGATGTTTTTTTTGCTCATTCCAGAATTATATTGAAAACAAATGTAAAAATTTTATGTAAAAAACGATGATTAAATCTTTCGAATAATGAAAATAGTATTCAATTTCAATGCTTTTAAATCTTTGTTGAGTTTTACGCCTTTGCGAACCTTAAAATATTTTCAATAATTTCCAAAAAATCTTAGCGGACTTTGCGTTTAAATTTTATATCAATAAAAACACAACTTTAAATAAGGCCAATAAACCAAAACGCCAACACAAACTGCAGCAATCGTCGCCAACAAAACCGCACCTCCAGCCAAATCCTTAATAATGCCAATTCTCAAATCAAATTCCGGTTGGATGTAATCACAAATCTTTTCGACACAAGTATTCAAAGCTTCCGTGACCAAAACAAAAAAGGAAACCAAAATAATCAAGGCCATTTCAAAGTTTGAAAGTCCTAAATAAACAATCAAAAAAAGATTAATGATCAGTCCCAAAATATGTATCTGGAAATTACGTTCGTTCCTCAAAATCCAGAGGATTCCACGGATTGTGAACTGAACACTTTTTTGAAAGGGCGGTTTTTTCATACGTCTAATATCAACAAAGATAGATAAATCTCAAAATTGTTAATAACTAAATAAATACAGTTTTTAAAATCACATCAAATTCATTATCTTTGTGGAATTGAAATAAATACAGTTTATGAGATTTATTGTTGCCAGTGGCGATTTGCAGAAAGCTTTACAGACAGTTAGCGGCGTGATTTCCGGTTCACAGTCTAGACCGATTTTGGAGAATTTTCTTTTCGAATTAGATCAGAATTTGTTGACGATTACCGCGTCAGACGGCGAAACAACGTTGATCACTTCTCTTGACGTCAAGTCAGATGACAAAGGAAAAATAGCAGTTCCGGGTAAGATTTTTCAGGATTTCCTGAAAACTTACGGCGAGCAGCCTTTGACTTTAGCAGTAAAAGATTCCGAAGACGGGAACGGAAGCGTTCTTGAGATCTTGGATGAGAAAGATAACTTTGCAGTAGCGCTAGACAATGCAGACGATTATCCGGAATTGCCGGAATTTGATGCCTCTCAAAAAGTAACTATTTCCGGTGGCGTTTTAGCAGAAGCTTTGGCGAACACTTTGTTTGCAACGAGTAACGATTCTCTTCGTCCTGTGATGACGGGTGTTTTATTTCAATTCAAAGAAGATGAGACCAACTTTGTGTCCACAGATTCTCACAGATTGGTGGTTTACAAAAGAACAGATGTCACGCATCCTGAGACTTTGGAATTCATTATGCCGAAAAAACCATTGGCGATTTTTAAAAATATCCTGAACAATTCAACCGAAGATGTGTTGATCGAATTCAGTGACAATATGGCGAAATTCACTTTTGGAAATAACACTTGGATCTGTCGATTAATCGATGGGAAATATCCAAACTACAACGCTGTGATTCCGAAAGAAAACCCAAACGTTTTGACTATCAACAGAAGTTTGCTTTTGAGTTCGATTAGAAGAGCATCTATTATGTCAAACAAATCGACCAATCAGGTAAGATTCAAATTGTCAGGAAATGTGCTTCACCTTCACGCAGAAGATACAGAATACGCAAACAAGGCAGATATGCAGATTCCTTGTGACTACAACGGTGACGATATCAACATCGGTTTCAGTTCAAAATTTTTGACAGAGATGTTATCTGTTTTAGCTTCTGACGATGTGACGATGAAAATGTCTCAGCCAAACAGACCAGGAATCGTAGAGCCGGTTGACGGATTGGAGGAAAACGAAAGTATCCTGATGCTGTCAATGCCAGTGATTGGTTTATAAGTGATAAATGATAATTGATGAATGATTTTTTATCAATTTTTAAATAATTAAGATTTGAGATTTGATGATTCAAGTCTCAAATTTTGTTTAATAAATATTTTGGGCAGCTATTTCCGCCTTCCGTTCCCAATCTTTTTTGCCTAAGCTTTTCCAGCCGCGAAAAAAGGATTTCCACTCAAGTCGGGCTGCAGCTTCAACATATAAAAATCTTATTTAAGTTTACGGCTTTGTGAACTTATAAATAGTATTAATTAATAATTTCTTTGTGCACTTTGTGTTCAAAAAAATCAAATTTAAAAAATGAAAATTTCGAATAATTGGCTTAAGGATTATATCAAAACTGAACTTTCTACGGAGAAGATCAGTGCGTATCTTACAGACATCGGTCTGGAAGTAGAAGGCGTAGATAAATTCGAAAGCGTAAAAGGCAGTCTTGAAGGTATCATCGTTGGCAAAGTCCTGACTTGCGAAAAACATCCGAATGCTGATAAACTCAACAAAACAACCGTTGATGTTGGCGGCGGAAAAGTGTTGGAAATCGTTTGTGGTGCTCCAAATGTTGCCGAAGGGCAGACCGTTCCCGTTGCAGTGGTTGGAACCAAGATCTATGCAAAAGACGGCACTTCTTTCGATATCAAAAAAGCAAAAATCCGCGGCGAAGTTTCCGAAGGGATGATCTGTGCAGAAGACGAATTAGGTTTAAGCGACGATCACGGCGGAATTATGGTCCTGGATCCAGAAAAATTTGAAGTTGGAAAGAATTTCGCAGACTATTTTGAACTGACAAACGATGAGGTTTACGAGATCGGACTCACGCCAAACAGAACCGACGCAATGTCGCATTACGGCGTTGCAAGAGACTTGCAGGCGTTCCTGGTTTCCAACAACCTGAAGTCAGAATTCACAAAAATTGAATCTCAGACCTTAACAACAGAAGGTTCCAACGATTTCAAATTAGAAGTTGAAAGTACAGAACTGGCGCCAAGATATTTAGGCGCTGTCATAGAAAATATAGAAGTAAAAGCTTCGCCCGACTGGTTGAAAGCGAGGTTGAAAGCCATCGGGCTTTCGCCAATCAACAATGTTGTAGATATTACCAATTATATTCTACACGGACTTGGACAACCGCTTCACGCTTTTGATGCAGACAAAATTGCAGACAAAACTGTGAAAGTCGGAACCGTAAAAGAAGGCACAAAATTCAAAACTTTGGATGGTGTTGAAAGAACTTTAAACGGTTCAGAGATCATCATCAAAGACGGAAAAGACCATCCACTTTGCATCGCCGGCATCTTTGGCGGTAGCGAAAGTGGCGTTTCTTCTGAAACCAAAACGATATTTTTAGAAAGCGCTTACTTCAATCCTGTGGCAATCAGAAAAGCTTCGAAATTCCACGGACTTAATACTGATGCATCTTTCCGTTTCGAAAGAGGTGTAGATCCAAACAACGCAAGAACCGCTTTGACACACGCCATCAAACTGATTCAGGAATTAGCGGGCGGAAAATTAGCTGGCGAGATTCTGGAAAGTTATCCGGAAAAAATCAAAGATCATTACGTAGTTTTCAGATATTCGAAGATCGATCAGATCCTTGGAACTAAGATTCACAGAGAGAAGATCAAAGAGATTTTAAAATCTTTGGAAATCACAATTCTGAACGAAATTCAGAACGGATTGGAGTTATCAATTCCAGTTTACAGAGCCGACGTTACAAGAGAAATCGACGTCATCGAAGAAGTTCTAAGAATCTATGGTTACAACAAAATCGAAGCGCCGAAGAAAATTTCCTTCACGCCTGTAAAATTGGATTTCGAAGATCAGGATGCTTTGGAAAATGCTTGGGCAAGGACTTTGCAAGGAAACGGTTTCAACGAGGTGATGAACAATTCATTGACCTCAGTAAAAGACGAAACCGATGCGGTAAAGTTGTTGAATCCTTTGAGCAACGATTTGGCATTTATGAGAAAGTCTTTGCTAGAAGGACTTTTAGGAAATGCAATCTACAACATCAACAGAAAATCAGCTGACATCAAGTTTTTCGAATTAGGGAAAATTTATCATAAAAAAGAGAATTACGAAGAAAGAAAACAATTAGCAATCCTGACGACTGGGAGAGAAGTTGCAGAAAACTGGCTCCAGCCAAAAAGCGCAACAGATTTCTACCATCTGAAAGCTTACGTAAAAATTCTTTTGGACAAATTAAACCTTGATCTTCATGAGTCTGCTTTGGAAGACGACCGTTTTTCCGATGCTTTGGAAATCACGGCAGAAGGGAAAATTCTGGCAAGATTAGGGAAAGTTTCCCCTCAATTATTGAAGGATTTCGACATCAGCCAGGAAGTTTTCTATGCAGAGATCGAACTGGAAAATTGCCAGTCTTTCAGAACCAATGAGAATCTGAAATTCGTTGATATTCCAAAATTCAACAAGATCAGAAGAGACCTTGCATTGCTCGTAGACAAGACGATTTCGTACTCAGAATTGTACGAGTTGGCCAAGAAAAATAAATCGCCTTTCCTCAAAAAAATCAACCTTTTCGACGTCTACGAAGGCAAAAACCTTCCGGAAGGCAAAAAGTCTTACGCAATGAGTTTCGAACTTCTGAACGAAGAAAAAACCCTTGAAGACAAAGATATCACCGAAGTGATGAATGCGCTCATCAAATCTTTCACAAAGGAATTGAACGCAGAATTGAGGTAAAATAAACAAATCTTCAATACACGCAAAACCCTGTCATCGTTTCAAATGCTGACAGGGTTTTTTATTTGGGAGCTTTTTCCCGCTATCCACTATATCTTTTTTGCTTTTACCATGTTTTGTCATCAAAGAAAGTTTATGCCAAAAAGCAAAAAAGGATGCCGTTGCCATGGTAAGTTTGCAATACAATAAATAGATTAATAACTTGGTTGAAAAAATTAACCACAAGAGTAAAAGCAGCAGGATAAAGACAGACGTTGCATTGATACCGAGATATAGCCCCTGATATTATTCCCCTGCTGCTGTTTTCTTCCAAATCCGGATAGAACATTGTTGGTAAAACTTTTACCATGGTGGATCAGAAGAAAACCTCTTTAATAAAAGAATTTGTTATGTCAAAATTAT